>JAANMV010000442.1_pt1 | contig 51264 bp, 44 predicted proteins | sample 7279661 | NCBI WGS metagenome assembly JAANMV01 (sample SAMN14094540, study PRJNA606508) | bioreactor metagenome | isolation source: A lab-scale SPAN reactor treating ammonium-rich wastewater day 121 | place: Ireland: Galway | collected 2017-05-16
GGTCGGCGTCCTGCTCGTCGGAATGGGCGGCGAGCATCTCCTCGTAGCGCCGGCGCAACAACACGAAATCGGCATCGGTGCCGCGCAGCGCGGCGAGTCGCGCCGATTCGCCTTCCAGCAGGGCGCGCACTTCGAGCAGGTCGAACAGGGTGCGCGGTTGCGAGTTGAACAGGTGCATCAGCGGCGAGGTGTCCTGCGCGCCGGACAGTTGCGCCACGAAGGAGCCGCGGCCATGGGCCGTTTCGATGATGCCGCGCCCGCGCAGCACGCGCAGGCCTTCGCGCATGGCCGAGCGGGAGATGCCGAGCTTCTCGCACAGGCGTCTTTCCGACGGCAGGGCCTGGCCGACCTTGAGTACGCCATCGACGATCAGGCGCTCGATGCGTTCGGCGACCACGTCGGCAACCTGGCGTTTCTCGATGGCGGTTTCGCTGATCATGGGCTTTTCCAGGTGGTAGGACCAGTGGCGAGCCAGTATAGCTACTTTCGCGCTTTAGTCACGCCAGCCCCGTGCTCGCTGCATTCCGGGCGGTCAAGGACTGGCTCCAGCTTTCACAAACTGGTACGACCAGTGGTTTCGAGGGTGGACTGGCCGATCCGTTCAGGCTAATGATGCGTCACTCCGCCGCAGCTGGTCGCGCTGCCGGTGAACAACGAGAGCATCCGACTGCCATGAATATTCTCTACGACGAACGTGTCGACGGCGAGTTGCCCAGGGTCGACAAGGCCGCGCTACTGGCCGAATTGCAGGCGTTGTTGCCTGACCTGGACATCCTGCATCGCCTCGAAGATCTCAAGCCCTACGAGTGCGACGGCCTTTCCGCCTACCGCACCACGCCGATGCTGGTGGTGCTGCCCGAGCGCATCGAGCAGGTCGAAGCCCTGCTCAAGCTCTGCTACGAGCGCGGCGTGCCGGTGGTCGCCCGTGGCGCCGGCACCGGCCTGTCCGGAGGCGCGCTGCCGGTGGAGCAGGGCATCCTGCTGGTCATGGCGCGTTTCAACAAGATTCTCGAAGTCGACCCCGCCGGTCGCTTCGCCCGCGTCCAGCCCGGCGTGCGCAACCTGGCGATCTCCCAGGCCGCGGCGCCCTACGAGCTTTATTACGCGCCCGATCCGTCGTCGCAGATCGCCTGCTCCATCGGCGGCAACGTCGCCGAGAACGCCGGTGGCGTGCATTGCCTGAAGTACGGCCTGACCGTGCACAACCTGCTGCGCGTGGAGATCCTCACCGTGGAAGGCGAGCGCATGGTGCTCGGCTCCGAGGCGCTGGATTCGCCCGGTTTCGACCTGCTGGCGCTGTTCACCGGCTCCGAAGGCATGCTCGGCATCGTCACCGAAGTGACCGTCAAGCTGCTGCCCAAGCCGCAGGTGGCCAAGGTGCTGCTGGCCGCGTTCGACTCGGTGGAGAAGGCCGGGCGCGCGGTGGCGGACATCATCGCGGCGGGCATCATTCCCGGCGGGCTGGAGATGATGGACAACCTGGCGATCCGCGCCGCCGAAGACTTCATCCACGCCGGTTACCCGGTGGATGCCGAGGCGATCCTGCTGTGCGAGCTGGATGGCGTCGAGGTCGACGTCGCCGAGGACTGCGAGCGCGTCAGCGAAGTGCTCAAGCTGGCCGGCGCCACCGAAGTGCGCCTGGCCAGGGACGAAGCCGAGCGTGCGCGTTTCTGGGCAGGGCGCAAGAATGCCTTCCCGGCCGTGGGGCGGATCTCGGCGGACTACTACTGCATGGATGGCACCATCCCGCGGCGCGAGCTGCCGGGCGTGCTCCGGGGCATCGCCAACCTGTCGGAAGAGTACGGTCTGCGCGTGGCCAACGTGTTCCACGCCGGCGACGGCAACATGCACCCGCTGATCCTCTTCGATGCCAACGTCGAGGGTGAGCTGGAACGCGCCGAGGCGCTGGGCGGCAAGATTCTCGAACTCTGCGTCGAGGTCGGCGGCTCAATCACCGGCGAGCATGGCGTGGGTCGCGAGAAGATCAACCAGATGTGCGCCCAGTTCAACGCCGACGAGCTGACGCTGTTCCACGCGGTGAAGGCCGCCTTCGACCCGAGCGGCCTGCTCAACCCCGGCAAGAACATCCCGACCCTGCACCGTTGCGCCGAATTCGGCCGCATGCACGTGCATGGCGGTCAGCTGCCCTTCCCTGAACTGGAGCGCTTCTGATGACGGTTTCATTCGACGCCAGCGAGCAGTTGCTGGATCAGGTCAACCAGGCGCTCGCCGCCAACACGCCGCTGCGCATCCAGGGCAGCGACAGCAAAGCCTTTCTCGGCCGTACGGTCGAAGGGCAGGTGCTCGACACCCGCGCGCACCGCGGCATCGTCAGCTACGACCCCACCGAACTGGTGGTCACCGTGCGTGCCGGCACGCCGCTTACCGAGCTGGAAGCCGCGCTCGATGAAGCCGGGCAGATGCTGCCCTGCGAGCCGCCCCATTTCGGCGAAGGCGCCACCGTGGGCGGCATGATCGCGGCCGGGCTGTCCGGGCCGCGTCGGCCCTGGAGCGGTTCGGTGCGTGATTTCGTGCTCGGCACGCGCATCATCACCGGCCATGGCAAGCACCTGCGCTTCGGCGGCGAAGTGATGAAGAACGTCGCCGGCTACGACCTGTCGCGCCTGATGGCCGGCAGCTTCGGCTGCCTGGGCGTACTGACCGAGGTGTCGCTCAAGGTGCTGCCCAAGCCGCGCCGCTGCAGCGGGCTGCGGGTGGAGATGACGCTGGATCAGGCCCTGCTGAAACTGGCCGAATGGGGCCAGCAGCCGATCCCGATCAGCGCCGCCTGTCACGACGGCCAGGCCCTGCACCTGCGCCTGGAAGGCGGCGAAGGCTCGGTCAATGCCGCGCGCGAACGCATCGGCGGTGAAGACCTGGACGCTGCCTACTGGGACGCGCTGCGCGAACAGCGCCTGGCCTTCTTCGAGGACCCGCGTCCGCTGTGGCGCCTGTCGCTGCCCATCAACACCCCGGCGCTGGCGCTGGAAGGCGAGCAGTTGGTGGATTGGGCCGGTGCCCAGCGCTGGCTGAAGTCCACAGAGGATGCCGAGCGCATTCGCGCCATCGTTGGCGAAGTCGACGGCCATGCGATCTGCTACAGCGCAGGCGCCACAACCAGTCCGTTCCAGCCGCTGGGTGCGCCGCTGCTGCGCTATCACCAGCAGCTCAAGGCCCAGCTCGACCCGCAGGGCATCTTCAACCCCGGCCGCATGTATTCAGAGGTTTAAGCCGTGCAGACCAATCTGAGCGAACAAGCCAAGCGCCTGCCGCGCGCCGAGGAAGCCGAGAGCATCCTGCGCTCCTGCGTGCACTGCGGTTTCTGCAACGCCACCTGCCCGACCTATCAGTTGCTCGGTGACGAGCTGGACGGCCCGCGCGGGCGCATCTACCTGATGAAGCAGATGCTCGAAGGCAGCGAGGTGACCGAGAGCACCCAGCTGCACCTGGACCGCTGCCTGACCTGCCGCAACTGCGAGACCACCTGCCCGTCTGGGGTGAAGTACCACAACCTGCTGGACATCGGCCGCGACTTCATCGAGCGCCAGGTGCCGCGTTCCACCGGCGAGCGCCTGCTGCGTAGCGGCCTGCGCACGGTGATCCCGCGTCCTGGCCTGTTCAAGGCGCTGCTCAGTGCCGGCAATGCGCTGAAACCGCTGATGCCGGCCTCGCTGAAGGACCACCTGCCGCGCGAGATCCGCCCGGCCAAGCCGCGCCCGCAGGTGATGCACAGCCGTCGCGTGTTGATGCTCGAAGGCTGCGTGCAGCCGAGCCTGTCGCCGGCCACCAACGCCGCCGCCGCGCGGGTTCTCGATCGCCTCGGCATCAGCGTCAGTCCGGCGCGTGAGGCCGGTTGCTGCGGCGCGGTGGATTACCACCTCAATGCCCAGGACGCCGGTCTGGACCGCGCGCGGCGCAACATCGACGCCTGGTGGCCGGCCATCGAAGCCGGTGCCGAAGCCATCGTGCAGACCGCCAGCGGCTGTGGCGCCTTCGTCAAGGAATACGGCCACCTGCTCAAGGATGACCCGGCCTACGCCGCCAAGGCCGCGCGTGTCAGCGAACTGGCCAAGGATCTGGTCGAGGTGCTGCGCAGCGCCGAGCTGGAAAAGCTCGATGTGCGCGCCGACAAGCGCATGGCCTTCCACTGCCCGTGCACCCTGCAGCACGCGCAGAAGCTCGGCGGCGCGGTCGAAGACGTGCTCACCCGCCTGGGCTTCCAGCTCACCGCGGTGCCCGATGCGCACCTGTGCTGTGGCTCGGCCGGCAGCTATTCGATCACCCAGCCGGAGATTTCCCACCAGCTGCGCGACAACAAACTCAATGCACTGGAGAGCGGCAAGCCGGAGGTGATCGTCACCGCCAACATCGGCTGCCAGACCCACCTGGATGGCGCCGGCCGCACGCCGGTCAAGCACTGGATCGAAGTGGTCGAGGAATCGATGGGCTAACCGTGGAAAAGGCTGCGCCGTTTTCCACCCTACGACGCGCGAGTCGTAGGGTGGACATCTCGCGCAGCGCATGTCCACCGAGCCACTCCGGCCCGCCCGCCGCGCGCCAACCGAACAACCGAAATACGCAGACAGGAGAATCGAGATGAAAAGCAAAGCCGTACTGAGCCAGACCGAAGTGACCGCCATCCTCGCCGCCGCCCGTGCCGAAGCGCAGGCCAACGGCTGGGCCGTGACCATCGTCGTCGCCGACGACGGCGGCCATCCGCTGGCGCTGGAGCGTCTGGACGGCTGCGCGCCGATCGCCTCCTACATCGCCACCGAGAAGGCCCGCAGCTCGGCCCTCGGTCGCCGCGAAACCAAGGGTTACGAGGACATGGTCAACAACGGCCGCAGCGCGTTTCTTTCCGCGCCGGTGGTTTGCTCGCTGGAAGGCGGCGTGCCGGTAGTGGTCGACGGCCAGGTCATCGGTTCGGTCGGCGTGTCCGGTGTGACCGCCGCGCAGGACGCGCAGATCGCCAAGGCGGGCGTCGCCGCCCTCGCTCACTGAATCAGGCACAAGGAGAACAACAGATGTCCGAGCGCGTAACCCTGGGCCGCCTGCAGGTCGCGGCCAACCTCAAGCGTTTTGTCGAAGACGAAGTCCTGCCGGGCACCGGCATCGACGCCGCCGCCTTCTGGAGCGGCCTGGACCAGCTCGCCCACGACCTGGCGCCGAAGAACCGTGCCCTGCTCGCCGAGCGCGATCGCCTGCAGCTCGAACTGGACGCCTGGCACAAGGCCAATCCGGGTCCGATTCAGGACATGGCCGCCTACCGCACCTTCCTCGAATCCATCGGCTACCTGCTGCCGGCGCCGGGCGAGGTGAAGATCGACACCGCCAACGTCGACATCGAGATCGCCACTCAGGCCGGCCCGCAGCTGGTGGTGCCGATCATGAACGCCCGCTACGCGCTGAACGCCGCCAACGCCCGCTGGGGCTCGCTGTACGACGCGCTGTACGGCACCGACGCCATCTCCGAAGAGGGTGGTGCGCAGAAGGGCCCGGGCTACAACGAAGTCCGTGGCGCCAAGGTCATCGCCTACGCGCGCAACGTGCTCGACCAGGCCGCGCCGCTGGCTGAAGGCAGCCACGCCGACGCCACCGCCTACCGCGTGCAGGACGGCCAGCTCAAGGTGACCCTGGAGAACGGCACCGTCACCGGTCTCCAGCAGCCGGAGAAGTTCGTCGGCTTCCAGGGCGAGGCAGTCGAGCCCAAGGCCGTGCTGCTGAAGAACAACGGCCTGCACATCGAGATCCAGATCGATCCGAACAGCCCGATCGGCCAGACCGACCCGGCCGGCGTGAAAGACCTGCTGGTCGAGGCCGCGGTCTCGACCATCCTCGACTGCGAGGACTCGGTCGCCGCGGTGGACGCCGACGATAAGGTGCTGGCCTACCGCAACTGGCTGGGCATCGTGCAGGGCACCCTCAGCGAGGAAGTCGCCAAGGGCAATTCCAGCTTCGTCCGCCGCCTCAACCCGGACCGCGAGTACAGCGCGCCGAACGGCGGCACGCTGAAGCTGCACGGCCGTTCGCTGCTGTTCATCCGCAACGTCGGCCACCTGATGACCAACCCGGCGATCCTGCTCGAAGACGGCAGCGAGATCCCCGAGGGCATCATGGACGGCGTGTTCACCAGCCTGATCGCCAAGCATGACCTGGCGCGCAAGGGCAACTCGCGCACCGGCAGCTTCTACATCGTCAAGCCGAAGATGCACGGCCCGGCCGAAGTCGCCTTCGCCGACGAGCTGTTTGGCCGCGTCGAGGACCTGATCGGCGTGCCGCGCTTCACCCTGAAGATGGGCATCATGGACGAGGAGCGCCGCACCAGCGCCAACCTCAAGGCCTGCATCGCCGCCGCCAAGAGCCGCGTGGCGTTCATCAACACCGGCTTCCTCGACCGCACCGGCGACGAGATGCACACCTGCATGGAAGCCGGCCCGGTGCTGCGCAAGGGCGACATGAAGAACACCCCGTGGATCAAGTCCTACGAGCGCAACAACGTGCTGGTCGGCCTGGCCTGCGGTCTCGCCGGACGCGCGCAGATCGGCAAGGGCATGTGGGCCATGCCGGACCTGATGGCTGCCATGCTCGAACAGAAGATCGGCCATCCGAAATCCGGCGCCAATACCGCCTGGGTTCCGTCGCCCACCGGCGCGACCCTGCACGCACTGCACTACCATCAGGTAGACGTGCAGGCGGTGCAGCGTGAACTGCAGAAGGTCGACCTGGCCGCCGAGCGCGAGCAGCTGCTCAATGACCTGCTGACCATCCCGGTGGTCGCCGCGGACAAGTGGAGCGCCGAAGAGAAGCAACAGGAGCTGGACAACAACTGCCAGGGCATCCTCGGTTACGTGGTGCGCTGGGTGGAGCAGGGCGTCGGTTGCTCCAAGGTGCCGGACATCCACGATGTCGGCCTGATGGAAGACCGCGCCACCCTGCGTATCTCCAGCCAGCACATCGCCAACTGGCTGCACCACGGTGTGGTGACCCGCGAGCAGGTGCAGGAAACCCTGCAGCGCATGGCCAAGGTGGTCGACCAGCAGAACGCCGGTGACCCGCTGTACCGCCCGATGGCGCCGGACTACGCCAAGTCCATCGCCTTCCAGGCGGCCAGCGACCTGGTGTTCAAGGGGCGCGAGCAGCCGGCCGGTTACACCGAGCCGCTGCTGCACCAGTGGCGCCAGCGCTTCAAGGCGGCCAATCCGGCCTGAAGCGAGCCATGAACGGCAAGGCGGGAGCTTGTCTCCCGTCGCTACAAGACAGGAGCCCCGGACGCCGATTTTTGCGTTCGGGGCTTTCGAGCATGGGGATCTGCCAGGCAGTTCGGCAGGCACCCGGGGGGTCCGCAACTGCGACGGCCGTAGGCTGTGACGGCGCGGGGTTCCATGCAAGGCACCGGGCTTGCCCGGACATAAGAAAAGCGGTTCACAACAAAAACAGGGACTAATAATGAGTCAAACACTACTGTCCATACTGGCCTTCGTGCCGCTGGTGCTGGCGGGTGTCCTGCTGATCGGCTTTCGTTGGCCGGCCAAGTACGCGATGCCGCTGGTTTTCGTCCTCACTGCGCTGATCGGCCTGCTGGCCTGGGACATGACCCTCAACCGGGTCATCGCTTCTACCTTGCAAGGGTTGATCCTCACCGCGGCGATCCTCTGGATCATCTTCGGTGCGATCCTGCTGCTGAACACGCTCAAGCACTCGGGAGGCATCTCGGCGATCCGTCGCGGCTTCTCCGACATCAGCCCCGACCGTCGCGTGCAGGCGCTGATCGTGGCCTGGCTGTTCGGTTGCTTCATCGAAGGGGCCTCCGGCTTCGGTACGCCGGCCGCGGTGGCGGCGCCGTTGCTGGTGGCGCTGGGCTTCCCGGCACTGGCCGCAGTGGTACTGGGCATGATGGTGCAATCCACGCCGGTGTCCTTCGGTGCGGTGGGTACGCCGATTCTGGTCGGTGTCGGCGCGGGTCTGGACAAGACCGGCATCAGCGCGCAGCTGGCGACCGTGGGCAGTAACTGGGACGTGTTCTTCCACCTGATCTTCTCGCGGGTGGCGATCATCCATGCGCTGTGCGGGATTCTCATGCCGCTGATCATGATCAGCATCATGACGCGCTTCTTCGGCCGCAATAAGTCCTGGTCGGAAGGTCTGGTGGTGGCGCCGTTCGCCATCTTCACCGGCCTGAGCTTCGTGATTCCGTATGCCGCTGCCGGCGTGTTCCTTGGACCGGAGTTCCCCTCGATCATCGGCGCGCTGGTCGGTCTGGCCATCGTCGTACCGGCGGCCAAGGCCGGCTTCCTGCTGCCCAAGCAGAGCTGGGATTTCGCTCCGGCCAGTGAATGGCCGACGGAGTGGATGGGCAAGATCGAGATGAAGATCGAGGACATCGCCGGCAAGACGCCGATCTCCGTGCCGATGGCCTGGGCGCCGTACCTGCTGCTGGCGGCGTTCCTGGTGATCTCGCGGGTGTTCCCGGACGTCAAGGCGGCATTGATGTCGCTCTCCTTCGGCTGGAAGGACATCCTCGGTGAAGCCGGTGTCTCGGGTACGCTGGAGCCGCTGTACCTGCCCGGTGGCATCCTCTGCATCGTCGTGGCGATCACCTTCTTCCTGCATCGCATGAGCGCACGGGAGCTGGGTGCGGCGATCAACGAGTCGAGCCGGACGCTGCTCGGCGCGGGCTTCGTGCTGATCTTCACCATTCCGATGGTGCGTATCCTGATCAACTCGGGGGTCAACGGCTCCGACCTGGTGTCGATGCCGGTGGCGATGGCGCAGCTGGTGGCCGACAGCGTGGGTTCGGTGTATCCGTTCTTCGCACCGGCCGTGGGTGCGCTGGGCGCGTTCATCGCTGGTTCCAACACCGTGTCCAACCTGATGCTCTCGCAGTTCCAGTTCAACACCGCGGGCCTGCTGGGTCTGTCCGGTGCGCTGATGGTGGCGCTGCAGTCGGTGGGCGCGGCGGCGGGCAACATGATCGCCATCCACAACGTGGTCGCCGCTTCGGCTACCGTGGGCCTGCTCGGGCGTGAAGGCATCACCCTGCGCAAGACCATGCTGCCGACGCTGTACTACCTCGCCCTGGCCGGCAGTATCGGCCTGCTAGGCTTCTATGTACTGGGTATCACCGATCCGCTGGTGGGCGTCGCCCGCTGAGTACGCAGCAACCCTGAACGACGGGCGGCCTTGGCCGCCCGTTTCGTTCGTGGCATGGCAAGTCCGCGCGTGCTCGTATAGCGTGCGGTTCGATGAATACAGTATCGAGGTCCGGAATGAACAAATGGCAATGCGTGGTGTGCGGATTCATCTATGACGAAGCGGCCGGGTTGCCCGATGAGGGCATCGCGCCGGGTACCCGCTGGGAAGACGTACCGGAAGACTGGACCTGTCCCGACTGCGGCGTCGGCAAGGTGGATTTCGAGATGGTCGTGGTTGCCTGAGCGGCGCTTTGCATTACAACGAGGAGGACAACGTGACAGCACCTATCGTGATCATCGGCACCGGCCTGGCCGGCTACAACCTGGCCCGCGAGCTGCGCAAGCTCGACAGCACGACGCCGCTGCTGCTGATCACCAGCGATGACGGTCGATCCTATTCCAAGCCGCTGCTGTCTACCGGCTTCGCGATGGGCAAGGGCGCCGACGGCCTCGGCCAGGCGGATGCCGGCGAGATGGCCGAGAAGCTCAATGCCGAAATCCGCACCCACACCCGCGTCACCCGCCTCGAACCCGCGGCGCGCCGCATCTGGATCGGCAACGAGCCGGTGGTCTATCGCGATCTGGTTCTCGCCTGGGGCGCGCAGACCATTCGCGTGCCGGTCGAGGGCGACGCGCAGGACGCGATCTTCCCGATCAACGACCTGCATGATTACCGCCGTTTCCGCGCGGCGGCGCAGGGCAAGCAGCGCGTACTGATTCTCGGCGCCGGGCTGATCGGCTGCGAGTTCGCCAACGACCTGCTGACCGGCGGCTACCAGGTCGACGTGGTCGCGCCGAGCACGCAGATCATGCCCGGACTGCTGCCGCTCGAGGCGGCCACCGCAGTGCAGGGCGGGCTGCAGCAGCTCGGCGCGCGCTTTCACCTGGGGCCGGTACTGCAACGCCTCGAGCGCACGGGCGACGGCCTGCAGGCGCGTCTCTCGGATGGGCAGACGCTGAACTGCGACCTAGTGGTGAGCGCCGTCGGTCTGCGTCCGCGCACCGAACTGGCCGCCGAAGCCGGTCTGCAGGTGGCGCGCGGCATCGTCGTCGATCGTCTGCTGCAGACCTCGCAGCCGCACATCTACGCGCTGGGCGACTGCGCCGAGGTGGAAGGGCTCAGCCTGCTCTACGTGATGCCGCTGATGAGCGGCGTGCGCGCACTGGCCAGGACGCTGACGGGCACCCCGACGATGGTCAGCTACGGTGCCATGCCGGTCACGGTGAAGACGCCGGTATGTCCGCTGGTGGTCTCGCCGCCGGCCGTCGGCGCCGAAGGCCACTGGGCCGTGGAGGGCCAGGGCGCCGACGTGCGTGCACGCTATCTGGCGCCTTCCGGCCAGCTGCTCGGCTATGCTCTGACAGGCGCGGCAACGCAGGAGCGGATGGCGCTGAATCGGCAGCTACCGCCGGTATTGGCGGAACTGCCGCAAGTTCTGTCGCTAAAGGCCTGAGCCGGGATCGGACTTGAGTCGTAGAAGACTGGCGCAGGTGCTAGCAGCATGCCATTCTCGACGCGTCTGCCCGGTCTAGAGCCGTCGCAGCGCCTTAGAACGCTGTTCCTCGGAGCAGCAGGACACAACAACAACAAAGTCTCAGAGGCTTCCAATGCGCAAACCGGAACTCGCCGCAGCCATCGCCGAGAAGGCCGACCTTTCCAGGGATCAGGCCAATCGTGTACTCAACGCCGTGCTCGATGAAATCACCAATGCCCTGCACCGCAAGGACAGCGTGACCCTGGTCGGCTTCGGCACCTTCGTACCACGCCATCGCGGCGCCCGCACCGGCAAGAACCCGCAGACCGGCGAACCGGTCACCATCAAGGCCAGCAACACCGTGGCATTCAAGCCCGGCAAGATGCTCAAGGACGCCGTCAGCTGACGTGCGCTACCCGGAGCCCCAGCGGCTCCGGGTCAACTGACCGCCCGGTCGCTCACCGACCCCGCCGTACCCGCACTTTCGCCCGCCGATCCAGCCTCTACAATGCGGCCTTTTCCTCGTATCGGTCGGACGTCACCATGAAATTCCGTTTCCTGCTTTGGATGCTGGGCCGCCTGATGGCCAAGGCCAGCCGTACCAACCCCGAGTTCCAGCAGCAGCTGGGCGACAAGGACCTGACCTTCCAGCTGCATACCCTCGACGGCAAAGTCGCGCGGCATTTCGTCGTGCGCGACCAGCGCGTCACCAGCAAAGGCGGCCCGGCGAGCGATCCAGCGTTTTCCCTGGGCTTCAGGGATGCGGTCTATGGGTTCGAGACCATGACGGCGAAGAACAAGCAGCTGGCGTTCATGCAGGGGATTCAGGACAAGAACATCCAGATTCAGGGGAATCCGGCGCTGGTGATGTGGTTTCAGGGGCTGACCAAATACCTGAAGCCTCGTAAGAAGAAGTAACCCTGCCGCGTCGCCTTCTCGTATCCGGCCAAGAACCGTAGGGTGGAAAACCGCGTAGCGTTTTCCACCTCGTTGGGCGTTTATGCCTGCGAACGACGCCGCGTTTTCCTCGGCACGACCGAGGCACAGGCCCCAGCGTTCGCCGATAAGTCGGTCCGCAGGACTATGCCCCGTCCTGCTCCCGCCAAACCCTAGCCTCCTCCTTCAACCAATCGCGAAACGCCACTAACCCCGCCGACTCTACCTTGCGCTCCGGAATCATCAGGTAATACGCCCGCGCCTCGCTGCGATAGGCCTGCGGATGCGCCGGCACCAACCGCCCCTCGGCCAGCTCGCGCTGGATCAGGAACGGCGGAATGAGCGCCACGCCCATGCCATGCTCCGCCGCCTGCGCCAGCATGGAAAACAGCTCCAGCCGCGGGCCGGTCATGTCGCGGGCGACCTTGAGCCCCAGCGAATCGAACCACTGCCGCCACGCATAGGGCCGCGTGGTCTGCTGCAGCAGCGGCATTGCCGCCAGGCGTTCGGCATCCAGCGGCTCGCCGTCTCGCAACAGCGCCGGACTGCACACCGGCTGCAGGTCCTCGGGCATCAGGTAGTGCGCCTCGGTACCGGACCAGTCGCCGTCGCCAAAATAGATCGCGGCGTCGAAATCGGTATCGGCGAACAGGAAGGGGCGGGTGCGATTGGTCAGGTTAACGGTGATCTGCGGGTGCAGCGCCTGGAAACGCGGCAAGCGCGGCAGCAGCCATTGGGTGCCGAAGGTCGGCACCAGCGCCAGTTCCAGGCTCTGGGTACCCTGCTGGCCCATCACCGAGAGGGTGTCGCGCTCCACCGCATCCAGCTGCGCGGCGATGCGCCGGGCGTAGGACAGCCCCGCCTCGGTCAGCTTCACGCCGCGTCGCGAGCGGCGAAACAGTGCCAGGCCGAGGAATTCCTCCAGCCCGCCGATCTGCCGACAGACGGCGCCCTGGGTCAGCGCCAGTTCCTCGGCGGCGCGGGTAAAGCTCTCGTGCCGCGCGGCCGCCTCGAAGGCGATCAGGGCAGCAGTGCTGGGGATCTTTCGGCGCATCGTGCAGGCGGCTCACTCAAGTCGATCAGAAAAGTCCGTCTACCTTATCCAGTTGTGAGCAAATCGCACAGATGGGTGCGAATTTCTCGTTTGCAGCGGCGCGGGATGCTTCCTAGCATCGACTCATCCGAATCCGCACGACCGCACAAGAGGAAGAACGATGGCCGGCTCCGCACGCTTCAACTGGATCGACCCGCTGCTGCTCGACCAGCAGCTGACCGAAGAAGAGCGCATGGTGCGCGATAGCGCCGCGCAGTTCGCCGCCGACAAGCTGGCGCCGCGCGTGCTGGAAGCCTTCCGCCATGAGCGCACCGATCCGGCGATCTTCCGCGAGATGGGTGAGACCGGCCTGCTCGGCGCGACCATTCCCGAGACCTACGGCGGCAGCGGCCTCAACTACGTGTGCTACGGCCTGATCGCCCGCGAAGTCGAGCGCGTCGACTCCGGCTACCGCTCGATGATGAGTGTGCAGTCCTCCCTGGTGATGGTGCCGATCAACGAGTTCGGCAATGAAGCGACCAAACAGAAGTACCTGCCCAAGCTGGCCAGCGGCGAATACATCGGCTGCTTCGGTCTGACCGAGCCGAACCACGGCTCCGACCCGGGCTCGATGGTCACCCGCGCGAAGAAGGTCGACGGTGGCTACCGCCTTTCCGGCAGCAAGATGTGGATCACCAACAGCCCGATCGCCGACGTGTTCGTGGTCTGGGCCAAGGGCGATGCCGGCGAGATCCGCGGCTTCGTGCTGGAGAAGGGCTGGGAAGGGCTGTCCGCGCCGGCGATCCACGGCAAGGTCGGCCTGCGCGCCTCGATCACCGGCGAGATCGTTATGGATAACGTGTTCTGTCCGGAAGAGAACGCCTTCCCCGACGTGCGCGGCTTGAAAGGGCCGTTCACCTGCCTGAACAGTGCGCGCTACGGCATCAGCTGGGGCGCATTGGGCGCCGCCGAGTTCTGCTGGCACACCGCGCGCCAGTATGTGCTCGACCGCCAGCAGTTCGGTCGCCCGTTGGCCGCCAATCAGCTGATCCAGAAGAAGCTCGCCGACATGCAGACCGAGATCACCCTGGCCCTGCAGGGCTGCCTGCGCCTCGGCCGGATGAAGGACGAAGGCAGCGCGGCGGTGGAGATCACCTCGATCATGAAGCGCAACAGCTGCGGCAAGGCGCTGGACGTCGCGCGCCTGGCCCGCGACATGCTCGGCGGCAACGGCATCAGCGACGAGTTCGGCGTGGCCCGGCACCTGGTCAACCTCGAGGTGGTGAACACCTATGAGGGCACCCATGACGTGCACGCGCTGATCCTCGGCCGCGCGCAGACCGGTATCCAGGCGTTCTTCTGAGCCACGCCGATCCGTAGGGTGGAAAACCGCGCCAGCGTTTTCCACCTTGCTCCCCCGCCGTTCCGGTCCCGTATCCACCGGTGGAAAAGGCCTGCGGCCGTTTTCCACCCTGCGCATGAAGGAAGTCCACGATGTCCGGCGCTCTGTCCCATCTGCGTGTGCTCGACCTGTCCCGCGTGCTTGCCGGGCCCTGGTGCGGGCAGATCCTCGGTGATCTCGGCGCCGAGGTGATCAAGGTCGAGCGCCCTGGCACCGGCGACGACACCCGTCACTGGGGGCCGCCCTATCTCAAGGACCAGCACGGCGAGAACACCTCGGAGGCGGCCTATTACCTGACCGCCAACCGCAACAAGCAGTCGTTGACCGTCGACTTCACCCAGCCCGAGGGCCAGCGGATCATCCGCGAGCTGGTGATGCAGAGCGACGTGCTGCTGGAGAACTTCAAGGTCGGCGGGCTGGCCGCCTACGGGCTGGATTACGCCAGCCTGAGCGCCATCAATCCGCGGCTGATCTACTGCTCGATCACCGGTTTCGGCCAGGACGGCCCCTACGCTGCGCATGCCGGCTACGACTTCATGATCCAGGGCCTCGGCGGACTGATGAGCCTGACCGGGCGCAGCGATGCGGAAGAGGGCGCCGGGCCGGTCAAGGTCGGCGTGGCGCTGACCGACATCCTCACCGGCCTGTATGCCACCGTCGGTGTGCTCGCCGCGCTGGCGCACCGCGAGCGGACCGGCGAAGGCCAGCACCTCGACACCGCGCTGCTCGACGTGCAGGTCGCCTGCCTCGGCAACCAGGCGCTGAACTACCTCACCACCGGCGTGGCGCCCAAGCGCATGGGCAACGCCCACCCGAACATCGTGCCGTATCAGGATTTCCCCACCGCGGACGGCGATTTCATCCTCACCGTCGGCAACGACGGGCAGTTCCGCAAGTTCTGCGAGGTGGCCGGTCGGCCGGAATGGGCGGCCGATCCGCGCTTCGCCAGCAACCGTGCGCGGGTTGCCCATCGCGCCGAGCTGATTCCGCTGATCCGCCAGGTCACGGTGTTCCGCACCACGGCCGAATGGGTCGGCGCGCTGGAGCAGGCCGGCGTGCCCTGCGGGCCGATCAACGATCTGGCACAGGTGTTCGCCGACCCGCAAGTGCAGCATCGTGGGCTGAAAGTCGAGATGTCGCATCCGCTGGCAGGGCGCGTACCGCAGGTGGCCAGCCCACTGCGGCTGTCGGCCTCGCCGGTCAGCTATCGCCGGCCGCCGCCCTTGCTCGGCGAGCACAGCGCGACGCTGCTCGAACGCCTGCTGCAGCTGCAGCCCGCGCAGATCGGCGCTCTGCGCGATGCCGGTGTAATCTAGCGTCGCAGGCGCGGGCGGCACGGCTGAACTCTGCCGGCGCTTGGCTATTCTTAATTAGTACCTCGAATCGAATGGATGAGCGAATCATGCGGACGCAGCGCTTTGGCTTTCCCTGGCAACTGCTGGTGGTGTTTCTTTTCTCCGGGCTGCTCAGCGGCTGCGGCATCAACAACATTCCGCAGTACGACGAGCAGGTGAAATCCGCCTGGGCGCAGGTGGAGAACCAGTACCAGCGCCGTGCCGACCTGATCCCCAATCTGGTGGAGACGGTCAAGGGCTTTGCCCGCCAGGAGCAGGAAACCCTGACGGCGGTGATCGAGGCGCGGGCCAAGGCCACCTCGATTCAGGTAGACGCCAGCACCCTGGACAACCCCGAGCAGCTGCAACAGTTCCAGCAGGCGCAGAACCAGCTGACCGGCGCGCTGAGCCGCCTGATGGTGGTGTCCGAGCGCTATCCGGAGCTGAAATCCAACCAGAACTTCCTCGCCCTGCAGTCGCAGCTCGAAGGCACCGAGAACCGCATCGCCGTGGCACGGCGTGACTTCATCGCCGCGGTGGAGCGCTACAACACCGAGATTCGCACCTTCCCGGGGCGCATCTGGCACACGCTGATGTACAGCGACATGCCGATCCGCGAGACCTTTGAGGCCACCGCCCAGAACGCCGAGCAGGCGCCGCAAGTGAAATTCCAGTGAGATTCGCGCCGGCTCTGCTGCTCGGCCTGCTGTTCTGGGCGGCGGGCGTCGCCGCGCAGCAGCTGGCGTTACCTGCGCTGAGCGGTCGGGTGGTGGATGGCGCCGAGCTGCTCGACCCCGCGACCGAGGCGCGCCTGACCAGCATGCTCGCCGCGCATGAGCAGGCCACCACCGAGCAGCTGGTGGTCGTGACCGTACCGGATCTGCAGGGCCGCAGCATCGAGGAATTCGGCGTGGCGCTGGGCCGCGCCTGGGGCATCGGTCAGCGCGGCGAGGATAACGGCGCGCTGCTGATCGTGGCGCGCGATGAGCGACGTGTGCGCATCGAGGTTGGCTACGGCCTGGAAGGGCGGCTGACCGATGCGCAGTCTTCGCTGATCATCAACGGCATCATCGTGCCGGCCTTTCGCGAGGGCGATTTTGCCCGAGGCATCAGCGCCGGCGCCGAGGCGATGATCCAGGTGCTCGGCGGCGATCCGCTGCAAAGTGCGGCGCTGCGCCCGGCGATGCCGATGGGCTCGCAGGAGCCGGGTGGCCTGGGCATCCTCGGTTTCTTCCTGATGCTGGTGGCGATCTTCCTCATTGGTGGCGGTCGTGGCGGGCGCGGTGGTCGCCGTGCGCTGCTGCTCGGCGCGTTGCTGGGCGGTATGGGCCGCGGCGGCGGGGGCGGCTTCGGTGGCGGTGGAGGCTTTGGCGGAGGAGGCGGCGGCTTCGGCGGCGGCGGCGCCTCCGGTGGCTGGTAATCGAACGATGGACGCGCAATGACCTTACTGAGCGAGAGCGAGCTGCAACAGGTGGCCGCGGCAATCGAGCGCATCGAGCGCGACACCGATGCCGAGGTGGTGACCGTGCTGGCCGCGCAGGCCGACGACTACCGCTACATTCCGCTGCTCTGGGCCAGCGTGATTGCGTTGCTGTTGCCCGGCGCGCTGCTGTTCTTCGGCGGCTGGCTGAGTGCGTGGCAGCAGCTGCTGGCGCAATGGGCGACATTCCTGGTGCTGGCCGTGGCGTTCCGCGCGCCGGCGCTGACCAGCCGGCTGATTCCGCGCGCGGTGCGCAACTGGCGGGCCTGCAACCTGGCGCGGCGGCAGTTCATCGAGCTGAACCTGCATCACACCGAGGCCGATACCGGCGTGCTGATCTTCGTCAGCGAGGCGGAGCGCTATGTGGAGATTCTCGTCGACCGCGGCATCGCCAGCCGCATCGATAATGCCGCCTGGGAGACGATCGTCGCCGCCTTCACCGAACGGGTGAAGCAGGGCCGGGTGCTCGAGGGTTTCCTCGGCTGCATCGAGTCGGCCGGCGCGCTGCTGGCGCAGCATGTGCCGGCCACCCATGCGCGCAACGAGCTGCCCAATCGGCTGGTGGTGCTGGACTAGCGGCGTTCGAGGGGGGGCACTGCAGCCTTTGTCGCGATGGACAAGACTGCGCCGTTGCCCACCCTACGAGCCGGCACAGGTTGCGTAGGGTGGAAAACGCGCGCAGCACTTTTCCACCGAACCCGTTCCCGAGGTGCGCCTCACGCCGGCCTCAGACCATCCCCGGCCCGTCGTCGCACGGCTTGTCCTGCGGCGCAGGCGACAGCTCGAAATGCTCGGCATGTTCCAGCGTGCTGGCGGCGACGCGATCGAGGTTGCCGATCTGGGCGCCGATGCTGCTGACGCTGGCGTCGCGGTGATGCGCGGGCAGCCGCTCGATGGCCGCCAGCACCTCTTCGCCGGGCACGGTTTCGCTGGCGAGCAGCCGCGCGGACACCTCATCCAGCGCCGGCCGCAGCCGCTGCAGCAGCGCCTGGCAGTCACGTTCGAGCTGACGGAGCAGGTCGTCGGCGGCGCGAATGGTGTCGCCGGAGTCGAACTCGATGTGCGCATCACGCACCGCTTGCAGGCTGAGCAGCGCGCCTTTCGGCCCCATGCCCAACGCGCCGACCATCGACAGGGCGATCTTCGAGGCCTCCTGCAGGTCCTGCCCGGCACCGGACGAGACCTCATGGAAGTACAGCTGCTCGGCGCAGCGCCCGGCCAGCAGCATCTGGATGCGCGCGCGCAGCTCGGACTCCATGTGCAGGCGCTTGTCCTCCACCGGCGTCACCAGGGTCACGCCCAGCGCCTGGCCGCGCGGCAGGATGGTGACCTTCTCCACCCGGCCGACCTTGAGTTCAGCCGCCACCAGCGCGTGGCCGGCCTCGTGCACGGCGATGCGCTTGCGGTCGGTCGACGACATCGGCGTCACGCCCGACGGCTGCTCGCCGATGCGGCAGGTTTCGACGGCATCGACGAAGTGGCCCATGTCGACCTGCGTGGCGCCCGTGCGGGCCGCCAGCAGGGCGGCATGGTTGACGATGTAGGCGATGGCCGCTGGCGTCAGCCCGACGCTGTTGCGTGCCAGCTGCGGGAAGTCCAGATCGTCGGCAGCGCTGATCCGCCCGGCGTACAGGCGGAACAGCGCTTCGCGATCGTCCAGCCCCGGCAGACCGACGGCGATGGAGCGGTCGAAACGGCCCTCGCGCACCAGCGCCGGGTCGAGCGAGTTGGGGAAATTGGTCGCGCCCAGCACCAGCACGCCGCTGGCGCCGTCGAAGCCGTCCAGCTCGGCGAGAAACTGGTTGATGATGCGGTTGCTCTCGGCATCGCTGGAGCGCTGCTGCTCGGCGCGCTTGCCGATACCGTCGATCTCGTCGATGAAGATGATGCACGGCGCCTGCTTGCGCGCGGTGCGAAACAGTGCCTTGACCTTCTGGATGCCGACGCCGAAATACATCGAGGAAAAGTCGCTGCCGGTCACCTGGATGAAGCTGGCGTTCGATTCGCTCGCCAGCGCCTTGGCCAGCTGGGTCTTGCCGGTGCCGGGCTCGCCGGTCAGCAGCACGCCCTTGGGCGGACGCGCACCTAGGCGTGCGTAGGCGGCCGGGTCGCGCAGGTAGGCGGTGACATCGGCAAGCGCCTGCTTGGCCTCCGCGGCGCCGATGACATCGGCGAAGGTAACGCCGCTGCCCTTGCGCTGCACCTCGAAGCCGCGGGTCTTGAGGATGAAGAACAGCGCGCCGCCGAGCAGCAGCAGGACCATAGGCGAGTAGGGCAGCAGCGACAGGTAGAACGGCTTGTCCGCCGCGGTCTCGAACAGCGTCAACGGGAACAGCTCGCCGCTGCTGGCGTAGTGGTCGAGCAGCAGTGCGGCGACCTGCCCGGACTGCTCCGGCACCCAGTAGCGCTGACCGTCGTGAGCGCTGATGTAAACCGCGTCGGCGCCCAGTGCGGCGCTGGCGATGGCGCCGCCGCGCAGGTCGGCCAGCAGACGGGAGAGGTCGCCGCGATGGGCGTCCCAGCTGTCGCGCGAGGTTTGCAGCTCGGCCAGCATGGCGGCCGCGGAGCCGGCCGCCGGCGGTTGCGCGGGCGTGCCGGGGCGAGTCGCCCAGAAGGCCAGCACAGCGAGCAGCAGCAGGGCGAACATGGACAGCGCAAGACCCGGACGGCCCTGGAGCAAACGTGGTTTCTTCATTTCACATCCAATCGGGGCAGGCCCGACGCGTCGATAAAAACACTGCCCGACAGGCAGACCACAGTTTTCTGATGCGGGCGAAACCCGCCGGCGCACAGCACGCTGTGCGTGCGGTCGCTAGCTTATGGATGCTGTTCTGTGCCAGACCGCTGGTCGGTTTTTAATCAACCGCCAGCGGCGAGGATACGGCAAGCGAGGTCGCCCGGACCGTCACACGACGAACGGGCGACAGGTTTGCGACGAATGACAGGTCGTCGACGGAACCCTTTCGTGCGCGGGGAGCAGGGGCGTATGCGGACCTGAGGCCTCTCGGCTTTATGCGATTGCACGCGGCGCTGCGGAATCTTTTGCCGATTTCGACTGCCTTAGTGGTTCGGCTTAATCATTGCCGTTCCGCTAGCTGTCGATTCGAGAGACCGATGAACGATCCGCACCTGAAGCTGTTGCGCTGCCTGGCCGGTTTGCCGGCGCTGTGGCTGGCCTCCGCCGCCGCAACCGACCTGCCCGAGCCCAGCGGGCATGTGGCTCGCGTCGAGGGCGCGGCCTATGTCAGCAGTCGCGGCTATACCAATGCCGCCCGGGTCGGCCAGGCGATCATCCCCGGGGTAACGCTGAGCACCGGCGAAGGCGGCGCGCTGGGCGTGATCCTCAGCGACGGCAGCGTGCTGTCGTTCGGTCCGCACAGCGAACTGGTGCTTGACGACTACCGCTTCGCCCCGGCCGAGGATCAGTTGCGGCTCGATGCGCGCCTGCAGCGCGGCACGTTGAATCTGCTCGCCGGCGATATTGCCCGTCTGGCACCGGGCGCTATTGCCGTGGATACCCCGGACGGTCGTGTGCGGCTGCACGGCGGCCAGATGCTGCTGAAGGTGGTCGAATGAGGGCCGGCTGGCGTGGCTGGGCCGTGCTGCTGCTGGCGGCGGCGCTCGCCGGTTGCAGCGGACGCTCCTACGTGATGCTGCCTGGCGCCGGCAGCGTGGCGCTCGACGATCAGGAGCCACCGCAGCTGACCCAGGCCGGACAGGGCATGGCGCTGGGCGATGCACGCCCGTTCAGTGTGAGCGCGTTGCGCCGCGAGCGGGATTTCGAGCGGACGCTGGCGGCGCAACCGGCATTGCCGGAACGCCACATGCTCCAACTACGCGCCGACGGCCAACCCGACGCCGCCGCCGAGGCGGTCGTGCAGCAGGTACTGGAAGCCGTGCGCCGTCGTGATTACCCGGTGGTTACGGTGATCGGCCACACCGATACGCTCGGCGCCGAGGCGGCCAATGTGCGGGTCGGCCTGCGTCGCGCGCAGGCGGTTGCCGAGCTTTTGAAGGCCCGAGGGCTGGAGACGATGGAGTTGCGGGTGACCAGTCACGGCGAGCGCAATCTGCTGGTGGCGACGCCGGATGCGACCGCCGAGCCGCGCAATCGACGGGTCGAGGTGCTGATTCGCTGAGCGCGGTCCGCGCTGAGGGAAGGAGGCGCACCGGCTGGCGGTGCGCCAGGCAGGTCAGTCGATGACCAGGATCGCGTCCATTTCCACTTGCGACCCTTTCGGCAGCGCAGCAATGCCGATGGCGGCGCGCGCCGGATAAGGCTGCTGGAAGTAACGGCCCATTACCTCGTTGACGGTCGCGAAGTTACCCAGATCAGTGAGGAAGATGTTGAGCTTGACGACATCCTTCAGCGAACCGCCAGCGGCTTCGGCCACGGCCTTGAGGTTCTCGAAAACCTGCACGGCCTGGGCTTCGAAGCCCTCGACCAGTTCCATTGTCTTGGGATCCAGCGGAATCTGGCCGGACAGGTAAACGGTATTGCCGGCCTTGATCGCTTGGGAGTAGGTGCCGATGGCAGCGGGGGCCTTGTCGGTGTTGATGACGGTCTTGCTCATGGAAACTCCTCTGCGGAATTGGCAATTGGCCGGTCAGCATAATGGCTTGTGACAACCGCAGCCACCGTCGGCGATGAGGTGCGAGGTGGCGGCCCCGTTGTCTTGCGGGACGAAATTCAGGCCCTGAGTCGCGTGATCCGGGTGACACCCTTGATCGCACGCAGCTTCTTGATCACCCGTGCGAGATGCACGCGATCATGCACGCTGACCACCAGCTGGACCACGCTGACACGCCCGTCGCGCTCGTCCATGCCGATCTTCTCGATGTTGCCGTCGGCGGCGTTGACGCTGCCGGCGAGCAGGGCGATCAGGCCGCGCTGGTGCTCCAGCTCGATCCGCAGCTCGACGTTGAATTCGCCGGTGACGTCCTTGGCCCACGACAGCTGGATGCATTTGTCCGGGTTGTGGCGGAATTCGGCAATGTTCCGGCAGGTGTCCAGGTGCACCACCATGCCCTTGCCGGCGGACAGGTGGCCGACGATCGGGTCGCCCGGGATCGGCGTGCAGCACTTGGCGTAGCTGAGTACCAGGCCCTCGGTGCCGCGAATCGCCAGCGGGCCTTCGGCGCTGGGTGCCTGCTCGCCGTCGCTGGCCAGCAGGCGTCGGGCGATCACGTAGGCCATGCGATTGCCCAGGCCGATATCCTCGAGCAGATCCTCGATGAATTCGACGTGGTACTCGGCGAGGACCTGGCGAATGCGTTCGGCGCTGATCTTGTCCAGGCTGGTCTCGAAGCCGGTGAGCGCCTTGTTCAGCAGGCGTTCACCGAGGCTGATGGATTCCGAGCGACGCTGCAGTTTGAGCGCGTGGCGGATGTGCGTGCGTGCCTTGCCGGTGACCACGAAGTTCAGCCAGGCCGGATTCGGCCGGGCGCCCGGCGCGGTGACGATTTCCACCGTCGAGCCGCTTTCCAGCGCCTGTGACAGCGGCGCCAGGCGACGGTTGACGCGGCAGGCGATGCAGGTGTTGCCGACGTCGGTGTGCACCGCGTAGGCGAAGTCCACCGCGGTGGAGCCCTTGGGCAGCTCCATGATGCGGCCCTTGGGTGTGAAGACGTAGACCTCGTCCGGGAACAGGTCGATCTTCACGCTCTCGATGAATTCCAGCGAGTTGCCGGCGCGCTGCTGCAGTTCCAGCACACCCTTGACCCATTGCCGGGCGCGGGCATGGGTGCCCTTGGGTACGTCGTTCTCGTCGGACTTGTACAGCCAGTGCGCGGCGATGCCGTTATTGGCCATCTCCTCCATTTCGCGGGTGCGGATCTGGATTTCGATGGGCACGCCGTGCATGCCGAACAGCGTGGTGTGCAGCGACTGATAGCCGTTGGCCTTGGGAATCGCGATGTAATCCTTGAAACGACCGGGCAGCGGCTTGTACAGGCTGTGTACGGCGCCGAGCACGCGGTAGCAGGTGTCGACCTTGTCGACCACGATGCGGAAGGCGTAGACGTCCATGATCTCGTTGAACGCCTTGCGCTTGCCGCGCATCTTCTTGTAGATGCTGAACAGGTGCTTCTCGCGGCCCACCACCTCGCCTTCCAGGCCGTCGCGCGCGAGGCAGTGAATCAATGACTGCTCGATCTTTTCGACGATCTCGTTGCGGTTGCCGCGGGCACGCCGCACCGCGGCGCGGATGCGCTCGGAGCGCATCGGGTGCATGGCCTTGAAGCCGAGGTCCTCGAACTCCACGCGCATCGAGTGCATGCCCAGGCGGTTGGCGATGGGGGCGTAGATTTCCAGGGTTTCCTTGGCGATGCGTCGGCGTTTCTCGCCGGCCAGCACTTCCAAGGTGCGCATGTTGTGCAGGCGATCGGCGAGCTTGACCAGGATGACGCGGATGTCGCGTGCCATGGCCATCGCCATCTTCTGGAAGTTCTCGGCCTGCGCCTCGGCCTTGGTCTCGAAGTTCATCTGGGTCAGCTTGCTGACCCCGTCGACCAGTTCGGCGACGGTTTCGCCGAACTGCGCAACCAGCGCTTCCTTGGGAATGCCGGTGTCCTCGATGACGTCATGCAGCATCGCGGCCATCAGGCTCTGATGGTCCATGTGCATGTCGGCGAGGATGTTGGCTACCGCGAGGGGGTGGGTGACGTAGGCTTCACCGCTGCGCCGGCGCTGCCCGTCGTGGGCCTGCTCGGCGTAGAAGTAGGCGCGGCGAACCAGGTTGACCTGGTCCGGGCCGAGGTAGGTCGACAGGCGATCGGCAAGGGTATCTATGGCTGGCAAGGGTGTGCTCCTTGCCGGCGCGATGTAGGCTCGGCGGTTCGACTTCGACCTGGCATTTAATCAGATGGCCTCGTTGGGCTCTTCCTCATACTGGATGAAGAGCGGTTCGTCGTCGACGATTTCATCCTGTGCAATGACATCGTAGTCGACCAGACCGGAAGCGATCTCGCGCAGGGCGACGACGGTCGGCTTGTCGTTTTCCCAGGCCACCTTCGGCTCCTTGCCGCCGGTCGCCAGCTGGCGCGAACGCTTGGTGGCCAGCATGACCAGCTCGAAGCGGTTATCGACGTTGTCCAGGCAATCTTCAACGGTAACGCGGGCCATGGTGTTCCTCGTGTGCAATAGCGGTATAGCGGGCCCGGATGGGCGAGCGGACGGAATAGTTTAAAAAATCACCAGCGCGAATGGAAGCGCTGTTTGGGCGTGGAAGCGGGCGCGAATGCCGGCCAGCGCACGCTCAGAGGTATTCCGGCTTGAGAATGCCCTGGAGTTGCGCATGCGGAATGAACAGCTCCGGATGGCCGCTGGAGTAGGGCGCGATGCTGTAGACGTCATACTTGAGCAGCACGCTGTCCTTGAGCAGGGCGATATGCGCGGTCTGCTGGAACGGCCACTGCTCGCGGAAGTCGGGGTTCTGTGCCTGGTCGTTCTGCGCCAACCAGCGCTGATGGGCCTGGCGGGCGGCGCGCCAGAAGTTGCCTTCCTGACCGGGGACGAGCAGGTCTTCCAGGCGTAGTTCGCGGTCCCGTGCGCTGTCGTAATTGATGAAGCCACGCCCCGGCATGCCGTGTGCGCCACCGGTATAGATGTAGCTGGACAGCTCGATCACGGTGATGTCGCCATGCTGCTCGCCCACCTTGGCCTGCAGATAGCTGGCCCAGCCGGGCTCGGCGTCGCGCAGGAACTCGGTTTGATAAGCCTGCAGCGACTCCGGTAGCCGTGCATCCGGTGCGTTGAGCGTCATGCGGCGCAGGCGCTCGTCGATCAGACGGTCGAGCTGCGGCTCATCGGCAAAGTGCAGCGTGTCGATATTGACCAGCGGGCAATCCTCGCCGTCGCAACCGTGCGGTCGTTCCTCGGTGAGGCGCTGCGTGGCCTGCGGCGCGTGTTGCAGCGGATTGTGCTGGCAGGCGCCGAGCAACAGCAGGCTGGCCAGCAGGGCGTAGACGGGAAAGCGTGCGGTAGAGGTCGGATGGCTCATGGTTCGCCTGTCGGGGTGAGGTGCCGTTTCGAGTTCATTGGGTGTCTGAAGTTCGTCATGAGCGGATCCGGCCGCCTTGCATCGGTCAGCTGAGGGCTGCGGCCGTATCGGCGGCGCGCTAGGATGATCACGGAGACGGCTCACGATGTGCGGCTGTAGTCATGCCAGTGCCGGCGCAGTGCGGATCATGTCAGACGCTGCGCGGGTACGGCCCAACCGAATGTGAGTGATGTCCAGATGAGCGAGACTTTCAAGCCCGGCCCGGATGATGTCCAGATCCTGCGACGCGAGCAATGCTTCAGCGGTTTTTACCGCCTGGAGCGCCTGCACCTGCGTCATCGCCAGTTCAATGGTGCGATGGGTGCGGAGCTGAGTCGCGAGCTGTTCGTGCGTCATGATGCGGTGTGCGTGCTGCCCTACGATCCGTGCCTGGACCGGGTGGTGCTGATCGAGCAGTTCCGCGTCGGCGCGCTGGGCAAGGCGAGCAATCCCTGGTTGATCGAGCTGGTCGCCGGGCTGATCGATACGGATGAACAGCCCGAGGAGGTGGCGCGCCGCGAGGCCATCGAGGAGGCTGGGCTGGAGCTGGGCGAACTGTGGCCGGTGACCCGCTACTTTCCCTCGCCGGGCGGCAGCGACGAGCAGGTGCATCTGTTTGTCGGTCGGTGCGACAGCCAGAACGCCGAGGGCGTATTCGGCCTGGCCGAGGAGGGCGAGGACATTCGCGTGCATGTCTGGACGCTGCAGCAGGCGCTGCAGGCCGTGCGTGACGGGCGCATCGACAACGCGGCGAGCATCATCGCCCTGCAATGGCTGGCGCTGAACCGTGACGATGTGCGGGGAGCCTGGCGATGAACCGACGCCGCGAGCGCTACCGGGTCGATCTGCCCGAGCTGCAGGCCACTTGCGAGGCCAATTACCTGCGCCTGCTGCGGCTGTTGCCGGAGATGCGCCAGCCCGGCCGTACCCGGCGCATCGCCATCAGCCAGGGCGATCAGCTGCTCGGCGTGCTGGTGCTGCAGGTGCTGGAAAACTGCCCCTACACCACCACCGTGCAGGTCAGCCAGGAGCACTGCCTGAGCTGGCTGCCGGTGCCGATGATGGAGGTGCGCGTGTATCACGACGCGCGCATGGCCGAAGTGGTCCGCGCGGAGAATGCCCGGCGCCTGCGCGGCATCTACCACTATCCCAACGCGCAGATGCACCAGCCGGACGAAAAGAGTCAGCTCAACCTGTTCCTCGGCGAGTGGCTCAGCCATTGCCAGGCGTGCGGTCACGAACTCGAGTCGGTGCTCTGAGCGCCCGTCGCCGGCGCCGTTCTGTGACCCACGCCCACTTCCCGCGGTTTCCCTCCCGTGTGCAGCCAACCATAATTCGGTTGCGATTTTCCCGAGGAGAAGGGCCTTGCTTGGTGCATCCCTGACCGCTGCTGAAGAGTCGGTGCTGCTGGTGCAGCTCACCGATAGCCATCTGTTCGCGCCGGCGCAGGGCACCCTGCTGGGCATGGACACCTGCGACAGCCTGCAGCGGGTGATCGATCTGGTGCTCGAGGAGCAACCGCATATCGACCTGCTGCTGGCCACTGGCGATCTCTCGCAGGACGGCTCGCTCGAGTCGTACCAGCGCTTTCGCGAACTCTCGACGCGCATCGCCGCGCCTGCACGCTGGTGCCCGGGCAACCATGACGAGCGCGAAGCCATGCGTGAGGCGACCCGTGGGACCAGTCTGATGGAACCGGTGTTCGAGTGCGGCAACTGGCGGGTGATCCTGCTCGATACCCTGCAGTCTGGCGAAGTGTTCGGCGTGCTGGACGAGCCGCAGCTCGAGTGGCTCGACGCGACGCTGCGTGCTGCGCCCGAGCAGCACCACCTGATCTGCCTGCACCACCATCCGGTGACGATCGGCAGTCGCTGGATGGACAGCATCGGCCTGCGTGAGCCCGAACGCTTGTTCGAGGTGCTCGACCGCCATCGCAACGTCCGTGCACTGCTCTGGGGGCACATTCATCAGGAATTCGAGCAGGTGCGCAACGGCGTGCGGCTGCTCGCCTCGCCCTCCACCGGCGTGCAGTTCGCGCCGCGTAGCGAGCGCTTCAAGGTCGATAGCCTGGCGCCTGGGTATCGCTGGCTGCGCCTGCACGGCGACGGTCGTCTGGACACTGGCGTGTCGCGCGTCAGCGGCATCGACTTCGAGGTGGACTACAGCGTCAAGGGCTACTGAGCCGCGCCGGCAGGCGGCTTGCACCGTGCGGCGTCCGCCTTGTAGCCTTCCCCGTCCCTTGCCTGCCAGCGAATCGAATGATCAGCGATCGTCCCGCCATCCTCTATATACACGGGCTCAACAGCTCGCCATTGTCCCAGAAGGCCCGCCAGCTCAGTGCCGCGCTCACGCGCATCGGCATGGCCGACTGCCTGCAGGTACCGGCGTTGCACCATCATCCGCGTCAGGCCATCGCCCAGCTGGAAACGGAGCTGGCCGCGCTGGGCCGCCCGCTGCTGGTCGGCAGCTCGCTCGGCGGCTACTATGCGACCCACCTCGCCGAGCGTCATGGTCTGCGTGCGCTGCTGATCAATCCGGCGGTGCTGCCGCATCGGCGTTTCGATGGCTACCTGGGGCCGCAGACCAACCTCTACAGCGGCGAAGTCTGGGAACTCACCCATGACCATGTCGCGGCGCTGGCGGAGCTGGAAGTGCCGCCGCCGCAGGATGCCGGGCGCTATCAGGTCTGGCTGCAGACCGGCGATGAAACGCTGGACTATCGCCAGGCCGCCGACTTCTACCGTGGCTGCGCGCTGCGCATCCAGGCTGGGGGCGACCACGGTTTCCAGGGCTTCGCCGAGCGTCTGCCGGCGCTGCTGGCGTTCGCCGGGTTCGCTCCGACGCTCTGGCTCGAGACCGATTTTTCCGATTCATAAGCTATCGAGACGCCCATGTCTTACACCGCAGAAGCCATCGAAGTCCTTTCCGGCCTCGATCCGGTGCGCAAGCGCCCGGGCATGTATACCGATACCTCGCGGCCCAATCACCTTGCCCAGGAAGTCATCGACAACAGCGTCGACGAGGCGCTGGCCGGCCATGCCCGTTCGGTGCAGGTGATCCTGCACGCCGACAATTCGCTGGAAGTCATCGACGATGGCCGCGGCATGCCGGTGGATATCCATCCCGAGGAAGGCGTTCCTGGTGTCGAACTGATCCTCACCAAGCTGCACGCTGGCGGCAAGTTCTCCAACAAGAACTACCAGTTCTCCGGCGGCCTGCATGGCGTGGGCATTTCGGTGGTCAACGCATTGTCGACGCAGGTGGTGGTCACCGTCCGCCGCGACGGCAACGAGTACCGCATGAGCTTCGCCGACGGCTACAAGGCCAGCGACCTGCAGGTCATCGGCACGGTCGGCAAGCGCAACACCGGCACCAGCGTGCAGTTCTGGCCGGATGCCAAGTACTTCGACTCACCGAAGTTCTCCGTCAGCCGGCTCAAGCACGTGCTCAAGGCCAAGGCGGTGCTGTGCCCGGGGCTGAACGTCAGCTTCGAGGACAAGGCCAGCGGCGAGAAGGTCGAATGGCATTACGAGGACGGCCTGCGTTCCTATCTGGTCGATGCTGTCAGCGAGTTCGCCCGCCTGCCTGACGAGCCCTTCGTCGGCACGCTTTCGGGCAATACCGAGGCAGTCGACTGGGCGCTGCTGTGGTTGCCCGAGGGCGGCGACAGCGTGCAGGAAAGCTACGTCAACCTGATTCCCACCGCGCAGGGCGGCACCCACGTCAACGGTCTGCGTCAGGGCCTGCTCGATGCCATGCGCGAGTTCTGCGAGTTTCGCAGCCTGCTGCCGCGCGGCGTAAAGCTGGCGCCGGAGGATGTCTGGGAACGTATCGCCTTCGTGCTCTCGATGAAGCTGCAGGAGCCGCAGTTCTCCGGGCAGACCAAGGAACGGCTGTCCTCGCGTGAGGCCGCCGCGTTCGTTTCCGGGGTGGTCAAGGACGCCTTCAGTCTGTGGCTCAACGCCAACCCGGAGCTGGGCCTGCAGCTCGCCGAACTGGCGATCAACAACGCCGGCCGGCGGTTGAAGGCGAGCAAGAAGATCGAGCGCAAGAAGATCACCCAGGGCCCGGCGCTGCCGGGCAAGCTGGCCGACTGTGCCGGACAGGACCCGGCACGCGCCGAGCTGTTCCTGGTGGAAGGTGATTCCGCCGGCGGCAGCGCCAAGCAGGCGCGCGACAAGGAATTCCAGGCGATCCTGCCGCTGCGCGGGAAGATCCTCAACACCTGGGAAGTGGACGGCGGCGAAGTGCTGGCCAGCCAGGAAGTACACAACATCGCCGTGGCGGTGGGGCTCGATCCGGGCTCCAGCGATCTGTCGCAGCTGCGCTACGGCAAGATCTGCATCCTCGCCGACGCCGACTCCGACGGCCTGCACATCGCCACGCTGCTCTGTGCGCTGTTCGTCCAGCATTTCCGCCCGCTGGTGGAAGCCGGCCACGTTTACGTCGCGATGCCGCCGCTGTATCGCATCGACCTGGGCAAGGACATCTTCTACGCCCTCGACGAGGCCGAGCGCGACGGCATCCTCGAGCGCCTGGTGGCCGAGAAGCGTCGCGGCAAGCCGCAGGTTACGCGCTTCAAGGGTCTCGGCGAGATGAACCCGCCGCAGCTGCGCGAAACCACCATGGACCCCAACACCCGCCGGCTGGTCCAGCTGACCCTCGATGACTTCGACGGTACCCGCGAAATCATGGACATGCTGCTGGCCAAGAAGCGCGCCGGCGACCGCAAGAGCTGGCTGGAATCGAAGGGCAATCTGGCCGAGGTGCTGGTTTGATCCGCCGCTGCCTGGCGCTGCTCGGCCTGCTCGGCGCGGCCGTGCCGGCCAGCGCCGCGCCGGTCGAGCTGCAGCTGGTCAGCGAGCATGCGGTCACCGGCATGACCGGCGGCAATCTCTCCGGCCTGGCCTGGTGCGGCGATGCGTTGTGGGCGGTATCCGATCGCGACGACGACCGGCTCTACCGACTCTCCGGCGGCGCCGGCGAATGGCAGGCCGAGGCGGAGCGTTTCGAGCTGCCGCCGCCACCGGCCAGCGGGCTGCCCTGGGGTATGCGCATGCGTACCTGGGTCAGTGGCCAGCTGCGCGGCGGCCAGATGGATTTCGAAGGCCTGACCTGCGACAGCCTGGGCAATCGTTACCTGGTCAGCGAGGCGCACGCCGGCGTGCTGCGGGTCAATCCGGCCGGCAGCGCCGAATGGCTGCGCCTGCCGTCGTCGCTGGTACGTCAGGCGCGGGCCAGCGGCATGCTGCTGCATTTCAATGCGATGTTCGAAGGCATCGCTGTCGATCCGGCGGCCGAGCGCATGTGGCTGGCGGCTGAGCGCGAGCGCCGCGGGCTGCTGGTGCTCCATCGCCGGCAGAACAGCTGGCACTGCACCGGCGGTTGTGTGCTGCTGTCCGAGGGCGGTCAGGAACTGCCACCGCCAGCACTCGGGCAACAGCCCACGGCGCCGGGCTTCACCGCCGTGGCCTTCCATCAGGACAAGCTGTTCACTCTGGAGCCGCTGGCGCATCAGGTCTGTCGCCGCGTACCGGCGACCGGCGCCGTGGAGCGTTGCTGGTCGTTCGTCGCGACGGCGTTGAGCGAGGAGCGACGCTACCGGACACGCTTCGGTACCGCCGAAGCGCTGTGGCTCGACGCCGAAGGCGCCTGGATCGGCGTCGACAACAACGACATGCGCCGCGCCGATGGTGAGCAGCGCCCGATCGTCTGGCGTTTCGCCGCGCCGGCCGGCGGCTGGACCGCGCCGTGAGCCAGGCGGCCGGTCGGCGCGCCGGGCGGGTGATGCTGGTGCTCGCCTGGGCTGCCGGCCTGTTCCTCGCCACGCGCTTTTTCGCCGACTGGGAAGGTGAACGCACCAATCCCAATCGTGAACCGCTCTCGCGCGTCGAGAACGGCGAGATCGAAGTGCAGCTGGCCGGCAATCGCAGCGGGCATTTCGTCGCCGATGGCCGAATCAACGATATGCCCGTCACCTTTCTGCTCGACACCGGCGCCACCGACGTGGCGGTGCCGGTGGAGCTGGCCGGGCGTCTGCAGCTCGAGCGCGGCGCGCCAGTTCAGCTGCAGACCGCCAATGGCCGCACCACCGGCTATCGCACGCAGATCGAGCGCCTGCAGCTGGGTGACATCGTCCTGCGCGACGTACGCGCGGTCATCGCCCCGGGCTTCGACAGCGAGCAGATACTGCTCGGCATGAGCGCCCTGAAACGTCTCGAATTCACCCAGCGCGCCGGCACCCTGGTGCTGCGCCAACACGCCACGGATCGACCATGAGCGAAACACTCGACCTGAGCCTGGACGGCGTGGAGCGGCGCTCCCTTGCCGACTTCACCGAGCAGGCCTACCTCAACTATTCCATGTACGTGATCATGGACCGCGCCCTGCCGCACATCGGCGACGGCTTGAAGCCCGTGCAGCGACGCATCGTCTATGCGATGAGCGAGCTGGGTCTGAACGCCGACGCCAAGCACAAGAAGTCGGCGCGCACCGTCGGCGACGTGCTCGGCAAGTTCCACCCGCACGGCGACAGCGCCTGCTACGAGGCGATGGTGCTGATGGCCCAGCCGTTCAGCTACCGCTACACGCTGGTCGACGGCCAGGGTAACTGGGGTGCGCCGGATGATCCCAAATCGTTCGCCGCCATGCGCTACACCGAGGCGCGGCTGTCGCGCTATTCCGAGGTGCTGCTGTCCGAGCTGGGGCAGGGCACGGTGGATTGGGTGCCGAACTTCGACGGCACCCTCGACGAGCCGGCGACGCTGCCGGCGCGCCTGCCCAACCTGCTGCTCAACGGCACCACCGGCATCGCCGTGGGCATGGCCACCGATGTGCCGCCGCACAACCTGCGCGAAGTCGCGGCGGCCTGCGTGCGTCTGCTCGACGAGCCGAATGCCAGCGTCGAACAGCTCTGCGAGCACATCCTCGGCCCGGATTTCCCCACCGAGGCGGAAGTCATCACACCGCGCGCGGAATTGCTGAAGATCTACGAAACCGGCCGTGGCTCGGTGCGCATGCGCGCCGTGTATCGCGTCGAGGACGGCGACATTGTGGTCACCGCGCTGCCGCATCAGGTGTCCGGCGCCAAGGTGCTGGAGCAGATCGCCGCGCAGATGCAGGCCAAGAAGCTGCCGATGGTCGCCGACCTGCGCGACGAATCGGATCACGAGAATCCCTGCCGTATCGTCATCATTCCGCGCTCCAACCGCGTGGATGCCGACGAGCTGATGACCCACCTGTTCGCCACCACCGAGCTGGAGTCGAGCTACCGGGTCAACACCAACGTCATCGGCCTGGACGGCAAGCCGCAGGTGAAGAACCTGCGCGTGCTGCTCAGCGAGTGGCTGACCTACCGCATCGGCACCGTGCGCCGCCGTCTGCAGTTCCGCCTCGACAAGGTGGAGAAGCGCCTGCACCTGCTGGACGGTTTGCTGGTCGCCTTCCTCAATCTCGACGAGGTGATTCACATCATCCGCACCGAGGACCAGCCCAAGCCGGTGCTGATGGCGCGCTTCGCGCTGTCCGAGCTGCAGGCCGACTACATCCTCGATACGCGCCTGCGCCAGCTGGCACGCCTCGAGGAGATGAAGATCCGCGCCGAGCAGGACGAGCTGATGAAGGAGCGCGAGCAGCTGCTGGCGCTGCTCGGCAGCGAGACCAAGCTGAAGAAGCTGGTGCGCAAGGAGTTGCTGGCTGACGCCGAGACCTACGGCGATGCGCGGCGCTCGCCGATCGTCGAGCGCGCCGAAGCCCGTGCGCTGTCGGAAAACGAACTGCTGCCGTCCGAGCCGGTCACCGTGGTGATTTCCGAGAAAGGCTGGGTGCGTTGCGCCAAGGGCCATGACATCGACGCAACCGGCCTCTCCTACAAGGCCGGCGACGGGTTCAAGGCCGCCGCTGGCGGGCGCTCGAACCAGTTCGCGGTGTTCATCGACAGCACCGGGCGCAGCTATTCGCTGGCGGCGCATTCGCTGCCTTCGGCGCGTGGCCAGGGCGAGCCGCTCACCGGCCGCCTGACGCCGCCACCCGGCGCGAGCTTCGAATGCGTGCTGCTGCCCGATGACGATGCCCTGTACGTGATTGCCTCCGACGCCGGCTACGGCTTCGTGGTCAAGGGTGATGACCTGCAGGCCAAGAACAAGGCGGGCAAGACACTGCTGTCGCTGCCGGCCGGCGCGAAAGTGGTGGCACCGCGGCCGCTGCACAGCCGCGACGACGACTGGCTGGCGGCGGTGACGACCGAAGGGCGCCTGCTGGTGTTCCCGGTGCGGGATCTGCCGCAGCTGGGCAAGGGCAAGGGCAACAAGATCATCAGTATTCCTGGCGAACGAGTAGCCAGTCGCGAGGAATACCTGGTCGATCTGGCAGTGCTCCCGGCAGGCGCAACGCTGACGCTGCAGGCCGGCAAGCGCACCCTGTCGCTCAAGGCCGATGACCTGGAGCATTACAAGGGCGAGCGCGGGCGACGTGGCAACAAGCTGCCGCGTGGCTTCCAACGAGTCGATGGCTTGCAGGTCGAGCGCGTGGGCTGAGTGGCGCGCTTCAGTGCTGGCATCCGGGGCCGGATTCACGGAAGATAGCCACCTTTCAAACAGGCGGCGCTCTGTCGATCCGACTTTCGGATCGTCCAGCACGCCGCATGGCTGGCCGTCACCGACGATCGGGTAGCCGGCGCCCGCCGTTGCATAGCCTGGATCATGGTGTAAGAGGGTAATGAACAAGTTGCTGCGTCTTTCGACTGTCTTGCTGGTACTCAGCGCCAGCTTGTCTGGCTGCATGCTGCAGCAGCCGCTGCCCATGTACCGCCTGGAGAATGGATCGGCCACTATGCCGGAGCGGATCGATGGTCCGGCGGTGCTGCTGGGACCGGTGACCCTCGCCGATTATCTGCAGCGTGATGCCATGCTGCAGCGCCTGCCTGACGGCAGCCTGGCGGCCGATGCGCAGCATGCGCGCTGGGCCGGCAGTCTGCAGGACGACATCGAGCAGCTGCTGTTGCGCCAGCTCGCCGCCAGGCTCGAGACCCAGCGTGTGCAGTTGAGTCCGGCCGGCGCCGGGTTCACACCGGATGTTCAGGTTGAAGTGGCCATTACCCGCCTGGATTCCGGCCCGGCGCACCCGGCGGTGCTGGAGGCGCAATGGCGACTGCTGGACAAGCAGGGCAAGCTGCAGGGCAGCCGCCTGGTTCGCCTGCAAGAGGAGCATCAGGGCACGCCGGCCGATCAGGTGCATGCGCAGAGCGTGCTGCTGCAGCGTCTCGGTGAAATGCTGGCGACCGCGGCAAAGCCGCTGGCCGTCGCCAAGCCGGCTGCAGCTGCACCCAAGCGTGAACCCGCCAGGCCGAACAAGGCCGCCGAAGCGAAGGTGCCGCGCATCCCGGCACTCGAGCCGATCCGTACTGATATGGAAGTGTTCCGCTTCTGACCGCCCCGCGAGCCGGCCGGGCAAGACGCTGGCCGGCTCGTCAGCCTCCCGATTCCTCATACCTTCGCGCAGCCGCAGCCGCAGCCGGTCTCGGCGCGCGGCCGGCGCTTGCGTGGCTATCTGTCGGTAAGCAAGCGCGCCGGCTCGCGGCGCGAAGGGGAGGGTGAACGCGCAGCGCCTCAGCTGCGCTGACGCAGCTCGTGCATGCGCGTCAGCTGGCGCTCCAGCAGCGACGGGTACGGCTCCAGCAGTCGCTCCACGCAGCAGGCACCCTCCGGGCTGGCGATCGGGCGGATGCGTGCGCGCTGCCTGATCAGCGGGTCGTCGCCGATGCTGCGCTCGACCAGCAGCAGGTTGCGGCTGTGCAGCGACATCGCCAATGCCGCCTGAGCGGCGTCGCTGAGCAGCAGATCGCCCTGACTGAGCTCGTACAGACCTTCGCCTTCGGTCAGGCCCAGTTGCAGCTGCAGGGTCAGCCCGCTGTCGGCGACCTCGATCTGCAGCGCGTGGCTCAGCGCGCGCATCAGCTCGCCGCAGCAGATCGCGTGGGTGAGGTAGTTCTGTTCATCGTCCTGGCTGTGGAACAGCATCAGGCTGCTGCCGTCGTTGAGTGTCTGCAGTTCCGCCTGATAGAGCGTTGCCGCTTGCTGCAGGGAATCACGGTAGCGCTGCAGCAGATCGGTCAGGCGCTCGCGCGGCAGGCGTCGCAGCTGTTCCTGGCCGCCGAGCTGAATGGCCAGCACCGCACTCTTGCGCGGCGCGGCCGGTGGGGTCGGGCCCGGCGGCGCCGGGGCGGCGAACGGCGGATCTTCGTCGTCGAAGGCGCCGAACGGTTCGAAATCATCGTCCGCGCGCAGGGCCGCCGGCTCGCCGAGTGACGGCTCGATCGGCTGTGTCGGTGCGACCGCAGGCGGTTCGCTGAGGTCACGCGGATCGACCTGATCGAAATAGCCATCGTCGAGCATTTCGCCGAGATCCAGTTCCGGCTCGGGTTTTTCCGGCACCAGACGTGCCTGCAGCTGGCGGGCGAGGTCGCCGATCTCGTCCTGACGCCCGGCGCCCGGCGCGGGGTCGTCCGGATCGCGCAGCCACAGGCGCAGCTGCAGCAGCGGCGTGGACAGCTGGCGACCCAGACGCATGCTCAGCACCAGCGCGAGCGCCAGCAGGATCAGGCTGAGCAGGCCCATGCTCTGCAGGCTGATGGTCATCGGTTGCTGGAACTGCTGCATGTCGAGGCTGATGCGCAGATGGCCGGCGATCACTTCCTGGAAGCTGATCGGTGTGGAATACAGGCCCTTGTCGTCACCCAGCAGGCTGTGCTGCGGCCGCGTACCGGACTCGGCCAGCACGCGGTTGTCCACGCTGTAGATGGCGGCATGGGCGACCAGCGGATTCTTCACCAGATTGCTGAGCAGCACGTTGAGACTGAGGATGTCGTTGGCTACCAGCAGATCGGTAGCCGAGGCGGCCGTCTGTGTGACCAGGCTCTGGCCGAGCGCATCGGCCTGCTGCTCCATCGCCTGCTTGAACTGCATGCCGATCACCCACGCATAGATGACCAGCGCCAGGGCGACCAGCAACAGCGTGTGGCTGGCGATGCGCAGCACCAGTGGGACGCGGTGCTGACGCACGGCGCGGTAGAGCATGAGGAAGAAATTGTCTGGCTTGACGGATGCGGGCCGGTTCACAGAGCGCGGCTCTTCTCGAAGGAAATTGGCGGGCAGTATACGGAAAGCGCGATGGCGGCTGAAGGTCTGCGCGGTAAAGCAGACGAAACGTCGAAGCCCCCGCGCGTACCGGATAGCCCGGCGCGGATGTTGTAGAATGCGCGCCTTCTTTGCATGGGAGTTGCGCCTTGCGCGAAATCGTCCTGATCAACATCACCGGGGAAGATCGTCCCGGTCTGACTGCAGCCATCACAGGTGTCCTGGCGCAGGGTGGCGTGAACATCCTCGATATCGGTCAGGCGGTGATCCATGACACGCTGTCCTTCGGCATCCTGGTCGAGCTGCCCGATAGCGAAGGCGCCTCGGCGGTGCTCAAGGACGTGCTGTTCATGGGCTACAAGCACGACCAGCAGGTGCGCTTCACGCCGGTGTCCGAAGACGACTACCAGCACTGGGTGGCCGGTCAGGGCAAGTCGCGGCATATCGTGACCCTGCTGACGCGCAAGGTCACCGCCGAGCAGCTGCACCGGGTCAGCTCGATCACCGCGAAGTTCGGCCTGAACATCGATCACATCGACCGCCTCTCCGGGCGCATGCCGCTGGACGTGCCCGAGGAGCTGGGCAAGGGCTGCATCGAATTCTCCGTGCGCGGCGAGCCGGAAGACACCGCGGCGCTGCGTGCCGAATTCCTCAGCGTGGCGCAGGAGCTGAACGTCGACATCGCCTTCCAGCGCGACTCGATCTTCCGCCGCAACCGGCGTCTGGCGGTGTTCGACATGGATTCGACGCTGATCGAGGCGGAGGTCATCGACGAACTGGCCAAGGCTGCCGGCGTCGGCGAGCAGGTGGCGGAGATCACCGAGCGCGCCATGCGCGGTGAGCTGGATTTCCGCGCCAGCTTCAAGGAGCGCCTGGCGCTGCTCGAGGGGCTCTCGGAGAACGTGCTGGCGGACATCGGCGCCAGCTTGCGTCTGACCGAGGGCGCCGAGCTGCTGTTCGCCGAGCTCAAGCGGCTCGGCTACAAGACGGCAATCCTCTCCGGTGGTTTCAGCTACTTCGCCCGGCAGCTGCAGGCCAAGCTGGGCATCGATTACGTGTTCGCCAACGAACTGCAAATCGTCAACGGCAAGGTCACCGGCGTGGCGGTCGAGCCGATCGTCGACGCCCAGCGCAAGGCCGATCTGCTGCGCCAGCTGGCTGAGCAGGAAGGGCTGCGCCTGGAGCAGACCATCGCGGTCGGCGACGGCGCCAACGACCTGCCGATGCTCGGTCTGGCCGGCCTCGGCGTGGCGTTCCGCGCCAAACCGCTGGTCAAACAGTCGGCCAAGCAGGCGATCTCCACTCTGGGGCTGGATGGCATCCTCTATCTGCTCGGCTATCGCGACCGGGAAGGCGCGGAGTAACGCCTTTTCCGATAGGCATAACGGCAGAAACGACAAGCCCCGAGTCGGGGTCGGCTCGGGGCTTGTCGTTTCCGGGTACTGGCTGCTTTAGGGCTTGATGGCCACCTTGAGCACGCCGTCACGCTGATTGGCGAACAGGTCGTAGGCCGCTTCGATGTCGTTCAGCGCGTACTGGTGGGTCACCAGTGGGCCGAGGTCGACGCGCCCGGACGCCACTACGTTGAGCAGCCGGCGCATGCGTTCCTTGCCGCCGGGGCACAGCGAAGTGACGATCTTGTTGTCGCCGAGGCCGGCATGGAACGCGCCCAGCGGAATGGTCAGGTCGCTGGAGTAGACGCCCAGACTCGACAGCGTGCCGCCGGGCTTGAGCGCGCGCAGCGCCTGCTCGAAAGTGGTCTGGGTGCCGAGCGCTTCGATGGCGGCATCGACGCCACGGCCACCGGTCAGCTTCATGATCTCGTCGACGACATCGACGTTGCGGAAGTTCATCGTCACGTCAGCGCCCATCCGTCGCGCGATATCCAGCCGGGCATCGACGCCGTCCACCGCGATGATGGTGCTCGCGCCGCGCAGCTTGGCGCCGGCGGTGGCGCAGAGGCCGATCGGCCCCTGGGCGAAGATCACCACGATGTCACCGATCTTGATGTTGGCCGCCTCGGCGCCAGCGAAGCCGGTGGACATGATGTCCGGGCACATCAGGACCTGCTCATCGGTCAATCCGTCGGGCACCGGCGCCAGGTTGGCCTGCGCGTCGGGCACCAGCACGTATTCGGCCTGGGTGCCGTCGATGGTGTTGCCCAAGCGCCAGCCGCCCATCGGCTTGTAGCCGTGGCAGCTGCAGCCGCCGTCTTGCGAGGAGAGACCATCCTGGCTGGCGTAGGAGGAGAAGTTCGGGCAGATGGCACCGGCGATGACCCGCTGGCCTTCCTGGTAACCCTGCACGTTGCTGCCGAGCTTTTCGATGATACCCACCGGCTCGTGGCCGATGGTCAGGCCGCGGGCGACCGGATATTCGCCCTTGAGGATGTGTACGTCGGTGCCGCAGATGGTGGTGGTGGTGATACGCAGCAGCGCATCGTTGGGGCCGATCTCGGGGATCGGCTTGTCCTGCAGTTCGATACGGCCCGGTTCGACGAACACCGCGGCTTTCATCATGGCCATGATGGCGACTCCTCTCGGATCAAAAGACGTCAGAACACTCTAGTCGAGTGTTGTGACGTCTCGCTGATCCCGATCAAGGTCGTGCCTGATGCAGGGGGACGGTTACTCCTCGTCCGAGGAGAAGTTGTAGTCCATCGACTGGCTGGGGCCTTGCAGGTAATGACCCTGGATGTAGTTGACGCCCGCCTGCCAGAGCGTCGCCAGCACCGTGGCGCTCTCGACGAAGGGTACGATGCTCAGGCGCTTGTGTTCGTGCAGGTCGGCGAGCAGCTGCTTGAGCGCTTCCTGGTTCTCCTGGCGGCTCAGATCCTGGGTGTAGGAGCCGTCGACCTTGACGAACAGCGCGTTCAGGTGACGCAGCGTGTTGAACGGATTGAGCACGCAGCCGAAGTTGCTCAGCGCCATGTGGCAACCCAGCTCGGCGAGGCCATGGCCCAACGCCTTGGCGGGTTTGAGGTAGGCCACCGCATCCGGTTCGTTGAGCTCGAACACCAGCGCGTCGCCCGGCAGGCGGGCTGCCTTGAGCACGACGCCGAGCCAGGGCAACAGCCCGGCATCCTGCAGACTGGCGCTGGACAGGTGCAGGAACAGCCGCGTGCTGTGGCCCTTGGTGCGATGTTCGGCAAGCAGCTTGATCGAGTTGAGGATCACCCAGCGGTCGATTTTGCCGGCCAGGCCTGCGTCGCTGGCGGCGCTGAGGAACTGCGCCGGCGGGACTTCGACGCCCTGTGGGTCGAGCAGGCGCAGCAGCACCTCGTAGTGCTCGTGACTGTCGCCGCGCAGGCTGATGATCGGCTGGAACAGCAGGCGGAAACTGTTGGTGTCCAGCGCCTGCTGCAGCATGGCGGCGAGATTGCCGCGACTCGCCGCCGCCGCCAGTTCGTCGGCCGGGTCATAGCGCTTGAGCGCGTTGCCGTCGGTGAGTTCGTCGGCACAGCGATGGGCGCGTTCGATGACGTCCTGCGCGCGCGCGGTCTTCTCGTCCAGGCCGGCGACGCCGATGCTCAGGGTGGTCTGCACGGTGCGACCGCCAATGTCGAACAGGTGGCCTTCGACGCGAGTCAGCAGTTTGCGTAGCGAGACTTCGGCCTGGTCCGGTGCGATACCGGGCTGCAGCGCGGTGAACACATCGTCGGCGAAGCGGGCCAGCGGCGCCTGGGCGTCAAAGTATCCGCGCAGCACATCGGCCAGCTGGTGCAGCAGCTGGTCGGCATCGCTCAGGCCGATTTCGGCCTGCAGGCTGGCGAAGCGGTCCACGCGGATATACGCCAGGCTGGCGATCTGGCCGGCATTGACCGCGCGCTCGACGGCACTGTCGACCAGTTCGGTGAAATGGTTGCGGTTGTGCAGGCCAGTAATCGGGTCCTGCGTGCTGATCTCGCGCAGTTTCTGCAGTTCGGCGCTGTCGCTTTCGGCGCGGATCACGACCTGGATGCACGGTTCGCCATCGTAGGTGGCCGGCGAGAAGTGCATGCGCGCCTTGAAGCTGTCGCCATCGACGCGCACGCCACTGCAGGTCAGCTCGCTGTTGCCTTCCATCGTCTGGTAGTTCTTCAGGAAGGTCTTGAAGCTGCCCTGATCGCAGGCTTCGATCAGGTCGATCATCGGCATGCCTTCCAGATCTTCGACGTCGGCGTAGCCGAACAGCTCCAGGTAGGCGCGGTTGGCATAGATGTGCATGCCGTCGTGCACGTAGGCAATGGCGTCCACCGAGCTGTCGAGCAGCAGCTGGCAGCGTTTCTCCGCCTCGCGCAGCGCTACTTCCGCCGAACGCCGGGCGCGCCGCTGTTCGAGGTTGGCCAGCTCGCGGTTGGCCACCAGCAGCAGCCACTCGTCCTCGCCCTGCGGCAGCGCATCCTGGGCGCCGAGCGTCAGCGCATCGGTGATCGCTTCGGCGTCGTTGCTCGCGGTGAGCTGGATGATCGGGATGTCCTTGGCCTGCCGGCGGATGGCGGCGATGGCCTCGCTCGGTTCGAGATTCTCGCTGCTCGGCGCGGCGATCAGCAGGTCCCAGGTCTGTTGCAGCGCGCTAGCGAGATCGTCGCTGGACGTGAGGCGATGCACCCGGGTGGCCTGTCCGGCATTGCGGAACAGACTGACCAGACGCTCGGCTTCGTTCTGCGAATCCTCGAGAATCAACAGGCGGATGGTTTTCTTTTGCAGGGCCATGACGACAGATCAAGAGCGCGCCGAAGGTGCGCGGGCGGGCGAAAATACGGGTGCCGGCAATCTACAGCGACTTCCAGAGTGAGTCAAAATCTGCGTCCCCATTGACTGCGCGGGTTCCCCAGGCTGTGACCGGCATCTCCGGCTCGGCGGGCGGCTGGCCGATGAGCTGGTACTCGAACTGGTTGTAGTTGCCGGTATGGCTTTGGCGGCGTTGCAGTACGGCGCGCTGCTCGTTGCCTTCCTGATTGATCAGCACCTTGTGGCCCTGCTGAAACGGCAGGCGTGGGGCGATCAGGGTCGCCGCCTGGCCGATGGCCGGGATTGCTGGCAGCAGGAGCGCGCGCAGGTATTCGCTGCCCAGCTCGGTCTTGCGCAGCAGACGCAGGCCGCAGGGTTGCGCTTGCGGCGCGATCAGTTCGACGCCCATCTGCGTGCCGCCGCCGCGCACCTGGCGAACCCAGCGCACCACGGCGACACTCCAGCCGTTGTCGCCGTCGCGCAGTCCCAGCAGCTCGCCAGCCTGCAGTTGTGCGGGAACCTCAGCCGGCCAGGCCAGGCAGTAACCGCCGGGGCTGTGGTTGACCAGGCGAACCTCGAACTCAGGGTAGGTCTGCTCGCTGGCTTGCGTGGCCGCCGGTGTCTGGCTGAGGCTGGTCGGGCGAACGAACTCGATGTGTTCATCGGGCAGCAGGCCGTCGCCGTTGAGGCTTTGTGCGTCGAAGGCGTTCGCCCAGATGTCGGGGGCGCCGTTGTTGGCCTTGAACACTGCCGAGCTGGGTTCCTCGTGACGCTCCAGCACGGCGTTGAACGGACGCCGGCCGGCGAGTTGGTAGTGCAGGGCGGTCATGCCGATGCACAGGTGCAAAGTGCCGTTGGCCGGTGTGCGCTGGAAGGAGCGCTCGGACATGTCGCCCCAGGCTGCGCTCAGGTGCAGCAGCAGGTCATCGCCGATGCCACTGGCGTCCGGCAGCGAAGAGCGGTCGCGATGCTCCGGCGGCAGGCGCAGGTGCTCGGCGAGCGCTGCGACCAGCCGGCTGGTGTCGATGCCGCACATGCTTGGCAGCGCGTCGCGGGCGAACAGCGAGCGGTAACGCGGCGCACTGTCATGCTGCGGCGAGAAGACGAACAGGCTGGACGGTGCGCTGGCCGGCTGGATGACCGCCAGCGTGCTCCAGGTCTCCAGTGCCTTGGCCAGCCGGGCGATGCCGGACTGGCGCAGCTGGTTGCAGCGCGCGCAGCCCAGCAGCAGCGTGGCGAGGTAGCACTGCTCGGTGCTCAGACCCGGGCCGTGGTGCGCCAGCGGATCGCGCACCACGGCGCCCTGTACGGCGTGCTGCGCGGCGAGCTGATAGAGCTGGTGCAGCTCGAGCCAGAGGCTCTCGGCGGCCGGGCTGTAGAGCTGGGCGGAGCGCGTCAGCAGCGCGCCGAGGCTATGCACCGCACGCTGCAGCGCGATCGTCAAAAGCTGCCGGCGATCCTGCTCGGAGCGTGCGAGGGCGCGCACGACGATCAGCTTGTAGCCGGTGGCCAGGTGATTCTGCAGCGCCTGGCAGAGGCCGGCGACCTTGCGTGGCCGCTCGTCGAGCACGATCGGTTGATTCAGGTAGTGCCGCTCGAGATGCCCGCAAACGTAGTGCACCTCGGGGCGTAGCAGTTCCAGCAGTTGCAGACGGGTTTGCGACGGCACGCGCAGCTGGTTGATTTCGACCAGCGCCTGGTAGAGCTGGCGTGCCATTTCTCCCAGATTGGCCTTGGGCAGGCCAGCGAGCCACACCTGCAGTGCGCGCACGCTCGCCTCGCAGAAGCTCAGGCTCTGCTGGGTCGGCGTGGGTACGCGCAATGGCAAATGAAGACTCTGCAACCGGAAACTCCCGCAGCACCGACCACCGGTGCCTTGTCAGCGAACTCTATCAGCTGCGCTTCGTCGTGTTGATGATCGACGATGGCATTTTGATATTATCCGATGATTGGTCGTTCCGGTACGCGGGGTTGTCGCAGGGCGTGTAGGGTACGGCGCCGCGCGCGGGTGGGCCTGCTCACTCTCTGCAGGCCCTGCCGGCATCATTCTGTCTGCGCCTGGCCGAGCGCTTCGCCCATGCACACCGGGCTCAGCGGACCCAGTTGCTCCGCCCAGCAAACCTGCTCCGGTCCGAACAGCAGGATCACCGTGGAGCCGAGCTTGAAGCGGCCCATTTCCGCGCCTTTTTCCAGCCGGATCGGTGCGCGCGCGGATTCGTCGTACAGGAACGTCTTCAGCGCGCGCTTGGGTGGCGTTACAAGGCCGGCCCAGACGGTTTCGATGCTGGCGACGATCATCGCGCCGACCAGCACCATCGCCATCGGCCCGCGTTCGGTGTCGAAAATGCACACCACGCGCTCGTTGCGCGCGAACAGTTCCGGCACACCCTGGGCGGTCACCGTGTTCACCGAGAAGATGCGTCCCGGTACGTAGACCATCTCGCGCAGGATGCCCGTGATCGGCATGTGCACCCGGTGGTAATCCTTGGGCGACAGGTAGACGGTGGCGAAGTCGCCGCCCATGAACGGTGCAGCGCGCTGGTGATCGCCGCCGAGCAGCTCCGTGACGCTATAGCTGTGGCCCTTGGCCTGGAAGATGCGGCCCTGCTCGATCTTGCCGAGCTGGCTGATGGCGCCGTCGCAGGGGTTGAGAATGGCGCCGGGCGTCGGGTCCAGCGGGCGGGCGCCATCTCTCAGTGCGCGGGTGAAGAACGCGTTGAAGTGCTCGTAGGCGCTCAGGTCTTCGATCTGTGCCTGGCTCATGTCCACTTGGAAATGCCGGGCGAAACACTTGATGAAGGCGTTCTTCAGCCAGGGAATGCGACATTCGGCCAGGCAGCCGGCCAGGCGCGAAATCAGGTGATGCGGCAGCAGATACTGGCTGATGACGAACAAGCGATCTTTCATGGATGACCTTTTCATGACTGGATCGGCGTATCGGGCAGGTTGCCCCATTCGCCCCAGGAACCGGCGTAGCCCTTGACTCTGGGGTAGCCCAGAGCCTTGGCCAGCAGGTAGGTGAAGCCGGAGCGGTGATGCGTCTGGCAGTGGGTGATGATTTCCTTCTCCGCCACGATGCCGATTGCCTGGAGCTGTTCGGCGATGTCGCTGCGGATGCGCAGCGCGCGTGCCGGGTCCATGCCGGCGGTCCATTCGAAATTCACGGCGCCGGGAATGTGCCCACCGCGAGCGGCGAGCACCTTCTCGCCGCGGTATTCCTGCGGCGAGCGGGCGTCCCAGACCACCAGGTCATCCGCGCCGAGGCGGCTTTCGAGGTACTCGCGCGTGGCGATGGGTGCGCTGTCGAGGTGCAATGCGACCGGGCCGCCAGCGGCGGCCGGCACTTCGCGCGACAGCGGGCGGCGTTCGGCCAGCCAGGCGTGCAGGCCGCCGTCGAGGTAGTGGTAGTGGCGATGGCCGATCACGTCGAGCAGCCAGATGAAGCGTCCGGCCCAGCCGCCGCCCTCGTCGTCATAGACCACATAGACCGCATCGGCGCGATGACCGAGGAGGCCGAACAGCGCTTCGAGTTGCGCCTTGGGTGGTAGCAATCCCGGCGCCGGTGGCTGGCCCAGCTGGGTCTGCTTGGGGTCGACGAAGCGCGCGCCGGGCAGGTGGCCTTCGGCATAGCGGGCGGCGCTGGTGAGGTCGACCAGGATCAGTTCGGGGGCGTGCAGGCGCTCGGCCAGATCGGCAGGCTCGATTACCAGTGGCAGGTTGGCGAAGACGGACACGGCAGGTCTCGGCGAGTCGGTGAAGGCGCAGTCTAGCGAAAAACCTCAGCTGCCGCGCTTGCTGAAATTGCCCAGCGCCCGCTCGATGCACTGCGCGGTCTTGTCGAACGCCTGCAGTGTCGGGGCACTGAGTGCGGCGTTGTCCTGGTCGGCGATCAGCAGCATCAGCACACGACCGTTGCTGCCCAGCGAGCGCAGCAGCAGATGCTCGCCGGCGAACAGCGCCTTGAGTGTGCCGGGCAGCAGCACCGAGAAGGTCGCGATGTTGTCGGGCTGCAGGTGCAACTGCGCGGGTTTTTCCAGCAACCGGCGCAGCACCTGGCTGTGCTGCGGATCGAGGATCAGGCGCGCGGCGTGCTCCGGCAGACCGACGTCCTGTTGCGCAATCAGCCGCTGGTTCTTGCGATCCAGCAGCATCAGCAGTACGCGCTGCATGCCGATGCTGACCAGCGCGGTGCGCGCACAGGCCGTCAGTTGATGCACGTTGGTGAAGGGGCTGGGCGCACCCAGCAGCTCACGGCAGCAGTCGCGCCAGCGCGCCAGCGCTTCGGCGTCGGGCACGCTGGCGGTGCCGGTCTTCTTGTGCTGGAAGCAGCTGTCCCACGGCCACAGCAGTCCCTGTGCCGGGTGCCAGAGGTCGGTCGGGCCGATCGCCCGCGCGCTGTCGGCGGCCTGCTGGTGCACCAGCTGCTGCACCTGCGCCATCGGCAGCTGCAGGTACAGGCCGATCAGCTGCTGCCAGCGCAGGCTGTGCACGCCACTCCAGCTGTGATGCGCGGCGAGCGCCAGGCCGTTGGCCAGCACGATGGTGTTGCTCGGCAGGGTCAGCCAGCGGCGCAGCTCGGGGTCGGCGTCCAGCCGTTGCTGCTGCTGCAAGGGGTGAGTGTTGTCGCGGGCGATGTGCAGCGCCTTGACCAGCAGGCGGCGATTGCCGCCGAGCAGGCGGTAGCCCTGGATGATCCAGTCGGGCAGATGCCAGTGTTCGGCGATCTTCAGGCACAGCTCCAGCAGCGGCACGCCGAGCAGTTGCTGTTCGACCCGTTGCAGTGGCTCGCCGCTGACCAGCACGCGCTGTTCCCAGGCCTCGAACAGCTGCGGCCGCGCGGCCAGCAGTGCCCATACCGGCGAGAGAAACAGCAGGCTGCCCCAGTGGATGTCCTGCCACAGGCGTGCCAGGCGGCCGGCGAATAGGCCGCTGGCCTGCTGGCTGGCGTGCCGGCTGATTAGCACCATCTGCCGCAGCGCCGGCGGCATGTCGGCGGTCGCCGTGGCGGGAATGCGGTCGAGGAGGCGTTCGGCGCGCTCGACGCCGATGCGGCTGAGCGCGGTTTCGAGATTCTCCGCAGGCTGGCCGTCGCCGCCATGCCGGTTGGCTTCGCGGATGAAACTCAGCGCCAGCACCGGGCTGGGCTGCACCCGCTCGGCAATCTGGCGCATGGATTGGCTGTTGTCGCGCAGCGCGCGGCGCACGCTCTCGTGCACCGTGGCGAATGCCGGCAGCGGGGTATCGTCGAGAAGCTTGATCCAGGCGGGGATGCTGCGGGGTAGCGAAGTCGTTGTGGTCATGGCGCCGAACTGGCTTTTCGTCGGGATGCTCTTTAGTCTGGCGCAAAAGTTCCGATAACCCGAACAATTCTTTCAGATACCCCTCCTTGACGGAGCGCGGAGCCGCTGTGCGAACGTGCTCCGATTCGTTTCGAGCGGTTGGTAATCAGGCTTCCCAGACGTACCTATGGTCAAGATTCTCGGCATCATCGTGGTAATTGGCAGCGTGCTCGGCGGCTTCATGCTCTCCGGCGGCGCCCTGGCGGCACTCATCCATCCGTTCGAAGTGCTGATCATCGGTGGCGCCGCGCTCGGCGCGTTCCTGCAGGCCAACCCGGGCAGCACGACGAAAATCGTGTTCCAGAAATCGCTGAAGATGTTCAGCAGCCGCTTCACCCAGACCTATTACCTGGAAGTGCTCGGCCTGCTCTATTCGGTGCTCAACAAGAGCCGTCGCGAAGGCATGATGGCCATCGAGGCGGACCTCGAGGACCCGGCCGCCAGCCCGCTGTTCAGCAAGTACCCCGGCGTGCTCAAGGACGAGCGCATGACCGCGTTCATCTGCGATTACCTGCGCATCATGTCCACCGGCAACATGGCCCCGCACGAACTCGAAGGGCTGTTCGACATGGAGCTGGCCAGCCTCAAGGAAGAATTGGAGCATCCCTCGCATGCGGTGAATCGCATTGCCGACGGCCTGCCGGCGATGGGTATCGTCGCCGCGGTGCTTGGCATCGTGCTGACCATGTCGGTGCTGGCCGATGCCAACAACGCGGAGATCGGCGAGAAGGTCGGCGCCGCGCTGGTCGGTACCTTCCTCGGCATCCTTGCCGCCTACGGCTTCTTCGGCCCGCTGTCCGCCTCGCTCGAGCACGACGCGCGCGAGGAGCTGAATCTCTACGAGGCAATCAAGGCCACCCTGGTTGCCTCGGCTTCCGGCATGCCGCCGACGCTGGCCGTCGAGTTCGGCCGCAAGGTGTTGTTCCACGCCCATCGCCCGAGCTTCACCGAGCTTGAGCAAGCGATGCGTGGCAGCTAAGCGCCGCTATGGACAACAATCAACCGATCATCGTCAAGCGGGTCAAGAAGACCGCCGGCGGCCATCATGGCGGCGCCTGGAAGATCGCCTTCGCCGACTTCATGACCGCGATGATGGCGTTCTTCCTGGTGATGTGGCTGATGAGCTCGGCGACACCGGAGCAGAAGCGCGCCATCTCCGGCTATTTCCAGGACCCCATCGGCTTCACCGAAAGCGCCAGTCCGCACGTGATCGACCTGGGTGGCACGCCGACGCCGTCGCCGGACCGCACCCTCAACCCGGAGATCGACCCGGCGGTGCCGCAGGCGGATGTGCAGATCGATGGCGATCAGGTGGAAACCCTCGCCGAACAGATCGAACGCGAGCGCCTGGAGCTGCTGCTGCAGGAGCTGCAGAACAAGGTCGACGAGAACCCCGAGCTGGAGCGCTTCAAGGATCAGATCCTGTTCGAGATCACCAAGGACGGGCTGCGCATCCAGATCATGGATGACGAAAACCGTCCGATGTTCGCGCTCGGCAGCGCGCAGCTGCAGCCGTATTTCGAGGACATCCTGCTGGCGATGGGCGACACCATTCGCTCGGTGCCGAACAAGATCAGCATCAGCGGCCATACCGACGCCAAGCCGTACGCCGGCAATGGCGATTTCGGCAACTGGGAATTGTCCGCCAACCGCGCCAACGCGGCGCGTCGCACGCTCATCGCCGGACGCTACCCTGAAGAGCAGATCGCCCGTGTCGTCGGCTATGCCTCCTCTGCGCTGTTCGATCGCAAGAACCCGCTCAACCCGATCAACCGGCGCATCGACATCCTGGTGCTGACCAAGAAGGCACAGCGCAACATCGAGAACGAGCAGTTCGTGCCGGCTGATGGCGACGAGGCGAACAAGGCACCAGCGGCGCCGTCGAACCCGTCCGCTCCGACGGGCGCCGCGGGCGAGCCGCTGCAGCCGGGGCAGTTGCGCGAGCGGTTGAACATCTTCGATGAAGGCGTGCTCAAGCTCGACCAGCCGCTGCCCGCCGGCGGCGACGATCAGTAGTCGGGGTCGGGCAGGCTGCTGAGGATGTGCCGGTAACTGTTCATCCGCTGCGGCTGGATGCGTCCGTCCTCAAGCGCCTTGAGCAGCGCGCAGCCCGGCTCGCGGTCATGCTTGCAGTCGCGGAAGCGGCAGTGCCCGAGCAGCTCGGCGAACTCGATGAAACCGGCCTCGACATCGTCGCGGCTGACGTGGCCGAGGCCGAATTCGCGGATGCCGGGTGAATCGATCAGTTCGCCGCCACCGGGGAAGTGGAACAGTCGCGCCGTGGTGGTGGTGTGAGTGCCCTTGCCGGTCAGCTCCGAGAGCGCACCGACGCGGGTATCGACGCCCGGCAGCAGGCTGTTCACCAGTGATGACTTGCCCACCCCGGACTGGCCGACGAACACGCTGACGTGGCCGTCCAGCGCCGCGCGCAGTTCGTCCATGCCGGCGCCGCCGTGGGCCGACACCTCCAGCAGCGGATAGCCAAGCGTGCGGTAGACCGCCAGCAGCGCGTTGAGCGCGCCCTCGTTGTGCTCGTCGATCAGGTCCGCCTTGTTCAGCAGCAGCAGCGGACGGATACCGGCATGTTCGGCGGCGACCAGATAACGGTCGATCAGGTTGGCGTGCGGTTCGGGCAGCGGCGCGAAGACGATGACGATCAGGTCGACGTTGGCCGCCACCGGCTTGAGCTGGCCACGGGTGTCGGGGCGGCACAGTTCGGAGTGGCGCGGCAGCTGCGCGACGATCACGCCGATGCCCTGGTTGCCCGGGCGCCATACCACGCGGTCGCCGGTGACCAGCGCCGGCAGGTTGGCGCGCAGGTGGCAGCGGAAGACCTGGCCACTGTGCTCGCCTTCCTGTGCTTCGACCTCGACCTGCACGCCGAAGTGCGCGATCACCAGACCGAACTGCTCCGGCCCCAGATCGCCGCCTTCCAGTTCTTCCAGCGCGCGGGATTCGCGGCGTGCCGCGCGGGCAGTGCGTTCTTCCTGGATTTTCTCGATGCGCCAGTTCTGGCGGCGGTTGAGTTGGCGTTTGGCCATGTGCGGGGCGTCGGTCGATGAAGGTGCGCGAGTCTAGCATGGCCGGCCGGCGCCGCTGACCGCCTGTTTTGGCGCGGAGGCGGCAGGTAGACTGGCCTGCCGTCCCGTCTTCGTGTCCGTCATGTCCGACTCGCCGCGCTTTCGTCCGCCGATCTTGCTCGCCCTGGGGGCGCAGCTGGCGGCGCTGCTGCTGACCTGGTTGGTGCTGCTGGCCGCGGCGCGCCTGCTCGGCCTGCACGTCTCGTTGCTGCAGGCGGCCATCATGCAGGGCGCGCTCGCCGCCTTGCTGGGCGCACGGCTGGGCCTGTCGCGCTGGTGGTGGCCGATCAACCTGGTCTTTGTGCCGGCGCTGGTTGTGCTGCGCGATCACAGCTTGCCGGAATGGTTGCCGCTGGCGGCCTTCGCCGCGTTGTTATTGCTGAACTGGAACGCTTTTTTCGAGCGCGTGCCGCTGTATCTGACCGGCCGCGCGGCCGAACGGCGCTTGGCCGAACGTCTGGCCGGGCTGCCGGCGGACTTCCGTTTCGTCGATCTGGGCTGTGGGCTGGCCGGCAGTCTGTCGCGTCTGGCCCAGGCTTATCCGCAGGCGCGCTTCGTCGGCGTGGAGACCGCGCCGCTGGCGTTCGTCATCGCCTGGCTGCGCTGCCTGCCGCGGCGCAACTGCCGTATCGTCCTACGTAGCCTGTGGCGCGTCGATCTGGCGCGGTACGACGTGGTTTACTGCTTCCTCTCGCCGGCCCCGATGCCGGCGCTGTGGCGCAAGGCCTGCGTGCAGATGCGGCCGGACGCGCTGCTGATCAGCAACAGCTTCGCGGTGCCCGGCGTCGAGCCCGAAGAGCGGCTGGCGGTCGATGACTGGCGGCAATCGCAGCTGCTGCTCTGGCACCCCGGTGCGCCCCGGCCTGACGACCCGCAGGCGAGCGGCTAAACTGCGCGCCACAGCCAAGGAGCCCATCATGCAGAACCCGCAGAACCTGATCTGGATCGACCTGGAAATGACCGGTCTGGACCCGGATACCGACGTCATCATCGAAATGGCCACCATCGTCACCGACAGCCAGCTCAACATACTGGCCGAGGGGCCGGTGATCGCGGTGCATCAGAGCGACGAGGTGCTGGCGCGCATGGACGAGTGGAACACCCGCCAGCATGGCGGTTCGGGCCTGACCCAGCGAGTGCGGGAGAGTCGCATCGGCACCGCCGAGGCAGAGGCCCAGACCCTGGCGTTTCTCGAACAGTGGGTGCCGAAGGGCAAGTCGCCGATCTGCGGCAACAGCATCTGCCAGGACCGGCGCTTCCTCTATCGGCAGATGCCCGAGCTGGAGCGCTACTTCCACTACCGCAACCTGGACGTCTCGACGCTCAAGGAGCTGGCCGCGCGCTGGGCGCCGCAGATCATGCAGGGATTCAGCAAGAGCGGTACGCACCTGGCGCTGGACGACATCCGCGACTCCATCGCCGAGCTGCGGCACTACCGCGAGCATTTCATCAAGGTGTGATGCCGCCGGCGGCGTCCGGGCCGCCCGGCGCGCCGCTACTTGCCGAGCTTGCGCAACTCGTCGGACTCGACGATGCGCACGCCGTCGCCTTCCTCCAGCGCCAGACGCCACAGCGCGCGGGCCAGCGTGCAGGCCTCGATGCCGTGGTACTTGCCCGGCAGCAGTTGCGACAGCGGCGCGGCGATCCGCTCGCTCAGGCGCAACTCCAGACGCGGGCCGAGCAGCTGTGACGGCCGCGCGATGGTCAGCTGCGGCCAGTCCTGGGCCTCGAGCGCCGCTTCCATCTCGCCTTTGACCCGGCAGTAGAAGATCGGGCTGTCCGGGCTGGCGCCCAGCGAACTGATCACCAGCAGGTGTCGCGCGCCCAGCTCGCGTGCGCGGCGGGCGAAGGCCAGCACCAGATCGAAATCGATGGCCCGGAACGCCTCCTGGGTGCCGGCCTGCTTGAGCGTGCTGCCGAGGCAGCAGAACGCGGTATCGACCGGGCCGTTGAGCCGTTCGAGCAGCGACTGCAGCGGCCCGACCGGGTTTTCCAGGCGCGGGTGCGCCGCCAGCGGCTTGCGCGTCGGCGCCAGCACGCGTGCGACGGTGGGTTCGTTGAGCAGTCGATCGAGCAGGTGTTCGCCGGTCAGTCCGGTGGCGCCGGCAAGC
>JAANMV010000443.1_pt1 | contig 51253 bp, 55 predicted proteins | sample 7279661 | NCBI WGS metagenome assembly JAANMV01 (sample SAMN14094540, study PRJNA606508) | bioreactor metagenome | isolation source: A lab-scale SPAN reactor treating ammonium-rich wastewater day 121 | place: Ireland: Galway | collected 2017-05-16
ATAGGTGGAGATCAAAGATTTTACTTCCGGAGATCCGGGCTCATAGCTTCTTACTGTTTCGTTTACAGCAAACGGAACCTGAGAAATCGCTTTTGACATATTTTTAATTTTTAAGTATAAATAAATGAAAGGACATTATCCTGAACTTCAGAAATATCCGCCGCACAAAGTTAACGGATTTCGGGTGATGTTCCAAGTTGATTTTTCTGAAAAAACATCAGTCAACAATTGGTGAATCTAATTATGAAATAAAAAAAGAGGCTCAATAAGAACCTCTCCAATTTTAACTGAACATATCTTTTACTTTATCAAAGAAAGTTTTCTCCCGGCCAGATGGTTCGGGTGCCATTTCACCACTTCTCAATTGTTTCTCGAAAAATTCTTTTTGTTCCGGATTCAATTTTTGCGGAGTCCATACATTGATGTGGACAAACATATCGCCTTTTCCGTAACTGTCGATACTTGGAAGCCCTTTTCCGGCCAAACGAAGAATTTTTCCGGATTGGGTTCCGGCGTCTATTTTTATTTTTACTTTTCCTGTTACAGTAGGAATTTCTTTTGAGGTTCCTAAAGCTGCTTCTGCAAATGAAATGTACAGTTCCTGATGAAGATTATCGCCTTCTCTCTTTATTGTTTTGTCTTCCTCTTCTTCTACTACGACGAGCAAATCTCCTGGAGTTCCGCCAAAAGGAGCATCGTTACCTTTGCCGCGAACATTCAATTGTATTCCTTCGCGCGCTCCTGCAGGAATATTGATTGTGATTTCTTCATCTTCTTTTATTAGTCCGTGCTCGTTGGCTCCGGCTGGGACTTTGTCTGCTATTTTTCCTAATCCTTGACAGGTGCTACAGGTTGTTTGGGTTTGCATTTGCCCGAACATGGTATTCATCACTTTTACCTGAGCGCCGGTTCCGTTACAGGTCGTGCAGGTTTTGGAAGTTGCGCCGGGAGCAGCTTTCAGTTTTTTAACTTTAATGGTTTTTTGAGTTCCGTTTACCATTTCTGCCAGATTCAACTTGATTCTTACTCTCAGGTTAGATCCTCGAGCCTGTTGTCTTCCTCCGGCATTGCTGAAGCCGCCAAAACCGCCGCCACCGAAGTGGCCACCAAAGATATCTCCGAATTGTGAGAAAATATCTTCCATACTCATTCCGCCACCGAAACCGCCGCCACCGCCAAATCCTCCGCCGCCGCTCATTCCGGCATGCCCGAACTGGTCGTAACGTGCTTTTTTGTTGCTGTCGCTCAGCACTTCGTAGGCTTCAGCTGCTTCTTTGAAATTTTCTTCAGCTTGCTTGTCACCCGGATTTTTATCCGGATGGTATTTCAAAGCCATTTTTCTGTAGGCTTTTTTTATTTCGTCGGCAGTAGCGTCTTTGTTTACGCCCAATACCTCATAGTAGTCTTTTTTCGACATAGTTTATGATTTCTTTAGACTCATTTTTGCACGCAAATCTGATTGATTTCTGCAAGAATCGGTCTTTATTTAATTTCCGGTTACTACTTTAGCGAAACGAATAACTTTATCGTGAAGCGTATATCCTGTCTCGATAACATCTACAATTTTCCCCTTCAGTTCCGGAGCAGGTGCAGGAATCTGAGTGATGGCTTCATGAAAATCAACATTGAAATCATCTCCAGATCTTACATCCATCGCTTTCAGTCCTTTTTCGGTAAGGGTAGATTTGAATTTCTGATAAATTAATTCTACACCCTGCAAGTCCTTTTCATTTCCGTTTTTGGCAATTTCTTTCAACGCTCTTTCAAAATCGTCCAGAATTCCCAGCATGGAAATCATCATTTCCTGATTGGCAAACTGAAAGAAATCCATTTTCTCTTTTGTGGTTCTTTTTTTATAATTTTCAAACTCAGCATACAACCGGAGATAACGGTTTTTTTCTTCTGCCAAAACTTCCTCTACAGAAGGCTTGTCTGTCATTATTTCCTCCGCTTCCTGTTGCGTGTCCTGGATGATTTCTTCCTGTTCAGTATTGAGTTTTTCTGTATTATCGTGATTGTCTGACATACTTTTTACTTTTAATATCTGATGTTTTTCAAAACATTTGCCAAACGGAATTTCGGGACAATTCGGCAGGAAACGTAATCAGGAATTATTTGAAATGTAGAATTTATATTCAGAAAAAAGTAATAAATAGAAGATATAAATTTAATACGACAATAATGAAAGTGATAATCCACGCGGTGATTTTCATCCATTTGCGGTTGACCAATACACCCATTTTCAGTTTATCATTGGTGAACATTACTAAAGGAATTACTGCGAAACTTAGTTGCATTGAGAGGATCACCTGGCTGAGAATCAGCAAATCGGCGGTGCCCTCTTCTCCGTAGAGAATAGTTACAATGAGCGCAGGTATTACAGCGATAAGACGGGTTATTAATCTTCTGAGCCAGGGTTTCAACCGGATGTTCAGGAAGCCTTCCATTACAATTTGGCCAGAAAGCGTTCCGGTTAGTGTAGAATTTTGACCGGAAGCTAATAATGCGACGGCAAAAGCAATACTCGCTAAACTGGTTCCCAAAAGTGGTTCCAGCATTTTATGCGCATCATGAATATCTGCAATATCGTGATTTCCTGAAGTATGAAATGTAGCAGCGGCGACAATAAGTATGGCAGCGTTAATAAAAAACGCAATAAAAAGCGCCGCAGTACTGTCAATAGTGGCAAAACGGATGGCTTCTTTTTTTCCTTCCGGAGTTCTGTCGTAGTTTCTGGTTTGTACAATACTGCTGTGAAGATACAGGTTGTGAGGCATGACTGTTGCTCCCAAAATCCCGATCGCAATATAAAGCATGGAAGGATTGGTAACAATTTCTTTTTGAGGAACCAAGCCGTTAAGAATGGGGAAAATTTCCGGTTTAGAAATGATAAGTTCATATCCAAAACACAAAATAATAATGAAAATAAGTCCGGCGACAATACTTTCAATCCACCGGAAACCTTTGGCTTGAAGCATCAGGATAAGAAACACATCTACAATCGTAATGACGACGCCCCACGTAAGGGGAATTCCGAAAAGTAAATTAAGCGCGATGGCGGTTCCCAACACTTCCGCCAAATCCATTGCTGCAATGGCAATTTCACAGAAAATCCACAAAATAAAATTGACAACTGGATTAAAATGATCTTTACACGCTTGTGCCAAATCTCTTTCGGCCACAATTCCCAGCTTCAGCGAAAGATGTTGGAGCACCATTGCGAAGAGATTTGAAATCAGAATAACGGAAAGAAGTGTGTAGCCAAACTGCGCGCCTCCGGCAATATCGGTAGCCCAGTTTCCGGGATCCATATATCCAACGGCAATCATGAGGCCCGGCCCGGTGAATGCCAATAATTTCCTCCAAAAGCCTGCGTTTTTGGGAACATGGATGGAAGAAAAAACTTCCGAAAGAGAGTCTGAACTCCTTGCCGAACGCCAGGCTTTACGAGAATGTTGATGCATTATAAATAATGTTAGATTTATCTAACAAAATTAATCATTGTTTTCTATTGCGCAAATTATCTTGAAAAAATTCTTCGTTTGGGCAAATGAACGGACGGAAAATTAAGCAGAAATAATAAATATCTTGATGTAAGGAATCAAAAAAAGGCAGGAACAAAGGTTTGTCTGCCTATAATATGATTTCAATAAATTCTGTTAAATAGAGCTTATCGTGTTTTTCAATTCGAACCAGCCACCGCCGTTATAGCCGTTTTGCAAACCCTTAGATTTCAGGTACTCCAAAGCTTTTCCGCTTCTGTTTCCGCTTCTGCAGAAAAGAATCACGGGTTTTTCCAGATCTAAAATTTCACTTTCACGGTTTTCTATTTCTCCCAAAGGAATGTTTTTGGCACCTTCTATTTCGCCGTCCATCATCAGTTCCATCGGTTCCCGAACGTCAATTAATTCATAATTCCCTGATTGTAATATTTCTTCTAAGTTCATTTGTAAATCGTTATGTTAAAACTCTTCTGTATTGCACCTGACAAAAGTATAAAAATTATTAGTTTTGCATCTCTTTTATGATGAATTCTCAGAAATATTCAGACCTTATTAAATCCAAAGCAAAAAAGTTTGGATTTCAGGATTGTGGTATTTCAAAAGCTGTTTTTTTGGAAGATGATGCCCGATTTTTAGAAGAATATCTGGAAAAAGGCTATCACGGCGAAATGCAGTATATGGAAAATCATTTTGATAAAAGACTGGATCCACGACAGCTGGTAGAAGGTTCTAAATCTGTGATTTCATTGTCTTATAATTATTTTCCCGAAGAAAAGATTGAAATTCTGGATAATTTTAAAATTTCCAAATATGCTTATGGTGAAGATTATCACGATGTTATCAAGGAATTATTAAGAGAAATGGTTTCAGAACTGAAAGAAGAAATCGGGGATTTTCAGTGCAGGGTTTTTACAGATTCCGCTCCCATAATGGAAAGAAGTTGGGGAAGCCGCTCCGGAATCGGATGGATTGGGAAGAATGCCAATCTGATTACCAAAAATAAAGGTTCGTTTTTTTTTCTGGCAGAAATTATCTGCGATCTCGAGTTGGAGCAAGATGCTCCGGCAACAGATCATTGCGGAACGTGTACAAGATGTATTGATGCCTGTCCTACGAATGCGATTGTAGATGCGAAAATCATCAACGGAAGCCAGTGTATTTCGTATGCTACCATTGAATTGAAAAATGAAATTCCTGAAAGTTTCTCTGAAAAGATGGAAGACTGGATGTTCGGCTGCGATATTTGTCAGGATGTTTGCCCGTGGAACCGTTTTTCGCTACCTCATCAGCAACCCAGATTTGCTCCCAATGGTTTTCTGAAAACCCACCGAAAAAAAGAATGGAAAGAACTTTCCCAGGATTTATTTTCAGAAATTTTCCGGAAATCTCCTGTAAAAAGAACGAAGTTTTCAGGGTTGAAGAGGAATATCAGTTTTTTGGAATAGTTTAGCTTTTTCGAATTCAGTTGTTCTGATTCATCAGTATTTTTTTTGAACTCTTTTAGGTGCTGTTTTTATTCGGATTTTGATTTTCTTCTTCGTTGTAGATTTTTTCCGCATTAATATGATGTTTTGGTTATTAAATATACAAAGTATTTCAGAATGTCCAAAGGTTTTGTCAGAATTAATAATTCCGTAATTTTAGAAATTAATCTTTATAAACCGGGCAGTTGAGAAAAACATTCATTTTTATAATTAAAGGTCTTGCCGTTTTTATAGCAGCGATATTACTATATCTGTTTTTGGGATATTTTCTTCCCTTTATTCCGGTTCAGGCAGAGGCAACACCAGAACCCAAAGTAATTCGCGGATTTATAAAAACCAATGGAATGCATACGGATGTTGTGGTTCCGGTGAAATCTACCTATATCGACTGGAGTGAAAAATTTCCCTTTGAAAATACGTTGTTTAAAAGCGAAAATTATCGTTACCTTTCTATCGGATGGGGAGACAAAGGTTTTTATCTGAATACGCCAACATGGGCTGATTTGAAATTTTCAACTGCATTCAAAGCTGCTTTCTGGCTTGGTGATGCAGCGGTGCATGCAACGTATTACGATAAAATAGAAGTAAATGATTCGGTGAAATCTTTTGTAATGACGGAAAGACAGTACCTGAAATTGATTCGTTTCGTAGATGAAACTATGGAAAAAGATGCGGCCGGAAATTATATTTTTATTCCTACCGATGCGCAATATGACGATAATGATGCGTTTTATGAAGCAAATGGATCTTACAGTTTCTTATTTACCTGTAATACTTGGACCAATAATGCGCTGAAAGTTTCGGGACAAAAAGCAGCTTTGTGGACGCCTTCAGATTTTGGAATCTTCAGGCATTATCCCTGAAATGTTTTATAAATGATTGAGGGTGAGAATGAGATTGAGCTGATCTTCCACAACGATCATTCCTCCCATTTTGGTGGGAGCTTTCAGGCCGAAATCACTGAAACGAACATACTCTCTTCCAACTAAAGTATTATTGACAGGATAAAAACTGGTGGTATAATTCCGGATTTTTCCGGTAAGTTTCACTTCTATGGTCGCGGTATATTGCTTTTCACTTACTTTCTGAAAACTTAGAAACCGAACATACATTGTCGGGAAATGGTCTGCTTTTAGGGTTTTTCTCAGATCCTGTGTCATGATTCGGTTTTTGCAGTCGAAACTGTTGACTTCCAACTGTAAATATGGTAATTGATCTTTCTTAAAAGAATAATTATTGCTGGCCTGATTGAATTTGTCGTGGGTACATTTGAATGTGTTAACATTTGTTTTTCCATTCACTACCACACTGTTCCCCTGAGAAAAAAGTAACCCTGAAATAAGGAGTGACAACAGAAATATTAAATTTTTCATCACCATAATTTTAAAAAAAGGGGGCACAAAAAATATGCCCCCTTCATCATGAAAAAACTACTTATTAGAAACCGATAGTTGCTTCCAACATTACACCGTTAAACTTTCCTCCTTTCAGTGCATTGGTTGGCCCCCATACATCACTGTTATTATATTCCTGATTCACATATTCTATTTTTGCCAGGACATTGGGAGTCATATACCAACCGCCGCCGATATTGAAACGGTTTATTTTTCTTTCCGGAGCGTCTTTCCAGTCTTTACCGGTAACGCTGTTGTATCTTCCACCTAAGTAAAACTGCTCTTTATTTCCTAATCTGTACAGCAATTCTGCTCCCAGTTGGGTGTAAGATCCGTCAGTATCTCTTTCGGTAGTCGCGTTGACGAGCCTGTTGCCGGATACGTGTTCAAAAAGTCCGAAGAATTCCAATCCCTGATATTTAATAAAAGGATTTATCTGGAACGCCAGCATTTTTCTGAAATTAGGGTTGAATCTTCCGGTTGCGTAATTATTGGTTCCCATCAGGTCATTTTCAGTTAATAAAACATAATAATATCTGGATCCTGCTCTGTCACCACTATAAAGATACTGTCCTGTGGAAAGTCCGTCTGTTTTTATTACAGATCCGGAAAGTCTTACTCTCAGGTCACTTTGAATTTGCTTGTCATACGCCACTTTTGCATAAATGGAAGGAGCGTTATCATTAACACCTTTCACAGCAGTTTGGTTCAGTTTACCATTGGAAACCCCAATCATCCCTACGAAATTGTTATAAAAACCATATACTTCACCGAATGCTTCAGTAGTAAAACTGTCCATAATATAATTTCCTACGAAAGGATTGGTAAGTGCTTTTCCGTTGTCAGTTCTTCTGAAATGGGCATCACCGTAGTTCAGTTCATCCATACCTACTTTAACACGGGCATGTTTCATGATTTCAGATGCAAATCCTTCCTGAATAAAATCTAGATTGTCTATTTGCAGATAACCGCCTTTCACCCAGGCTTCGTTATGGTGTCTTGCAGAAAGATACGTTCTTAGGTGAAGTTTTACCCCTTTAGAAAGATAAGCATTCACATCCAGATTCGCTGTAGGAAGGTTAAAATCTGATCCCATTACTCTCAGTGTATTGGGTACTGCGGGAAGTCCTGTTGTCCCTCCGGTTGTGTTGAGGATTCCCAGAGAAGCTGCTTCTGTACTGTGTTTCAAAGACTGGAACTGAAGGGCGAAATCGCCACCTACGGTTACTTTCACTCCACTATAATCGGGAGCTTCAATTTTGGGATCTTCAAATACGTTTTTGCTGTATTTTTCCGGTGCAAGATATGATCTCATCGAGGGAGTGTCTTCCTGCGCGTTCATTAATCCTGCGGCAAAAATAAAAGCTGCGGCGGAGATTTTAATCATTGAGGTTTTCATATTTTTAAATTTATTTTATTAAACATTAATTAGCGTTGATGGTTACAGCGATTGTAACTCCGTCTCCTGTTTTCACTCCCATAAATCCGGGTCTTTCCATATTAAAAGATGAGAGTAAAATGCTTTCTGTACCGGAGATCGTGTAAGAATTACCATTTTTTACTACAGTTACCGGAAAATTTACATCTTTGGTTGCTCCGGCGATGGTCAGTTTTCCTGCCAAGGTACTTTTACCGAAGTTCAAGGAAGAAGCAGTAAAAGTGATATTAGGATTTTTATCAGATTTCAAAGCTTTGTGGGCTTTATTATCCATCATTTTTCCTTTTGTGCTCTTCAGTTGTGATGCCGGAGTACTGAATTTAACATTATTAATAATGTTACCGTTCACAGAAGCACTGAAATCGCCCGAAGAAGAAGTCATGCTCCAGTCATGCATCGGAGAGGTTCCGGATACCGTGATCTTAACAGATTTTCCTGTTATATTTTGTGCGGAAAATAATCCTGCGAAGAAAACGAATACCAACATCAGTCTTTTTAAATTTACTTTCGGTTTCATAATAAAAGGTTTTAATTGTTTCTAATTTTCTTATTCAAAGGTATGCTGATTCATTGAGATATAATAATTAGATGAAGCTTTTTTTTATGATATATATCTTGAATTTCTGTATATTGTTGCAGGATGACATTAATAAAGCAGAATAATATTGAATTATTCATATGATTAATCGTATTGTATGAGGATTTCAAAAATAAATATCCTATTAATTATCAATTTATCAGTGTATTGGATGGGAGTATTAGAATTACATGACAACTATCAGTAATAAATAATATATTATTAAAGAGAAAATGATTAAATTATTGGTTTTAGAAAATAAAAAAACCGAAAAGCATAAATTACTTTTCGGTGTAGTACCCAGAGCCGGAATCGAACCGGCACGCCTCGCGGCATTGGTGTTTGAGACCAACGCGTCTACCAATTCCGCCATCTGGGCTTGAGAATGGTGTGCAAATATATAATAATTTTATAGAAAATTTTAATTTTTATCCGAATTTTTCATTGTCTAAAAATTAATTTCCTGTCCGTCGAATGCAATGTGAATGTGATCGGGGAGTTGCTTTTGTTCTTCAGCGAACTTTCCGAAATGATGACTGATGTGCGTCAAATAAAGATTCTTCGGTTTCAATTCTTCGTCCAGCCGCAGAATATCAGGCAAAATGAAATGTGCCGGATGTGGATTTTCTTTCCGGATGCAATTCAGGATCAAGTGATCCAGATTTTTCAGTTTCTGTTTTTCTTTTTCAGAAATAAAACTGGCGTCTGTTATATAGGCGAGATTTTTAAATTTAAATCCATGAATTCGCAGTTGGTCATGCATCACTTCCACCGATTCTATTTCAGCATCTAAAATCTGAAACCGTTCACGGATCTCATGCAATTCAAATGAAGGTGCACCGGGATATTTCACTTCGGCAAAAGCATAGGGAAACCGCAGTTTTATTTCATCTGCAACACGCTTGCTGCAATATACTTGCATGTCTTTTTTATTTTTGAAAATCATAGGCCGCACATCGTCCAGCCCGATAATGTGATCGTTATGCTCGTGGGTAAGCAGGATTGCCTCTACATTCTGTTCCTTATTCATCAGCATTTGTTGCCGGAAATCCGGGCCGCAATCGATCAGAATTTTCCTGTCCTGTTCTGTGGTAATAAGAACCGACGCGCGAAAACGGGTGTCTTTGGGATCCTGAGAAAGGCACACCTTGCAGTTGCAGCCTATTACTGGGATTCCCTGGGAAGTTCCGGTTCCTAAAAATTTCAGCTGCATTCTTTTAATGTTGTGTTAATTTCGTAAATTTACAAAAATTTCAAAAATGTCTTTGATTAAGCAAAAACTTACTCCAAAGCAAAAAGCTTTAGCTATAAATCTCGATTCTAATATTTACGGAACTTTTGCAGAAATAGGAGCCGGACAGGAAACGGTTCGCCATTTTTTCCGTGCTGGTGGCGCTTCTAAAACAATTGCCAAAGCAATGTCTGCCTATGATAAGGAATTTTCAGATGCAATTTATGGAAAGGAAACCCAAAATCGTTATGTCACGCAGAACCGACTTCGAAAGATGCTTCGGTATGAAGTAGCACTTATTGAAGAACGCCTTTCGAGAGAAGATCATCCTGGAAGACGTTTTTTTTCTTATGCCAATACGGTTACTACGATTAATTTTGAAAAAACATTCAAAGGCCATGGCTGGGCTGGAGTCCGTTTCCAGCGTGATGAACATGAAGGGTACAGCGAAGTGGTCATTCATGTCAAATTCAAAGAGAATAATACGACACTACAGCAGGAAACGCTCGGAAATCTGGGTGTAAACCTTATTTATGGAGCTTTTTTCTATAATGATAATCCACGGAGGTTGATAGAATCTCTGTACGATGATATTGCTCTGGATGATCTGGAAATTGATATGATCGATTTCACAGGTCCTGCGTTTGAATATGTTGATAACAGATTGATGAGCCTGCAGCTGGTGAAAAACGGAATGACGGATGCCGTTATTTTTAATCCCGATGGTAAAAATATGTTGCCCGCAGATATGCTGTACCGAAAAAATATTTTTGCGGTGAGAGGGAGTTTTAGGCCTGTTACGAAAGTGAATATCGATATGTTCGAAAGCGGATTGAAAGTTTTTCGGGAAGATACCGGTTGTACGCCGGAAAATACGGAAGTACTATTCGAAATTACTATTTCTAATCTGAAAGGAGATGGCGATATTGATGAGCGCGATTTTCTCGACAGGGTAGATGTTCTGGCGCAGTTGGGCTACACCGTTATTATCTCAAATTTTTCAGAATACTATCGTCTTATCGATTATTTCTCCACTTTTACTGGGCATAAAATCGGTATTGCAATGGGCGTGAACAACCTGTTAATGGTATTCGATGAGAATTATTATAAAAACTTATCGGGAGGAATTTTAGAGGCTTTCGGTAAGTTTTTCAGAAATGATATGACCGTTTATCTTTATCCGTATAAAGATCCCGAAACTGGCGAGTTGCTGGATTCAAACAACCTGAAAGTGAACGACAACCTGAAAGAACTTTATAAATATTTCAAACACAACAAACGAATAAAGGATATTAAGTTCTATAATCCGAATTATTCTGAAATATATTCCAGAGAAATCCTCAAAAAAATCGTACACGCTGAAACCGGCTGGGAAAATCAGGTTCCTGAAGGTGTTGCTGAAATGATAAAAGACAAAGGAATGTTCGGATATAAAGAAGAGGTATCGTTGCGCGAATTCACCTAAATTTAAAAAAATGTCACATCTTAAAAAAAGACTTTCCACACTCATCGAAAGCCCGAAAATGAATACTGAGGAGAAGCTGGAGAAAATTTGCCATCTTCTGAATCAGGAAATTCCGTATTTCAATTGGGTGGGATTTTATTTTAAAAACGGAGAGAAAGACGAGTTGGTTCTGGGTCCTTATGTTGGCGCTCCTACCGATCATACCGTAATTCCTTATGGAAGAGGGATTTGCGGTCAGGTTGCAGTTTCTGGGCAAACACTTTTGGTTCCGGATGTGCGAGCGGAAGATAATTACCTTGCCTGTTCCATAGAAACCAAAGCTGAATTGGTGGTTCCGATTTTTAAAAATGGGAAAAATATCGGGCAGATTGATATTGATTCTCACAGCATCAATCCTTTTACCGAAGAAGACCGTCAGCTGATGGAATGGCTGTGTGATAAACTTTCAGAAATTTTATAAACTTTCAAGAAGCGATCGGTAATAAGCACCACTTTTTGAAGGCCGCGATCCGAACCAGGAAAAAGCTTCGCCATCTACCAGAATAATCTTAGTTTCAGGAAGTATTTTTTTGAGTTCCTCAGCATGTTTTTCCCTGAAAGGAAAAGGTTCTGATGAAAGTAAAATGTATTCTGTATTCCGAAGATCATCGTGAGTAATAGCAGGATATCGCAATTGATTTCTAAAGATATTTTCAAATCCGAGTTTCTCCATAATATCGTGAATAAAGGAATCTGAACCCACGGTCATATAAGGATTTTTCCAAATAAGATACGCTGCTTTTCTCCGATTTTCGATCTCAAATTCACTGAATATTTCTTCCGTTTCAAAATTTATTTTTTCGGCAACGGGTTGCTGCTGAAGAATATATCCTAATTCTGATATAAAGTTTCTGTTATCCTCTAAATTTTGTATATCCGTAATCCAGACTTTGAATTCCTTCATCAAAATTTCCACCTGTTCTTTGGTGTTTTCTTCCTTATTGCCGATGATGAGGTCGGGTTTCAGTGCTTTTATTTTCTCTATGTTCAGATTTTTGGTTCCACCGATCATTTCCACCGATTTTATTTTCTCTTCAGGATGAATGCAGAATTTTGTTCTGCCTACAATCTGATCGGGGTTCAGGCCGAAATCAAACAAAGTTTCTGTGATGGAAGGAACTAAAGAAATAATCCTCATGTAGCTTTGTTAAAGAAGTTTTCCGGTAAGCAGCATGGCAGCAATGGTAAAATAAATGATAAGTCCGGTAACGTCCACCAAAGTAGCAACAAAAGGTGCAGACGAAGTAGCAGGATCCAGATTGAACTTTTTCAGAATAAAAGGAACCATAGAGCCTGAAAGCGTTCCCCAGAGAACGATCATCGCTAAGGAAACCGCAGCACTCAAACCAATGTAAAACCAATATTCACCATAGTCGAACCAGCCGAGTTTCTGCCAGACCATAATTCTCATAAAACCGAAAATTCCTAATAAACTTCCCAGAAAAAGACCTGTAATGACTTCTTTCCTCATCACCGTCCACCAGTCTTTCAGCGTTACTTCCTGAAGCGCCATCGCACGGATAATAAGGGTCGCAGCCTGAGATCCGGAGTTTCCGCCACTCGAAATAATTAATGGTATAAAAAGAGTCAGAACCACGGCTTTTTCAATTTCCACTTCATAATGTCCCATCACCGAAGCTGTAATAAGTTGCAGAAAAAAAAGAACAATAAGCCAAAACCCTCTTTTCTTTATCATCTCAAACCAATGAGTCTGAAGATAAGGTTCGTCCAGCGCTTCCATACCTCCGAATTTCTGAATATCCTCGGTATTTTGAAGTTCAATCTGATCCAGAATATCATCTATCGTCACAATTCCTACCAATACGCCGGATTCCGTAACAATAGGAAGCGCATTTCGGTCGTATTTTTCAAAATACTGAACAGCATCTTCTTTTGAAGTAGTCGTAGTGATTGCAACATAATGGCTGTCGGTAAGATCTGATACGAGCTGATCTTCATCGGCCAATAAGAGATTTCGGATATCAAGATCATCAGTGAGCCGGTTGCGTTCGTCCACAACATACAAATAGTTGAGTGTTTCCACTTTGCGGCCTACTTTTTTGATTTGTTCAAAACAGCGTTTTACAGTCCATTCCTTACGAATCTGTATGTAATAAGGCGTCATCATCCTCGCAATACTGTCCTCGTGATAACCCAATAGTTTCAGCGCAATTCGGCGTTCCTGAGGATTGAGCAGGTTGATGGAATATTTAATCAGTTCATCGGGAAAATCTTCAAAAAGAATGGTTCTGTCATCCGGCGGCATAGCATTCAGAAGTTCAGAAACTTCTTCACTGCCGATGCTCCGTATGGTTTCTTCCTGAAAATTCGCATCCAAATGTGTGAATACATCTGCTTTATATTCTTTTGGAACTTTCAGAAAAGCCAGCAGTCTTTCATCGGCGCGCAGTTCACTTAGCCGTTCAGCAATATCAGCCGCATTGAATACCATTTCTTTTGCTTCCACTGTTTTTTTCCTTAGATGTTGCAAAAATAGCTGAAAATATCTAAACTTGAGGAGGGGTGTGCTGAGGTTTTTTTCCTAAACTGAAATTCAATTCTGAATTGTTTTCTGTTTTTTCAGATCTTTTACAAGATTTTTTAGTACTCCGTTTGTTCCTATTTTAATGGAATTTTCTGCAGATCCTAAAACTCTGGCTTTCCTGCGGAAAGTATCATAAGCATTTTCGGAAAGCATATTTCCTTCGGCATCATACAATTTCATGCTCACTACTACTTGGCTGGAAAATACAAATTGCCCGATTCCGACTTTAAAAAACTTGACTTTCGGGACTACAGCGAAGTGTGCATTATTGTTTTTGCACATATCGCGAATCAGTTCGGCATCCGTATTTTCGTAGGAAATAGGCGTGTTCACGGTGAGAAGCGTGTGATTTCTTAATTTGGAGAATCTATCGGTAACTGCCGAAAAAAAAGAATCATAAGTTGCATCTCTAATTTCTTCAACATAAGGTGAAATCTCCGGAGCAAAATAAAGAATCGTCCTTTCCTCCATTTTTTCGCGAACCGGATTCTTTTGTGGAACTTGGGCATCCATATTTTTGCACGCTGTTATGAGTATCAGCATGCTCAGGAAAATACTAACGGTTTTTTTCATGGTTATGATAATGTGCAAATTTACAGCCATTTCGGAGATTTATGATATAAAATTTAAGAAATATTTAACATTTTTTAAATGACTCTATTTTATAGAAATAAAAATGCTTTTGCGGGTTCACATTATTATTGTACTTTTGCACCTCGTTACATAATAATCATTAAATAATATTGGCATGTACTTAACATCAGAGAAAAAAGCGGAAATTTTCGCAAAACACGGAGGAAAAGCAGAAAACACAGGTTCTGCTGAAGGTCAGATTGCATTATTCACTTTCAGAATCAATCATCTTACAGGTCATTTGAAAGCAAATCATAAAGATTATGCTACCGAAAGATCGCTGGTGAAACTGGTAGGAAAAAGAAAAAGCCTTCTGGATTATCTTAAAAAGAAAGATATCACCCGTTACAGAGCAATCATTGCGGAATTAGGATTAAGAAAATAATCTTTCTGTGAAAAAATAAAGAGGCTGTCCGTAAAGATAGCCTCTTTTTTTTGGACTTTTTTCTAAAAAGTTCTTATCCAAAAGCTCTTTTCAAAAGGTTTTCGATTTTCGGTTCGCTTCCGCGGAAATTTTTATATAATTCCATAGGATCCTGTGTTCCGCCGGAAGAAAGAAGATCTTTAAACTTCGCAGCCAGATTTTCATTGAAAATTCCGTTTTCCTTAAAATACTGAAAAGCATCTGCATCCAAAACTTCAGCCCATTTGTAAGAATAATATCCCGCGGAATAACCTCCTTGAAAAATATGTGAAAAACTCGTGCTGGCAGCCGTTTCCGGATGAGTTGGATAGAGATTGGTTGCTTTGGTTTTCTCGGTTTCAAATTCTTTAATATTGCTGATATTGCTTGGTTTTGTATGATAGGCCATATCCAAAAGTCCGAATCCGATTTGCCGCAACGTTTGATAACCTTCCATAAAGTTTTTGCTTTCTGCTAATTTCCGGATTTTTTCATCTGGAAGAACTTCGCCCGTTTCATAATGTTTTGCAAAGGTTTTCAGGAATTCGGGTTCATAACAATAATTTTCCAGAAACTGGGAAGGCAATTCCACAAAATCCCATTTTACAGAAGTTCCTGAAAGCGTCGGATATTGAGTGTTTGCTAAAATACCGTGCAACGCGTGGCCGAATTCATGAAAAAGCGTGGTCACTTCCTGAAAAGTGAGCAAGCTTGGCGTTTCTTTCGTGGCCGGAGTAAAGTTGCAAACAATGGAGATATGAGGGCGATGATTCTCGTTGTTTTTCTTGTATTGTTGGGTATAACTCGTCATCCATGCTCCTGCGCGTTTTCCTTTTCTCGGGTGATAATCGGTATATAAAAGTGCTTTATGGCGGCCATTTTCTAACACTTCATAGGTTTTGACCTCAGGATGGTATTTCGGAATGTCATTTCTCTCCAGAAAAGTGAGCCCGAAAAGTTTTTCGGCCAATCCGAAAACTGCTTCTTCTACTTTGTTCAGCTGGAAATACGGTTTCAGTTCTTCATCATTCAAATCGAATTTTTGTTTCCTTAATTTTTCTGCATAATACGCATGATCCCAGATTTGCATTTCTTCAATATGGTCTGCTTTGGCTAATATTCGCAGTTCTTCAATTTCTTTTTGGGCAAAAGGAGTGGCTTTTTCCAGCAATTCATTCAGGAATTTTTGTACAGCGAGCGGCGATTTTGCCATTCTTTCTTCCAGAACAAATGCTGCATAATTTTCGTAACCCAACAGTTGTGATTTTTCCTGCCGTAATGACACGATTTCTTTGATGAGTTCCTGATTGTCCCATGATTTCCCATCAAAAGATTTTTTTCCATTGGCGATGGTGAGTTCTTTTCTTAGTTCACGGTTTTCAGCATAGGTGACAGCGGGTAAATAACTCGGGTATTGAAGCGTAATCACGTATCCATCCAGATTTCTTTCCGTGGCTTCCTGAGCGTATTGTTCCAAAACAGCGTCGGGAATTCCTTTTAGTTTTTGTTTGTCAGTAATGTGAAGGAAATAATCATTGGTTGCAGCCAAAACATTTTGTCCGAACTGTAGCGATTTTACAGCAAGTTCCATGTTCAGTTTTTCCAGTTTTTTCTTGTCGCTTTCATTTAATAATGCGCCGCTGCGTACAAAACCTTTGTAAGTTTCATTCAGAAGCATTTGCTGCTCCGGGTTTAGGGCGTATTGATTTTTTTGGTCAAAAACGGTTTTGATGCGTTCAAAAAGCGCTTCGTTCTGAGAAATTTTTGATGAAAACTCAATGAGCATCGGCGATATTTTCTGTGCGATATTCTGAATTTCATCATTGGTTTCTGCGGAATTAATATTGAAAAAAGTGCTGGAAACTACCTCCAGTTTTTCTCCGGAATAGGCCAGTGCTTCTATGGTATTTTCAAAAGTGGGAGATTCAGGATTTTCTGTGATTTCATTTATTTCCTGCTCTGCCTGAGCGATGAGTTCTTCAAAAGCTGGCAAATAATGTTCTTCGCGAATCTGTGGAAAAAGCACGGAATTATAAGGTGTAGAAAACCTCTGAGTAAGAATATTAGGCATAATCGTCATTTTAATATTAATCCGAATTTATTTCAAATGCTGTTCCTTTTCAAAATAAATATCCATATTGTCACAAGTTGAAAAATTTAAAAAGGTTTGCTTTTTGATGAAGTTCAGGAACATGATAATGAATTAAAAATATGCTGACGGGTAACTATGACAAAATTAAGCTTAAGAATCACATCAATGATCTGATCTCAGGAAAAATAAAAACACTGGAGTTTTATCTCAATTTCACATTGGATGCCAGCAAAGACCTTAAAAAAACGGCTAAATACGATAGTTTTCGCGAGGAAATGCAAGAGGAAATTTATCATTTGGATAGAAGAATGGCCACCCTGAAAGCGATGCAACAGAAAATGAAAAAAGTTTCTACATCTGAAACGGGTTATGTTCAGTTGGGTTCTTTGGTGATCACGAATAAGGCGCGGTTTTATATTTCGGTTTCTCTGGGAGAATTTTTCTACGACGATGTCAGGTTTTACGCCATTTCCGAGGAAAGCCCGATGGCACAGATAATGAAAGGAAAGAAAACAGGCGAGGAGTTTATTCTGAATAATATTCATCAGAAAATAGATAAAATTCTTTGATCAGGTAAGATTCGGTATTTTTAATATTTCGTTCCTTTGCTGAAAGGCGAATCAATCTCAAATCCGTTATGAAGAATTCAGAAATTTTAAAGCAAATCATTACTTCCCGAAGAAGCATTTTTCCAAAAGAATATTCCGAAATACCTATTCCGAAAGAGATTCTGGATGAAATTTTAAATTCCGCAGTGCTGGCGCCCAATCATAAAAGGACAAAACCCTGGCGTTTTAAAATTTTTGAAAACAATGAAAAACTCGAACTGGGAAAAGAATTGCAGCAGATTTATAAAAAAATAACACCCGAATTTCAGTTTCTGCAAAAGAAATATGATGACATTCTTTTTAAGGCTGAGAAGGCTGGAGCCATTATCACGATTGTAGTAGAATTCAGCGAACTGGTTCCGGAATGGGAAGAAATTGCAGCCACATCGATGGCGGTTCAGAATATGTATCTCACCTGTACTGCTCACCAAATTGGTTGCTACTGGAGTTCTCCGAAACTGGTAAATTATCTGGAAAAAGCAGTTCAAATTCAGGAAAATCAACAATGTCTCGGCTTATTTTATATGGGTCAGCTGTAAAAAAATAACAACAGTATTGTTGGCTTCCAAAAAATCCTTACATTTGCAGACTTAAAATATTAACCGGGGACGAGTTCCTCATAATTTCAAACAATATGTCAGTAAAAATCAGATTACAAAGACACGGTAAAAAAGGAAAACCTTTTTTCCACATTGTGGTTGCCGATTCCAGAACGAGAAGAGATGGTAGATTCATCGAAAAAATTGGAACATACAACCCGATCACCAATCCTGCGATTATCGAACTGGATGTAGATGCAGCTGTGAAGTGGCTAAACAATGGTGCACAGCCTACCGATACTGCCCGTGCAATCCTTTCTTACAAAGGTGCTCTTTTGAAAAAACACCTTCAGGGTGGAGTAGCGAAAGGCGCTTTCGATGAAGCTGAAGCAGAAAAAAGATTCAACGCTTGGAAGGAATCTAAAGAAAATGCAGTATTAGGCAAGAAGGATGGTTTACTAAAATCTAAAGAAGATGCTAAAAAAGCAGCTTTGGAAGCTGAAGCAAAAGTAAATGCTGACCGTATTGCTGCTAAAGAAGCACTACTTGCAGAAGAAAAAGCCGCTGAGGAAGCTGCTAACGCTCCTGCAGAAGAAGCCGCAGCAGAAGAAAATACAGAAGTTCCTGTTGCAGAAGAGGGAACTGAAGAGCAAGCATAAGCTGTTCACATACATGAAATAAGAATAGAGATACTTTTGGTGTCTCTATTTTTTTATATTATTTTCAAAATAAGTATTTTCGTAAAAAAAGAATTGTGAAAAAAGAAGATTGCTATTTATTGGGGAAAATTACTCGCAGACACGGTCTCGCGGGAAATGTTGTGTTGAAATTGGATACAGATCAGCCTGAATTGTACAATAAACTTGACAATATTCTCGTCGAAATCAATGGATTGCTGGTGCCTTTTTTTATTGAAAAACAACAATGGTCGAAGGAGGATACTAAGCTGATTTTCTTTAAAAATTCTACTGAAGCCATGGTTGATCAGGCTGTGGGTCGAAATGTTTTTCTTCCGCTTTCCACTCTTCCTGTGCTCACTGGGAAAAGTTTTTACTATCATGAAATCATTGGATTTCGTCTGCTGGACGAGAATAATACCGATTTTGGAATAATACAATCGGTGAATGATCAAACTGCACAACATTATTTTGTGACCCTTCTCCATGGAAAACAAATCATCGTTCCTGTCATCAGAGATTGGATTCTGGATGTAAACAGGGAACAGAAAGAAATCAAAATGCAGCTTCCGGAAGGTTTAATGGACGTATTTACCCAGCCTGCGATAAAGGACGAATAGCCTTTGCGTGCGTGATGCTCCGAAGCAAATAGTCAGTGTTTTCAATCAAAATTCACATGGAATTTCGTACTTTTGCGTTTTGATTGAAAGACATGAAAAAGATGATTATTAAGGAGCTTTTAGGTGATTACAAAAAGATTCTACACCACGATATTACCATTCAGGGTTGGGTGCGCGCCTTCCGTTCTAACAGATTTATAGCTTTGAATGATGGTTCCACGATTCACAATCTGCAGATCGTAGTAGATTTTGATAAATTGGATGAATCGGTAATAAAAAACATCAAAACAGCTTCGTCTCTCAAGATTACCGGAGAAGTTGTGGAAAGTCAGGGTGCTGGACAAAGCATTGAAATATTGGCCAAAAAAATTCAGATTCTCGGCGATCATTTTACCGAGGACATGGAAAAAACCGTCCTGCAGCCCAAGAAACATTCATTAGAAGTGCTTCGCGAACAGGCACATCTTCGGTTCCGTACCAATCTTTTCGGTTCCGTTTTTCGGGTGAGAAGTGCAGTAAGTTTTGCTATTCATGAGTTTTTCCATAAAAATCATTTTTTCTATATCAATACGCCTATTATCACCGGAGCAGATGCAGAAGGTGCTGGCGAAATGTTTGGCGTTACCGCCTTTGATTTGAACCAAATTCCGAGAGACGAAAACGGAGAAGTGGATTATTCCGAAGATTTTTTCGGTAAAAAAACAAATCTTACCGTCTCCGGGCAACTGGAAGCAGAAGCTGCAGCCATGGGATTGGGAAGGGTTTATACTTTCGGGCCTACTTTCCGTGCCGAGAACTCCAATACAACCCGACATCTCGCTGAGTTCTGGATGGTAGAGCCGGAAGTGGCTTTCAATAATCTGGAAAATAACATTGACCTGGCGGAAGATTTCCTGAAATACGTTATCGCTTACGTTTTGAAAAACTGCAAAGACGATCTTGAATTTTTAGACAAGCGATTTGCGGAAGAACAGAAATCAAAACCAGAAAAGGACAGAGCAAAAGAAGGTCTGATAGAAAAACTTGAGAATGTGATTCGCAAGCGTTTCAAGAGAGTTTCTTATACTGAAGCCATTGAAATTCTGATGAATTCTAAAGAGAATAAAAAAGGAAAATTCAAGTTTCCGGTGGAAGCCTGGGGTGCAGATCTGCAAAGCGAACACGAAAGGTATCTGGTGGAAAAACATTTTGATGCACCTGTAGTCCTTTTCGATTATCCTAAAGAAATCAAAGCTTTCTATATGCGTCTGAATGAAGATCAAAAAACCGTTGCTGCAATGGATGTTCTTTTCCCGGGAATTGGGGAAATTATCGGAGGTTCGCAGCGGGAGGAACGCCTGAGTGTTCTTCAAGATAAAATGAAGGAAATGAATGTAGATGAACACGAGCTCTGGTGGTATCTTGACACCCGGAAATTCGGTTCAGTTCCGCATGCAGGTTTCGGTTTGGGATTGGAAAGACTGGTGCTTTTTGTAACAGGAATGACCAATATCCGCGACGTAATCCCCTTCCCAAGAACACCTAATAGTGCCGAATTTTAAGAATCTTGTAATATTAAAAAGATAATTTGTAATTTAGGGATATAATTAACGGCTAATTTTGCGCCGTAACCATTTGAAAGACTATGCTGAAACAAAATTTGCAACTGAAACTCGGACAAAAACTGGCTCCTCAGCAAATACAGCTGATGAAGCTGATACAGTTGCATACACTGGAGTTTGAAGAGGAACTGGAACGTGAGTTGGAGGAAAATCCCGCATTGGAACGTGCTACAGAAGAAAAAGAAGATGATTACGAAGAACCCGCGAGTGATTTTGAAGATGAAGGAACCGAAAATATCGATACAGATTTTAATGTAGAAGAATATATTTTTGATGATGAACCGAGCTATAAAACGGCTTCCAACAATTATTCCGCAGATGATGAAGAGTTTGATAATGAAAGCCTGCTCACTGAAGGACAATCATTGTACGATTATCTTCTGGAACAGATCCGACTCATCAATATTGAAGAAGGAGATCAGAAAATTGCAGAATATCTCATCGGAAATCTGGATACAGACGGCTATCTCAGAAGAGAATTAAAATCCATTGTAGACGATCTTGCTTTTTCCGTAGGACTTTATACAACCACTGAAAAATTGGAGGAAATCCTTGAATATTATATTCAGAAACTCGATCCTCCCGGTGTTGGTGCCAGAAATCTTCAGGAATGTCTGTTGCTCCAGATCGAGAAAAAAGTAAGTGCGGACAAAGCAGTTACCTTGGCTGCGCAAATTCTCAGGAATCAGTTTGATGCGCTTACCAACAAGCATTACAACAAAATCATGCAGAAATATGATGTGGATGAGGAGGATCTGAAAGATGCTTTGGAAGAAATTTCAAAGCTTTCGCCCAGGGTAGGCGGTAATTTCGATACTCAAACCATCACCATCAATCAGGAAATTATTCCCGATTTTATTATTCAGGTGAAAGAAGGAAAGACAGGGAAACCGGATGTGATTCCTCTGTTGAACAGCAAAAATGCACCTACACTTCGTGTTTCGGATGAGTACAAAGAAATTCTTACCACCTATTCTCACGACAAAAATTCAGCTGAACATAAGCAGGCGGCATTGTTCATTAAACAGAAATTAGATGCAGCAAAATGGTATATTGATGCGATTAATCAAAGGCAAAATACCCTGTTGCAAACCATTACAGCCATTGTGAAACTTCAGAAAGACTACTTCATCACTGGCGATGATAAATCACTGAAACCGATGATTCTGAAAGATGTCGCTGATATTACTGGATTCGACATTTCAACAATTTCAAGAGTAGTAAAAAGTAAATATGCTGATACACCAAACGGAATTGTTTATCTGAAAAACCTCTTTTCGGACAGCTTAACCAACGATGACGGAGAAGAAGTTTCCACCAAAGAAATAAAAATGCATCTTCAGGAAGCTATTGAGAAAGAGAACAAACGGAAACCGTATACAGATGATGCATTGGTCGGAATTCTGAAAGAAAAAGGCTATAATATTGCCCGAAGAACGATTGCCAAATACCGGGAACAACTCAGTATTCCTGTGGCGCGGCTGAGGAAAGAATTGTAAATCCTAAATAAAAAAATCCTTCGTTATTACAGCGAAGGATTTTCTCTAATTCATTATAAGCATCATAAAGTTCTGTCTCCTGAAAATACAACCTGAAGCCCGGAACTGTTTGTAAAAGTTCCGTTAACTACATCACCATTTTTATTTCCTATTTTCGTTCCACCTGAGTCAATTAGTTCGTTGTTGCTGTTAATTGTTCCGGCTGGATAATTGAGTTGCCCGGTGGGAGTTTCCTTCGCTACTGCTCTCCACATTCCTGTTGCAGTGGAAAGAATAACATTAAATGTTCCTGGTGTATTTCCTTCTGTGTAATTTCCTTCAAAGGCCTCTATTAATGAAGTGGAAGTTTCTTTATAGATTTCAAATACGGCATTAGGATGTCCCGGAATATTGGAAGAAACAACTGTAGGAGTGCTGCCACTGGCTCCTACTTCGAATGTAACTGTGATTTCATTTCCCTGATACATCCCTTTGAAAGGTGCTAAATAAGGTTGGCCGTTGCTCACGTTTACCGTGGAAGTAAGGTTGGCTGTTTCTCCATCCAGTTTCATTGTGGCAATAATTGTATTAGTTCCATTCATAATATTGAAACTAATCGTTCCTGTGGAGCCTACAATGATTCCTTTATAAATTCCTTTGGCCAAGTTGTCGTTTTCAGGAAGTCCTTGGGGAGTTCTGTTGCAGGTAGTACAGGTGTAATTTTTCTGTGGTTCCTCATCTTCATCCTTAGAACAGGAAATCGTTAAAATAAAAGAAAATAAAATTAGGGATGCGAAGTGGAGAAGGGTGTTTTTTCTGATTGTTTTCATAATTGTTTTTTTTTGGATTGAATTACCAAGCAAATTATAAAGAAAATACATCTTGAAACAATACTATATTTGTATGATTTTGACTGGTTTAGTGTTTAAAAACTTTATTAATAGCCTGAAGCTTCGAGTGTACCTGTAGTTTTTTGTAAATATTGTAGATGTGCTTTCGGACCGTGGTAGTGCTGATGAATAGTTTTTCACCAATTTCTTTATAACGGTATCCTTCTGCGATACAATTCATAATTTCCGACTCTCTTGTGGTTAGTTGTGTAAGAAGTGGTGATGGCGAAGTATTGTAAAACGACTGTACAACTTTTCTCGCAATCTGGCTGCTCATTGGTGCACCACCATGATAAACTTCAGTAATGGCATCCAGTAATGCTGAGGTCTGAATGGGTTTCACTAAATAACCGGCAACTCCCGCATGAAAAGAACTAAAAACAGATTCCGAATCTTCACACGAAGTAAATACTAAAAACTGTGTTTTGAGGCAGTTTTTTGTTAACACTGCGAGACATTCTATCACCGATTTTCCTTCCAGATAAATATCTGTGAGGACAACATCCAAATCCAGTGACGGAATTAGATGAAGCGCTTCATCTATTCTATTAAAAACACTTTCACAATAAAAACCTTCACTTTCTGTCAACTTTTCTTTTATTAAAGAAGCCAATTCCTTGTCGCCTTCTATGATTCCGACCTTTATATGCATGACACAAATGTAATGCAAATTTGTCAACATCAAATCGTTAAAGGGACTATTTTATACTTTTAGCTTTATAAAAATAAATGGGTGAAGAAAAAGTTGATAATATGTATTTGTTGCTATTCTCTCTTCATTCCTGAGAAAATCGCAACTTCATTTTTGCCTTGCGGGAGAAAAACATGGAATTATCAAAGATAAAGTTCTCCATTGGTTTCGTTGTTTTGTTCAATATCCTTCAGCTGTTTCAAATTTCTGCCTAGTCTTTTGTTGATGATGCCATACACCACTCTGTAATAAATCCAGATGAGAACTCCCGTAAGCAATGTGGTGATAATCAAGCCGGTGATAAAACCGATAAAAGTCGGATGATCCATTTGTACCTTCTGGTCAGACATTGTTTTCAGGATGAAGAAAGTTAATGCAGCTGTGAAAACAACCAGCAGAAAAATATTAGTGAAAATAAAGAGATTCACCGTTTTCCGGAAACTGATAATCTGAAGAATGAACTTTTTCATACTTGCTTCTACATGTATTTTCCTGTAACTGAGGTAGAACCTGATCACAAAAAACAGGGTTACTACGAGACTCAGTATTTTCAACGCAAAATACAACAGAGAGAAATCGCTTTCCAATTCTTCAGTTTTTCGGATTCCCAGCCTCGTCATGATATTTAGAAAGCTGTTGGTATCTTCATTTTTCAGTATGTAAGAGATGCTGATTCCCAGAAACAGCAAAAACTCCGCAGCACTTATCCAGAAAATATATTTCACGTAATTGCGTGATTTTTTGTTCAGCATTTCCGAAATTTCGCTGTCACGGTATTTTGGCAGAACTTCCTGTTCCTGCCATGTCTTTTTAATGGTATCTAAATCAAATTCAGGCATGTTTTTCCATCAGTTCTTTTAGTGTTTTTTTTAGCCGGTTCATCTTCACCCGTGCATTTACTTCGCTGATTCCCAGGTTTTCAGCAATATCACGGTACGGAAGATCGTCCAGATACATCATCACAATAGCCCGTTCTACTCTTGGCAGCATTTTAATGACTTTATACAGCAGGGAAACTTTTTGCTGTTTCTCGTCATCATCTTCTATAAAATCTTTATGATGAAAATCCTTCAGTTCATCAGTTTGGGGAGATCTGGTTTTTTTTCGGAACAGGGTAATAGCGGTATTGAGTGCTACTCTGTACATCCAAGTCGATATTTTACTTCCTCCTTTGAATGTGTCGTAGCTACGCCACAATTGTAACACGATTTCCTGAAAAAGATCTTCTTCGTCCTCCAGCGTGTTGGTGTAGAGACGGGAAACCTTGATAATCAACCCTTGATGTTCTTTAATGAGTTGGGAAAATTCTTTTTCTTTGGAAACCAATTGTTTATTTTTCAGAAAACGAAGATAAAAAATAACAGATATGAAAACAATGAATGAATGAGTTTTTCTAAAAATTCCAATGTGAGGTATTGTTATTTGGAAGAAAATGTATCTTTGCAGTCATAAGAAATCCGGCCTGTTGATGCTTTTTTTGCAACCGCAGAAAAAGGGTAGGAAAGTCCGGACACCGCAGGGCTGCATAGCGGATAACGTCCGCCCGTAGTGATACGAGGACCAGTGCAACAGAAAGAATGTACAGTTCGGCTGTAGTGAAACCAGGTAAACTCTATGTGGTGCAATGATAAGTATATCGGCAATTAAGGGCGGCCCGTCCAATGCCGAGGGGTAATCAGCTCAAGTTTTGCAGCAATGTAAAACGCAGATAAATAACAGGCATCCCGACAACGGGAGAACAGAATCCGGCTTACAGGGTTTCTTATGTTTTTTCGCGATTATTGTGCTACAGGAGTGCCAGCCCTTGTAAAACAGCATTCTTTTTCTATTGCTGTCTACCTTCCTTCTGTGCTGTTTACGTTCCGTGCATTTTCTAATCATTACCAACAGTAATCTTTAATCCTTCTTATTATACTTGTATTGCAGTTGTATTACAGTTGTATTGGACTTAGGAGCAGGTTACCTACCTTGACCCTGCCTTGAAGTATACGCTAAGCATCCGTATGTTGTAATTTGTAAGAATGCCTAATGGTATACCTGATGTATAATGATAAAGAGATAACCAGCATTCCTTTAGAGGAAATAAAGGGCGCCATGGGAGTTTAATCCCTGTATTATTTAAAACAGGCAGAGCAATTCCTGCTCTGCCTTTTCTAATTTTTTAATAATGAATATAATGAATAATACCAATTTATTTGAAGAGTTCGATGAGCGAAGCCGGGAAGCTCTTATGGGATACAAAGATTCCTTTGTGGATTTTACGAGTTTAGAAAACCGAGGAATTGTAAATATGGAAGAGACTACCAGCAGCAGAACAGTGCTTGGCGAAACCATCAGAGGAATTAACAATGTAAGTCCACTTGCAACAGCTAAGTTTTTTAATCAGACTTGTGAAGAAATTTTCAGCAAATATTTTCCGGATGGCAATGATATACTAGAATAAATACGACTATATTAAAAATGGAAAAACCGCTCCTAAGGAAGGAACGGTTGTGTTTTCAGTCCGATAAAACTGCTTGATTATTTTCCTTTTTTTGGTGCTGATGCTTTCACAGCTACGGCATCTGCAGCATTCGCATCTACATTTCCTTTGATGTGGATTACAGATCTGCTGTTTACAGGATCATTAGTGAAAACTTCAATCATTTTCTGGAAAGGACCCGGTGTGGTATTATAATGAACTTTGATTTGTCCGGTTTTTCCCGGTAAAATGGGTTCTTTGGACCATTCAGGTGTAGTACATCCGCAGCTTGGCTTTACGTTGGAAATAATTAAAGGTTTATCACCAGTATTCTTCACAACAAAAACTCTGTTGCCATCAGAACCTGGTTTAATGGTACCGTAATCTAATACCGTATTGTCAAATGAGATCGTTTGAGCTGAAGCAAAGGCTACAGTTCCTAAAATTGCAAAACCTGCAAGTAATTTTTTCATATTGTTCGATGTTTTATAAAATGTTGGATTGTATTGAAAAAGCAAAGTTAAAAATATTTTTAAATACAGACCGAAATTTTCTTTTGCCTATTTTTGCAAAAATAAAGCCAAAAATAAAAGTCGTATGCAGATTTCAGATAAATATAGCCCCAAAGATACAGAATCCCGCTGGTATAGCTATTGGATGGAAAATAATTATTTTCATTCCGTTCCCGACGAAAGGCCGCCTTACACCATTGTGATTCCTCCGCCCAACGTAACCGGAATTCTGCACATGGGACACATGCTAAACAATACAATTCAGGATGTGTTGGTAAGAAGAGCAAGAATGCAGGGTTTCAACGCTTGTTGGGTTCCCGGAACCGACCACGCTTCTATTGCGACCGAAGCCAAAGTAGTAGCTAAACTGAAATCTGAAGGAATTAACAAAGCCGATCTTTCCAGAGAAGAATTCCTGAAACATGCTTGGGAATGGACAGATCAGTACGGCGGAACTATATTGGAACAGCTGAAAAAACTTGGCGCATCCTGCGATTGGGACAGAACGCGTTTTACCATGGAACCAAAAATGTCTGCTCAGGTGATCAAATCATTTGTGGATTTGTATCGGAAAGGACTCATCTACCGCGGACACCGGATGATTAATTGGGATCCTGAAGCACAAACCAATATCTCTGATGAAGAAGTTATTTTTAAAGAACAAAACGGAAAGCTTTATTATTTAAAATATAAAATTGAAGGTAGCGAAGAGTTCATTTCTGTTGCTACCACGCGTCCGGAAACTATTTTTGGAGATACCGCCATTTGTGTGAACCCTCAGGATGAAAGATACCTGCATTTAAAAAACAAAAAAGTCATCGTTCCTGTTGTGGGAAGGGTTATTCCAATTATTGAAGACAATTATGTTGATTTGGAATTCGGAACCGGTGCGCTGAAAATTACGCCTGCGCACGACATTGCCGACTACGAAATCGGACAGAAACATAATTTGCAAGTTATTGATTCTCTGGATGATGCCGGTAACTTGAACGAGCACGGAATGCATTACGCAGGCAAAAACCGTTTCCAAGTTAGAAAACTGATAGCCAAAGAATTAGAGGAAAAAAATCTTTTGTTAAAAGCTGAAGATTATATCAATAAAGTAGGAACTTCCGAGAGAACGGGCGCCGTTATCGAACCGAAACTTTCTGTTCAGTGGTTTTTGAAAATGAATGATCTGGCGAAACCAGCTCTGGATATCGTGATGAAAGATGAGGTAAGGTTTTATCCCGAAAAATTTAAAAATACCTACAAATACTGGATGGAAAACATCCGCGACTGGAATATTTCCCGACAGCTTTGGTGGGGACAGCAGATTCCGGCGTATTATTTTGGCAATGGAGAGGATGACTTTGTAGTAGCAGAAAACAGGGAAGAAGCCCTGATTTTGGCAAAAGAAAAATCGGGAAATGTTGAACTTTCCATGGATATGCTTCGTCAGGATGAAGATGCGCTGGATACATGGTTTTCTTCCTGGCTATGGCCGATGTCGGTTTTTGATGGAATATTGGAGCCGGAAAATAAAGATATTCAGTACTATTATCCAACTTCTGATTTGGTGACAGGACCCGATATTATTTTCTTTTGGGTAGCCAGAATGGTGATGGCCGGACTAGAATTCCGAAACGAAATTCCTTTTAAAAATGTTTATTTCACAGGAATTGTAAGAGATAAGCAGCGAAGAAAAATGTCGAAGTCGCTTGGGAATTCTCCGGATCCGCTGGAATTGATTGACAAATATGGTGCAGATGGCGTTCGGGTCGGAATTTTATTGAGCTCCGCAGCCGGAAACGATCTTCTTTTTGATGAAGATCTGATGTTACAAGGAAGAAATTTTGCCACAAAAATATGGAACGCTTATCGTTTGGTTCAGGGTTGGGAACGGGATAAAAATGTTCCGGCTCAACAGGCAGATCTGCAAACCATCGTTTGGTTTGAAAACCAGATGAACAAAACCATAGAAGAAATCGAAGATCAGTTCGCGAAATTCCGGATTTCGGATGCGTTGCATTTAATATATAAACTCATTTGGGACGATTTCTGTTCTTGGTATCTGGAAGCGGTAAAACCAGCGTATGGAATGCCAGTCTCTGAAGAAGTGTACGGAAAGACGATTGCGTTTTTTGAAGAATTAATGAAACTTCTGCATCCTTTCATGCCTTTTCTTACAGAAGAATTGTGGCAGAATATCGCAGTAAGAACACCGCAGGAAGCTCTCATCATTGCTCAGCAAAAACAGAGAAGCGATTTCAGTTCGGAAACCATCAAAAATTTTGAGATTTCCAAAGAAATTATTTCGGGAATCAGAAATTATCGACAGAGCAAAGGAATTTCGCCAAAGGATAGAGTAGAGATTTTCACCAATGCGGCTCAGTTTCCTAACGATTCCGTGATTAAAAAACTGGCTAATGTTTCTGCAATTCATTATACTCAGAAAACGGAGAAACCAAGTTTTACCTTCTTGGTTGGCGCAACAGAAATTTCAGTTCCATTCAGTGAACATCTTGATTTAGAAGAAGAAAAAGCGAAAACTGAAGAAGAAATAAAATATCTGAAAGGATTTTTAATCAGTGTTGAAAAAAAGCTGTCGAATGAAAAATTTGTCAGCGGAGCGCCCGTTCAGGTCGTGGAAAATGAGAGAAAGAAACAAAAAGATGCATTAGAAAAAATAGCTTTGCTGGAAGCAAAAATGAATTCTTTTTAATTTAAAATTCAATAAATCTAAAACCGGTGGAAATCCGAAATTTCATCCAGAAATGAAACATATCGAAAACATCCAAAAAATGTTCAGCAAAAGTTTTGTTGAAAATCCGTTGGTGGAAAGTTTTGAAGCCGGAAAAATTCACCTGCCGACCGGAAAACTCGTCGCCTGCGATCCGCTGATCACGCGGGATATGAATTCCTTTTTGGTTCAGTTTCCCATTGGTGAATTTCCGGTGCTGATTCATAAAGAACGACAAAGCAATTGTGTGGCGTATGTGGAAGTGGTTTTCCGGAATGAATTTGTTGATTATTGGGAAATGGCACTCACCGAAGGACAGGAAATCCGACAACTGAAAGCGGGGGAAATCTTCGGTTATCCTGTGGAAAGTGGAATGGGATGTTTGATGGATGTGAAAGTTCAGGAAAGCCTGAATCGTTTGGAAGACCGATTGTATCAGCGCAAAGGAGCAGATTTCAAAGGAATTTATGAAGAGTTCTTTCATCATCATTTCTTTGATGAAAACGGCGCTATCGATCAGTTTGCCTATTTGAAACCTGCAGATGACGATGAAGCCGGGCTTTTTGCTTTTGAAACCGGATATGGCGAAGGTTTTTATGCCAGCTATATCGGTTTTGATCAACATCAAAATCCTGTTAAAATCGTTACGGAATTTATAGAAATCCTGAACTGATCTGTTTGAATGAATCCTCAATGAAAGCAGTTTCGTTACAGACTTCGGATGGTTTTGAACTCTCAGCTCATTTGTTTGAACCTGAAAATCCGAACGGAAAAATAGTTGTCGTAAACTCGGCGACGGGCGTGAAACAGCAGATTTATTTTGCATTTTCTGAATATCTGGCGCAGTTTGGATATACCGTTATCACTTACGATTACCGTGGAATTGGTAAGTCGAAACCCGAGCAGTTGAAAGGTTTTCAGGCGTCCATGAGAGTTTGGGGAACGCGGGATTTCCAAGCGGTGACGGATTATATTCAGTACCATTTTCCACATTACAAAAAATATGCAGTAGGACATTCGGTTGGCGCGCTCATTTTAGGAATGAACAAGGATTCCCAGAAGTTTGAAAAATTCATTTTTGTGGGAACTCAAAAAGCTTTTGTTGGCCATCTGAATGTTCAGACAAAAGCCTTGGCTTACCTAGGTTTTGGTGTGTTACAACCTGTTATTACCCGGATTTTCGGTTATTTTCCTGCTCAATATTTTGGTTTGGGCGAAAGTTTGCCTTCAGGTTCGGCGAAAGACTGGCGCACTTTAATTTTAAATAAAAAATCGACCAATAAACTTCTTGAAAAAATCCCTGAAGAGTATTCCAGAACTTTGAATCAGGAAGTGCTCGTTATTCGGGCTGAGGATGATACCTGGCTCACCGATAAAGGCGTGAAAAAACTGATGTCCGAAACGTATCCTGCGATGAAACCTGAGTATAGGTTGATGCGCACCGTTGAAAGCAAAAAAAGAACCATCGGTCATATCAATTTTTTCCGAAGCTACAACCGGAATTTATGGAAAGTAATTGCCGATTTTATTTCCTGAAATGATGAATGAAATACTACAACAAACCGCATTTTTTGTAAAAGAAAAACTTCAGAATGCAGAGGCCGGCCACGATTGGGCGCACACGGAAAGGATCTGGAAACTGGCAAGACAAATCGCTTACACGGAAATTTGTAATCAAGATGTTGTGGAACTCGCCGCTTTGTTGCACGACATTGCCGATCCTAAATTTCATCATGGAGATGAAACCGCAGCTTTGAAAATCGCAAATGAATTTTTGTCGGGAAGAGAAGTTTCCTCGGAGATTATCAGGCAGGTTTTATTTATCATTCAGCATCAGTCCTTTAAAAACAGGAAAGAAATTCCGTCTGAAATTCCGATTGAAATGAAAATTGTACAAGATGCAGATAGATTGGATGCAATGGGAGCGATCGGAATTGCGCGGGCTTTTCATTTCGGAGGTTTTAAAAACAACCTGTTGTACGATCCGGAGATTCTTCCCAAGATGAACATGACGAAGAAAGAATATAAAAAATCAGCCGGAACTACGATTAATCATTTTCATGAAAAATTATTGTTGCTGAAAGATTTGCTGCACACCCAGAAAGCAAAAAACATGGCCGAAGTGCGCCATGCTTTTATGCTTCATTTTCTGGAACAGTTCCTGAAAGAATGGAACGGAGAAATATAATTTATCGGTCAAATATTATTTTTTGAAAAGGATAATTTTGAATTTTTTGTTCTTTAACATTTCTTCCTGATACAGTTTGTTGCCTTTAATTTCAAAAACTTCATCCTCACCACAAATTTTACCTTTGGCATATTTCTCCACATAATTCAAACTATCAATAGCCATTCTTTTCTCCCTGCATTTCAGTATTAATTCGTTATTTCTTATAGTCCATGTTCCTTTTGCAATCTGAGCGCAGGTAGAATAAACATACTCGCCGTTTTCCTGAAGTTGTAAATTGAGATCCAGCGCATAAGCTCCATGTCGCAACGAATTTAACGTGGAGCGTTCGGGCGAAGAATATTCGCCAATCACCGAATCCTGGCTTTTTGTCTGGCAAAACAGCAGCATAAACAGTAAGGAAAGTGAAAAGGCTTTCATGAAATTATTTTTTCTTGTATTACTTTTTCTGTTCCTTCAGTGCTTCTTTGTCTTTATCGCTTGGGTTCCAGACTTTTACTTCTGCGTATTTGTCGATTCCCGAAAGGATCTGAACATGAATGCCATCGCTGGCTCCTAATTTTACAAATGCTTTTTTGAAACTTCCGTCCGGTTGTTTTACTTCTACAAAAGGCGTGTCTTTTCCGTTTTTCTTTTCATACTGAATCAGAGATTCTTCCAGGAGTAATGCGTTTTTTTGTGAACTGAGGACAATTTCTCCGTTGGCAGAAAATCCGGCGCGGATGTATTCATTATCCGGATTGAAAACTTCGCCTTCCACAGGGAATTTGATGGTTCCACTCACGTCTTTTCCTTTCGGCGCAATCATGGTGAGCCTTCCCGGAAATTTCTTATTCTGCAAAGCTCCGATCACGATATTCATGTTCATTCCTTCTTTCAGTTTTCCTGCCTGCGCTTCATCAATTTCTCCTTCAAAAATTAAAGAATTCAGATTTGCAATAGAAGCAATGGTAGTTCCGGAATTGAAGGAATTGGCTTCTATCACCTGGCTTCCCACTTTTACGGGAACTTCCAGAACAGTTCCGTTCGCTTTGGAACGAATTTGTGTGGTGGCAAGTCCCTGAAGTTCAGGCGTGACACCGGTTCTCGCAATTTGCAAACTTTTTTGAGCGGTGCTCAATTGCTGTCTCGCATTTTTCAGTTGGATTTGCGCCGATTGAAGTTGTTGCTGTGCAGTGAGAAATTCCTGTCTGGAAATAACGCCTTGATTGTAAAGATTTTGCTGCATTGCAAATTGCTTTTGCTGCGTTTCGAGGTTCATACTGGCGTTGCTGATTTGCAATTGTGCGTTATTGATTTCTTGTTGTGCAGCATTCACATTCTGAACATTCGGTACAATTCTGATGGTGGCCACCAACTGTCCAGCGGTTACCTGATCGCCTTCATCTACCAATATTTTATCGATAATTCCGGACATGTTCGGTTTGATCTCGATTTCTTCTCGGGGAACAATTTTCCCTGTCGCCATTACTTTATCTTCCATGTTTTCTACCACAGGTTTTTTGGTGAGGAAAACTTCGCTTTTTGCAGAATTGGACTGTATCAGATAGCCAATTCCCGAGAAAAGCCCAAATGCCAGCAACAGTGCGAGAAAGATGTAAATTGCTTTCTTAAAAGTGAACTTCTTTTTCATATAATTTTTTAGTTTTATTTTAAATTTATTTATTCAGATCTCAATGCTTCTATCGGGCGGATTTTAACGGCGCGCTGAGCTGGAATCATTCCCACAATCAATCCAAGAGTTACCATCACTGCCATGGCGGAAAAAACATTGCTGTAATCCACCGTTGGATTATAAAACGGAAATTCGTCTTGATTTTTAGTGGCGACATCTAGGATCATCAAGAGAGTAATGCCGAAAATAAATCCTAACATTCCCGAAGTAAGGGTGATCACTACACTTTCCAGCAGAATTTGATTTCGGACTTCTGCGGGTTTGGCGCCGATAGCTCTTCTGATACCGATTTCCTTGGTTCGTTCTTTTACGGTTATCAGCAAAATATTTGAAATGGCAATAACGCCTGCAAGAATGGTGAGCGTTCCTACAACAATGGTCAATAGTTGCATTCCGCTGAGAAATCCTGTAAGTTTTGCGAATTCTTTACCCAGATTAAAACTTCCGTAAGCGTTGGAATCTTCCGGCGAAACGTTGTATTTTTTTCGGAGTTCGGCTTTTGCTTTTTCTTCTACCAAATTTACATCAGCATCGGGTTTGCTAACGATGGCAAAATATCCCACTTTATCACCGTCATTATACATTTTGGTAAATGTGGAAAGCGGAATATAAGCCGATTGGTCGTTTTCCATTCCGCCGCCTTCTCTTTTTACCCGGAAAACACCAATGACATTGAAAAAAGTACCTTTTACATTCACGGATTTCCCCAGTGGATTTTCATTTTTTTTATGATCGAAAAAGTTTTTATAAATCTCTTCTCCGATGACGATGACATTTTTATTGCCCGAAACATCCGCATCGTTAATGTACCTTCCGTAAATCAGTTTTTTCTCTGAAATTTTATTGCCGATAGGATAATCGCCATTTAGAGTATAAGTGGCAGTTTTTCCGTTTCTGGACATCTGTTCTCCGGCACTTCCGAAATTTCCTCTTGAGTTTTGCGGTGAAATATAGTCGATTTCAGGAATTTTCTTTTCCAGAAGTTCCATGTCACTCAGGTGCATATTCATCTGTCTTCCTTTGGGAAAACCGGCGTATGGAATATTCGTATTCTGTGCCCACATAAAAATAGAGTTGGTCGCAAAACCCGAGAACAGCTTATTAAAGCCATTTTCCATTCCTTTGGCAGCACCTAGTAATGAGACATAGAGAAACATTCCCCAGGCAACACCAATCATAGTGAGGAAGGTGCGGAGTTTGTTTTTCTGCAACGAATGGTAAATTTCCTGCCAGGTATCTTTTTTGAAAATGATGTTCATTGTAGCTGTTTTACGAGGAGTGAATACGTCAAAGGTGAATTGCTTTGCAGTGAATTTATTAATTGCTCTTGATTATTTTGCTAAGTAAAATAAAAGTAGTTTTTATCTTCTTTCCAAGTTCCTCGAGATTTTCTTGTTGTAAATAATTTTCTTCTAGAATAATATCACAGCACGTATCCACTTCTATTACCGATCCGCGAGCTATTTCGTAATATCGGTTCCTTTCAATTTTTGATTTTCTGGAGGAACCTTCAGAGATATTCAGTAAAATGGAAGTTGACGCTCTTCTGATTTGATCTATTAAATTAAACCTTTCGGAATCTGGTAACTGCCTTATAACTCTATATGCATTAATCCGTAATTCCCGCGCTGTCTTGAAAACATCCAGATTGTAATGATTAAGGTTTAAAAACATATATATTTTTCTTTAATTTACTTTTTAAAACATCTTCACTCATTGACTTGCATAGCAAAATTCACTTTTAAAATTCACTACGTTATAATCATTCTGAGCGCAGCGCTTCTATTGGTTTTATTTTACTTGCCCGATAGGCGGGAACAAAACCTGCAATAAGTCCGGACATAATGAGGCAGAAAAATGCAGCCAATATAATTCCCCAGCCCACACTCGGATCCAAGATAAAATATTTTTCCAGACTATCACCGATTAAGGAAAGAGTGAGTACGCCCAATCCTACTCCAATGAGGCCGGAAATCAGGGTGATAATAATACTTTCCTGAATGATGAGTCCTACAATGCTCGACGGTTTTGCGCCGATGGCTTTCCTTACTCCGATTTCCTGAGTTCTTTCTTTTACAATATACACCATGATATTGCTGATTCCAATAATGCCGGCCAAGAGCGTTCCCATCCCGATGAATCCTACAATAAGCGTTAGAATAAACATAAACTGGAAGGTGTCGCCAAGGTTTTTCGCATTGTTCCGTACGATGAGGGCATTTTCGTCATCGGGAGAAACTTTGTGTTTGGCTTTCAGTTGTTTCTGGAGTTCATCACTGTATTTCAAAGCTTCTGCGGGTGAAAGGATTTGATTATAAGTGATATAAATTCTGTCGAGTGAGTCGGATCCTTTTTTCATTTGCTGAAGGGTCGTAATAGGAATAGAAATCGTACGTTCTTCCCAATCGCCGCCGCCTTCATCTGAAAATACTCCAATTACTTTGAACATGGTTCCGTTAATGTTGAGGTCTTTTCCTATCGGGCTTCCGTCTTTTATAAGGTCTCGCTGCACCATTCTGCCAATGACAGCCACGTTCAGTCTTCGGTCCAAATCTCCGGGACTGATGTATCTCCCGTTGGTCATTTTTCGGTTTTCGATGTAAATTTCTTCGCCCGTCGTACCGCTGATTTGGTAGAAACCGCTTTCTTTGCCATATTTTACGAGATAACTGGCGTTATTTCTCGGTGCAGAATATTCTATTTTTTCCGGATCCGAGGCTAATATTTCTTCATAATCTTCATTGCGGAGCGTCACACTTCTGTTTTCCTGAAGCCCGGCATACGCAATAGAAGTTTTTCCTGTGAAAATAGAAATAAGATTCTGTGCATCGCGTGCAAATCCCTGAGTGAAGGCATTTTGAAGACCTGTTCCGATCCCGAAAAGTACAATGAAAATATACAATCCCAAAGCCACTGTAAAACCGGAAAGTACGGTTCTCAGTACATTACTTCGTATCGATGCGAATATTTCCTGCCAGCGGTCGATGTCAAACATGGTGTATGATCTTTTCTTAATATTTAGCTGAGTACACGCTGCTCAATATATTGGTCACTTTCAATAATGCCGTCTTTCAAAAGAACATTCCGTTTGGTTTCTGCAGCTACATCAGGTTCATGGGTGACGACAATAATCGTTTTTCCTTCACGGTTAATTTCCTGAAGAAGTTTCATAATATCATGGGTGGTTTTGCTGTCTAATGCTCCGGTGGGTTCATCAGCAAGAATTACTTTCGGATTTGTGACGAGTGCTCTTGCGATAGCAACCCTCTGTTTCTGTCCTCCGGAAAGTTCATTGGGTAAATGACTTGCCCATTGTGCCAAACCAACTTTTTCCAGATATTCCATGGCTTTTTGGTTTCGCTCTTTTCGGACGACATTCTGATAATAGAGCGGAAGCGCAACATTTTCCAGTGCGGTCTTATAGCTGATGAGGTTGAACGACTGAAATACAAATCCCAAAAACCGGCTGCGATATTCCGCGGCTTTTGTTTCGGAAAGATGTTCTATCGGAATACCGTCCAGCTCATACGTTCCGCTGTCTTTTTCGTCCAGAATACCGATGATATTTAAAAGTGTGGATTTTCCCGAACCTGAACTGCCCATAATGGAAACAAATTCACCTTCGCCGATTTCCAAGTTTATGCCTTTCAAAACATGCAGTTTGCTTTTGCCGGTATCGTAGGATTTATGCAGGTCTTTAATTGTTAACATGGAGCGGAAAATTTGATAGTTGAAAGATAAGTCTTTATTTTTTTTGATTTGTTACAATTGAAAATTAAAATCCTGAGTCTCTCCGTTTATTCGTAAAGCCATTGATACAGGTGATTATATAAACTTTGTTTAACTTTTAAAAATGAAACAGGGCGTTTGCGCCGCATTACATCCGGTAATTCAATGATAATGATGCCTCTGGGTCTTTGTGGAAAACTTTTAGGCTTATTGTTCAGGTTTTTACATTATCCACCTTGGGCATCTGAAATGGATTCTCTATTTTTGTTTTCACAGCTTCGGCCTATCAATCATTAATTTTTTGCGGACACAGGATCGGGTCGGAACCACCCTTGTGAGCAAAGTATGTTTAATCTGAAAACCTTTACAATGGGAATTTTTGACAAGAGAATTAGTTACAAACCGTTTGAGTATCCGGAAGTTTTACAATTCATAGAAGCGATTAACAAGTCGTTTTGGGTGCATTCTGAAGTTGATTTTACGGCGGACATTCAGGATTTTCATTCACAACTGGAACCGCACGAAAAAAATGCTGTGAAACATGCACTTTTAGCCATTGCGCAGATTGAGGTTTCAGTGAAAACTTTTTGGGGAAATCTTTATCATCACCTGCCAAAACCTGAACTCAACGGGTTGGGTGCTACTTTTGCAGAATGCGAGTTTCGTCATTCTGAAGCCTATTCCCGTCTGCTGGAAGTATTGGGATACAATGATGAATTTAAGCATGTTGTGGAAATTCCGGCAATCAAAAAAAGAATTGATTTTCTGTCGAATGTGTTGAAACACGCCAACTCTGCTACGCCGAAAGAGTATGTATCAGCTCTTTTGCTTTTCAGTATTTTAATCGAAAATGTGTCGCTTTTCTCACAGTTTGCGATTATTTTGTCTTTTACAAGGTTCAAAGGCTACATGAAAAATGTGTCCAATATCATTGCCTGGACTTCTGTTGATGAGCAGATTCATGCTAATGCCGGAATTTATTTGATTAATAAAATAAGAGAAGAACAGCCTGATCTGTTGACCGACAGCGATATTGAAGATATTTACACCTTGGTAGACCAGTCGATTGAATTAGAATCCGAAATTCTGGACTGGATTTTTGAAATGAGAGAAATAGACCATCTTTCCAAAGAAAATTTACTGAATTTCATGAAATATCGTGTGGACGACAGTTTGCGGAAAATCGGCATGAAAACACGATACCAGATTACGCCGGAGCAATATCGCCCGATGGTTTGGTTCGAAGAAGAAGTTTTTGCCAATTCTATGGACGATTTCTTTGCGAAAAGACCCGTAGATTATACCAAACACGATAAAAGTATTACGGAGAACGATTTGTTTTAACTGAAACTTCTACTTCAAAGTATGCGCTCTGTAAATCAATCCGTCATTTTAACTATTAAACAACAATGGAAGAACTAAACAACGATATCTGGTGGCTCAATGAAGAGTCGGAACAAATGCTGAACCGCGGTTATCTTTTGAAAGGAGAAACCGTGAAAGGCGCCATCGAAAGAATCACCACGGCGGCGGCCAAAAGGCTTTATAAGCCTGAACTTCAGCCCGCTTTTGAAGAAATGATTACCAAAGGCTGGATCAGTTTTTCCTCGCCGGTTTGGGCCAATATGGGAACGCAGCGCGGCTTGCCCATTTCCTGTTTTAACGTTCATGTTCCGGATCATATCGAAGGAATTACCCACAAACTGGGAGAAGTCATCATGCAAACCAAAATTGGTGGTGGAACTTCCGGATATTTCGGGGAATTGCGCCATCGCGGAACGGCGGTTACGGATAACGGAAAATCATCGGGAGCGGTTTCTTTCATGAAATTATTCGATACTGCAATGGATGTCGTGTCTCAGGGTGGCGTCAGAAGGGGAGCTTTTGCCGCTTATCTGGATATTGACCACGGAGATATAGAGGAATTTCTTTCTATTAAAGATATTGGAAGTCCCATTCAGAACCTTTTCACGGGCGTTTGCGTTCCCGATTACTGGATGCAGGACATGATAGATGGAGATATGGACAAGCGGAAAATATGGGCCAGAGTGCTGGAAAGCCGCCAACAGAAAGGATTGCCTTATATTTTCTTTTCAGATAATGTGAACAGAAATAAACCACAGGTCTACAAAGATCTCGGCATGACAGTGAATGCGAGCAATCTGTGTTCCGAAATTATGTTGCCTTCCAGCAAGGATGAATCCTTCATTTGCTGTCTTTCTTCCATGAATCTCGAACTTTATGATGAATGGAAAGATACCAATGCTGTGAAACTCGCTATCTATTTCTTAGACGCCGTGTTATCGGAGTTTATTGAAAAAACAGAAGGAAATTATTACCTCACCGGAGCCAGAAATTTTGCCATTCGTCACCGTGCGCTTGGGTTGGGAGTTTTAGGGTATCACTCTTATCTTCAGAAAAATATGATTCCGTTTGAAAGTTTTGAAGCTACACAATTCAATGCGCGTGCGTTCAGGCATATTCGGGATCAGGCAGAAATCGCTTCCAAAGAACTGGCCAATATTTATGGCGAACCGGAACTGCTGAAAGGCTACGGAATGCGCAATACAACGCTGATGGCAATAGCGCCAACCACTTCTTCTTCCGCTATTTTGGGACAAACATCGCCGGGAATTGAACCTTTTGCTTCCAATTATTATAAAGCCGGTTTGGCCAAAGGAAATTTCATGAGAAAGAATAAATATCTGGCAAATCTCCTTCAGAAAAAAGGCCTTGATAATGAAGAAACGTGGCGAACCATCATGCTGAATCACGGTTCTGTACAGCATTTGGAAGAACTGACAGACGACGAAAAAGCAGTGTTCAAAACCTTCAGGGAAATTTCTCCGATGGAAATTGTTACTCAGGCCGCACAACGCCAGCAATATATCGATCAGGCACAGTCGCTCAACCTACAGATTCCGTCCACAATGCCAGTGAAAGATGTGAATTATGTCATCATCGAAGCCTGGAAAAAAGGTGTGAAAACATTGTATTATCAGAGAAGTTCATCAGTTTCCAAAGAAATGATGGTGAATTTTGTAAGTTGCTCCTCGTGTGAAGCTTAAGTTGAAAATCTAAATATGTAAATAAACCGCAGTCGTTCTGCGGTTTGTTTTTAATGATCAGTCTGAAGAAATTCTTAACTTTAGATTCTTATTTTTAATACTCAATACTATGAAATTCGGACAGGTAGAAGATCCTTCACAAATCGATTTTACACTTCCTCCAGATCATCCCGGAACGGCGGAAATTTTAAAAAATTCCAAAGGGAAAAATCTGGAAATATCGGTCGGTTGTGCCAAATGGAATAAGACGGACCTCAAAGGGTTCTATCCAAGAGGAACCAAAGATGAACTGACGTATTACGCTACACAGTTTAATTCCATTGAGCTGAACGCGACATTTTATGGAATGCCTAGTCCGGAACAAGTGTTAACCTGGAAAGAAAAAACGCCTTCTGATTTTAAATTTTTCCCGAAAATTACCAATACGGTATCCCATTTCCGAAGATTACAGAATGTGACAGATCCTGTGACGCAGTTTGCCTCAGCCGTGATGAATTTTGAAGAAAAACTGGGAATGGTTTTCTTGCAGCTGCATGATAATTTCAAACCGAAAGATTCAGACAGGCTGGAAAAATTTGTTAAAGAATGGCCGCGGGAAATTCCTTTAGCTATCGAACTTCGCAACAAAGAATGGTTTTCTGACGAAGAAATTTTCGAAAAAACCATGCAGCTTTTTGAAAAGCACAACATCACCAATATCATTGTGGATACGGCCGGAAGGCGGGATATGCTTCACATGCGGCTCACAACTCCTGTAGCTTTTGTACGTTATGTAGGAGCTAATCATGAGAGTGATTACCAACGTCTGGAAGACTGGATAGAACGTCTTTCTGTTTGGAAAGAGCAAGGGTTGGAGCGATTGTATTTCTTTGTACATCAGAATGTTGAAAAAGCTTCGCCATTGCTTTCCGCACATTTTATTTCCGAAATGAATACCCGTTGGGGAACAGCGATTCACGTTCCTGAAATGGCAGAAATTAAAACAAAATTTTAAAAGAGAAAGGAAATATTATTCCTGTTCTTTCAGGACTTCCAGAATTTCGTCATATTCAAAACCACGGCTCAAGAGGTAGCGCGTGGTTTTTATTTTTTTCTGATAATTCTGTAGCCCTTTCTGTTGTGCAGCGTAGTTCGTGGCTGTTTTTTTTAGCGTGGCAGCGTAGTCATCGTCATCAATTTCGTCCATGCATTTCTGAATCAGTTTCTCTGTAATTCCCTTTTGTTTCAGATGTTGCCGGATTTTGTTGCGTCCCCAGGATTTCATGTAAAACTTGCCGCGAATGTAGCTTCGGGTAAAGCGTTCCTCATTCAGATAATTTTCTTTCATCAGATAAAGAATAATTTCTTCCTTAGCTTCGGGAATCAAGGTGAATTCCCACATTTTCTGCTCCACTTCCTTGTGGCATCGATCCTGATAAACACAGTAGTTTACCATTTTCTGTTTGATTTCATGAAAAGGAAAAAGTTTCTTTTCCATCCCTAAAATGCACGTTGTTTTACGAAATGGATTTACGCCAAAAATTTGATTTCTTCGTCCTTCAGTTCATTGCTTTCCACCAGATCCAGCATAGTTTTCTGAATTCTCCTGCGCAGTTTGGCAATTTTGCGGACGGTCTTATCAGGGCTGTAATCGAAAATATCATCATCGAAAGAAAAAGTGTCACCTTTTTGCAGAACAATACCGCTTTCTTTCATTTCTTTCAGCAGCATCAGTTGGGTCATGGTTTCCAATAGTTTGTGTTCTGATGAATTTAGATGTTTCAAAGATTTCAACACTTCTTTTTTATATTTTTTCTTCAGTCCCATATTTCTTTTTTTGTGATGTAAAGATATTCAAAATTCATGAATGATGTTTTTTTTGTTTAATTTTGAAACATAGATGTGAAGAACGATAAAGTTCCGATACTTGTAAATACCAAATATATGAGCAATGCAATTATTTTCGATCTGATCGAAAAAGAAAGACAAAGACAAACCCACGGCGTAGAGCTGATTGCTTCTGAAAATTTTGTTTCAGATGAGGTGATGAAAGCGATGGGAAGTGTACTAACTAATAAATATGCGGAAGGTTATCCCGGACGAAGATATTACGGGGGATGTGAAGTGGTGGACGAAATTGAAACCCTCGCTATCGAAAGAGTCAAGCAGCTTTTCGGTGTAGAATATGCCAATGTACAGCCGCACTCAGGTTCGCAGGCGAATGCTGCTGTTTATCTTTCCGTTTTGAAGCCGGGCGATGATATTCTGGGCCTCGATCTTTCGATGGGTGGACATTTAACTCACGGTTCTGCGGTTAATTTTTCGGGAATTCAGTATAATGCCCATTTTTATGGAGTAGAACGGGAAACCGGAAGAATTGATTACGAACATGTTCGGACAAAAGCTTTAGAGGTGAAGCCTAAAATGTTGATTGCTGGTTATTCAGCCTACTCACGGGATATTGATTTTGCGAAATTCAGGGAAATTGCGGATGAAGTAGGTGCTACATTGTGGGCAGATATTGCGCATCCAGCAGGTCTCATTGCGAAAGGACATTTGTCTTCTCCGTTTCCTCACTGTCATGTAGTGACAACTACAACTCATAAAACGCTAAGAGGGCCTCGTGGCGGACTCATTATGGTGGGTAAGGATTACGAAAATCCTTACGGACACAAAACGCCAAAAGGACAAATTAAAATGATGAGCCAAGTATTGGATAGTGCCGTTTTCCCGGGAATACAAGGCGGGCCGCTGGAACATGTGATTGCTGCAAAAGCCGTAGCCTTCGGAGAAGCTTTGGATGATAAGTTCACGGAATATACACTGCAGGTCATTAAAAATTCCCGTGCTTTGGCGAAGTCGATGATGGATCGCGGATTTGACATTGTAAGTGGAGGAACGGATAATCACCTTTTCCTGGTTGATTTGCGCAATAAAAATGTAAACGGAAAAGAAACGGAGAATGCTCTGGTAAAAGCAGACATTACCTGTAATAAAAATATGGTTCCTTATGATGATAAATCGGCTTTCACAACTTCCGGAATCCGTTTGGGTACCGCAGCCATCACCACGCGTGGAATGAAGGAAAATGATATGGATGGAATTGCTGAACTTATTTCGAGAGTAGTAGATAATCTGGAAAATGAATCGCTTCTGAAAGAAGTAAGGAAAGAAGTAAATACGATGATGGACGGTTTGCCGCTCTTTCAGTTTTAATAGCACTTTAAAGCTAACATAAAAACCGGACTGAGAAATCAGTTCCGGTTTTCTATTTTAAAATAAAAATGTTTTTAATTTTTATTCAAAGGAGTACATTTCTGTAAACCTTCCGTCGCCGGCATATTCATCAGATTTCCGTCGGTATCAAATCTGGATCCGTGACACGGGCAATCCCACGATTTTTCGGCAGTATTGAACTGAACTGTACATCCCATGTGCGGACAGATCGCCGAAACAAATACAAATCCCCCGGTATCTTCTCGATAAACCGCCACCTGATCTCCCTGATATTGAATGACTTTTCCTTCACCTTTCGGGATTTCATCCAATTCCGCTTTTCTGTCTGCCATAAAACGGTCGGTCACTAAATGAAAAACTGCGTTGACATTTTCCTGAATCGCTGTGGTTGCACTGGCCTGAATTTCTATCCGTGAAGGAGAAACAATTTCTGCCAGTTCATTGTCTTTTCTTTGAATCAAATCGGCAATGATTTCTGATGCGAGAGTTCCCCACGTCATCCCGTTTCCATTGTAACCTGTGGCTACATACATATTTTCTTCGCCGGGCATTTTCCCGATGTAAGGAAGCCCGTCGACCGGAACATAAAACTGAGAAGACCATTGATGGGTAATTTCTTCAATATCAAAATTCTCCCGTGCATAGTTTTCAAGATCTTTGAAAGGTTTCGTCGTATCTTTTTCCTGTCCGGTTTTATGATCAAATCCTCCGATAATCAAATAGTTATTTTCATCTTTTCGGTGATATCTAAAATAATGATACGGATCATAAAGGTCTGCAGCCTGAGCCATCTTTTCGGGCGTGAAGCGAATCTTCGCTGATAATGCATAACTTCGGTAAGGAGCCAAAAGAATATTAAACCGGTTGTTTCCCGGCGGAATGTGAGTCGCCCAAACCAATGATCCGGCTGTGAAAACTTCACCGTTTGCCGTGGTAATACTGATGGTGTCATTCAGCTTTTCGTATTTTTTTACTCTTCTTTTGGTAAGAAGTAAACCGCCTCTTCTTTCAAAAACCTCAGCAAGACCACCGATGTAACGCATGGGATGAAACTGAGCCTGGCCTGTAATTTCGATGGCTTTCCGAAAATTAATGCTGAAAGGAATCTGACTTACATAATGGGTTTCCACATCCAGTTTTTGATGAGCATCCAGAATGTTATCCACCATTTTATCCTGTTTCTTTTCAGCACTAAAAAGATAAAAGTTACATTCCTCATAATCGCAGTCGATGTTGAATTGCTGAACATTATTTCGGACGATATCTTTGGCTTTTTTTGCGTGATCAGCAATCGTTTGGGCTTTATCTTCTCCGAATTTGCTGATGATATTGTCATAAGATTCATCAAAAAAATTGTTGAGATGCGCAGTTGTTCCTCCCGTAGTTCCAAAGCCGGGTTCCTGTTGCTCGAGAATCAGGCATTTTTGTCCCCGTTTTTGTAATTCCACAGCAAGGGTTAATCCTGTGATTCCTGCGCCTACGATAATGGTATCAAAGTCGTTAACGATTGGTTTTTTATTTTCGTTCTGATACTGATGATCCTGCCAGAAACTTATATGATCGCCGTCTCTTTTCATATTTTTTTATTTAAAAATACGATATGTAAATAAACCTCAACTCATTACTTTTTTTATATGTAATAATTGTATCAAATTGTATAAAAAAACCGGCTGCAAACGCAGCCGGGATAAAGGATTTAGTAATTATTATTCTGATTTTGCTCTCTATGGCGAGAACCTTGGTTTCTGTCGGAACTGCCTCGGTTTTCTTGGTAATCGTCCTCGTGGCGGTTTTGGTTTTGTGAACCTCTATTGCTGTATTCTTCGTATCCGGAAGATTGACTTCTGTTGTTATAACGGTCCTCAGAATACTCTGAATTTCTGTTATTGGAGTAGCGGTCATGCTGTTCTGAAGATCTTCTTTGTTGATCATCCCGATCCGGATAAGGCCTTGAAACACTTTCGCTTTCGGAACCATAACGTCCTGATCCATAATTATCAGACTGACGATGACTGCCGGAATACTGATCCTGTCCGAATTGTGATTCATAACCTCGGTTTCTGGAATCTTCATAGCTTCTTCCAAAACCTCTGTTATTTCCCCTCATATCGGAATCCCAATTCTGGTTGCGGTTCTGGTTGCCATAATTGTCTTCATGGCTGTCGTTTCCGTAATTGCTGTATTGTCTGTCGCGTCCATAATTGCTGTGTCGCTCGTGATAGCCGCGATTTCCGTAGTTTCTGTCCTGATAGGAATCTCTGTTGTCATGCTGCCAGGACGAACGGGAATCATAACCACTTCTGTTATTGTTTTGATAATCATTTCCGGACTGACGGTGGTACTGATCTCTCGAATCTCCTCGCTGGCGGTTTTCATATTCATTTTCGTACTGATCACGATGCCTGTTCTGGCTGTTTCCATAATTTCCTGAAGATCGTTCGTCGTAATTCCTACCTGATTGGTCCGATCTTCTGTCATTGTAATTCTGGCCGTATCCTTCTCTGTTTGGATTGCCATGTTGACTTTCTTCTCTTTCTGAATTTCTGTTTTGAGACTGATTTCTGTCGTCCCAGTTTCTGTGATGTGACATAACTTTAATTTTTAATGATTTGGTGATCCAAAATTACTAAATTATGTCAATAATAAAAATAGTCGTAAAATGTTAAAAGTATTTCATTTATTAATAGCTATGTTTGAAAATTATCAATTTCAACGTCGAATTATTGTTTTTTCTGTTATGGTTATTAGGAGAATATTAAACTGATTTCTAAACTTACAGGCTAAAATTTTCATATTAATTTTAACAGAATTGTGGTATTATGATGCGACAAATAATAATCTTGAAAGGTTTGAAATGGGATTATATAAAAATAGATTTAAAATTGGAAAACCGTTAACTTTTATTAAGAGAAAAGGCTTTTGTATTGATTTTTAAAAGACGGCAAGTTGCGTTACCGGACTTTTAAACAAGAAAGAATTCAATAAATCCAGAAAGCACTGAAAAGAATGTAAACTATGATTGAGGCATTCTTTCCGGCCATAAATCCGGCCGTTCTCCACTGAAACCTGTTTCCGGCAAATTGTTGATGAGTTCCATTTCTTCATCGGAAAGTGCAAAATTAAAAATATCGAAGTTTTCATTCATTCTTTCTTTGCTTGCAGCTTTGGGAATCGGGATCACGCCTTGCTGAACAATCCAGCGCAGTGCGATTTGAGAAACAGTTTTTTGATGACGGTTGGCTATTTCTATTAATATTTCATTTCCAAAAATTCTGCCTCTTGCCAAAGGAGACCATGCCTGCAATACAATTTCTTTTTCTCTGCAATATTTTGTGGTTTCCGGTTGCCAATATCCGGGATGAAATTCGATCTGATTGACAGCTGGTTTTATTTTGGCAGAATCTAAAAGTGCTTCCAGATGCTCCGGCCAGAAATTACTGACTCCGATGGATTTTATTTTTCCTTCTTCCAAAAGTTCTTCCATTGCGCGCCAGGTTTCGGCATTGGTTTTCTGCCAGTTATTGAAATTCCGGGCATTCGCAGGCCAGTGAATCAGATAAAGATCCAGATAATTCAACCCCGTTTGTTTCAGCGATTTGGCAAATGCTTCTTTCGTTTTGTGATATCCGAGATCATTTCGCCAGACTTTAGAAATCACTGTAATTTCTTCTCTCGGAATGCCGGATTCCCGGATGGCAGCACCAGTCTGTTGCTCCGTTTTATAGATGGATGCGGTATCCAAAAGTCTGTATCCGCATTCGATCGCAGAAAGGATTATCGAAACATCATTTTCGGCGGTTTTATAGGTTCCGTATCCGATCGCAGGAATGTGGACACCGTTATTAAGTTGAATAGTTTTCATGATGATAAGCTGTTTGATGAAACGTTAAAGTTGCGGATTTATTTGGAATAATTTTGGCTGAATTTACGCAGTATTTAGGTTAAAAATATGATAGATCAAAAAAAACTCAATCGATCTGCTGAACTGATGACAAGCAAGAAATTAACGATAGCAGTGGCAGAGAGTTGTACTTCCGGGCTTATTCAGAATGTATTTTCACAGGCAGAGGATGCGATGGCCTTCTTTCAGGGCGGAATTACTGCATATAATGCCGGACAAAAAGCAAAACAACTCAATATCAACCCCATTCATGCCGAAAACTGCAATTCGGTATCAAAGGAAATTTCTGAGAAAATGGCTTTGGAAGTCTCGAAACGGTTTAATTCTGAACTTGGTTTGGCCATTACGGGATATGCGCAGCCCGTTCCGGAACAGGGAATTGAAGATTGTTTTGCATTCGTTTCACTCATCCGCAGTTCGGAAATTATGTTTTCAAAACGAATAAAAGGCGATCCTAAAAAAAAGCTGGTTGAGAATCAATATATTTTTATTGAAAAAATTTTGGATGAAATCATTAAGGTCTTAAAATAAAAATGTTACTGCCTCAAAATTATTTTTGAATAGCAAAAGTGGGCCTGTTTACCTAATTTATTCTTAAAACATTACCTTTGTCCGACTAATATCTAAACGGTATTGGTTAATCTTTTTTAATCTGAAGGGGTCATTTCCCTTGCTAAATTTATTATATGACAATAGAAAAAAACCACGTTGTAGCACTTCATTATACGCTGAATGCCATTGAAGAAAACGGAGAACACACTTTCATTGAAAGGACCGAGGAAGAAAATCCACTTACATTTTTGTATGGAGTGGGGATGATGCTTCCGAGATTTGAAACAGAAATCCAGGGAATGGCAGCAGGAGACAAGAAATCATTTACGCTTTCCGCAGCGGAAGGATATGGCGAGAAACGCGAAGATGCTACTACCCAACTTCCTGCTGAAATGTTTGAGGAGTCTGGTATGCCGCCAGTTGGTGCCATTTTGCCTTTGCAGGATCAGGATGGAAATCAGCTGACCGCAGTGGTGATGGATGTAACTCCGGAAGCAGTAACCGTAGATCTGAACCACCCGATGGCGGGCAAAACTTTAAACTTCGATGTAGAAATTGTGGTAACACGCCCTGCAACTGAAGAAGAACTTTCCCATGGCCATGCTCATGGTGTGGATGGCACAGCGGGACATTAATTTTATCGAAAAAAATAATAGTTAGTTGAAACCTCAGGCTGCTTTTCATTTTGGAAAGCAGTTTTTTTGTGTTTACCACGAGGGGAATTATTCATAAATACATTGAAGAGGATCTGACAGAATGGAATACCGAAAACGGGGAATACTTTTTTATAGAGAACCATTGTACGATTGGTGCGGCTGCTGCAGAATGCCTTGGGTTTTGCGATGCCGAATTATCAAATTTCAAAAAGTTGATTGGCAACGGATTTCAAATTGAAAGGGTAGAGCATATCCGGTCCGGGGAACATCGCTGCATTTACAAAATTTCTTAAACCACGGAAAGTTTACAAAACCTGTTAATCATGCTTGTTAACAGGTTTTTTTATGACCATAAAAGTAAATCCTGAAAAATTGAACCCAACATTACGTTGCTGTTTGATTTTAAATAATTGATTAACAGATTTGTAGAATTTTTTGTTTAACGAAAATCGGCATTTTTTGCCTTTTTTAAAAGATATTTATCAAAAAGCCGTACTATGAGGCTGTTCTGTGTGAATGTGGAAAACTTTTATACTCAATTTACTGACATTTAGTTCTTTCCGTTTTGATTCTGATGTTCTAAGTCCTATTTTTGACTAATCACCTGATTGTTTAGGGGGTTTGGTAAATGCATTTTGCGATACAGTAAAAAGAATTATTAAAATTACCTCTACCGCACACCCAAGTAAACAGGAAAAGGATCTTATCAAGTAAAATATGAGTGAACGAAAGAAAAATGATCAGCGGCCAGCCTACAGAAAACCCAGCTTCACCAAGCCCAACCAACGGCAGGAAGTAGAAAAGAAATTTTATGATAATGCAGATATGATGCAACTGTTCAATGTATGCTCGCGTACCCTTCAGCGATGGCGGGACGAGGGCATTATTCCTTTTAAGAGGGTTGGCGGCCGGATTTATTACCTTGCGTCTAAAGTTGACCAAATGATGGAAGAGGATGATGAGGCTGAAGAGGCTGAAGATGAGCAATAACCTATACAATATACAAAACCGCAGGAACTTTTGATTCCTGCGGTTTTTTTGGCGCTGCTAAATCCTGTGGATACGGTTACAGCAAGTTCACCGCACCAAGGTACACAGAATTGCAGGCCTCTTTCTGATCAGCTGTCTGGAAAAAGGCGTATACGTGCACCGTTTTACCCGCCCATATTGCCGGCAATACTACCGAAGCGGTAAGGCCATCCCGCTGTTCCGGCCCTTCATGAATGGCAAACTCTCCTGATACTTCCTCGAAGATGGCCGTACAGAAAATGTCGGTAGCTTTGGCCAACATCTGGTTGCTGTTGTCTGCCCAGGTGAAGTCAAGTGTTTGGTTGGCTGCGGGCGCTACACTCAGATTTTGGAATCCCGTCACCGTACCTTTGGTGACAATCACTTTTTCCATCTGCAATACGGCCTTGCCATTCTGTTCTGCTACCACTTCTTTCAGCAGGTAGCTCGCTGCTAGGTTCACCCTGGATTTCACACCGGCACTTTCGCCGTACAAGCGGCTCTGCATGCTACGCAGCGCATTCTGAAACCGGATGGCCAGGGCAAACTTCTCCCTTTGCATCAGCTGCGCTGGTGTGGGGTTGCTGCCTGAGGCTTTTGGCCGGCTTCTGATGATGTCCATTCCGCGCCAGTTAGCGCCTACTACCGTTCCTACGGTTCCGCTGAATCCTCCCAGGATTCCTTTTTTAATTGTTCCCATTTTTTTGGTTTTAATTGTTAAACAGAACAAATATATAACGGTATAAAATGATATGCAAGTATTTGATTAGCAGTGTATTAAACTTTCATTTGTTTGCATTTATATGCATTTAAATGCGGTATTTTGCCCTGCAGTTCGTTCGGATTCTCTGGGGTTCACCGGGCTGCATTTTAATTCATTTTATTGCCGTTAAATGCTCACGGAGCCGCCTGGTTTCTTTGGTGTTGTACGCCAGTCATTTGCTTACTTTTATCTCTGCCGCTTTACGTTGCTTTTCTCTGTGAGTAAGCTGTAGTCTGTTGCTGTCATCTAATGTCACTTTCTGTCCGGTTCACATTGCGCGTTGTTGCCGGTTCCTTGCGGAGTTCTTGCCAAATTCCTGCGGTTTGTTCCCGAAAATCCTCTTTTTTGGGAAGGATTCCGCAACAAGGGTGCAACAAGGGTGTACCAGTTATGCAGGTGTAATTGTGGTTTTCTTTAAAATACACATCTGTTAAATATCATTTTACGGATGGAAGCTTCAATACCTTTTAATGCGGAAAAGCCGGTGGTTCGGTTGTAGAAATACAGCTTATTGTAAGTTTCGTTTTAATTCAGGCGGGAAGGATCGCCGCATTTTAGGACAAAGCGACCGCTAGTGAATTCGTGATGCAGGTTGATAAATAAATCCTGGTATACCGCTACAAAACAAAATTATTTTCTAACATCAATAGGCATAATTTTATATTCATACCTGTTTGATATTCGGATCCCGGCCGCAGTTTTTTCTCTTTTTTAATTTCCGGAAGACTTAGAAAATCGTAGCTCAATCCTTCTGATTTCAACAGAAACCGAAGTCCGTAAACCGTGTGTTTAAAGTACGATTGCGAGGGTGATTTTGATTTTTTCTGAAGGTAAAAAAGGTAATCGTGGATTTGCTCAGGATCCAATTCTGTCGGGATTTTCCCGAAATGCAGC
>JAANMV010000446.1_pt1 | contig 51094 bp, 34 predicted proteins | sample 7279661 | NCBI WGS metagenome assembly JAANMV01 (sample SAMN14094540, study PRJNA606508) | bioreactor metagenome | isolation source: A lab-scale SPAN reactor treating ammonium-rich wastewater day 121 | place: Ireland: Galway | collected 2017-05-16
TGAGGCGATCGAGTGCCTGGCGATGCACAATCAAATCGTCATCTTCGGACAGGACGTGCTCGAGCTGCAACTCGCTCCGCAATTCCCAATCGCCGGCGGCGCGCAGCCATGCGGCGGCAGCCACCGAACCCAGAGCATCGCCAACCCGAAGCAAGAATTGCGATAGAAACGAGTCGAGATCGCCCGTCTCGCGAGCCAGCTGCCGCAACTGCCGCAGCAGATGGCGAAGGGCATCGAGCACATTGGGAACTGAGCTTTGCTGCTCGGACGAAGACATGGATCAGTTCACCACTCTGCGAAACGTCCGCTGCAATGCTCCTTCAATGAAACCCTGGTCTGCCGTTACCGTTTATATGGAAACAGCAACGACGTCATTCCTTTGGATATGGGTGGCCGGGCGGTCCGGTATTGAAAGTTATCATTGCTATTAAAGCCCATTGGCGGCGGGTGTCAAAGGAAAATCGAGATTCATGACCGGTGGGTGCATGATCGAAACGCCTGATGGCGTCGCAGTTCTTCGCAAAATGAATTCAATGGAAATGCATGCCAGGCATTTGCGATGGCTGCGACGAACTCGCTACTGCAGTCCGATCGACCACTCAGTTAGGGGGGCAATTCGCTTCTTGGCATGTTGGCGTATTGCAGATGGATTCCTTCGATGCCGACCTGAGCCCAGCGATCTTCAAATGGACCAGGGGGGGACTTTGGAGAACCATCGTGTCCAGTTATTCGATTTCGTTTGTGTTTGGGGTAAATTAACGCCCGTTATACTTGTTGCACGAACCGCGGCGTCACATGATTCAAGCGTCGATGGAGAGGGAGTGCGGCACAACCGCAACCAGGAGAAGTACCCTTTCGATTCCTTGAACCGGGCTGCCGTTAACCGCACGACCGCTACCCAAGTCCAAAAGGACTTGTCGTTCAACGACGATCCAAGACGATCAACGATTCCCGCATCGATCGAACTGCTGGCGACTTGCGCCGCGAAAACAGACCATCATTTGGCGACCAGGCAAAGCACGTCAAGTAGCTGGCGATAACGGCAGGAACTGGATACGCGATTCCGAGTTATGTCCTCACCCAATACATTTGTGCTTGTCGACTTTGAAAGCGTACAACCCAAATGGCTCGATTCCCTTAAGGACGAGCGGCTGAGGGTAATTGTATTTGTCGGCGCGCATCAACAGAAGATTTCGTTCGAAGTGGCCTGTGCGCTTCAGCGGCTGGGCAGTCGAGCAGAGTACGTCCGGATTTCTGGCGTGGGGCGCAACGCGCTCGATTTTCATGTGGCCTACTACATCGGCCGGTTGGCCGCGGCCGAACCCTCGGCCAGTTTTCACATCATTTCCAGAGACGCAGGATTCGATCCACTGATCGAACATTTGCGGTCAAAAAAAATCAACGCGAGCCGTTCCGAAGAAGCAATTGTGGAAAAGCAGCGGGAACCAACGCACTCTCTATCGATCGACGAACGCCTGCAAATCATGACGGCAAGGCTGAGTCGTTTGAACGGCTCTCGGCCGCGCACCATTAAGACATTGTCGAACGCCGTCGCGGCACAATTCAAGATTCTGCCTCAGTCTGCTGAAACCAGTGAATTGATCGATCGATTGATCGCAGCCGGAGTAATTTTTGTCGACGGCGCCAAGGTGACGTATACGCCGCCCCCGCCAAGCTTTTCAAGTTCATTGTTTGATGGAATCGACTGACCCCTCGGCGAGTGGACACGGCTTGTCGCGTGTTGTTTCTCAGGGCCTGGACGAGCAAAGTCAGCCCCGTTGGATCCCCGGGAAATACGTTGACCCATGCGGCCGGTTTCCGCTACCATAAGTCAAACGGATCAAGCGGTTTTCATGCGAAGGAGTCGATGGCTGATCTCCCCACATGGAATCCTCCCGGACGCCCAGGGCATGCAGGAATGCGGCCACGTGTGCCGTGTTTACACTGCCAGGTAAACCGCTCCGATCCGAACACCCCCGCCGCGCATCCTCCGTTGATTCATTCCCCCTTCCTCCTGGCGCGACACGATGGAAGCATCTTGCTTAACGCGGCCGAGCATCAAACACGAAGCAAGGTCGAATACATCTCCGCGTTTTTTGGGAACTGTCAACCGAAGCTCGCCAAACCTGGTTTGTGCAGTGTGGTGTCTTGCCGCAGGACTGACGGCGGTCACTTGGTTTAGCGTTGCAACCGTAGTCGCTGGAGAAACAGACTCGGGAGGAAAGCCTTCGGATCAAACGATTTTGTTCGAGCAGCACGTGCTCCCCATCTTCAAGGCCAACTGCACCCGCTGCCATAACGACACGGTTACCAAGGCCGAGCTCGATCTCAGTTCGCCGCAAGGAGTTTTCAAGGGTGGCGAATCGGGAGCGGTGGTGACGCCGGGCAAGGTGGAAGAGAGCCTGCTCTACGACATGGTGCACGAAGGCTACATGCCGCCGGAAGAAGACAAGACACTTTCCGCGGCGGACATTGCCACGATCAAGGCGTGGATCGCCAGCGGGGCCCGGCTGCAACAGGGGTCGCCGCAAGAACTGATCGCCGCCAGTGAAGTGAGCAACCACGACATCGAGCCGCTATTGCTGCTGCGTTGTGCCGTGTGCCACGGAGGCCGCACGAAAGAGGCCGAGTTGGACGTGAGAACCAAAGAGTCGTTGCTGCGAGGCGGCCGGTCCGGTCCGGCCATTGTGCTGGGAAAACCTGACCAAAGTCTGATTCTTCAGAAAATTCATGCCGGCGAAATGCCGCCCCGAAAGCGATTGATCGAAGCCGGCGTGTTTCCGTTTTCGGCCAGCGAAATCGAGCAGCTCACGCGCTGGATCGAACTGGGAGCTCCCGAGATTGAAATGCAGCCTGACGTGGCTACCACCGAACCCGATCCATTGGTGAGCGACGAGGATCGGCAGTTCTGGTCGTTCCAGCCTCCGCGTCCGGTTGCCGCGCCGACGGTGCAAGCCAGGGAACGGGTTCACAATCCGATCGACGCGTTCTTGCTTGCGCGTTTGGAACAGGCAGGACTCGCCTTCGCGCCCGAGGCCGATCGGCTCACGCTGCTCCGCAGGGCGTCGTTCGACCTGACGGGTCTGCCCCCGTCGCCCGAAGACATCGAGCGTTACCTGGCCGACGAAGTCCCCGGGGCTTATGAACGGATGATTGAGCGACTGCTCAATTCGCCCCAGTATGGAGAACGCTGGGCACGGCACTGGCTCGATGCCGCTGGCTATGCCGATTCCGAAGGCAAACGCAGCCAAGATCCTATCCGTCCCAATACCTACAAGTATCGCGACTACGTTGTCCGAGCCTTCAACAGCGATAAGCCATACGATCGCTTTCTGCTCGAACAAATTGCCGGCGATGAACTGGTGAATATCGACGCGGCGCCCGAAGTCACTGCCGAAATGGTCGACAACCTGGTCGCGACCGGTTTTTTGCGACTCGCTCCCGACGGTACCGGCTCGGACGTTGTGAATCGTGTGCCCGAGCGGTTGGAGGTGATCGCCGACGAAATCGATATTTTCAGCACCACGGTGCTGGGCCTCACCATGAAGTGTGCCCGCTGCCATTCGCATAAATACGATCCGATTCCGCAGCGAGATTACTACCGCCTGGCAGCTATTTTCAAAGGAGCACTGGACGAACACGATTGGTTGAAACCGACCTCGGTTCCGGGCCAAAGCAAGAATCAAAAGCCGGGACGCGTGCTCTCCGTCGCCGCTCCAGCCGAATTGGCCGAAATGGCCGCCAACAATCGCAAAATCGATGAGCAGATTGCAGCCGAGAAGAGGCGATTGACCGATTTGGCCGAGCAGCTCCAGCAACAGGGAGCGGTCGGCGAAGGCGGACTCGACAGCTTGCCTCAATATCGCAACATGAAAGATCGGGTCAATTTGCTGGTCAAGGCCCTCGAGTCGCAGCGGCAAACGGAACCGCAGATCCGCGCCTTGTGGGACCGGGGCGAACCCACGCCCACCTATGTCTATCGGAGAGGAGACTATCTGCAACCAGCGAGGCTGGTCGGGCCCGGCGTGCCTTCGATGCTCACCGACGGCAAGACTCCGTTCGCGGTGCAGCCCCCCTGGCCCGGCGCCGCGAAAACGGGCCGCCGCCTGGCTCTTGCCCGGTGGCTCATCCAACCCGATCATCCCCTCACCAGCCGCGTGATGGTTAACCGGATCTGGCATCACCACTTTGGCCGGGGGATCGTGGCTAGTATCGACAACTTCGGAAAACTCGGAACGCCGCCCAGCCATCCCGAATTGCTGGATTGGCTGGCTATCGAGTTTGTGCGGCAGGACTGGAGTATCAAGGCCATGCATCGTCTGATGATGACCAGTTCGGCCTATCGTCAGTCGTCGCGAGTCGAAAATGAAGTGATCGCCGCTGATCCGCAAAACGAACTCCTCTCGCGGATGCCGCTTCGTCGCCTCGACGCGGAGGAACTCAACGATGGGCTCTTGGCGGTGTCCGGCCGGCTTGCCCCGCAAATGTTTGGCCGTCCCGATCCGGTCAATGTGCGCGGCGATGGTCTCGTCACTCCCCGTGAAGTCGACGGCGGCTGGCGGCGCAGCCTTTATGTGTTGCATCGCCGCAAAGAAATTCCCACGGTGCTGGAAACTTTCGACCAGCCGGCGATGAACCCCAATTGTGTGCAACGAGTAAGTTCTACCGTTGCCCAGCAGGCGTTGTATCTGTGGAACGATGCTCGGGTGCGCGAGTTGAGCGCGTCGTTTGCTGCCCGCGTTGCGGCCGAAGCCGACAATCCCACCGCCCAGGTTGAACGTGCCATCTTGCTGGCTTTTGGACGCCCGGCCAGCAGTGAAGAACGCAACTGGGGAGTCCAGGCGTTGGCCGACCTGACCGAAGCCTGGCAACGGCGATCGACGTCGCAAGACGGAAACAACGACAACACGGCCAACCCGAACACCGCGTTGCAGCAGGCTCTGGTCAGCTATTGCCACACGCTGCTTAATTCGGCGGAGTTTTTATATGTGGATTGAGGCTGACACGTGCTGGACGACGGCGATGCGCCGAACAACAGGTTCGGTCTAAGCGGCCCACAGCCCGCTTTGTTGGAACACGCAACTCGCTCACTCAGATAGCGGCGAAGCATATGAACACGAACAACCGCCACAACGCCGGCTCGGAATCAATTACCCGGCGTGGCTTTTTCCACCGCGTAGCCGATGGATTTCACGGCGCCGCCTTGGCATATCTGTTTAGCAGCGATCTGTTGCGCAATGGAACCGCTTTGGCTGCCGAATCGCACGCCTCGGCGGCTCTTGGCCAGCGGCAAATCTATGATCTTTCGCCCCGGCAGCCGCACCATGCTCCCAAGGCCAGAGCCGTCATCCATTTGTTCATGAACGGCGGACCGAGCCAGGTCGATACGTTCGATCCCAAGCCCATGCTCGCCAAACATCACGGCGAACCGTATTTCGATCAGATCGCCGCCGATGTGTCCTCGCCGCAGTCGGCAGGCGGGCTGATGCGCAGCCCTTACAAGTTTCAGCAACATGGCCAGTGCGGCACGTGGGTTTCCGAGGCCTTGCCGCACATCGCCCGGCATGTGGACGATATCGCCGTGATTCGCTCGATGTTCAATTCGCATCCCAACCACGAACCGGCCCTGTTCAAAATCCATTCGGGCCAGTTGCTGGCCGGCTTGCCGTCGCTGGGTTCGTGGGTGGTGTATGGATTGGGCAGCGAAAATCAGAACCTGCCGGCCTATGTCGTTTTCGACGACCCGCTCGGTTTGCCCGTCAACGGCGTACAGAATTGGCAATCGGGTTACTTGCCGCCCGTATACCAGGGAACGCGGTTACGTTCGACAGGTTCCCCAATTCTCAATCTCAAGTCCGAAACCGAAGATCCACCCGAAATCACCCGGCTGCAACGCGAACTTTTGCAGCGAATGGATCAAAAGCACCGCGGCCAGCGCCCCGGCATGCTGCAACTCGACGCCCGCATTTCCAGTTACGAGTTGGCGGCCCGCATGCAGTTGGAAGCGACCGACGCCTTGGATCTTTCGCAAGAAACCCAGGCCACGCTGGACGCCTATGGGGTAGGCGACAAAACCACCGATTCGTACGCGCGGCGGTGCCTGATGGCGAGGCGACTGGTCGAACGCGGAGTGCGCTTTGTCCAACTCTACATCAACGGGCAAATCTGGGACAACCACACCCGTCTCGAGGCTTCGCTCAAGAATGCCGCCGCCCGCACCGATCAACCCGTGGCGGCACTTTTGGCTGATCTTAAAGCGCGCGGACTCCTCGACGACACGCTGGTGGTCTGGGGCGGCGAGTTTGGCCGGCTCCCGATTGCACAACTCCGCGACGACATGAAATTGGCCGAAGCCGGACGCGATCACGGCCCTGCTGGCTTCAGCCTGTGGATGGCCGGCGGCGGAATTAAAGGGGGCACCGTGTACGGCAACACCGACGACATTGGCTACCGCGCGGTGGAAAACCGCGTCAGCGTCGGCGATTGGCATGCCACCATCTTGCACCTGCTGGGCATGGATTACCGCGAATTGTATTTCGTTCGCAATGGTCTCAAAGACAAACTCACGGGCACCAGCGAGGCTCGCATCGTCAAGGAAATTCTGGCGTGAGCGGCCTGTCCGAGCGTTATCCGCGGCGAGCGACTCATTGGCGCTTGCGCACCCAAACGCTCACGTTTGGCAACCTGCCCGCAGTCATGGGCATTGTGAATGTCACGCCCGACAGTTTTTCCGACGGCGGCCAATTTATTGATCGGTCCGCCGCAGTGGCGCACGCGCGGCAGCTTGTCGAGCAAGGAGCCGACGTTCTTGATATTGGCGGCGAAAGCACGCGACCGTATTCCAGTCCAGTGTCTGCGGAAGAGGAGTTGCGTCGGGTGCTGCCGGTCATCGAAGCATTGGTTGTCGAGCTCAACGTGCCGCTGTCGATCGATACTTCCAAAGCGATTGTCGCCCGTGCCGCGATCGAGGCCGGCGCCGAAATCATCAACGATGTAACGGGCTTGTCGGCCGATCCCGCCATGGTGCCGCTGGCCGCGCAGACGGGCGCCGCCGTCTGCGCGATGCACATGCAAGGGACGCCACAAACCATGCAAGACAATCCTCGCTACGATGACGTGGTGTCGGAAGTTTATGAGTACTTGAGGCAACGTCGCGAGTCGCTCACCGCCGCTGGAATCGCGGTCGATCGAATCGCCCTCGACCCTGGCATCGGTTTCGGCAAGACCCACCAACACAATCTTGCGCTGCTGGCAAATTGCCAGCGGTTCCACGCGCTGGGCAGTCCGCTATTCCTCGGTCCTAGTCGCAAGGGATTCATCGCCAAGGTGCTCAAGCACCACGCGCTCGGCACCAACGACACCGATCGTGACGCGGGCACCGTGGGCGTGGCCCTCTCCCTGGCCGCACAGGGCGTGCAGATTCTGCGAGTACACAACGTGGCAATGGTCAAGCAAGCGTTGGCCCTGTTCACTGCCACCGGCGGGGCGGGTGTCGAACTTCGCGGTTTGTAGTGTCTTTATGCTGCGCGCACGAAATCCACGGCAATAAAGGTAACGGAAACGGTCCCCGCCCCCTAACCCGCATCTATCAGGCACGGCTTATCGCCTGGGAATTGTTCCCTGCGTTGACTTCAAGGAGTGGCCACCTAGAATGAACCAACGTCGCCCACCCCTTGTTCGCATTCCGTCCGCATCTGCGCAACATCAGCAGGCCTGCCACTGCCCATGACACTTCGCTCGCTCACCGCCCTGCCGGTTTACAACGAAGTTTCGCACGTGCATGGCGTGTTGGCTGAAGTAGCGCGCTACAGCCGCGACATATTGGTGGTCGACGATGGATCTTCCGACGGCACGGCCGAGGTCTTGGCGGAAATGCCCTCCATTCAGGTGGTGCGGCACGAACAAAACAAGGGGTACGGGGCTGCCCTGCTCACGGCCTTCGGTTACGCACAGCAACACGGATTCGACGTCCTGGTCACCATCGACTGTGATGGCCAGCACGAACCGCTGCGGATTCCCCAATTTGTCTCAGCCTGCCGCCATGCCGATATTGTGTCGGGCAGCCGCTACCTGAGGCAGTTCGCTGGCGATTCGCAACCTCCGGTCGACCGCCAGCGCATCAATCAAACGATTACGGCCGAAGTCAACGAACGCCTGGGGCTTTCGCTCACCGACGCCTTTTGCGGATTCAAGGCATATCGGGTCGATATTCTGCAACATTTGCAAGCCGCCGAGCCGGGCTATGGCATGCCGCTCGAGGTTTGGGTTCTCGCCGCGGCCGCCCGGTTGCGGATTGTCGAATTGCCGGTGCCGCTGATTTACCTGGACGAGAAACGATCGTTCGGCGGCTCGCTCGACGACTCGCAAACACGCCTCCAGCATTATCGCGATTTGCTCGACCAGAATTTGGCGGCTCTCAAGGAACGCCTGGGCAACGATCCTTTCTTGTCCACCGCTTACAATACGCAAGCGGCATCGGCACTGCCAAGCGCGGGGCTCAAGCGTCCCAACACAGTTGTTTGCGGCGAGGCGGCCGAATGACGGCGGCGCAGCGACTGGTCCAACGTCAAGACCCCAAGGCGCCGCGGCAAAATCGCACCGCAGTGGTGAGCGCGCCGTTGGACGAGATCGGGGCGATGCTGGAAACGAATGCCCGTTTTGCCCGGCGACAGGCGTCCACCGATGTGAACGGTCGCACACTCGCCCGCGTGGCGGCAGACGCCCGACAAGAAATGCTTTTGGCCGCCTGGAATTACACCCGGCAATATCGTGACGTTTCGCCGCCGAACGCCTCGGCTCCCGTATTGCTGGCCGGCCACCAGCCCCAGTTGTTCCATCCCGGCGTTTGGTTCAAGAATTTCACCCTACAGCATCTGGCGGAGCAACACGGCGGCACGGCGATCAACCTGGTGATTGACAGCGACGCCGTGAAGGACCATAGCCTGCGGGTGCCTGGCGGATCGCTGGACCGGCCCGAGGTTCGCAACATTCCCTTCGATGTCGCCGGCACCGCCCTGCCATACGAAGAACGGGCGGTACTCGATCCCCTGCTTTTTGATAGCTTTGCCGAGCGAACCCTCCCCTGGCTGGCCCCGCTGGTTGCGCAGCCGATGCTGGCAGAGTATTGGAACATAGCGCAGCAACGACGAATGGCGACGGGCAACCTGGGCGAAGCGATTTCCCAGTCGCGTCACATTTGGGAAGCGCGCTGGGGGGGGCAAACGCTTGAACTTCCGCAAAGCTCCGTCTGTCAAAGTGAATCCTTTTATTGGTTCACGGCGCATATGTTGGCGCACCTGCCACGATTATGGCAGGTATTCAACGACGCGTTGATCGAGTTCCGCCGCCAAAACAAGCTCCGTAGCGCCACGCATCCTGTTCCCAATCTGGCCCGCGACGAGGACTGGTTCGAAGCCCCGTTTTGGATCTGGTCGCGGCAAGATCCCCGCCGCCGCCCGCTTTTTGCGCGGACACGCCATCAACAGGTGCAGATTTCCGATCGTGCGGGGGTGGATGCATCGTTGCCTCTTTCGGAGGACATGACGGCCGATCGAGCGGCAGCTGCACTCGCCGGACTCGCCGATCGCGGCGTGAAGATTCGCACTCGGGCCTTGTTGACCACGCTTTGGGCGCGAGTTGCCTTGGGCGACTTGTTTTTGCACGGTATTGGCGGCGCCAAATATGATCAGCTCACCGATCGCTTGATTTGCCGATTTTTCGGCCTGCAACCGCCGCGATACCTTACCGTATCGGCCACGCTCCTGTTGCCGATTCCGCAAGGCGAAACGCTGCGAGACAAATCACCCGACGATGCTGTGCGGCAACTGGCTCATCGCGAGCGCGAACTGCTCTACCACCCTGAAAAATTCCTTCAGCCAGATCAACTTTCGCCAGCCGATCGCGAAGCTGCCCTGAAGTTGGTCGCCGCCAAGCAAGCCTATCTCGCATGTGCTCCCAGTGCGATTCCAGCGCGGGCTCGGCACAAGGGACTTCGGGCCGTGAATGAAGAGCTTCAGTCGTATCTCGCGTTGCCGCGACAACAACTAGCCGTTCAGCGCGCCGAAGCGGCGGAAAACCTTCGCCTTCAAGCCATTCTTGGCTCGCGCGAATATGCCTTCTGCCTGTTCCCCGCCGAAACTTTGCGCAACTTCATCCAACAGGCACTGAGCTAGCCTCGCCTTGGTTTTTGCCATTGCCAAGCAAACATTTGCTGTCATCTGCCGTTGCACCCCGCTATGCTTGTGTTTGCGGGCTCGCCACGATGTTGGGTGTTGCGCCGACTCAATTCGGCCAGTCGCTTTTCCCGGGTTGTTCGACCTGAATTTTTGGCCAACACGTTGGGGAGTGGGGGGCTCGCCTTTCCCCTCTGGCATTTTTCACGGATGGCTTGCAGGATGCCCGATATCTTTCATTCGGCAGCGATTGACGGCCGTGAAGATTCGCCGCTGCGCCGGCTGCAGGTGCAAATCACGTCTGGCACGGCCTCCGACCACCGAGCGGTAGAAAGCCTGCTTGCCCAGGCCTTCGTCGAACTACGTCCCGAGTTGCGGCAAGCAATTCCAGAACACCCCGGTTATGAGCCCTGCGATCGGTTGCTCGCCAAACGACAGGGCCAGGTGGTGGGACACATTTTGGTTAGCCCCCGGGTATGGCGGCTTGCGCCGCTAGCGGTAAGAACTTCGCACCTGAGTTGGTTAGCAATCGACGCTGCCGTGCGCCGCCTGGGTTTGGGTACCGAACTCGTGTTGCGAGCCGAACGGCAAGCGATCGCGCAGGGATCTTTATTGGCCACGGTCTGGTGCCGCAATGCGGGTTTTTGGCAACGGCATGGCTATGTCGCTTGTACCCAGCGAGACTCGCTTCAGGCCCATGCCCATCATTTGCTGGCCAATCTGCCCAACCCCAATCCGCAATATTCAATACGCCCCTGGCGGCGTTCCGAAGGCGCGGCGATTCTTGAGTTGCACGCCGCCAAATTGCAATCCACCTGGGGAGCGTTTTCCCGTAGCGAGGCCGTGTGGCAGTGGCTGATTGGCAACCGCGCCAACCGCATCATTTATGTTGCGACCGAGGGGCCCGAGCGCCGCCGTGGCGGACCCGAAGTGGAATCGTTGGCCGGCTACTTGGTGCTCGATGGCGACCGGATTGTGGAACATGCGTGTCGGGGTGATGAAGCGGACGTGTTGCCAGCCATGCTGTCGCGTGTCTGTCGCGATGCCGTCGAACGCGGAGAACCATTGATTTCCCTCGTCCGTCCAGCGGGCGAGAGCTTGGAAGCGAGCTTTGCGGCCACGCAAATTCGGCATCATCCTCCGCATGCCATTCTCATGGCCAAGGCGCTCGACCTTCCCAAACTTCTCACAACCTTGGCGCCGCCGGTTCTGGCCGCGGCGCGCGACGCTGGTTGGAAGTCCACGCCATTGGGAATTGACGTCGAGGGCATCCGCGGGCAGTGGATCATGGAGCGTCGCCGACCTCGTTTTGCCTTGGGTCACTGCGGGCGAAGTTACTTTTCCGCCACCGCCGCCGATTTGCTGCTATGGCTTTTGGGCAATGTCTCGGGACAGGAGTTGCTTCGCTCAGGCCGGATAAAACCTTCCACCCAGGTTGCGGGAAAGTACGTGCAAGCAGTGCTGCCATCGCGTGCTTGCTGGATTTCTGGCATGGACGATCTGATGCACGACGCCTGATATGCGATGTCCCAACGGCGCGGAAGCGAATCAAGCTGATCTGGTCCCTGCTTGGGTGTTTTGTTAACGTGCTCGGCTCTCGCAGTCTCATGCCTCGCCCCCATGGAAGGTGGTTCGATGCTTGCAAGCCGACGCTTGGCATTTAGTCTGTTGGTCGCTCTGGTAGTTACTCCCACGCGCGGAACCGAGGCCCAAGAGCGTGTTGCCCGCGAATCGGGCGAAGCCCAATGGATCTGGACGGCGGAGAACGCGCCCGTAGCGTATTTTCGCCGAGTATTTTACCTGGGACAGCCTGGTGACGGCCAGGTGGCGATCACGGCCGACCAGCGCTACGAACTGTACGTGAACGGTCGGCGCGTCGGAGGCGGCGAGAATTGGCGCGTGATGGACAATTACGATATCGTGCGATATTTGGTGAGCGGCCGGAATGTGGTCGCCATTAAGGCCGAAGGTTCTGGCGAAGGGCCGCATGGTCTGGTGGCGCGGGTTACCGTTCGCAGCGCTGGAGGCACGTTTGTTTCGCAATCGACCGGCCCTGGCTGGAAGGTCGCCACCGATGTGAACGAGCGTTGGAATTGGCCCACGCTCAACGATGGTAACTGGCCGGCAGCCAAATCATTGGGCGAGTTCGGTAAAACAGCGCCCTGGCTCGCCGAAGTGCGCCCGACCGACGGCAACACGGCCACGAGATTTCGCCTGCCCGAGGGTTTTCATGTCGAGCGGGTCATGTCTCCCGAAACCACTGGGTCGGTAGTAGCCATGACCTTTGACGAACGTGGCAACTTGCTGCTTTCGCAAGAGGGAGCCGGAATTGTGCGCCTGGAAGATACCGACGGCGACGGGCTTCCCGACGATGCAACGTTAGTCAGCGAAGCGATCAAGTCCTGCCATGGGTTGCTGTCGGTCAATGGCGACGTATTTGCCGTGGGCAACGGTCCCGACGGGGCCGGCCTATATCGGCTGAGCGATACCGATGGCGACGGCGCCGCCGAGACCGTGAAGAACTTGCTCAAGTTCAAAGGGGGCATGAACGAGCATGGCCCCCATGCCCCGGTCCTCGGCCCCGACGGACTGATCTACGTACTGCTCGGCAACCACGCGCAATTGGAGAACCGCCCCTCGGCTTCTAGCCCCTATCGCTACATCTATGAAGGGGACTTGGTCCAACCCAAGTATGAAGACGCCGGAGGGCATGCCGTTGGCGTGAAGGCGCCGGGCGGAACCGTCGTTCGTACCGACATAGAAGGCACCTTTGTCGATGTGTATGCCGGAGGGATGCGCAACGCCTATGATCTGGCATTCACCCCGGTTGGCGATTTGTTCACGTACGATTCCGACATGGAGTGGGATGAAGGCCTCCCCTGGTTCCGCACCACGCGATTCTTGCACGTGGTAGCTGGTGGTGATTACGGCTGGCGCAGCGGCTGGTCGAAGTGGCCCGAATATTTCCTTGATGGACTTCCCTCCACCCTGGAAACCGGGCGCGGTTCGCCAACCGGCGTCACCTGTTATGATCATGAAGCCTATCCCCAGCGCTACCGAGGCGCTTACTTCCTGGGCGACTGGTCGCTGGGCCGCATTTTGGTGGCGTACCCCAAATTGGCCGGAGCCACGTTCGCCGTCACCGCCGAAGTGTTCGCGGAAGGCAAGCCGCTCAATGTCACCGATTTGGAAGTTGGCCCCGATGGCTGCGTGTACTTCTGCACGGGGGGACGCGGCACCGAAGGCGGCGTCTATCGCATTGTGTACACCGGCACTCCCCCGCGCCAGCCTGCTCGCGACGGAATTTGGCAAGCCGTGCGGCAGCCGCAGTTCTACAGCGCTTATGCCCGCGAACAAATTGCTGTCGTGCAAGAACGGCTCGGCCGCACCTGGGATGAACAACTGGTGCGGGTGGTGCTCGATCCGACGAACAGCGTGGAAGATCGTATGCGGGGGATCGACCTCATGCAGTTGTACGGTCCTTATCCTACGCAAGAAACGCTCATTCGATTGACTCAAGACCGACAGGCGTCGGTTCGGGCCAAAGCGGCGTGGTTGATGGGCTTGCACTCCGAAGGTGCCGAGTCGCTGCTGGAACAGCTATTGGCCGACAACAGTCCGGCCGTTCGTCGACACGCTTGCGAGGCCATAGCCCGCGCGCATTTATCGGTCGCTCCCGAAAAATTAGTCCGCCTTTTGGGAGACGAACGTTTTGTGGTCTGGTCTGCGCGACAAGCCTTGCAAAACATTCCCGCGGCCCGGTGGCGGCACAACGTGCTCAATGCTGAATCGGCTCGCGTGTTCGATCACGGTGCGGCGTTGCTGTTGGCCGTCGATTCCTCGAAAGAAACCGCACTGGAAGTGGTGCAAGCTTCGCAACAGCGGCTCGCCGGTTTCCTCTCCGACGACGAATTTCTGGATCTGTTGCGGGTAATGCAGCTTGCCTTGCATCGCGGCGGTTTGGAAGCCGTCGATGTGCCCGAGTTGGGGCCGCAACTCGCTCGAGAATTTCCTGCCCGCACCGATATCAACCCCGTCGGCGGCCGGCACATGAATCGAGAACTGATTCGGCTGTTGACGCACTTGCAGCAGGTTGCCATCGCACCGCGACTCGTCGCTTATGTGCAGTCGGGCGAACCCATGGAAGACCGGCTGCACGCGGCCATGCATGCGCGTTTCTTGAAAGCCCATTGGTCGACAAAAGAACGCGACGCGCTGCTCGATTTCTTTGAGCAGGCCCGCCATGCCGAGGGCGGCTATAGCTTTTCGCGGTACATCGATAACGTTTCGCGCGACTTCACCATGGAACTCTCGGATACCGACCGCATGGCCGTGCTGGAGAACGCCGTCCGGTGGCCCACGGCGGCACTGGGCGCACTCATCAAGTTGCCGGAAGTGATCAGCGACGATGTCGGCATTTCGCTGCAAGAACTCGACGCCAGGCTGCAAACGCTCGATGACCCAGCGGCACGCCGTTTGCAAACCGCAATCATTGCCGTGTTTGCTCGCACCAAGGACCCTCGAGCCATGGACTACCTCCGCGCGGTGTTTGAAGACTATCCAGAGCGGCGTCCGACAGTCGCCATGGGGTTGGCGCAGGTGCCCGAGGGCGCCAACTTGCCATTGCTCCTGCAGGCACTCCCCATTCTCGATGGGCCCGCGGCGATTGAAGTGCTCCGCAAGTTGTCCACCTCCAGTTACGTGCCCGACAAACCCGAACCCACCCGACAAGTCATTCTGGCAGCCATCCGTTTGCGAGGCCAAGGCAGCAATCATGCCGTGGCGCTGCTGGAAAAGTGGCATCAGCAGGAATTGGGAGAGCCAGGCGACCGCTGGGACGTGGTGGTGAATCAGTGGCAGAAGTGGTTTGTATCGCAATACCCCGATCAGCCTGTCCCCATGCTTCCGCATGCCACCGCCAACAACAAATGGAACATGGATGAGGTGCTGCGCTATCTCAACGATAAGGACACGCAGCCGGATCCCCAGCGGGGAGCCATCGTGTTTGAGCGCGCTCAATGCTTGAAGTGCCACCGATTTGGCCGGCAGGGCGATGGCCTCGGGCCCGACCTGACCACGGTCGCCAAACGTTTCCATCGCAAGGAGATCCTGGAATCGATCCTGTACCCCTCGCAGGTGATTTCCGATCAATATGCCAGCAAGACGATTGTGACAGTCGATGGCCAGCAATTTACCGGAGTGGTAGGCAGCGCCGGGCCCAATACCCTGCAAGTGCTGCTTCCCAGTGGAGAGAAGATTCAAATCAGCCGCGCCGATGTCGAAGAAATGCTGCCTTCCCGGATTTCGGCCATGCCGGAAGGATTGCTCAATAACTTCACGCTGGAAGAAATCGCCGATTTGATGGGCTATATCGAACGGGGAGCGACTCCCGCAGTGACCTCGGGGCCGGAGCGGGTGCGGTAAAGTAAGGTGCGTCTTTGAGAAATGAATGGTCTGCGATTTACCTTGCGGGAGAATCCATGTCCTCCACCGCAGGCGTAACAAGCGCCTTTGCCAATATCTACGGCCCCTCCAGCGACTGACCATGCTGGACTCCGGACATGGCCGCCCATGGCAACTTGCCCCAGGACCGGGAAGCATAGTCGCGTGTGTCGGTGCGTGAGGACGTTTGACCGCGAAGGGGCGAACAGCGGGCAATCAAATCGCATCCGAGCCAAAATCCCTTTCCGGCAATAGGGATTGGTCAATGCAGTCCTCTCAGGGGGTGCGATTCATCGAGCGAGCAAGGATGCCAAAAACTGCGCACCGTCTATGATTGCTATGGAAAATCGTTTCTTAGCCATAGTTCGGGTGGGCAATGCAGCAATTTGCAAAGAGCGTGAAACTTCCCGTTTCAGCGGCGGAAGCGTTTGCCTGGCATGAGCGGCTCGGGGCCTTGGAACGACTGATTCCGCCCTGGGAGCAAGTCACTATCAATCGCCGCGACGTCGGCGTGGCCGACGGGGCCGAAGTGGAACTCGTCGCGAAGATTGGGCCGCTACGTAAAATCTGGCTCGCCCGACATTTTGGCTACGATCCGCCTCTCGCCTTTCGCGATCGCCAGGTTTTCGGTCCTTTCGCCCATTGGGAACACGCCCACGTCTTCGAACCGGGCGACGCCAGTCACAGCGTGCTCAAAGATGAAATTCAATATCAGGTGCCTGCCGGCTGGTTCGGGCAGCAATTGGGGGGCAGAATAGTTCGAAACAAGCTCGCCCAGATGTTTGCTTACCGTCATCAAACAACTGTGGACGACCTGCGCGCCCACGCCAAGTACCAAGGAATGTCCCCCATGAAAGTTGCAATTACGGGAGCATCGGGGCTGGTGGGCTCGGCATTGATTCCCATGCTCACCACTGGCGGTCATGAAGTCACACGCCTGGTGCGTCACGAGCCTGGACCAGGCGAATTGAAGTGGAGCGTTCGCGATCAGCAGATCGATTCGTCCGGACTGGAAGGCCACGATGCCGTGGTTCATTTAGCCGGCGAGAGCATTGCGGCCGGTCGATGGACCGAGGCCCGCAAACGTCGCATCCGAGAAAGTCGCGTTCAGGGCACGAAACTTCTCAGCGAAGCTCTGGCGCGGTTGGAACAGAAACCTCGCGTTCTCGTTTGCGCCTCGGCGATTGGTTATTATCCCGACGCCGGCGATGACGCGCTTACGGAAGAGAGCCCACCTGGTGATACTTTCCTGGCCGACGTTTGCCGGGAATGGGAAGCCGCGGCGGCTCCCGCCATCGCGGCGGGAATTCGCGTGGTTTTTGCCCGGTTCGGCATCATACTCAGCCCTCGGGGCGGAGCCCTGGCCAAAATGCTTACCCCGTTCAAGCTGGGTGTTGGGGGCCGAATTGGCAGTGGGCAGCAATACTGGAGTTGGATCGCAATTGACGACGTGGTTGGCGCCGTGCACCACGCCCTGATGAACGATCAGGTTCGCGGACCCATGAATGTCGTGTCGCCGAACCCTCTCCGAAATCGCGACTTCACCAAGGTGCTGGGGAAGGTGTTGCGACGTCCCACCCTGATGCCCATGCCCGCTTTCATGGCCAGACTCGCCCTGGGCGAAATGGCCGACGAACTACTGCTGACCAGTATGAAAGTTGTTCCGCAGAAGCTGGTCGATACGGGGTACACTTTCCGCCACCCTAACTTGGAAGGCGCCTTGCGGCACGTGCTCGGAAAGAACTGAGCTATCGTCATCCAGCAAAAAAGGCACCCTCCCGGACATCCGTGAAACCGAATGGGAGGGTGCTTGCGGTACCTGCCAATCTGGTGGGCAGGCCCGCTGTTCGCGGCCGGCGGCATCTTGCAGCCGTACCCGAAAGAACCACGAGCCACCTCGGTGAAGAGGGGCTGTCGAGCAATGGTCGGTGGCCGCAATCATTGCTCAATGTTCTGACGCAGGGCGAACACAACGGACGGACGCTGCCTAAATGCGATGTTGTGGTGCGTTTCCAGTTTCCAATCGCTCCCGTACTTCGTGGCGGCCACGGTTCACGTTCAACTCAATCACTATGGAGCCACACGCTCCGGCGGTTTAGTATTGTTCTTGTCACCACACGGTGAAATGTGCGCTATTTCAGAGCCGATTCGGCCAGATGATCGTACTGGGCACTCTTGCTGGTGGCGTAATTCTCCCAGAGTTGTTGATCCCACAACTCCAAGTGGTCGCGGACTCCCAACAGCACTACGTCTTTCTTCAGTTGAGCTCGTTCGGCAAGTTCGACGGGGATGCGAATGCGCCCCTGTCGATCCACGTCGGCACGTCGGGCTTGTGAATAGAACAGTCGCAAGAACGCTCTTACATCGTGCTGGGTAGGGGAACTGGCTTCCAATCGTTCGGCAAAGCGAGCAAAGTCGTTCTCGGTGAACAGCACCAGACTCCCATCTGTACCGGGGGCAACATACATCGCTCCGCCAGCCTCCAGAGAAAGTGCCTCGCGGACCTCTTTGGGAATGGCGATTCTCAGTTTGTCATCGAGCGATCGGTTGTAGCTCCCGGTTAAAATCATCTTCCCACTTGTCCCCACTCACTCCCACTGAGGCCCAAATCTAAGCGCTAATCGGGCGACGTCAACTCCAGCGCGAGTTGTTGCTGCCGTTGCGATTGACGCCATGCGTCTAAGCCTATTGCCGAGATAGAACTTCCGCGCAGTGCCGGAAGCGCAAAGTTCTTCAAAAAAATTTGCCGCGAAAGTGATCGACTCCCCGACAAACGTTTGCTGGATGGCGATCTCGCAGCTAACGACGTGTATTCATTGTACGGAAGGGTATATTGTTCAGATGCTTATGGCGAAAGACTGCCGCCCGCTCCCAAGTGGGCCATTTCCCTGCGACACTTGCCATGCATTTCCCCACTCGTCCCCACAGGCTGCCAGGAAACCCGAGAGTGCACTGGTCCCCATCTGACCGGCTATCAAAGGCTATGGGATGGCCGCCGTCCCCATTCTGCGAACAGAAGAGGGGGCCTCGAATTGCCGATGGGGTGGCTGAACGACCTCGTCGCGGCCATCGAATCCGGGCCGCGGAGCGGGTTGGCCAAGCAACAGGCGTTAGCGCCTTTGCAGATTAGCGGGCGGAGGGGCAGCAAAGGAATGAAACCAATCGAACGGCGCCGCCATCGGCGGCAATTTGACTGGCACGGGCTTCGGCGTCTTCGACCCGTTGGAACACCCCTACCAGTTCCCATTCACCGGTCTCTACGGAGCGGCGTTGAACGCGAATCTGGCGAGCTTGCCCCCCTACGGAACTGGCCGCCCTTAAGAATTTCGGCATGTGCATGGCAAGGGATTCTGTGGTGGGCGTGGCGGAAGCAGTCATCGATTGAGACCTGTCGTGCGAGCAAAAATCGATGCAATGGTGGTATGTCACCTTTTATTCGATTCCAACGGCGGGATGGTTTTAACCAAATATTTTAAATCGGCGAAACCTGGCCGCATTCCCGAGCCAATTCCAGGCGCACCAGCGAATCGGGCGACCTCGTACCCTTGCTTAGCGAAAATCCCGTACTTGCTGTTACGCGAAATCCACGCTGCGCGCCAAGGCGGCATAGCGCGGATTTCACCTAAGCCAGCACCGATGTGTTTCGCGACTTCAAGGACCTGGCGTGCTTGCAGCGATACTCTTGCTCATTGGCCCGCCGGAATTATCGACCGGTTTCGACTTGGTCTGCCAAGCCAGAAAACCATCGACGTCACTTTCATCGGGGGGGGCTACGCGGCGATTTAGAAATTTCCCCGCACTTTCGCCGACCGAGCTTGTTTCCAAAGCTCGCGCATCGAATGCCACAAGCCTGGCGATTCTGTCTTGCGGTACGGAGAATCGGGTGGAAGTTGTTGCATCAATCGTTGATGCGCCGCCGCCAGTGAATGATACGGCATGGAAGGGAACAGATGATGCAGGGCATGAAACCGCAGTCCTACTGGCGCCCAGATGGCGGTGAGCCAGGGCCGACGGGGATAGTTGACGCTATCAAGCAATTGCTCGAGAAAGGTGACGTCGTGCTCGCGATTGTAGAGGAATCGGTGAGAACCCAGTGTGCGTACCGCATTGAGCATGATGACCGAAACCGCCGTGGAATACGCCAGGATGAGCCACTTGAGCGGCAGCACGCCGGTAAGCAGTAAGACCGTCATCGTGGCCGCGAACACAAAGCAGCATAGTTCCTGCCGGCGCCAGAGTCGCCGTTCTTTATAAGTGGGCAGCGGCCTCACGTAAGTGGGATCGCAAATCATGGCCGAAGCGTGTTGGTATACCCAACGCCGCAGGGCCGGATGCAACCATGTCGCCGGAGTTAGCACCAGAAAACGAAACGCGGCGATCACCGGAATCACAAAGCTTTGACCGAGGTAAAACAGTATGGTCCAAACCGATGAACCCATCGGCAAATACTCGCCGTCTTCCTTGGTGGCATAGTACTTTCGCATATGGTGATAGATATGCGTTTGATACAAGAAGGAGGGCATCAAGAACGGAACGCCACACATCAAGTTCCAAGCCATGCGAAATCCGGGAACAGCACCTTCGCGCAGATGCACAAGCTCATGCGTGAACAGCGTTGCTCGATAGAATGCAAGGCACATCACCACGAACAGGCCCGCAGTCAAAGAGTGGATAAACCACGGCGAGTGAAAATTCACCAGATTGGCAATGCGGTAAACCAACAGCCCTCGCAGCAGCGCCGCGAAACAAAACGCGCCCACGCCCATCGAAACCAAGAAATCCGTCCAGTAAATGGACGGCTTCGGCACGAACAGGTCATTCACCAAAGCCCGAGCCTCGGTCAGTGAAAAATCGGGCCTCGCCACGTGAGCCGTGAATGGCTTAGACGTCGAGCGAACCGGTGTTTCTTGGGGAGAACGTGCGATGCTCATGGGCCATCCCCGCAACTGTTGTGGCTCAAATTTCTCATGCCAGGGCGCCACGCCATGGACACCCGACAATCCGGTGGAAACCTCGCTGGAAGTTCTCGCGGATTAAAGGAGCACGGAGATATTCATTCCTGAGCCGCGAATCCACGAATCTCAATGACCGTTCGCCGCTATTCCACGCCTGAATGGTTGGCAGCAATCGTGTATTCGCCTTCAATCGACATTAATCCATGGATAATTTAGGAACAATAGGAAGAGTTGGGCAAGTTATTGGGCCGCGACAGTGGACTCGAGAATATGAACACGCAAGTCGACCTGGAGTCGTGGTTTTCTTCCGTGCTGACGTTTCCGCAAGCGGTGAGGATGGTTGCAGACTAAACGGCTGTTCGCATTAATCACATTCCCTGAGGAAATGACCATGCGCGATAAACTGAACCTAAGAATTGTGGGGAAGTTATCGAAAAAGCGGATTCTGATGGATTCGTGAATCGACTGACACAAGGGCTATTTCGTCCGGGCCGCCGTTGCTGTGCGTATCGGAGCTGCCTGGCGACGGGCAGATGGACTCTGCACCAGCTCGCCGATCATGGGACCATCGGGGAAATTTCCCAACAGGTAGACATTTTGGCCGTCGTGAATGGTTACCTCGGCCGTTGTCGGGGCAGCCATGGAAAGGATGCTGCCCGTCGGTCTCAGCGAAATGCGGTGCGTTCCGGCGGGCAATTCCAACCGCAGTACCTGAATCTTCGCCGGCAACAGGCCCCAGCAGCGCGTGTCGGCGGCCTCGGTGAAATCCCAGCATATGCCAGCGATATCGAGACCGATTCCCAGCACGGGGTTGTCGAGTGTTTCCTTGGCCGAATAGACGGCAGCTTTCTTGACGATACGTCGCGCCACGGCTCTTGCCACAATCGAAGGATAAATTGCTTCGAACTGATCGGTAGCCATTTGGTTGATGTTGGTGATGGTTTCGGTGCGGCCGACCAACTGTCCTGCCACCAAGACTTCGACTGCCTGCACGGCACAATTGGGGTGCCGCAAGCATGGCACCTTGACGGGCGCAATCGAAGGCGGCATCTTCTTCATGCCGGCAGCGCGTAAGATGTGCTCGGACAGGATCAACGCCACCGTGGTAGGGACTTCGATCCGCTCTTCCTTGTATGGACCGCGGCCCACCAAGGCGAATACGTAGAGCACCCCGTGTCCGGGCGCTGAGTGGCGACCGTGGCGAGCCCGCTGCACGTCGGCAAACGCTGGCGTGAATTCCGGCTGCCACGATGCGACTTGAAAGTAACGGTTAGCGGCCACGTCGTAGTCGCGATGGGTCTGTTCGGCGATCACGCCTTGGAGATAGGGCCCCAGCGCCAATTGCTTGTATGCAAGCTTGGGATTCTCCCCCTCGGGCGTCGCGCCTGCTTCGATGATTTGCTGCTGTTTTTGCTGAATTTGCCAGGCGTAGGCTTGGGCGTCGCCGCCGTCGGAAACCAAGTCCGAAATCGCCAGCATCGCCCGCAATAGCACTTTTTCGTAATCTTCACCCGCATAGGCTATGCGGCGATCATCGGCAAGCATGGCCAAGGCCTGTTCGGCAGCATTTTTCTCTTCCAGATGGTCGAAGCGGTCTCGCACGCTTCGCAGTTCTCGCTGTGCTTCGCCGGTATTGCCCGCGGCCAGAAGCACCATGGCTCTTTCGAGCCGCAACACGTCGACGTCGTTCTTTCCCCGGTCAATTTCTCGATCGAGTAGCGACTGCGCCGCAGCGAGGTCGCCGCGGTAGAAAGCCTGCCGGGCGTCGCGCAGGCGATCGGCGTGCGTGGCGCAGCCGGCAACAAGAATGGCCAGCCAGCCTGCGGCCAACAGCCGCGCCGGGATGCACCAGGGTAGTGAAGGCAAGCGATCCATAGCCCACGAGATTTTCGGGCGGCGACGAAGGCCAACGGCAGTCGCGATCTGCACAAGTGCGATTGACCGGGGAGGCAACCTCGGGCTTTCTCCTTTACCACCAGCTAAACCAGCGGCTCTTGGCGATGCCGCCTGGCATTCGGCTACGCTCATAGCCTTTGCGGATTTTGGCCGACTCTTTGTCGTAGTCGCCGGTTGTCACATTCACAATTTCCATCGTCAGCAAGTAATCCCTTTGGAAGGCGTTGTCCTCGCGCGTGGTGCCCGAGGTGATCGTCGCGTACAGCAAGCAATTGATGGGCTGTCCGTATTGCTGCATGTATGCAGCGAAGGTGGCCATGTTTTGCGGGACAAAAAGCTGGTCGGGTCGCATCCGCGTTTCTCGCAAGGCCGCGTCCACAAAGCGGCGGCTGATCGGCCGGTACATGTGCGATTGCTCGATCTGCGTGTCAATCAACTGGTAGAGCTGCTCGCGAAAGTCCCCCAATTCCTCGCTGCTCTTGTTCTCGACGCCAACAAAACAAATCACCAGGGGTTCGCGCGGCGCGCTTACGGTTTGAAATCCCGACTGATGTCGGGCCAGCAGCTTGCAGACAGCCTCGTCGACCAGTGGGCCAAAGGTCTCGGCCCCGGCGGCGGTATTGCCCACCAAGTCGGCCTGGTCGTCTCTCAGCACCTGGGCGTGCTGTTTGCTGCGGCAACCGATGGCCCCGAACGTTCCTCCGGCCCAAATGACCCCACCCGCGATCAAGAAACGCCGTCGATTCATGAACAAACACTCCTTTTGGTCCCAGGGCAAAGCGAGTTGCACAGGGAGGAAGCCGAAAATTGCCGGCGTCGCTCCTTGCGAGCGGACCCTGGGGGGCGATTTCTTCAGCCCATCGTGCCGCATTCACGCGCATGCCAGCACGGCCTGGCCCTCTGCCAGCAAAGGCTTATGCGTGCGCAATAACGCCTGACGGCGCGGACGGTCTAATAACGAATCGGTCGATGGCGCCGAAGAGTTGAGAATTAACGGTTATGCCGGAGAGAGCGGCAAACACCGGACACTTGCACCGAACGACATCCCGCGGACAGTTGGCATCTGGCCTGTGGTACCAACTCGGCAGTGCAAAAAATCATGCCACGCGTCGCGAGATGTTTGGGCAATGCTGTTCTCAAGCGATGCAGACGCGATCTCCACGTCCCGGCGCCGTCATTGCGCGCATGGGATTGCCAGAATTAACATTCCACGGATTGGCAGGCAATTTTGCGGTCGATGCGCTTGAGCAATCCGCGGAGCACCCGACCTGGCCCCACTTCATAAAACTCGTCGCAGCCGTCAGCCAACAGATAGCGAATGGAATCCTCCCAGCGGACAGGGTGGATCACCTGTCGGATGAGCAACTGCCGGATCTCCTCTGGATCGTCGTGAGGTTGCGCATCGACATTCGAAACCACGGGAATGGCAGGCCTGCGCAGCGGAACGTCGGCCAACACTTCCGCCAAACGCTCATCGGCAGGGTGCATGATGGGCGTGTGGAAAGCACCGGCCACGGCCAGGGGAACCGCTCGGGCCTCGCTTTTTTCAGCCAGTTCGGCCACGCGTTCGCAGGCGGCGATCGTACCCGACACGACAATGTTGCCAGGGCAAAGCAGGTTGGCTACCTGCAGAATCTCACCTTGTCGAGCCTGGTCGCACAGGGCCTCCACCTGAACACGTTCCAGGCCGATGATGCTCACCATGCCGCTGGGCGTGGCGTCGGAGGCCGCTTGCATGGCCGCGCCTCGCTGTTGCACCAGCCGCAGTCCGTCTTCAAACTCGAGCACACCCGCGAACGTCATCGCCGTGTATTCCCCCAGGCTCAAGCCGGCAGCGGCCTGGCACGAGAGCACCACCTCGGGCGACTCTTGCCGCAACACTTCCAGGGCCGCCAGGCTGGTCACAAACAGGGCCGGCTGGCTGTACTCGGTAGCATCGAGCTGTTCGGCAGGTCCCTGCAAGCACAGTTCCGTCAAATTGTAGCCGCACACATCCGAGGCACGCTCGTAAAGCTGGGCGGCGGCGGGCGATTTCTCGATCAAAACCTTGCCCATACCTACGGTTTGGGCGCCCTGACCAGGAAACAAAAATGCAATCTTGCTCAAGGGAAATTGCCCTTCTCGCTATAGAGGTACGACGAAACGTGTTGGGAGTGCCGACTTTTATCCGTCGGCGACCGCAAGTTGCACAGCGGCTATTGGAGCAAAACGAACGGAGCCCGGAAAAATGCCCGGCGAGAGCCGGCGGTGAACGGTCGGATGCTAGCAACCTTCTCCAACGGCCAATTCGATCGCTGGCATGTTAGCGCGGCGCGTAGGAACGTGTCAACGGGCCGCGCTAAGCGGAGTCGGCAACCGTCGCGCTTTCCAAGGCAGGGCGGTCGCCGGGCCGGTAACAATACACTTTATTGCGGCCGGCTTGTTTGGCTTTGTATAGCGCTTCGTCGGCGTGCTTGAGAATCGACTCCGGATCATCCCCTTCTTCGACGGCCGCCAGACCAATGCTAAAGGTAATGGCCGCCCGCTCCATTTCCAGGGTATCGAAGTTTTGTTTGGCGATTTCCGAGCGAATTCGCTCGGCAATTGCTTCCGCAATCTCGAGTTCGGCGCCTGGCAGCAGCAGGGCAAACTCGTCGCCGCCGTAGCGGGCGACAAAGTCGTCGTCGCGAAGGCGTTTTTTCAAAAATTCGCCCACGTGGGCCACCACGCAGTCGCCAGCCTGGTGACCGTGCGTGTCGTTGATCCACTTGAAGTGGTCGATGTCGGTGAGGACCAGCACAAAGGGGTCGCCTTCGCGCCGCCAGATACGGAGCATGAGGTCGAGGCGCTCGTCAAATGCCTTGCGGTTGGCGACGCCCGAAAGGGCATCGGTCCGTGCTTCTCGCCGCGTGCGGTCGATTTCTTGGGCCTGCTGTTCCATCCGCAGCCTGGCATAGATCAGGTCGTCTTCCAGTCGGCGGTTCGATTCCAGAACCGTGGCCACCTGGTTGAGCAATGCGTGTTGGACCTGCCTCAATTGGGGATCGACGGGCATATCGATCAGGTTGCGGCCAACTTGCTTGATCTCGGTATTGTGCTGGTCCACGTCGGTCGTTAGCTGGTTGGCCGTCGTAAGCAGGTTGGCCAGCACTTTGAGGGTTGCTTCACGGTCTTTTCGCGACGACTTCGACTTTCGGACTTTCTTGTGCGTCGATCGGCCCAGGTAATAGCCCACCCCCACGCCGACAAAGACGCTTCCCAAGACCCAAGGCAAGACAAATTGAAGCTGCATCGCGTTACCGATTCCTGCTCGTCCGTCTGAGTAACAGCTTAGTGGGAAGCACGTAATCCACGTCCTGCGACGCGCAAGCGAGGGCCTGCGCCCTCGTTCTTTCCCGGCACAACCCGTGAATTCCGCGGCCACAGGCAAGGCAGGCTGAATCTCCGCGACGGTTGCCTGCCGGTGGCGAACCGCCCTGGTTCCGACAAGCGAGGTAGTCGCTTGGCACGGGAGGAAACCGGGGGCGGCAAAATAGCTGCTCGGTCTGCAATTAACCTACAACGAAAACATAGAACACGGCAAGCCGAGCCATCGCAGCCAGCGACACAATCCGCTTCTAGCCGCCGCGCAGCTTGAGCCAGTTGTGCCGATTGAATGGGGGAGTGGAGCCATCCACCACAAATGCTGCCCCAATAGGCTCGAATGTGACCTAGCTTTACACAGCCAAACCGGGCGACGCGCGCTTTGTGCCAGCGGTCGTACGATGGCGGCGTGCAAATTTCAATGACCAGTATCCGCCCCCCAGGTGCGGGCGACGTAGTACCGCGCCCGAGCGAATCTCGTGGCGGAATCGGCCACAGCTTTGCGACGAATCTCGGCATGCTTCCAGATCTCCAGCGAATCTTGACGATTGAAAGCAATCCGGGCGATCTCGCGCGCATACAAACGGCGTTGCTGGGAGCGCGCGGCGCTGTGGAAGTGCTGTGGGGAATGGTCGAATTGCATCGCGGTCCGCGAGAGCCCGCCGAATTGCGGCGACTGCTCGCCACCGAAGCTTTCGACGCCGTCTTGCTGTGCCTGGGCCACCAGACCGACAATCCCACCGACTTCGTCCCCCGACTACTCGATGTGGCGCCCTACATTCCCATCGTGGCACTGGCCACAGAGGCTGACGACGATTTGGCGCTGCGGGCAGTGCAAGCTGGCGCACAGGATTATCTGCTGTGGAATGAGCTCAATGCCCGCACCCTGAGCCGGGTCGTGTTGACTTCGATCGAGCGTTGCAACGCCAAGCAACAGATTGCGGAATCGCGGCTGGCGATTGTATGGCGGCTCGCGAAGGCGGCCGAATGCCGCGACGAAGTGACGGGCAATCACGTGGTACGGGTAGGCTGTTACAGCAAAATACTGGCAGAAACCCTGGGTCTCGACCGGCAGTTTGTCGAGTCGATCTTTGTGACGGCCCCCCTGCATGATATTGGAAAAATCGGCATTCCCGATGCTATTTTGCGCAAGCCAGGGCCGCTCACCGAGGAAGAGCGGCAAGTGATGCAGCAGCACTGCGTGATTGGCGAGCAGATCCTCCGCGACGACTCGAAAGTGATGGATGTGTTTCGGGCCTGGCGAGGTCCCCTGCCCGCCATGGCTCGCCACGAGCCCGTCGATTCCCTGCTCGAAATGGCCTGCACGATTACTCTCTCGCACCACGAGCGGTGGGATGGCCGCGGGTATCCCCAACAGCTTCGGGGTGAAGACATTCCCCTGGCCGGGCGAATCGTGGCGATGTCCGACGTGTTCGATGCGTTGTTGTCCGAGCGGCCGTACAAGCCTGCTTTTCCCGAAGAAAGGGTGCTCGACATTCTGCGGAAAGAGGTCGGCACGCAATTCGATCCTCACGTTCACGCGGCCTTGATGGCCTCGCTCGACGAGTTGAGGTCGGTGCGCGAGGAATTCCACGACTTGCCGGCGGAAATCGACTTCGATTCCGCCTGCATCGCGGCGTCGCAGCCTTTGAATTGAGGGGGAGATCGATGTCTGAAATCGTCGCCCACGGGCTCCCTCAATCCCCAGGTTGGCTCGCCGCGCGGTGGCCGGGTTGCCTGGCCGCGGCGTTCATCACAGACGGGCCTCAAACCCGACTGTTGGCTGTGATGGTGTACGGCATTTTGCTCACCCTGCTCGCTGTCCTGTTGATTCGCGAGAGCCGGCGGACCGCCCAGCGCAATCGCGAACGCGACGTCGCCATCCTGGCAGACCGCATCTTGCAACGGATTCGCAACGTGACGGGCGACGTGGCGCTGGGCCTGGGACATTACGCCTCGCAAATCGACGCCGCCAGCCGCGAGCTTTCGTCGGCGTCGGCCGCAGAGAGTCCCGCCGTGCAACAGCGCGTGCTTTCGCTGCTGCAACAAATGGTGGACGCCAATCGGCAGCTTCAAGAAAAGCTGAAAGTCGCCGAGTTTGAGATTGCGGTGCAGCGAGACCAGGTGGAGAAACACGCCTCGGAAGCCCGCACCGATCAGTTGACCAGCCTTCCCAATCGTCGGGCGTTTGACGAAGCATGCGACCGCAGCCTGAACTTGTGGCAGCGGTATGGTCACCAATTCAGCGTGGCCCTGATCGACGTCGATCACTTCAAGCGTTTTAACGACCGTTTTGGCCATCAGTCAGGCGATGCCGTGCTTCGCGAGGTGGGCGAGTGCCTGCAAGTGGGCCGTTCCGGCGACTTTGTTTGTCGCTACGGAGGCGAGGAATTTGCCCTGCTGTTGGCCAACGTGGCATTGCCCGAGGCGCTGCCGCCCGCCGAGCGGATGCGCAAAATGATCGGACTGCGAACGATCGCGATCGACGGCCAGCCGCAGCGGGTCACGGTCAGCGTGGGTGTGGCCACCGCCATGCCCCAGGAAGACGTGGCGAGTCTGCTGGGCAGAGCCGACCAGGCCCTGTATGCGGCCAAGCAGGCTGGACGCGATTGCACTTTCTTTCATGACGGCTCAAGCTGCCGCCGGCTGTCTGGCGAAGACCACTACGGTATGGGATACGACGAATCGCGCCTGATCCTGCGTTCCCAAATCAGTGCAAACCGAAATCACTCGAGCGTGGTTCCGCTCACGGAATCGCAAATCACTTCCGGCATCGTCGAATTGGAAGACGTTTGCCAGGAATTGCGCAAGCAGCTTGAAGCCAACCTGTCGGTGAAATCGGCGTCCCTTTCCAAGGGGTCGGCGGTCTGATCATCCGACCGCGTCCCCGAATGTGGCGGCCATGCCTGTGCATGCCGTGGCCGCGGGGGACGGTTGGGCGGCAACTTGCGGTGGCTGCTCCGCCATTGAGTTCCGAGCGACGAACGGTCGTGATCCTGTCCTCGAAAACTTGCGATGATTGCGCGCGCGGCGTGGTCGCGATTGCTGTTCAGGCTGTTGGCTGCTTTTGCTATGTTCCCCCGCCACGTTGGGAAAAAGGATTTTCCACCAGACTGACGGCCACGCGCGCTGCGACGGCCGTTGGAGAGCCGGGAGGGAACCATGGCTTTCACGAACGCGCGAGCTCGTTGGTCCGCCGTCAAACTGCTGGCGCTGACAGCAATCGGGCTGGTTGGCTGCGGTCTTGAACCGGACAGTTTTTCAGAATTTGGCAATCAGCCTGCTAACTCCACCGCGGTTTCGCCGAGCTCGTCGTCGGTGGCCGCGGACGACACGATTCGCATCGCTTCGTTCAACATTCAAGTATTCGGCCAATTGAAGCTGGCCAAGCCGCACGTGATGGAAGTCTTGGCCGACATCGTGCGCAAGTTCGATATCGTCGCCATTCAAGAGGTCCGCTCCAAAGAGCAGAATGTGTTGCCGGATTTCTTGACGCAGATCAATGCCAACGGCGTGAAGTACGATTTTGTGCTGGGGCCTCGCCAAGGTCGCACGGTCAGCCAGGAGCAGTATGCCTACGTGTACGACACCACGCGATTGGAGTTGATGCCCGACGTCATTTATGTCCCACCCGACCCCGAAGACCTACTTCACCGCCCGCCCCTGGTGGCCCGGTTTCGTGTGCGCGGCCCCCCTGAAACTTCGTTTTCGTTCCTCCTCGCCAACATCCATACCGATCCGGACGATACACGGATTGAACTGGATGCCCTGGCCGACGTGTTTCAAGGCATCCAGCAGCGACATCCCGAGGAAGATGACGTGATCTTGCTGGGCGATTTGAATGTGGACGAGTACAAACTAGGCCGCCTCGGAGAACTGCCGGGCATCCAGTGCGCCATTCTGGGACAACCCACCAACACCCGGCTGAACAAAACCTACGACAATATTGTCTTCGATCGCCGGGCGACTGCCGAATTCCTCGGCCGCAGCGGGGTGCTCAACATAATGGAAGCATATGGGCTTTCGCCTGAGCAAGCCTTGGAGGTCTCGGACCATTTGCCGATTTGGGCCGAGTTTTCTGCCGCGGAGGTTCGCGGTCCCATCCCGGTGGCCCGCATTCCTCAAGAACCGGCGCGGTAGTTGGTCTGCGAGTCGACTGCCCTTTGCGAGGTCTGCCGCGTTTTTGGGCCGCGGTCGTGGCTGCTAAAAAGCCCCTGGGAGGCACGCTGCCTTCAAAGCGAGTCGGCACAAAACTGCGCGAACCTGGCGCTGGGTCCCCGGTGTCCAAGAAGCAATCTCCGGCTCCGAGCAGGCATATGGGAAGATTCCCGGCGGTTACTCCGCTATAGGGTCGAAAATTTCGCCAAAATTTTGATCTTGCCAAATCGGGAAAGCTGGAGAATGATACCAGCAGCGGGTCGTGCTAACGCGGCACGACGGACTAGAGGCCGCGAAGTGGCTGGGTGGCTCCCGGTCGAAGCGGCGGGTTCTAGTGGGAAGGAGGTGATTCAGTGATATCAGACTGTACGAGCCATGTGGGTGGTTCCGCCTAATGACAGCCGGCGGGCTGTCCTTCATACAGGCAGCCACCACCACTCGTAAGGATCTCACTTCCGATCCGCCAATTACGAGTTACCTGGGCCCGGTCCCTTGCACGCACAGGGGGCCGGGCTTTTTTGTTCGGTACCATGAAGTGGCTGCCAAGACGCCATGCCGTTGCGTAAGTACAAGGTGTTGCTGATGATTGGCTTGCTGCTTTTCTGCGGCGGCACGGCTGTTTACTTCTGGCGCGAGTCGCCGGACCAGAAGGTGCCGCGTCTACTGCGGGAATTGCGAGACCTGCCAAGCGGCAAATTTGAGTTCTTCTACTTCGGCCGGTCGGACGGTCAAATTCAGGCGGATTTCGACCGCCTGGGCTCAAACGCCGTCCCGGCGCTGATCGCAGGTTTGCAAGACCGGGATTCGACTGTGCGATATCTCGCGGCGGGCCAACTGGGACGCATTGGTGATCGGCAAGCCGTGGAGCCATTGATCCGGGCATTGGATGACCCTGACGTGATCGTTCAATATTGGGCCATCAGCGCGCTGGGAGACATCGGCGACAACCGCGCGGTGGGTTCCTTGATCCCTTTGCTAGACCATCAGGCCAAGGGCGTCCGGTTTCGGGCCGCGCAGGCCCTAGGGCAGATTGGTGACAAACGAGCGTACGAACCGCTCCTTGCACTCCGGGACGATTCGGAACTGTACCCGCGGGCGTATGCGGTCGAAGCTCTCGGCCGCCTCGGCGATGAGCGAGCTCTAGAGGTTTTGTCGCAGATTCTAACGGGTGGCGACGATTCCTGGGTGCGTAGCATGGCGGCGACGGGACTCGGTTTTTTGGGGGACCTTCGGGCAATTCCTGCGTTGACCAAGGCGACTGCCGATGAGAACGGGCAGATTCGTGACGCCGCGAAGGAAGCGCTGCGCCGATGCCAGTACGATTGACTTCTGTGAGAACAGGGCCAGCAGGGGGGCCGTCGCGGCAGCTAACTGCGGACGCCAAGCTGATTTCTAGCAAGTTGCCGCGAGTCGCGGCGGCTCCGTTCCGGCGAGAATACGCAATCTTTTCTTAACAAATCCCCCCCACCGGCGTAACGCTATTGGGTTTTGCATCAAATGAGTTGCACAACACCCAAGTGGGGCTTGAGTGTTCGGGGTCAGGGGCGAAGGGCACGACAGCCTGCCGCAACTCTCCTCGCCAAGCGGCTGGTGGATGCCCGACGGTGAGCGACGGATGCTCCCGAGGCGTACCAATCGGGGGCGATGGATATGAATCTCGGGGTTGGGCGCCCTGCGAGGCGCGTGCAGTTGCCTCAGCATCTGCTGTTGCAGTATTCACTTGGGTGCATCGGCATCGTGGTATTGATTGGGTGCTGGTACGTCCAAGAGTTAGAGCGAGCGCGAGTCCAAGAGCATGCGGTGGATCGACTTCTGCGCCTCAATGCGTCGGTGTATTTCGACCATGAAATGCCGGGCGGCCTGTACGATTCCGGGGGAAAACCTTTCTTTCCGAATTGGATCCGCGAACGCACCTCGTCGCAGTTCGGCATGCATGTCGTTGAGGTCAATTTGCTGACGGCCAAACCTCGCGACGAAGACTTGCTGCCGCTACAGTCGCTGCGAACCCTGCGGCGACTGATGTTGGACAACAGCCCCCAAGTGACCGACGAAGGGTTGGCTCAATTGGCAGAGTTGAAGCAGCTACATGAGCTGACTCTTTCGCGCACCTCGATTCGCGGCCACGGACTGGTTCATCTCCATAAGCTTCGCCAACTCCGGATTTTACGGCTGCAAGCCACGGAAGTGGACGATCGGGCTCTCTCGCATTTGTGGCCCCTGCACCGGTTGGAGGTGCTTGAATTAGGTTCGACTCAGATCACGCGGCAAGCCGGTCGGTTGCTCCTCGAGTTTCCCGGCTTGCGACGCCTGGGGCTGCAAAACACGGCAATCGACGATCGATCCCTTGTTTATCTGGCTCGCTTGAAAAGCCTGGAACTCTTGGACCTCTCGTATTCGCGCGTGACGCCCGATGGGGTGCGTTGGTTGCGAGGGCAGCTACCGAAGTGCGATGTTTATTGCGAGTTCGCGCGTACTCAAAGCGGCTCGCCCCCGGGGCTTTGACCGATGGCTCCACTTCTTCAGCACATCATCCCCCCCAACTGTGGCAGCAGGCTGCACTTAAGTCGTCGCCATTTCATTGACATTCTCGCCCAGGCCGCTTAATCTGAATTACGAACTGCGGTGGCTGGCCATGGTTGAAGGTCACTTTCCGCGGCCTACACGTCACGCTGGGTTCCTGAGCCGTCCTTCTCCTGTCTTGGCTTGGGTTTGCAGCGACTTCTCCCCAGGGAACAGAACCAACCGAACCAGAGGCGTCCGATCATGGCAAAAAGCGAAAGCCAAGGTCTCCAGATTGCGGTGATTATTTTCGCATTCCTCACGATTGCGTTGAGCATCACCACCTTTTACTTCTTCAACGAACTTTCCAAGGTGCAGCTCAGCGAACGAGCCGCCAAGGAAAGCGAGAGCAAGGCCCAAGCCGGCTCGCGCACGGCACTCGCCGAAGCCGAAGAAGTGAAGAAAATGATCGGCGTTCCCGGCACCACTCCGCTGACCGAGTTGCAGCAGACCTTTGCCGACGACATGGCCAAGTATGCCGCGACACTGGCCCAGGACAAAAAGTTTTACCGCGACGCGCTGATTCAGCAGCAGATCGATATTGTCAAAGCCCAAGAAGAAGTCAAAGCCGAACGGCTCGCTCTTGCCGCATTGAAGAAGCAATACGATGAATTGGAGGCGACCAACCAGACTCGGGTGGCCACGGTAAAAGGCGAGTTCGACACCAAGGCAAACGACTTCTCGACCACCAAGCAAGGCTTCACCGAGACCGAGCGGTCGCTGGTTTCGCAAAAAGACGACCTTGCCCGGCAAATTGCCGAAAAGCAGGCCGAAGTTGACGACATCAAGCGTCAATGGGCCGATGACGCCCAGGCGAAACAGAAGGAGATCGAAAAGCTGAAACGCGATATCCAAACCATCACAAAAGACCTGCGAGAGCGGACCGACGAATCGCCTGAAGTTCCCGATGGCCAGATTCGCTGGGTGAACCAACGCGACCGCACGGTTTGGATCAACCTGGGCTCCGCCGATTACATCCGTCCCCTGGTCAAGTTCAGCGTATACGGTTCCGACGGCACCTCCGTGGCCCGCAGCGGCTCCAAAGGCAAGATCGAAGTCACCAAGGTGCTCGGCGACAACGTGGCCGAAGCCCGAATTCTGGAAGACGACATCAACAACCCCTTCATGCCGGGCGACTTGATCTACACGCCGTTGTGGAAAGCGGGAAGGCAAGAACACTTTGCGTTCGCTGGCGTGATGGATGTGAATGGCGACGACGTGGACGACGCGCACATCATTCGCGAATTGGTTCGCACCAACAATGCCGTGATCGACGCCTGGCTCGATGCTCAAGGCAAAATGACTGGCGAACTGACGATTCAAACGCGTTACCTGGTGGTGGGCGATCCGCCGACCAATCAGGCCGATGCCTATTCCAAGATTCGCACCGATGCCATCAAGTTGGGCATTCCCATTCTGCCGCTGGATAAGTTCCTGGATTATGTTGGCTACTCGGCGTCGAGCCAGTTCGTGGAGTTTGGAGGCCGATCCAGCCCCGGCCAGTTCATGGACAACGAGCGCGACAAGCGGTTCACTAATCCTGTACCCAGTTCGAGCAACTTCCGTCCGCGACGTCCGCCGGCAGCCGCCGGGTCGGGCAACGGCGGCACCGGCCGCAGCGCCTATTGATCCCACGCGTTGCCACAATAACCATTCCACCGAGCCCTGCCCGTCAGGCCGCTCTCCGTGGATCAACCAACGTATCAACTGCCCTCCGCGATCACGGAGGGCAGTTGTGTTTGTATCGCCAAGGAATGTGGGCGAGAATGATGATGCGAGTAAATGGGCCTCATTGCCGGAGAACTTAACCATGTGGTGGCGATGCGCGTTGCAAGCAATGGTGGCCTATGCCGCACTGCACGGCGGCGAGGGAGGAACGATCCGGGGGCAAGAGACCGGCACCGCGGCCGACGACGCCCGGGCTGCCGAGTCCGACACAGCCATTGGCCGCATCACCGAGCAGATTCAAGCCTCGCCCGGCGATTGGCGCCTGCACTACGTGCGTGGGCAACTCTATCGGCAGCGGCGGCAGTTTGATCGCGCCGCGGCCGATTTCTCCGCCGCCATCAAGTTGGCGCCTCGCGAATCGCTGCTGTACGAGGAGCGCGGCAGCGCCGCTTTTTGCGCGGGCAAAATCAAGGAGTCGATCGCCGACTTCGATCGCCAAATCGAACTCAACCCGCAAGCGGAAAAGGGCCATTGGAAACGAGGCATCTCTTACTACTATGCCGGCGAATTCGCCAAGGGACAAAAGCAGTTCGAGGCGTATCAAACCTATGACGACAGCGACGTGGAAAACGCGGTGTGGCGATTTCTGTGCATGGTTCCGCAAGTAGGACTAAAAAACGCCCAGCAGCAAATCCTCAAGGTAGGTCGCGACAATCGCGTGCCGATGCGCGAAATTTACGAACTGTACGCCGGCAGACTTCAGCCCGACGATGTGCTGGCCGCCGTCACGAGCGACAAACCGGCCGAGGTCGTTTTACACCAGCGGCTGTTTTATGCCCATTTGTACCTCGGCTTGTACCACGAAGTGACCGGAGACAAGAAGCTTGCCCAACAGCATATGGAGCAGGCCGACCGGCGCCAGATCGGGCACTACATGTGGGATGTGGCGCATGTCCATCTGGCGCGGATGAAAGCCGGCGATTCGCAACCGGAATCCAAATAACCTGTCATTCGTCGCCGCGATGCGGACTGTCTCGCGCTTGCTGTCGCTATTCACGAAGGAAATGACCGTGAACCAGGTAATATCCGCGCTGGCCGTATTGGCTGGCTTGTTCGCCTTCTGTTTTTCCGTCCCGATCGCGCACGCCGCCGATGATACGTACGACGTGGTGGTGTACGGGGGCACTTCGGGTGGCGTGGCAGCCGCGGTGCAAGCGGCCCGCATGGGGAAGAGCGTGGTGCTGATCGAGCCGGGCCGTCACCTGGGCGGTCTTTCCGCGGGCGGGTTGGGGGCCACGGATATTGGCAACAAGGCCGCCATCGGCGGGATTTCGCGCGAGTTTTACGAGCGCATCTTTCAGCACTACCAAGACGATAAATCCTGGAAGTTCCAGGACCGCGCCGAATACAAGAGCGGACGGCAGGCGCCGGGTGAAAACACCATGTGGACGTTCGAGCCGCACGTGGCCGAGCAAACTTTCAAGGCCATGGTGCAAGAAGCCGGCGTGCCGGTCGTCTATGGCGAACGCTTGAATCGCGGCAGCGGCGTGAAGAAGCAAGGCGTCAAAATCGCTTCCATCGCCATGGAAAGCGGCCGCACCTTCCAGGGGAAAATCTTCATCGATGCCAGCTACGAAGGCGACCTGATGGCCGCCGCGGGCGTGCGGTATCACGTGGGCCGCGAAGCCAACTCGGTTTATGGAGAAACCCTCAACGGCGTGCAAACCAAAAAGGCCATTTACCATCAGTTCATCAAGCCAGTCGATCCGTACGTCACGCCGGGCGATCCTTCCAGCGGTTTGCTCAAGGGTATTCAGGCCGATGGCCCAGGCGAAGAAGGTTCGGGCGACCATCGTGTGCAAGCGTACTGCTTTCGCTTGTGCGCAACCGACGATCCGCGGAATCGACTTCCCTGGCCCAAGCCAGCCAACTACGACGAATCGCGCTATGAACTGTTGTTGCGGAATTTCGAGGCGGGCGATCCGCGAATACCTTGGGCGCCGGCGCACATGCCCAATCGCAAGACCGACTCGAACAACAACTTTGCGGTCAGCACCGACAACATCGGCATGAACTACGATTATCCCGAGGCCGATTACCGCCGCCGCGAGGAAATCTTTCAGGAACACCTCGACTACCAGCAAGGTTTGATGTGGACCCTGGCGAATCACCCCCGCGTGCCGGAGAAAATTCGCGAGCACTTCACCACCTGGGCGCTGTCGAAAGACGAATTCACCGATCACAACCATTGGCCGCACCAGCTCTATATTCGCGAAGCGCGGCGGATGATTTCCGACTACGTGATGACCCAGGACCATTGCCAGGCCCGCAGGGTGGCCGAAGACCCGGTGGGCCTGGCGGCCTATACCATGGATTCGCATCATGTGCAGCGGCACGTGCAAGATGGTCGCGTGCTCAACGAGGGCGACGTGCAAGTGGGCGGCTTCCCACCCTACTCCATCTCGTACCGGTCGATCGTTCCTTCGCAAAAAGAGTGCGATAATTTGCTGGTGCCGGTTTGCCTGGCGGCGTCGCATATTGCTTATGGTTCTATTCGCATGGAACCGGTATTCATGGTGCTGGGACAGTCGGCCGCCACGGCCGCATCGCAAGCCATCGACGCCGGCGCCGCCGTGCAAAGCATCGATTACGAAAAACTGCGCGAGCGGCTGCTGGCCGACAAGCAGGTGCTTGTTTGGACCGGAGGCGGGAAAGGACTCGATATCAGCAAACTGCCGGGAATCGTGGTTGATGATCACGCGGCCCAATTCACCGGCGATTGGATCGCCAGCAGCTCCACGCCTGGCTTCGTGGGCAGCGGCTATCGGCACGACAACAACGACGGCCAAGGCAAGAAAACCGCGGTATTTGCCGTCGAGATACCGCGGGCGGGACAGTACGAAGTGCGGTTGGCTTACACGGCGTTTGCCAACCGGGCCACCAACGTGAAAGTACTGGTTGCGGCCGGCGACCTCACGGCCGAAAAAATAGTGAACCAGCGGGAGAAGCCCCCGATCGAGGGCACGTTTGTCTCGCTGGGAACCTACGACCTGCCCGCTGGCAAGAGCTGTCGCGTGATGATCTCCAACGAGGGCGCCGATGGATTCGTGGTGGTGGACACGTTGCAACTGGTGCCGGTGAACAAGTAGGCGGATTCAGGACAACAAGGCACGAACGCCACGAGAGCTGCCTGGACGATGAAGGACTGGTGAAGGACCGAGGATTGCGCCTGGCGTGAACTCAAAAAACCTCTCTGAGAATCGCCACGGCATGTTGTGAGGACAGGGAATTTGCGTGCGAAATCAGTTTTCGGACCGGCCTGAAATTGAGAAACAGGTTGCCAAATCCATGTTGAGCGGATCTGCGGTTTGATGGGCGATTTCGCGAATGTCGTTGCGGGCGGCGAAGAATGCCTGCACCACCTGGGGATCCCACTGTTTGCCAGCCCCGCTGCGAATGATGGAATCGAGCTTGTCATCGGACATTCCGGCCCGGTAGGGGCGGTCGCTGCCCATGGCGTCGAATGCGTCGGCCACCGCCACAATGCGAGCGAGGAAGGGAATGTCGGTGCCGGCCAGGCTGTGCGGATAGCCGCTGCCGTCCCAGGCTTCGTGGTGATGCAAGACCACGGGAAGCACCTGGCCTAGCTGCTTGATGTCGGCCAAGATGTTGTAGCCGACTTGGGCGTGGGTCTTGATGTGCTCGAACTCTTCAGGCGTGAGGCTGCCAGGCTTTCGCAGCACGTTATCGTCGATGCCGATTTTCCCCACGTCGTGCAACAAGCCCGACAGGTAAATGGTGTCGACAAGTTCCTGGCTACACCCCAGTTCCTTGGCCAATCGCACGGCAACGCGAGCGACACGATCGCTATGTCCCCGGGTGTAGGGATCTTTGGCGTCGATGGCCGAGGTGAGCGCTCGAACGATGTTGGCCAGCAATTCCGCCTGTTCACGGTAAAGCTCGGTATTACCGCGGTGAATGCCGAGGATGGCGCTGACGGAGCTGAGCAGATCGGCTTCGACGGTTCCAAACTCTCCTTGTCGGTGGTGATTGAGTGCGATCAGCCAGCCGAAGAGTCTTTCGCCTTCACTAAGCGGAACGATGATGAGCTGACGAATGCGAGGCTCGGGCCAACCTTCTCGGGCAGTCACTGAACGATTGGCGACGACAGGTCGAATGGCGTTGTTCAAGCCGAGGTATTCCGTCAGACCGATAAAGGTGGCTTCCGAGAGCGGGAACTCGCCAGCCGACATCCACAAACTGTTTTTCTTCTCGCCATCGCGGTCATACTGGCCCAATAGTTGGATCGCCATTCCCTCGGCTGGAACAATCTCACAGAGCCATTCCAGCGCCAGACCGGCCAGCTCTTCTTGTCGCCGGGAGATCGTTAGATTATGCGTCAAGCGATAGATCAGGCTGATCTCTTCGTATGTGGCGCATAAATGATCCGAAAGGTTTTCAACTTCTTGCTCAAGCTCGACCACGCGGCGTTCGGCCGCGCGGCGGGCAAGCACCAGGGTAGCCAGGCGTTCGAGCGTGTCCGGGGCAATCGGAGTTTGATTCTCCGCCCAGTTCTGCAACTCGGCCGGTTTTACTTCCAGCGCAGCGGCGCAGCGTTCGAACTCAGGCGATCCCGGGTCGAATGCCTTGGTCAAGAACATTCCCCAAGCGACCAGGCGCGATCCATCCGACTCGACGAGCGGCAGGGCGATGGCAAGCAGCGGGCCTTGTTCTTCGATGAACTCGGCGCGTCCTCGACAATCCACTTGCTGCAGCAGCGAGTCGCGTAGCGGCCATTGCCAATCCAACTGATCCTGGCCACGGTAGACAACCTGCTGGGAGTCGGGATCGCTGACCGATAGTTCCACGCCAAACCATTGTCGTAACGTCAACGAGATATCAGCGGCGACCGGGTGGCCGCTATACTGTCGTGCCGAAATGACCGCTGGTGAAGCGGCGTTCGACGTAGTTGTGGAACGAATCATTGGGTGGGCTGCCGAAGGTCCGACGTAAGCTGCAAGGCACAATTCAGCGCTAAGTTGCGCGGCAACAAAGCGGCACGTTTATCGCGTGTTCTCGCAATTGGGCTAGGCAACCCTACATTACGTCTTTCCGGTTGGCAAAAGTGCCCTTGCGTGGCCGATAGGAACTTGCGGAGTCCCCCACAACCACGTCCAGATAACGCGCACAATCGACACAGCCCGTTCTAGTCTTCCAGGAAAAGGGGGGGGCGCCGGGGCGACGATTTCCGAATGCGCAACTCTGTGAACATCGCGACCAAAGAGGATTACCGCTTGCGGGTCACGCGGACGGCAAGCAATGCGCGCCTGCGTCAGCACGGAGTGGCGCCGAAGGACTCGCAAAAAACCTGCATCTTGGCCCAAGGCAACATTTGCTTACCGGCAGGAAGGCGAATTAGAATCCTACCTCGGCGACTTTACTTACCCACCGTGTGATTCGATACCGACTGCGAAGGACTGGACCATGAGAAATCGATCTTGGATCTTGGCTTTGCTGGCAACAGTTCTTGGCGTTGTTATGGGAACGACAGCGCAACCTGCACGGGCAGCCGATGACGGCGCGGCTTCGGGTCCAGCCTGGGTGATTGTGTCGGTGGGAGGGGAGAACAAGATTGCCGTATTTTCACGCAATGCGGAGTCGGGCGAGCTCAAGCCTCATGATGAACTGAAGCTTCCGGGCGCGCCTGGTTCTTTAGCGGTTAACGCCGAGGGCACACGGTTGTATGCAGCGGTTCGAAGCGGCGGAGAGGTGGCCACGATCGACATCGATCGCAAGAGCGGCAGGCTCAAGCTGTTGGAATCGACCAAGGTAGAAGGGAACCCCGTGTACGTGGCCGTGGCTCCGGGCGGCCGACATTTGCTCACTGCGTACTACGGCGATGGCAAAGCGGCAGTCTATCCCCTGGCCGACGACGGTCGGGTGATTGGCAAGGCCACGTCGGTGGTCACCACCAACAAGAATCCGCATTGCATTCTTCCGCACCCTCAACATCCGTTCGTCTACGTACCCAACACTGGGGCGGATCTCATTCTGACGTATCGCTGGGAGCCTTCGACTGGCAAACTTTCGCCCACCGACAAGCATGAATTCAATACCGAAGCCGGCTCGGGACCACGGCACGCGTATTTCCATCCCAGCAAACCATGGCTGTATGTGGTAAACGAAAAAGACAGTAGCGTGAGCGCGTTTCACGTGGACGGCCCGACGGGATGGCTCGCGCAGGTGCAAAAGACCTCGACGTTGCCCAAAGGGTTCTCCGGCAGCAATACCTGCGCCGATATCGAAATCACTCCCGACGGCAAATATTTGTATGCGTCCAATCGAGGACACGATAGTTTGGCCATGTACGTCATTCACCCGCGGACGGGGCAATTGATTTCCCTGGGACAAGTGGAGACGGAGAAAACGCCGCGAGAGTTTGCGATCGACCCCAACGGCAGGTTTGTTTATTCCGCGGGCCAGGGTTCGGGACGCCTGGCTGCCTATCGGATCAATCCACGCAGCGGTGAGTTGAGTCGGTTTGCGACGTACGACGTGGGTGCAAGTCCCGCCTGGGTGCTGGTGTTGCCGCAAGAATGATGAAGCGACTTGGATTGAGCGAACTCGACCGACTCGCCGGGGGCAATGCCGCCACTCCATGCCGAGTGCGACTGCCATGACGTGAACTGTTCGCTGGTCCTTATCAACCAGCCCCGGCCATGCCTCGAATCATCCCTTTTTCAGTCGTACGATGAACGTGCTGCCGTGTCCCTGCTGGCTGCGCACCGATACATTGCCGCCGAACGACAGCGCCAAATGCTTCACAATGGACAGGCCCAGGCCCGTGCCGCCCAGTTCGCGGCTGCGGGCTTTGTCCACGCGATAAAACCGCTCGAAAATGCGTTCCTGGTCGGCGCGGGCGATGCCAATGCCGGTGTCTTGCACTTCGATCACGACGGCGTCGCCATCGGCAAACCAGCGGACGGTGACGTTGCCGCCCTCTGGCGTGTATTTGATGGCGTTGTCTAACAGGTTGTCGACGATTTGTCGCAGCCCTTCCTCGTCGGCGACAGCCGCCAGCGGCTGGGTATCGGGAATGAGGTTGAGTTGCACGCCTTTGGCTTCGGCGGCGGCACTGTGCAGATTTACCCATTCGCCCAGGCGTTCATCGAGTGGCACCGAGACGATCTCAAAGGGCTGCTGGCCCGATTCAATGCGGGCAAGGCTGAGCAGATCGAGAATCAACTCGTTCAGGCGTTCGGATTGCTGTTCAATGCGGTGAACAAAGCGCAGGTTGTGCTCTGGATCGTGAATGGCGCCTTCTCTTAAGGTTTCGGCGTAGGCCTTGATCGAAGTGAGCGGTGTTTTCAGTTCGTGCGAAACGTTGGCGACGAACTCCTGACGCAAACGTTCGAGCCGTCGGAGTTCAGTCACATCATGAAACACCAAGACCAATCCGCTGGACGGTTTGCCAGGCAGGGGGGTGATATGCAGCGAAAGCACGCGGCGATCGGGACCGCCCAATTCCAGTTCGGTCCGATCAGGGCCGCCTTGCAAGGAGTCGGCGACGGCTTTTTGAATCTGAGGGTGGCGAATCAACTCCCATAGCGGTCGCTGGACAACATCTTCGGTGCTTAACTCGAGCAGCCTGCGAGCGGCTCTGTTGGCAAACAATACCCGGTGCTGTTTATTGATGGCGACAACGCCCTCTTCCATGCCTCCGAGCACGGTGGCCAACTGATCGCCGTACCGCAGAGTCTCGTCGATGCGTCGGGAAAGCTCGCGAGTCATGTGCGCGAACGCCTCGGCGAGCACCTGAAATTCGTCTTGCGTGGGTAGTTTGAGCTGGTAGTTGTAGTCTCCAGCCGTGATGGCTTGCGCTGCGCGCGTCAGGCTTCGGATGGGGCGGGCGATGCGGCCCACAATCCAGTACGTTAGCAGCAGGCCCACGGCACACACGCCCAGCCCCACATACACGGTAAGGTTTCTCACGGCGCGCTGCTCTTGTCGCAAGGCATCCAGGGGCACGGCCACGCGGACTGCACCGATGCGTTTCCCTCCATCGAACATGGCCCGGGCAACATAAAGCATGGGGGAGCCCACGGTAGGGCTTTGCCGGATAATGGTGCCCGTGCCGTCGGTAGTAAGCACTTGCGCAATCTCTGGCCGGGTGGCATGGTTCTCCATCCGGCTGGCGTCATCGTGCGAATCCGCTACCACCACGCCATCTGGCCGCACCAACGTGATGCGAATGTCGATTTCGTTAGCCCAATTCTTCACCTGCTGTTGGACTGATTCGAATCGTTCGGCGTCTGTCAGCGCTGGTCGCAATAATTCTCGCAGCAGGACGGTTTGACTCTCGAGACGCTGCTCGATGTCTCTCGTCATTCGGTCCGCTTGGCGCGCGGCAACCACGGAAACCACCACGCCCACAGTGACCAGGCTGATCACCATGTAGACGGCAAAGACTTTCCAAAAAAGGCGATTCGAGCGTTTGTTCATTGGGAGGCGCCTGGCAGGCGAGCAATCGCCCAAGCAGGCTTGGAGAAATTGGCAATCTTCATGGAACGCCGAAGGACACCACCCGCCTGCGGACTCGGGTTGAACGACAAGCCAGGTCCACAAACCAGTCGAGTTGGGCTCCGGGGAAACGGTCCCGAATCAAACATTTGTGCGGCATGCCCTTATGATCACGTCAAATCTCGAACCGACGTGCCTATTTCTATGACTCCCTCGCCTGCCCTGCCGGGTACGGCGAACGGGATTTTCTGGAGCGGTGAAATCCCAATGAAATTAGTTAGGCGCCTCGCCATCGGCGAGGGTTCAGGGCGAGCCACACCTGTGGATAACAGCACACGGTCCTCGAACTAATGCGCGTCGTAAAGAAAAACCTCGACGGGTTCGCCAGCGGGAAAGCCCTCGCTGTCCTCCGGCACAAGGACAAAGCCCGTCGAGCGGGTCGTGGACGACAGCACGCTGGCCCCCGAGATCGACAACGGTTCGACTTCGCCTTCCGCAATGACCACTCGGGCGTAGTCCAATCGTCCCACCACGGAAGAAAGTTTCCTCCGCAGCGGCAAGCGAACGGAACGGTACGGCCACGACCGGGGTCGGCCCCCGAGGATGCGAATGGCGCGACTGGCGAAAAAATCGTACGCGCACAAACAAGAAACCGGGTTGCCGGGCAGCAAGAAGATCAACCGATTGTCGATCCGCCCCATGCCCGAGGGACTGCTAGGACGCATGGCTATGCCATGCACTGCCAAGGTTCCAAGTTCCGCAACCAATCGCGGTGCGTGGTCTTCCTCGCCCACGCTTGAACCACCCGAAATCAGTACCACATCGGCATCAGGATCTTGAAGTGCCACGGTCAGTTGCCGCGGGTCGTCGGGCACAATTTCGCCGGATTGCGGTGTGCCGCCGTCGCGTTCCGCGAGCGCTGCAAGCATGGGACCGTTGGAATCGTAAATATGATGGGGGATTGGTTTGGCACCCAGCGGCAGCAACTCGTTTCCCGTGACCACGATCCGCACCCGCGGACGACGCACCACGGGAACTTGCGGGAGTCCGATTGAAGCCAACACGCCCAGGTCTTGCGGCCGCAACGTCCGCCCCAGCGGCAATACGGTTCCCCCTTCGTTCAGGTCCTCGCCACGAACTCCCACGTTTTTTCCGGGCGGAACTTCCCCCTGCACCATCAGGGTTTGGTTGTGGAATTCGGCCAGTTCTACCGGGAGAACGGCGTCGGCTCCCCGCGGGAGCGGCGCTCCGGTCATGATTCGCACAGCCTGTCCGTCGGCCAGTTCGCCCGAATACGGCTCACCCGGCAGCGATCGCCCCACGATTGTCAGTGAAAGCACGTTGTAAGTGCTTGCTCCTTGCGTGGTTGCTCCCCGCAGCGCGAATCCGTCCATCATGGCGCGGTCGAAGGCGGGCACATCCATCGGGCTCGCAACATCTTCCGCCAATACCCGACCGGCCGCCTGGCGAAGCGGAATGAACTCGGGCTCGAGTTCTGCAACGTGCTCGTCGATCCAGCGAAGCGCGGCATCGACCGTTTGCCGCTGTGCGAACCCGCGCATGCGCACATCGTCCGAATGCTCAAAGCTGGCCTCATTGCCCTTCATGCGGTGTATCATACGAGGCCGGCAACGCAATCGCCATAGTTCGGCGCACAATCGCGCGCAAGGGGTAGAATTCGGGTTTCAAGGGGCAGTTGGGCGATTCCACTTGCCGCTCACCCCTAGGCTATTTTTGCTCAGCTTGGTACCCTGAGGGCTTGTTTCCGGTTCGCTCGCCGGGGGGGGTATTGACCCCGGCGGTTGGTTCCAACCGGGAGTGACGGAGATTGGAATCCTGTTGAGCCTGGCTCAACCAGAAGGTTGACTCGTTGGCCACCGATTGCTTCGCCAGCGAACTCAAGTGATCTGGCGTTGAGGGCAGGGCACGCGAGCGAGTCATACGGGTGACTTCCCCTGCGGGCCGCCGTGGATAAGTGCCGGCGGCCGCATGATAGTCGCCGTGCGGAGTTTTAGAGTTGCAGGGACCAATTGGTGGTTTAAGCGTCGGCGGCGTTCTCGCGGGAACAGCCAGAAACGCGGCAGTCTCTGGCTAGCCCGACATCGGGAAGGAAATCGTTGCGAATGAATAATCGTTTCGTGTTGTTCATGCTGTTGGCGGGCGCCCTGTTCCTGGGCAACCTTTATTATTTGGCGCTAACACGCGAGCAACGCCCCCAGCAGCCCGACAAAAAACCTGCCGACCAAGAAGCCAAGCAGCCGCTTCCCAAGGACGAAGTCGAGATTGTCGACTTGGAACCGGCGCCGGCGTTCGATCCGCGCGAGCCGGAGACAGAAAATCCAGAACAATGGATTTCCCTGGGCGCCGCGGATCCCGAAAGTGGTTTTCGCCTGTTGCTCACGCTCAGCACGCGAGGCGGCTCGATCTACCGGGCAGAATCGAATGAGAGCCGCTACCTCGATTTGGAAGCCCGGCAAGATCGCGACGGCTACTTGGGTGAATTGGCGCTTCAACCTTCGTCATCGCCCAAGGGCGTACGGGTCGCCGTTGTGGGCCGAGGCACCGCCGCGGAGAAGGCGGGCCTGAAGGTCGGCGATGTGATTACCGGCGTGCAGGGGCCTCGCGGCGAGCGTCAGAACATTGAAACGACGGCCAGATATCGGGAAGTGCTGCGGAGTTTTCGGGTAAACGATCCGGTAAAGTTGTTTGTTCGCCGGCCGCCTGCCGAGGACGGGGCTGCGGCGGCTTTGCCCGTGGAAATGACGCTGAATGCACAACTGGTTCCGATCCCGTTGAGCATTATCGATCCGCAGCAGGAGTACAACGCGTTCTTTCCGTACTCCATGCTGCTGACCCTGCAGAATCTCGACGAGCAAGCCATTCCCACGGTGGTCGCCGATCTGTCCCCGCTGGGAGTCCGCGCTACACCCTCCGATCGATCGGGCGTGCTGCTGGCCGAAGTGCAGCCCAATTCTCCCGCGGCTTTTGCGGGTTTGCGTCGCGGCGACCTGATTCGAGGCATTGACGAGATCGATATTGCGTCGACCGCCGACCTGATTCAAACCTTGAACAAGCTGCCGTCGGGCACCTGGACCCAGGTTCGGTTTGAACGCGATGCGCTCGCACAGCGTGTTCCGCTGCATCTGCCCGACGAGTTCGTTGCCGGCCCCCAAGGGCCTCGCTTGAAGATGCGCAAAGGGCACTGGAAAGTGCACCGCGTGACTGAAGCAAGCGTGGAATTCCGGATGGATCTGGTGGGACGTGGGCTCACGGCAATCAAGCGATACACCCTGGGAAAATCGACTCCCGAGAACGTCGCCGCCGGGTACGTGGTGGGGCTGGAGTTCGACTTCATCAACACGGCCAGCCAAGAACGCAGCCTGGTATATCAATTGGATGGTCCACTGGGGCTGCCGATCGAAGGTTGGTGGTATGGCAACAAAATAGGCCGGCAATGGAGTGCTGTTGGCGTTCGCGATTTTGCGTATTACGTACAAGGCGCTTCGCCCGCCATGGTCAGTTGCCACACCATCGCCGCCGGCGAGGCGACGGTGATCCAGCCTGCCGAACCGCTGTGGTATGCAGCCGTTGACGCGCACTACTTTGCCTCGGCCGTCGTGCCCTCCACCAATGCTACCTTGAAGCCCCAGTCGCTGGTGCCGTTGCGGGTGGGGCCGGTTCCAGAGAACTCCAAGGAAAAGAAACTGACCAACACGTCGTTCCGCCTGGTGGGCGCTCCCTTGAAACTGCCCGGCGGCCAAACGTTGAGCGATGACTGGCAGCCGGGCCCCACGACGCAAGGCCTGCGTTTGTTTATTGGTCCCAAGGCTCCGGCATTGCTGGATCAGGCAGGCGAAAACCTATCGGAACTGGTGTATTACGGTTGGTTTGGTTGGGTTGCCCGGCCCATGCTGGCCATTCTTCGGTTCTTTTACGGCATTGTGCAAAACTATGGCATCGCCATTTTGTTGCTGACGGTGCTGGTGCGAGCTTGCATGTTCCCGCTCAGCAAGAAGCAGGCGCTCAGCGCGCAGAAGATGCAAGAACTGCAGCCGGAATTGCGAAGAATCAACGAAAAGTACAAGAAAAATTACGAGGCCCGCACCAAGGCAACTCAAGACTTGTTCCGCAAGCACAATTACAACCCCTTTGGCGGTTGCTTGCTGTTGTTTGTGCAACTGCCCATTTTTGTGGGTTTATATCGCGGCCTGATGGTCAATGTCGAACTGCGGCAAGCGCCGCTGATTCCTGGTTTGTCCTGGTGCTCGAACCTGGCAGCGCCCGACATGTTGTTTCGCTGGGATGGCTTCATGCCCGAGTTCTTGGCCAGCAAGACCGGCTGGCTTGGTCCCTACTTTAATATCTTGCCGATCATCACCATCGCGCTATTTCTGGTGCATCAGAAAATGTTCATGCCGCCGCCGGCCGACGAACAGGCTGCTCTGCAGCAAAAGATGATGAAGTTCATGATGATCTTCTTCGGGTTCTTGTTCTTCTGCGTGCCGAGCGGATTGTGCATTTACTTCATCGCCTCGAGCCTGTGGGGAATCACCGAACGGAAATTGCTTCCCAAAACGCAGCACGCGGCGGCCGCGGCACAGTCGCCCGCCTCCGAGCGCGCCGAGCGCAAGAGCGGCGCCAACGGCTCTCCCGCCGCGGGCGGAAAGAAAAAGCAGCGGGGCGGCCGATGATGACCGATTGGCGGTTGCCATCCGTCCAATAACAAGCACTCCGATCCGACTACCCACTCCAAACTAAGGAAAAACCTCCCCATGAAGGTCGCCACCATTCAAACGAACAAGGGCACCATCCGCTGCGAACTTTTCGACGACAAGGTTCCCAAGACCGTGGCCAATTTTGAGAAACTGGCGAAAGATGGATTTTATGACGGCTTGAAGTTTCACCGCGTGATCGCGGATTTCATGATTCAGACCGGCTGTCCTCAAGGCACCGGAACCGGTGGCCCCGGTTACAAATTTGCCGATGAGTTTCACCCCGACCTCAAGCATACGGGCCCCGGAGTTCTGTCGATGGCCAATGCCGGCCCCAATACCAATGGGTCGCAATTCTTCATCACCCACGTGGCCACGCCCTGGCTCGACAACAAGCACTCGGTGTTTGGCCAGGTGCTTGAAGGGCAAGATGTGGTGGACGCAATCCGCCAGGGCGACAAAATGGAAAAGGTAACCGTCACGGACGAGTAACGGGCAATTGCATCCAGACGGGGCTTGCCCGACGTTCGCGGCCCAGCCGGTTCAACCGTGCCACACCTGCCATGCCACGCATTCTGTTAACCGCGTTTGAGCCGTTCTCGCGTTTCGCCGAAAACAGCAGTCGGCTTTGTCTGTATGCTTTGGAACGCGATCCGCCGCCCGGCATCGACCTGGTCACCCGGGTTTACCCCGTGGCGTTCGATCCGGTGCGGCAGGCGCTGGAACAAGACCTGGCATCTGGTGTCGCGGCGTCACTGCACTTGGGACAATCGGGGCGGGGCGACCGCGTGTCGCTCGAGATGTTTTCTCTCAACGTGGGCGCCGAACTGCAGCAAGACGCGCTCGAACACCGCACGCTGGAACCGCTGGGGCCGGCAGCCTACCAATCACCGTTGCCGCTGGCCCAATGGGCCGCAGAACTACAAGCGCAAGGGCTGCCTGTCGAGGTTTCGCACCACGCCGGCACCTACTTGTGCAACGCCACCAGCTATTGGGCGCACCATTGGAACCAACGGCAAGAGCGGGCGATCCGCTCGCTGTTTGTGCACGTTCCGCTCGCCATCGAGCAAGGCGAAGCCCCGGCGCTGCCGCTCGACTCCATTGTGAGCAGCGTGCGGGGAGTGCTGGAACGGCTTGCGCGGACCATTTGAGCCAATGCTGCCCTCAACGCGGGCCGCTACCGATAAACCTCGTTGGCCGCGGCAATCGAAGCGCCCGGGCTGAACTTGTAGTTCTGTTCGGCCAAGAGTTGCTCCAGCGCGCCCAGCAGCAGCAGCACGTTGTTCCGCCGACTGGCATGGCCCATCAGTCCAATCCGCCAGGCCTTGCCTTTGAAGGCGCCCAGGCCGCCGCCGATTTCGATTCCAAACCGCTTGAGCAAAACGCCGCGAACCTGGGCGTCGTCCACTCCCTCGGGCACAAGCACCGCGTTGAGCATCGGCAGTTGATGCCCTTCTTCGGCGGCGTAACTAATGCCAATCGCCGCCAGCCCCGCCTTCAAGGCCCGATGGTTGAGCATGTGCCGCGCGTACACGGTCTCCAGGCCTTCGTCCAGCAACATCCGCACGGCTTCGTACAATCCCCACGTCATGTTGATGGGGGCCGTGTGATGGTACACCCGTTCGCTCCCCCAGTAGTTGGCCAACATGCTGGTATCGAGATACCAGCTCTGCACTTTATGCTTGCGGGCCAGTATCACTTCCATGGCTTGGGGGCTGAACGAAACCGGCGCCAAGCCGGGGGGGCAACTCAGGCATTTCTGCGATCCACTGTAGATGGCGTCGATTTTCCAGCGGTCGACTTCCACGGGCACGCCGCCCAGACTGGTTACGGCGTCGACCAGCAGCAGCGCTCCGGCATCGTGGACGGCTTGCGAGATTTCTTCGAGCGGTTGCCAGGCGCCGGTGGAGGTTTCGGCCATGACGATGCCAACCACCTTGGGCTTCTTGGCCAGTGCGGCTTCCAAATCGGCCACCCGAAATACCTGTCCCCAGGGCCTTTCAACTTGAATCACCTCGGCCCCGCAGCGGCCGGCAACGTCGGCCATTCGCCCGCCAAACACGCCATTCACGCAAACCACCATTTTGTCGCCCGGCTCGATCAGGTTCACCACGGCGGCCTCCATGCCGGCCGAGCCCGTCCCGCTCACGGCAAAGGTCATGGGGTTCTGGGTGGCGAACAGCGTGCGGAGCATGCCCTGCAGGCCATTCATCACTTCCAGGTAATAGGGGTCGAGATGTCCCACGGTGCTCGCGCCCAAGGCTTGCAACACGCGTGGATGCACGTCGCTGGGACCAGGGCCCATGAGCACGCGGACGGGTGGAGCCAGCGGCGGCGGAAGTGGATTCATCGATGCGATATCCTGCCAAGAAAAATGAGGGATGCGGCCTGCGCGGGAGCAAAAATGCCGAGGCCATTTGCGGCATGCCCCCGCACATTGCTCCGTTTCTAACGCTCCTCGGCACGAAAGAAAAGGGGCCAGAGGACCGCCGGCCGGTCGCGGCCCAGCCAATGTGCTTGGGTCGAAGCTCCCGGTGGTTACAATACCAAGCGGCACGTCTGGCCATCCACGGCAAGCAACGACTAATTGGGGAGTGAAATTCCATGGCAGGGGAACAGAACACGCTATCGGCCGGACGGATGGGATGGGTGTGCGTGTTGACAACGCTGTGGGCAAGCGGCTGTGGGGGAAATTCCGGCGGTTCGGCGGCAAGCCAGTCGGGCCATGCAAAACCACCGTTCGAGATTTCGCAAGAAACTACGTATGTGACCGGACCACGCTTCCCTGACGGCTACGTTGATTTTGATCAGGCAATTGACGAGGCGCTCAAGCAAGGCGTGACCAACGACACAAACGCCGCCGCTGCTTTTTTGGAACTGTACGGCGAAGAAATTCTGGAGAAATTAATACTCATTGACGACGCAAGAAGGCAATTGGGGATTCAACCGGCGTCTGACGATTCACGATTCATTCCTTGGACAACGTTTCGGTTCTGGAATGACGAGGGTGAGTTGATTGAGCATAGTGCATTCGAATATTCGATCTTGCGAAACTCCGATCCCGAATTCAACGATCTTCCATCGCTCCTTTATGATCCTTGGTTCGCCGAGGATTATCCTCGACTCGATGCGTGGCTGAAACGCAATGAATCAGCCCTGGAGATCGTTCGGCACGCTTCGCGTCGCCCCGACTTTTTCTGGCCCGCCCGCAAGAATGTCTACCGCAAGCAGTCAGCGGCGGGGGATGTCGTTCACGGATTGGATCATGCGCTGCGATTGAGAGCCATGCAACGCGTTGCGCAAGGTGAATGGATGCCTGCCCTCGACGATCTGCTTACCGGCATTCACCTGGTGACCCATATGGCAACAGGCGAGGTACCGTCGGATTTTATGAATGCCGTCGATCGGAGACAGCGGGCGCGCTGGACGAGTTTGCATTGGGTTCACCATGTAACCGATCAGGTTCAACTAGCACGGGGGAAAGCACTTTGGGATGACATCCCACCGCTTCCATTTCCGCGACACAAGCTCTTGACGGCCAGGCTCTTGGCGCTGAAAGAACTGCAAGACGTCGCGAGAAATGGATCACAGGGAATTTTGCGAAGTTGGCCCGGAAACTGGGACTCGGCCACCAAAACGCATCGCTGGAGTAGTGCCGGACCATTCTTCG
>JAANMV010000447.1_pt1 | contig 51007 bp, 42 predicted proteins | sample 7279661 | NCBI WGS metagenome assembly JAANMV01 (sample SAMN14094540, study PRJNA606508) | bioreactor metagenome | isolation source: A lab-scale SPAN reactor treating ammonium-rich wastewater day 121 | place: Ireland: Galway | collected 2017-05-16
TAATTATCCTTTATTCAAATTCTCAGGAATCAATGTTTTTGTTTTGCACAAAAGTTGAGAAAGACTGGATATGAGAATAGCCGGTAAAATAAACTATCCGATACAGCAGCAAAAACCACTTAAAGAAAACACAGCAGCTTATTGTTTTATTGGAGAGATTTATTGGAATTATAGAGATGATGCTATTTTAGTTGTGGGGGATGAGTGCGATGAAGAGATTCTGGTTTGTAATAATCCACAACCGCAAACATTCAATCCCTTGTGGATTGAAAAATATAAAAACTTTAGTTATTTCTACCCTGAACCTAGTAATCCAAACGCGCCAAATTATATAGTTGCAGGTTGCCAACTTAAAAAAAATAATAATGTACAGGGGATTACATTTATTATACCAGGAATGTATTTAGGAAAAGAATTTGGACAAAATTATGATTGGACACCTTCTTCAAGTGCGATAATTAATTTGTGTTTAAATGAGATAGAGCAAAGATGGATTATCAAATTTGAAGAATTACGAATTCCAATTTTTTCGTCAGCTTGTATTGAGGGCTATATCGATTTAGGTGATGGAACAGATACAACTATTCTAAACTCAGAAATACAAAGTAAGAGTGATTATGCTATATTATTAAGCGATCTAGACTATTGGGAAAAAGGATCCTATTCCCAACCAGGTAAAAAACCACATAAGTACGCGTTCGAAAGTGGAATACTAAAACATGAGAATAAACACTTTCAGATTGATTCAGTTTATGTAGTAAATACTTTTAACAAGTTCTTTTTAGACTTGTTTAATAGTTGGATTCTTGACAAATCTCAATATTCTTGCCCTGAAGACGCTCTTAGTTCGAAAGAGGAATCTATTAGAGTATTTACATCAAATGAAATATCAAATTGTTTCCTCAGATATGACAATTTAAAAGATTGGGAAAAGAAAAATGAGGAATTGGATTGTGATCAGTATGTTCGACCAGAATATAAAATCATTAGAAATAGAATTCAAAATTGGGCAACAAATAAATCTTGGTAAAAAACAGGTTTTTATGAAATCGCACTTAAAATTTTTCCTGATTGCTTGTTTATTAATTCTAAGTAAGGCAAATGCACAATCATTATGGGAAATGGAAGTCTGCACTTATCATATTGTAGGTGTTAGGGGCGATACTTCTGCAGCAAATCTGTACAATATTCTTCAGGCTGATAGTCTAAAATATACTACAGAGTTTAACTGTGCAGCCATACTGTTAGCTATTTATGAAGGGCAAACAGCAAAAGATTTTATACTGGAAAGGATTGCCTCTTGGGGAGATAAAAATGATCAGTTTTTCAATTGGAATAGTTATTTTGATTATCAGAGAATTAAGGGATATTTAGGCGAGTCATCGGCTATATTAGGTATGGATTCAATAGTTTTGTATTCAAGTAACCTATCATTACAAATTAATGCCATAAGTTATTTGATTGAAGTTGGACAATTAAATTATTTTAATTTGGCAAAGGGAATTTTTAATAATCAACAGGATACAAACGTTGGTATTAGTCTATTAAGCCAATATGGACTTGATCCAAGATTTAGGGAAGAAGTAATAAATCTTCTATCTGGTGTTGTAAGAGACTCTTCTGATTCTTATAAAGTAATTTCTGCTGCAAGAAATTTAGCTGAACTGGATAAAAATTATACAATTGAATTATTAGAACAAAGATTCTTTGAGTCTGATGGTTTTACACGTTATAACTTTTTTAAAGAACTAGATGTTCTAGATCCACAGCACCAGATGGAAAGAAGCATTTGGGTAATTCCTCTAGAACTCGACGATGATTTACGGTCAGATTATATTCCATATCTATTTGAAGGGGACATAGACTTTTCAATAAGCGGTTATTTATCACCGATGTGGATAAATTTTATTAAGAATTGGTTTTATGTCGAAACTAATGATGTAGCTTTATTTCATATACGTTCTAGTTTAGAAGATTTTCAACCAGCAAGACCGGATTCTACAACGCCAATCAGTGATATGATAGACTCATTATTGTTTATACTTGATACCGTAAAATCATATTTCTGGCTCGGCGATTTATCTTTCTCTAACGAAATAAAAAACATTTTAACCACAGCCAAAACAAATTTACAAAACGGGGATTCACTTGCTTGCAGAGTTCAGGTAAAAGCATTCCAGGATTTAGTGGATAATGTTTACAAGGACTCACTCAACTCAGACCCACGTTTTGTAACTATAGAAGGCTGGAAGTTTCTTTACTGGAATGCACAGTATATTTTAGACAGGCTGCCAAAACCTTAAGCACATTTAATAAAATAGTAAATTTGATTTAGAGTGCTTAGCTTAAATCTGCATTAAAATTATTTCTAACATGAGTTAAAAGGATAATCAGAAAATTGATTAATCAGTTAACATCAGTTTAATCTGTTCAATCCGTGTTCCAATCAGCGAAAGCTGCAAGGGGTTACAGCATTAAGAGTAATAAGAAATTTAACGAGATATAATTTCATCTCTTACCATGAAGACATTACACGAAAAGGGGACAAAAAATCGCTCACAGATTAGACAATAATCAGGTGTTATATCATTTAATAAAGATGATTATAAACCAATAAACGATGGTAAGAATGAAAAGACCCCAGAAAGGAATACTGTTTATCCATTTAAAAAATCCAACTCCAATCCCAATTACAAGTCCAATAATAAGATTATCAATTGCATACCCATAAAGTAAACCAACTAATATTCCTAAAGCCAAATCAATTACTTTTAATTGGACTTTTTTTTGAGCTATAATCTGTTCTCTGGTTTGAACCATAACTTTCTTAAAAGTTGCTGGTTATACTTACCAAAAATTTCTGATGAATTCAATTTAAAAGTAAAACAACCTTAAAATTTAGTAACAGGTATTTAGATAATTATTTAATATTTTAGAACTAAAGATTCATTACTAAAAGGAAAAACTTGTTTTTAAAGGACCATAACAAAACAGCAATGATCTATAAGGATCAAAAGGTTGATTACAACGAATTAATAAAAAAAATCAATTCTTATTCAGCACTTCTTCCTGATAAAAATTTAACTAAGGCAGCAATATTTTCTGAAAACAGATTTGAATGGGTCTATGCATTTTATTCTGCCTGGATGAAAAAAGCTGTTGCAGTACCGATTGATTTTATGTCATCGTCTGATGACGTTGCATTTATTTTAAATGATTGCAGACCTGAAGTTATTTTTTACTCGGATGGTACAAAGGAAGTCCTTGAAAAATCTATCAGTGAATTGAATTATGAAATTGAGAAAATAAATCTTGATGATATTAGAATTAATGAAGTAATATCTTTTTCAAATTTGCTGGAACCTGATCCTAACGATACGGCAGTAATTATTTACACTTCGGGTACAACAGGTTCACCGAAAGGTGTAATGCTTTCTTATGATAACCTCCTCGCAAATATTGAAGCTGTTACAACTGATGTTAATATTTACGGAAGCGATGACAGATTATTAGTCCTTTTACCTCTTCATCATATCTTTCCTTTGATGGGAACAATGATAATTCCCCTGGGTGTTGGGGGCACGATTATTTTTTCTCCGTCAATGTCTTCGGAAGATATTATGGCAACTCTGCAGCAAGGCATTACAATAATTATCGGTGTACCTCGTTTATACAATCTTATCCGTAAAGGGATAAGAGATAAAATCGATAAGAGCGGAATAGCAAAACTTTTATTCAAAATTGCACAAAAGAAAAACTCATTAACATTTTCAAGAAAGATATTCGGTTCAGTACAAAAGAAGTTCGGAGGCAGAATTAAATATCTTGTTAGCGGCGGTGCAGCGTTAGATAAAGATGTTGCAAAGGATTATCTGACACTTGGATTCGAAATACTTGAAGGCTTTGGAATGACAGAGTGTGCACCTATGATAACTTTTACAAGACCAGGAAAAGTTTTGCCTGGCTCTGCCGGACAACCGTTAAAAACTAATGAAGTAAAAATTATTGAAGGCGAAGTAGTAACCCGCGGCAGAAATGTTATGCAAGGTTATTATAACCGTCCTGAGGAAACATCTGCAATATTAAAAAACGGATGGCTATATACCGGAGACCTTGGATATCTGAATGATGATAATAGAATATTTATCACAGGCAGAAAGAAAGAAATAATAGTTCTATCCAACGGAAAAAATATTAATCCCGAAGAGATCGAAGATAAAATATTAAATATGAGTGAAGTAATTACCGAGATTGGTGTCTTTGAAAAATCTGATTTACTTCACGCTGTTATTTATCCTGATTATCAAAAGGCAAAGCAGCTTGGAGTTGAAAATGTTGGTGAGATGATTAAATGGGAAGTTATTGATAAATATAATCAGTCAGTTACACCATATAAAAAGGTGATGAAATTCAGTTTGATTAAAGAACCATTACCTCGAACCAGATTGCTGAAGCTAAAAAGATTTTTATTACCCCAGCTTGAACAGGTTTCTGAAGAAAAAATTAAGAATATAAGTGAACCAACATTTCAGGAATACATTTTAATTAAGGAATTTTTGCAGCAGCAGAAGGAAATAAAAGTCAATCCCTCAGATCATTTGGAGATAGACCTTGGATTGGATTCATTGGATAAAGTTAATCTTGGTGTTTACCTTGAATCTAACTTCGGGATAAAATATACGGAGTCTGAACTGGTAGGGTTTTCTAATGTTGTTAAGCTTGCTGAAAATGTAAAAGATAAAAAAACTAAACTTAGCATCGAAGCAATTGATTGGGGCAAAATATTTAAAGAACATTTTAATCTTGATCTGCCTAAAAGCTGGTTTACTCATAATGCAATGAAAAACAGTGCAAAGGTATTTCTTAAATTGTATTTCAGATTAAAGGGCGAAGGGTTGGAAAATATTCCCGAAGGTCCATTTATTCTTGCACCAAATCATCAAAGCTTTTTTGACGGGCTGTTTGTTGCTGTTTTTCTTAAAAATAAATTGTTAAAGCAGACTTATTTTTATGCAAAAGAAAAACATGTAAAGAATAAACTTCTGAAGTTTATTGCAAATAAACATAATGTTATCGTTATGGATCTTAATGATCTTAAAACTTCATTACAAAAACTTGCTGAGGTGTTAAAGCGAGGAAAAAATATTATCATCTTTCCGGAAGGAACAAGAACGATCAGCGGAGATATAGGTGATTTTAAAAAAACATTTGCTATTCTTAGCCGGGAACTAAACGTGCCTGTTGTTCCTGTAGTAATAAAAGGTGCTTATGATGCCTTGCCAAGAGGTACACATTTCCCGAAACCATGGAAGAAGATTAATGTCAGGTTTCTAAAACCTGTTAAACCTGAAAATCATACTTATGAATCATTAAAAGATATTGTAAAAGCAAAAGTAACTGAACAATTAAATAAAAAATAAATTGTCAAATGAAAAAAATAGGCTTAATACTTACACTGATTATTATTTTGCCTATAGCTTTTTTATTATATAATGAGTTTGAAAAGCTGAGTAAAGATGAGAAAGTGCTTGAAGAAATTTACAACAATCAGCTTCAGGCGATACTCTTTTCGGTTAATCAGTATTCCGAAGATGTTGTTAGAGCAGCTGTAAATGATATTATATCCGGCATTGAATCAGCTAAGGATCAGAAATCTGAAAATGACATTCTTAATTCAATTGTAAATAATTATCGTAAGTTTAGTTTTATTTTTATTGCTGATAGTCTGGAGGATAATCATTTAAAATTCTTTTTTAGAAATGATTTTAAGATCTCAAATCCCGATTCATCTGATTTATCTTTTAATAGGGTGCTGCTTCGGCACAAAGATCAAATACACAAATTGTATGACTATCGTAACCAGGGCTACAGAAAAATTGAACCGATTGACTCAGACAGCTCTGCTGATCAGGCTCTATTAATTTTTACTGGAACAAATAAACATCCCGGCAGAATTTATGGCGTTGTGATAAATCCAAAGGAGTTTATTACTGAAATACTTTCTCCGCGTTTACAGGAAGTTGCTAAAAATGAATTCATTATTTCTGTTATCAATCCCGTAACAGGTTATCAGTACAATTCAACAAAAGATTTTGATAAGAAACCAATTCAGGCTCAGAAACCTTTGTGGATTTTTCCGGATTATAATCTTGGAATTTCACTTGTTGGAAAATCAATACAAGATCTTGTGCAGGAACGGGCAGAAGATAGTTTTATTCTAATCGGAATATTATTTATCGTTTTGATTGCTGCTGTTTGGTTTGTTTACAGTGCAGTAAATAAGGAACTTGAACTAGCTAAAGCAAAAGCCGATTTTGTTTCAAATGTTTCTCACGAATTAAGAACTCCGCTTTCTTTAATCAGCATGTTTGCAGAAACTCTTGAGATGGATCGTGTTAAAACCGAAGAAAAGAAAAAGGAATATTATTCAATAATAAGTCGTGAATCTAACCGTTTAGGGAAAATTGTTAATTCAATTCTTAACTTCTCTAAAATGGAAGCAGGTAAACGTAAGTTTAACTTTGCTGAAGAAGATCTGAATGAAATTGTCATTCAGATTTATCAGAATTACAGCTATCATCTTTATAATAAAGGATTTGATTTTGAATATGAACCAGGTATCAATATTCCAAAAGTGATGGCTGATCGTGAAGCAGTCTCAGAAGCTGTTGTTAATCTTATTGATAATTCAGTTAAGTACAGCACAGAGAATAAATTTATTAAAATTACAATCGGCAGCGAGGATCGTTTTGTATTTATTGAAATTTCTGATAAAGGTATCGGGATATCAGAAAAAGATCAGGGAAAAGTTTTTGATAAATTTTATCGTGTTACTTCCGGGCTAATCCATACTACAAAGGGCACAGGTCTTGGGCTTACACTTGTTAAACAAATTATGGATGCGCATAAAGGAAGGATTATTCTTAAAAGTAAATCAGGTGAAGGAAGCAGCTTTAAATTAATGTTTCCTTCAGGTTCTTAATCAGATATCGGAGATAAAGATGCCTAAAATATTAATTGTTGATGACGAACAAAATATGAGAACCGGTTTAAAAGATAATCTGGAATTTGAAGGTTATGATGTTGAAACTGCTAATGACGGCGATGAAGGATTAAAAAAAATTTTAGCGGATAATTATAATCTTATCATTCTTGATGTAATGATGCCCAAGAAGTCCGGTTTTGATGTGTGTAAAGAAGCACGTAAAAATGGAATCAAAACCCCGATTATTTTACTAACTGCTAAAGGCGAGGAAATTGACAAAGTGGTTGGGCTTGAAATTGGGGCTGATGACTATGTTACCAAGCCTTTCAGCTTAAGAGAGCTGCTTGCAAGGGTAAAAGCTATTCTACGGAGAAGTGACAGTATGATAATGGATAATGAACAACGCGAAATTAAAATCGGAAAGCTTACTATAGATTTTAACAGCTATAAGGCAGTATTTAAAAATAAAGATGTGGCAATGTCTCACAAGGAATTTGAAATTTTACGATATCTGTGGAAACACCGTAACTTAACAGTGAGCAGGGATAACTTGCTTACTGAAATATGGGGTTATGACGAAACCCCAACTACAAGAACAGTAGATAATTTTATTTTAAAACTTAGACAAAAAATTGAAATTGATCCGAATCATCCGCAGGTAATATTAACTGTTCACGGAATCGGATATAAGCTGATATTTTAAAAATGTTCGATGTTAAATGTTCAATTGGTAAATCTCAATTGTTCATTGTTAATTATTCATTTTTAATTCTGCACTCTAAATTATCATGACATTTCTTTACATCTCTTTACTTTGAAATGACACCGGTTACAATTCCTTAAAGTAGTTTTGAACCAGAAGCTTGGATGTTTTTTATCAATTTATTTTAAGGAGATTCAAAATGAAAACGAGATTATTTGCAGCAAAAAATTACTCAACCCTGATTGTTTTAATATTATTCACTTTGATGATTTCTACAACAATGGCTCAAAATCATAAAGTTAATGATTTGTCTAATCACAAATATGCAAAGCAGAATTTAATTACTGCAATTCATTCCCAAAATACCGGAGTAAGGGAAAGCGCTGTTTATCTGGCAGGTAAATACAGATTTATTGATCTTGAAGATGAACTGATAAATCAATTGAAGGTTGAAAGTAATCCTGATGTAAAAATACTGATAGGTTTGGCACTTTTCAGAATGAATAGTGAAAAGGGAATGACTGAATTAAAAGCAGTTTCAATTTATGATAAGAGTTTAAAAGTAAAACAGATGAGCCGGGCAATATGTAAAGACTACTTTGAAAATAATTCTGATAAAAAAGTAACTGCTCAGTGATGGCAGTTACTTTTCATTTTTTAATCGTGCAGCAGTCTGTTCAACTTCTTTCCACACTCTAAGTAAATTACCGCCAAGGACTTTTGCAATTTCATTTTCAGTGTAATCTCTCAGCAGAAGTTCATAAACAAGGTTGGGATATTTTGAAACATCTTCTAACCCGACCGCAAGCATACCGCCTGTACCGTTAAAATCAGAACCAAGCCCAACATAATCAATCCCGACTAAATTTTTAACATGATCAATATGATCCGCAACATCTTTTACAGTTGCTGGCGGAAGAGGATTGTCTTTCCAGTATTGTTCCTCGTATTTCCAGGCTAACTCAGAATTAGAATCAATTCTATTTTCTCTCAAATACTTTTTAATATTTTCCTCTCCCGTTGTGTAAGCTTGATATGTATCGTTTTTTAGAAAAAAATTTGCAAAAGCCAATTGAATGACTCCTCCGTTTTCAGCAAGTATTTTTATCATATCATCATTCATATTTCTTTCGTAACCGGGTGTAAAAAATCTGCAGCAGGAATGTGATGCAATAACCGGAGCTTTACTTAATTTTATCACATCGTAAAAAGTGCTGTCGCTTACGTGTGAAATATCAACCATCATTCCAAGCCGATTCATTTCTTTAACAACTTCTTCTCCGAACGGACTAAGTCCATTCCATTTTTTTTCAGGATCATTTGCTGAGTCTGAAATATGATTCCATTTATAATGAGCAAGAGTAATATACCTAACACCTTTATCATAAAACTCTCTTAAATTATCTAAACTATGTTCAATCGGCGAACCGTTTTCCATTCCCATTGTTAGTAGAATTTTGTTCTTATTAATGTTGCTGATTATATCGGAAGTTGATCTTATAAAGTAAAACTTATCCGGCCAAAGTTTAACTATTTTATGAACAATAGCTATCATTGAGTCGGCTTTGATTTTTGACTTACCTTTAGCTTCTAAGCCTGGAGAAGTATAAATTGACATAAATGCGACATCTAATCCGCCCCTGATTGCTCTCTGGTAATCAATTTCACCTTTATCAGTTTCCTTTGAAACATCAAACCATTCATCATAAAGCCAGTCAGGTAAATCAATATGAGTATCGATAAGTAAATTATTTTTGCAGATTTGTTCAGCCTTTTGCCAAAGAATTGAATCAACATTGTTATTTTTATTCTGAGGGTATATTGAAACAAAGAGAATAAGAGTAAATATTATTATTGTATTTTTCATCTTGTCCTTAGATTATTTAATTATTTTTAATCAGTAAAAGGTGTCCTTGCGGTGACAACTTTTTACAAAAGTTTACTTTGTAATAACACCTTTAATAATTAATTAGCTTATGTTCAATAAGAAAATAAATAAAAATAAAATGAAATCCCTGAATCCGTTAAAAATACTTTTACCAATTACGATTTTTCTTTTCTTTGGTTGTAAAGAGCGAAGTAATTTAATACAAGATAACGGTATAAAAGAAAAAATGATTTTAGATTTATCAGGCAAATGGAAATTCAGACTTGGTGATGATCTTAAATGGAAAGAAAAAAATTTTAATGACAACAATTGGGAAGAAATTCATGTTCCTGCTCGCTGGGAAAATCAAGGCTTTCAGGGATATAATGGATATGCCTGGTACAGAACTTCTTTTAAATTGCCCAATGAATTTTCTGATAATCAGCTATACCTTGTACTTGGATATGTAGATGATGCTGACCAAACTTTTATAAATGGAAACCTGATTGGTTTAGCCGGAGGTTTGCCGCCCAATTACAGAACTGCTTATGATGCTTACAGGAAATACTACATTCCGAAAGAATATTTAAACAAAAAAGGTGAGAATATCATTGCGGTAAGAGTTTATGATAATGAACTTGATGGAGGAATTATAAGCGGCAAGATTGGTTTGTATATTTCAGACAGCGGATTTGAACCGGATATTAATTTAAGTGGTATCTGGAGTTTCAGAACCGGAGATGATTCTTTGTTTCTTAAAGGGAAAACAGAAGATATTAAAACAACACAATTGATGGTTCCTGCTCACTGGGATATTCAAGGTTATCAGGATTATGATGGTTTTGCGTGGTACAAAAAAACATTTTTAGTGCCTAAGGAATTTGATGGTGAAAATATGATTTTATTATTAGGGAAGATTGATGATATAGATCAGACCTTTGTAAACGGCGTGTTGGTTGGCTTTACTGGTAATTGGAATTTTAATGACATACCAACAGAATTTAATAAAGATGATGAGTATCAGGTTAAAAGAGTTTATTCTGTTCCCTCAAAAATATTAAAACCCGGAGTTGAAAATACAATAGCGGTTAGGGTTTACGATGGTTTCAGAGATGGTGGTATATATGATGGACCGGTAGGACTTATAACCATCAAAAACTATCAAAAGAAAAACAAAGCCAGTTCTGAATAAATTTAATTTTTTACTGCACTGATAATATTTTGTTTTATCAAAAGGAAAGCGATAATCATTATCATTGCTCCAAATAAAACATCAGAAGTATAGTGGGCACCAATTATAACCCTGCTTATACAAACAGCTATTGCATAACTGATAACTATCCCCTTAAAAAATATTCTTTTTATAAATGATTCATCCATTACAAATATAAACAGTGCCATCAGAATAAACCCCATTGCTGCATGCCCTGAAGGAAATGATTGATTACCGGTTATTCCGTTTGGGATATACCATGCGGTAAAATCTGAATATTTTTCAGCTAAATCCCTGAACCTTATTCTTCCCCAAAATATTTTAAGCGGCTGTATAATTACAAGATATCCGTAAAAAAACATTTTAAATGATAATCGTGAAAACAGAATAGACTTTTTTGAAAATTTATAACGCTTCTTAAAAAGTAATGAAATAAAAATGTTGATTAGAATGGCGGCAAGAAAGAAATAATTTCTGTTTGAATTAAAAAATACAGAGCTATTGGTTAGTGCCAAAGAGAGCACCCAAGAAATATAAATTGTTATCAGCGAAATTGTAGTCAGAAGGAATGCTGTAAATAAAATTGTTTTTATGTTGGATGAAGCTTTTAAGGTTACGATATAAATATGCATACCAATAAGAACAGTCAGAAGTCCGGGAATCTCTCCATATTTTTCTAACAACATAGCCCAAAATGTAGCAGGGTTATATAAATTTACAGAAATCCAAAGATCACTGGATTCTAAAAGGAATGCCGCAACAATCCAAATAAAGATAAAATAGGAGACGGTTGTTTTGTTAGATATTTTTTTCAAATAAATATTTACTAAATGGTGAGACAATTTAATGAATGAACATAAAAACAACTAACTATTATTTCAGGACAATCTATCATTATATTTCATCCGGAAAAATTTTAAATCTGAAAGGATAGACAATGTCATTCAAATATTTGATTGGTGAATATTCAAAAACAATTGATGAATTAACAGATAAATTGAATCAGGAAAAAGTAATTGACAGAATATGGGAAAAGGATTTTACAGTCTGGAATAAGAATCCAGAAGAAATATCAAACAGACTCGGCTGGCTCGATAGTGTTGAAATAAGCCGAAAGTCATTAAAAGAAATTTATGAATTTGTTTATGATGTTAAAGTAGCCGGATATACGCATGTTTTATTAATGGGAATGGGCGGATCATCATTAGCTCCCGAAGTTTTCAGATTAACATTTGGTGTAAAAGAAGGATTTCTGGATTTGGCTGTAATTGATTCAACTCATCCGGAAGTTGTAATGGATTATGCAAAAAAATTTGATCCGCATAAAACATTATATATCGTTTCTACTAAGTCTGGCGGAACGGTTGAAACTTTTTCTTTTATGAAGTTCTTCTACAATTTTGCCTGTCACATTTTAGACGAAGATGAAGCAGGCAATCATTTTGCTGCTATTACTGATCCTGGAAGCGGGCTGCAAAAAATTGCTGAGGAACTAAAGTTCAGAAAAGTATTTTTAAACGACCCGAACATCGGAGGAAGATTTTCTGCTTTGTCGTTATTTGGATTGGTTCCGGCTGCGTTAGTTGGAGTTGATATTGAAAAGATTTTATCTGCTGCAGATGAAGAGGTAACAGACTGTAGAAAATCAGGAGTTGAATTTTCATCAAACATTGCCGCACAAATTGGTCTAATAATCGGAGGACTTGGAAAAAAAGGAATTGATAAACTTACGTTTATTATATCGCCGGAATTAAAATATCTGGGTGCATGGTTGGAACAGTTGATTGCTGAAAGCACAGGTAAAACCGGTAAAGGAATTCTTCCAGTTGATTTGGAAGTAATTGAAGACCCTGTGTTCTATTCAAATGATAGATTGTTTGTTTATTTAAAATTTAAAAGTGATACAGCTTATGATGATAAGACTGTTAAAATAAAAAATGCCGGTTTTCCAATCATTGAAATTGAAATCGGAAGCAAACTTGAATTAGGTAAGCAGTATTTTTTGTGGGAATTTGCAACTGCCGTTATAGGATGGGTTTTACAAATTCATCCGTTTGATCAACCGAATGTTGAACAGGCAAAAGTTGTTGCCAGACAAATGGTAAAAGATTATCAGGAAAACGGAAAGCTGCCTGAGCTAACTCCAACACTTGAAGATGAAGGTATAAAAGTTTATGGAAATGTTAAATCAAAATTGATTTCTGAAACATTGCCATTATTCTTATCCGATTGCAGAGGCGGAACAAATTATATTGCTATTCAGGCTTATCTTAATCCAACCCAGGAAATAACCGAAGCTTTACAAAACCTGAGAACAAAAATTCAGAAGAAGTATAAAACTGCAACAACACTTGGTTTCGGTCCGAGATTTCTTCATTCAACCGGTCAGCTTCACAAAGGTGATTCAGGCAACGGATATTTTATCCAGTTTGTTTCGGAGATAGAAGATGATCTTCCGATCCCGGAAAATATAGGTGAGGAAAAAACATCGATAACATTTGGAGTATTGATTAAAGCCCAGGCATTAGGCGACAGACAAGCTTTACTTGATAATAAAAGGAAAGTGATAACAATAGATCTCGGCAGTGATATTATTAATTCTATAAAGCAGCTTTAGATCAAACTGATTTTTTGTTAGCAGTAGCTTGAGATGCTAATATTACAGCGATTTTATTTTCTGTTATAAAAACCTAAAATAATTCCAAGAGCCAACGACCAGAGTGCAGCTAATCCTATTTGAAACTCCTTTGGTAAAATAAAGGTAATGGTATGTGCAGGAATCCAGAACCAGATTAAAGAATAAAATCCTTTATCAATATTTTTCCAGTTGTTCTGCCGCGCTATTAAATTATCAAGCAATCTATGCATTAAAACCAAAAACGGTCCGAATTGTAAATTCATAGTAGTTGAAATTGAAAAGGATTTTCCGAGTCCCGATAATTGCGGTAAAAAATTTTGTTCAATTAAGCTGTCAACAAATCCGTTAAAACCGATAAAAGCATATTTTATAAACACTGCAAGCACAGCCCATTCTGACATTTTTAAAATAAGAACAAAAGGTTTATAAGGCAGTTGAGCTTTTCTTGTGATTAACCAATAAGAAACCATATCGCCAAGAGTTCCAAGTATTGCAAATTGAATCATTGCTGAAATTATCGGATACTCTTTTACGAATTCAATATACCAGTTCATAATACCTTTTTTAAAATAATAGCTGATCAAAATTAGACTGATTAAAAAGTATAACCAAATTGCAGATAAATTTTACTTGACATTAATTATTTATCTATCGTATATTTACGATAAACGAAAAGGGAAATAATATGGCTGTTGCCAAAAGAGAAGAATTTAAAGTTGAGGATATCTGGCTGGCTGATATTGCAAAAGCACTGTCTCATCCGGCAAGGATAAGCATACTTAAGATACTAACAGATATGAATGTTTGTATGTGTGGAGATATTGTTGAACTTCTTCCGCTCTCGCAATCAACTGTTTCGCAGCATCTGAAAGAATTAAAAAGAGTTGGATTGATCCAGGGTGATGTTGATGGTCCTAAAGTGTGTTATTGTGTTAATAATAAAACACTTCAAAAAGCAAAAAAGGAATTTGATAAATTATTTAATAAAATCTGTGCCTGTTAAATTGAAAGAGAAAAAAATGAATGAACAAAAAAATGTGAAAGAAATTGTCAAAGAAAAATATGCAGCGATAGCTGTTTCATCAGCTAGAAAGTGCTGTTGCGGATCTTCGAACAATAAAATTGTTAACTACACAATTATGAAAGATAATTATGAACATCTTGAAGGCTATGTTGCAGAAGCTGATCTTGGTTTGGGATGCGGCTTACCTACTGAATTTGCTGATATAAAAAAAGGAGATATAGTTATTGATCTCGGCTCAGGTGCGGGTAATGATGTATTTGTTGCAAGAGCTTTAGCAGGTGATGAAGGAAGGGTAATTGGAATTGATTTTACGGATGAAATGATAATCAAAGCCAATTATAATCTTGATAGGCTTGATTATAAGAATGTTGAATTTAAATTTGGTGAAATTGAAGACCTGCCGGTAGAAGAAAATTTTGCAGATGTGGTTGTTAGTAATTGTGTGCTTAATCTTGTTCCTGATAAGCAAAAAGCTTTTGATGAAATTTTTCGTGTCCTAAAATCTGGCGGACATTTTTGTGTTTCGGATATTGTAATTAAAGGAGAACTGCATCAAGGACTTAAAGAATCAGCCGAGATGTATGCAGGATGTGTTGCAGGTGCTGTTCAACAGGAAGAATATATCAGAATTATCGGTAAATCTGGTTTCAAAAATATTGAGATCAAAAAGACCAAGACTATTGAACTGCCGGATGAAGTTTTAACAAAGCATCTGAACAAAGAACAGATGAAAGAATACAAAGAAAAACAGACCGGAATTTTTAGTATAACTGTTGTTGGGTATAAATCTTAATTAAAATTATTAATAAGTATTATTTCAGCAGGACATAAAAATTATAGAAAGGGAATAATGAACTGGTTAACAAATTTTGAACAAGCAAAAGAAGATGCAGCAAAATCACGTAAAATAATACTCCTTCAGTTTGAAATGGAGAATTGCGGAGGTTGTGCTAAACTGGAAAAATTAACTTATCCGGATCCTAAAGTAGAAAAAGATATTAACGAATGGTTCGTACCGCTTAAACTTGATATTATTAAAGACAGAGAAGTAAGAAGAAATTTTGGCGCTTACTGGACTCCATCAATTTATTTTATCGATTCAAATGGAAATTCGTATTATCATTTTAATGGTTTTCTTCCGCCTGAGGAATTCAGAATAGTTTTACGATTAGGTTTAACAGAGACCATTATGCCCCGCGGAAGATATGATGATATAATTAAAATAATTGATCTTGATATAGAAGATTTTAAAAACAATTCATCTTTTCCAAAGCTATTGCTTCAAAGAGAATTGGCTCGTTACATTAAGACAAAAGATAATTCTTTACTTCGGCAGACACTTAAAGATATCCAAAAGGATTTTCCTCATTCGCTTGAATCAAAGATGAACTATTGGGATTTATAGAAGTAATACTTTCAGAAATTTTTAGTTTATTTTCATAAGCATCAATCCGCTGATTTGTTCTTCAGTTAAAACAATAATCAATCATTAACACTTGAGAATAATTGCTTGAAATTCAGTTAAGTTATTAGCTTATTTACATAGTAATTATTGATTGGATTATTATGTTTAATAAGCCCGATAAATTACTCACTGTTTTTCTTTGGCTTGTATCGCTCCATTCTTTTTTTGTAGGTACAGGACTTATTTTATTACCAACCTCTGCGTTTGAGTTTTTAGGATTTTTACCAACCTATGACAGATTTTTTTCAACACAAGGCGGTGTATTTCATTTTGCTATGTCCGTTGCTTATGGAATGGCAGCTTATAATTTAATTAAAAATAAGCAGCTGGTTGTATTTTCGGTTATAGTAAAATTTATTGCAGCAGTATTCCTGATAATTTACTTTGTTTTCATAAGCCGTCAATGGTTGATTATTGCTTCAGCAATTGCAGATATGTTAATGGGAATAGTGATATTGCTTCTTTATAAAAAATTAGAAACAGGAAATTATTTTAATTGAGACAAGTATGAATAAGTTACCATCAATAGTTATAACAGGTGCAAGCGGATTTGTTGGAAGCAATATGATTGAATTTCTTAAAGAAGAATATTTGATTTTTGCCATTGCAAGACGATCGAGAAAAGAAGCAAATATTCCATACCATCCCAATCTTCACTGGCTGCAATGTGATATTTCCAATCAATCAGCACTTAACGAAGCATCGGATTATGTTAACAAAAATGGCGGTGCAGATTTTATACTGCACCTTGCAGCATTTTATGATTTTACTTATAAAGATAATCCTGCTTATCAGTCAGTAAATATTGATGGTACAAAAAACATACTCGGCTTTGCAGAAAAGGTAAACATTAAAAGATTCATTTTTGCAAGCTCACTTGCAGCTTGTGAATTTCCGGAAAGCGGAAAAGTAATTACTGAAAAAACTTCACCTGATGCACAGTATCAATATGCAATAAGTAAAAAGAAAGGGGAAGAATTTGTAAAAGAGTATTCAGCAAAGTTTCATTGCTCGATAGTTCGCTTTGCTGCTGTTTACAGCGACTGGTGCGAGTTTGCACCGCTTTATAAATTTCTATCAACATGGTTATCACGAAAAATTGAATCGAGAATAATCGGCGGCAGGGGAGAATCTGCAATACCGTATATTCATATAAGAGATTTATGTGAACTGATAAAAATTATCATTCTAAAAACAAACGAGCTTCCTGTCTTTGATATTTATAATGCAAGCCCAAATGGATCAACCTCTCATAAGGAGTTGTTCGGAATATCAACAAGATATTATTATGGCGAAGTAATAAAACCGATTAACCTGCCTAAATTTCTGGCATATCCTGCACTGATAGCCAGGAGGCTTTTAAAAATATTTAAACTTACCTGTGAGAATCCTTTTGAACAATTCTGGATGGTAAAATATATTGATAAAAAACTTGATGTTGATTCTTCATACACTACTTCCGAACTTGATTGGCAGACTAAACCGAGATATCATATTAACAGAAGATTATTATTTCTGCTGGAAAAAATGAAAAGTCACCCGGATGAATGGCGTGTAAAAAATGAAGCCGCATTAAAGAGAATTGCACATAGAGCAAATCTGATGATTTATGAAAAGATGATTGAACAAAAGGACGCTATCTTAGCAAATATTGTTGAGATAATTTTAACTGAAAATCCGAAAGGTGTTTTCTCAAAGTATAAAAATATGCCAATTAACGATTTTCAGTGTTATATGAGCGCATTATACCACTTATTACTTGCAACCGTAAGAAGTAGCGACAGAAGCCTGCTGCTTAAGTATATAGATGAAATTGCAATTAAAAGATTTGCAGAAGGATTTGAACCGGAAATACTATGCAGCACTTTAAAAACATTCAGCAGTGTAATTATAAAACATCTTAGCGCTTATAAAGAATTAAGTTCTATCAAACAAGAGCTTTACGATAATATCGGACTTACTTTTCAGATCGCACAGGACGAAATAGAAGATTTATATGACAGCCTTATTAAGAAAATCTCGATTGAAAAAATTGCAAAATCATCATTACTGCCGGATTGCAAAGAGCTGCAGAAAATGATTCGTCAGCTCAGTGCTTTTTATCAGGTATCGCCTGAAGAATTTAATATATCAAATGAAGAGCTTATAGACACACTAAAATAAAATCCTTTTAAACTTAAGGACTGATTTCAGTATATTTGCACCGCAATGAATAAGAAAAAAAATTATTAGCTTTTCTTTTAACCTCAAAAGGCTTGTAGTTACAAGTCATCCGATTATTTTAATCAGTTTATAAAATCATTAAAAAGTATATGAATATCCTTAAAGAAATAAAGAGCAGAAAAACATTCGCGATAATCAGTCACCCCGATGCAGGTAAAACAACCTTAACAGAAAAATTATTGCTGTTCAGCGGTGCAATTCAGATTGCTGGTGCAGTGAAATCCAATAAAATAAGAAAAACAGCTGCAAGTGATTTTCAGGAAATTGAAAAACAAAGAGGTATTTCTATCTCAACATCAGTTTTAAGTTTTAAATATGATGGGTATAATATCAATCTGCTTGATACACCCGGACATAAAGATTTTGCAGAAGATACTTATCGCACTTTAACCGCTGTAGATAGTGTAATTCTTGTTATAGACTGTGTTAAAGGTGTTGAAGAACAAACAGAAAAGCTGATGAATGTTTGCAGAATGCGTAACACCCCCGTAATAGTTTTTATTAATAAACTGGACCGCGAAGGCAGAAATCCGATTGAACTGCTTGATGAAATTGAAGCAAAACTTGAAATTAAAGTACAACCATTGACATATCCGATGGGAATAGGAGTAAGTTTTAGAGGAGTTTATAATATTTATGAAAACGTATTTTCGTTTTTCAAAGCAAATAAACAAAGAGTGGAAGAAGAGATAGAAAGATTTAATGGTGTAGATGATCCTAAACTTACAGAATGGTTTGGTGATGATGCTAAAAAACTAAAAGATGATATCGAATTAATTCAAGGTGCTTATGATCATTTTAATGTAAGTGATTATTTAAATGGAAATGTGGCTCCGGTTTTCTTTGGAAGTGCTATTAATAATTTTGGTATAAAAGAATTACTTAATACTTTTGTTAAAATAGCACCACAGCCGCAGCCGAGAGATACAACTTCCGGAATTATAAATCCGGACGATGAACATTTTTCTGGTTTTGTTTTTAAAATCCATGCTAATCTTGACCCTAAGCACCGGAACAGAATTGCTTTCTTAAGGGTTTGTTCAGGTAAGTTTGAAAGAAATAAATTTTATCATCATGTCAGATTAAACCGGGATATAAAATTTCCAAATCCTGCTTCTTTTATGGCACAGGATAAAACAACAATTGATGAGGCATTCCCCGGTGATGTAATTGGACTATATGATGCTGGTAATTTTAAGATTGGTGATACGATTACCGAAGGTGAAGATTTTATGTATAAAGGGATTCCTACTTTTTCACCTGAAATATTTAAAGAGCTTCATCTTGAAGATCCATTTAAATCCAAACAGCTTAATAAGGGTATTATGCAATTAACAGATGAAGGACTTGCTCAGGTTTTTATTCAGAATAACGGAAGCAGAAAAGTGGTAGGTACAGTTGGCGATCTTCAGTTTGATGTACTTGAATACAGATTACTGAATGAATACGGCGCACAATGCCGGTTTCGTCCGTTAAATTATTATAAAGCCTGCTGGATTGTTTATGAAAATGAAGATGATATTGCTGAATTAAAAAGAATAAGGTCACATAATTTATTTTTTGATAAGCATAACAAACTTGTATTTTTAGCTGAGTCTCAATACTCGATTACAAGTGCTAAGGAAAAAAATCCTAAAGCAAAGTTCTTGTTCAGCGTTGAGCATAATACTCAGACACACGAACTTGAAGTTGGATAAAATCATTACTTAACACAAAGAAGTAAAGTTCATTCATAATAATCAATCTTGCAGCCGCAACCGTCCCATTTACGTTCGTAATAATCAAGGCGTTCCTGAATGAATGAATCGGCATCTTTCATTGAATCCATTTTTCTCAATAATACTTCTTTGTTAAAAGTAATCTCCTGAATAAACAGAATGTCATTATATTTTAATAAGCGGATATGATCAGAAAGGTAAGTGTTTTCTTCTCTTAAAATCTCAGCATCCTTTAACACAGTATGCAATTCGTGTTCTTCAATAATAATATATTTTGAATTTAATGCTTTTGAAAATATTTCTTCGGTTATCATAACAAATAAATTTTTAATCTGTATGATGGTTCTTAGTTCTAAAAGTTGCAGAGAAAATTTTATTGTGAATTAACTACTAAAACGGGGCAGGGGGCATTGTTAAGAATTCTTTCTACCCGAGGTCCAAGATAAAGTTTATCTGTCCCCGGTCTTACAGCAGTTCCGAGAATGATTAAATCAGAATTACTTTCTTTCGCCATTTTTAGAATAGCTTTATCAGGTTCTTCACCAATTTTTATTTCAGCAAACGAATTGACATTAAAAGATTCACCTAACTTTTTCAATTCTTCTACTGTCTGATTAGCAAAAGTTAATCTCCTTTCTCTAAGGCTGCCTTCAATATCCAAAGCTGAATAACCCAGCTTGCTTTCAACAACATTTAAAATATGAACCTGATCCTGCTCGAGATTTGCAATTCCAAATGCAACTTCGGCTGCATGCTTTGATGCTTTGCTTCCGTTTGTGGGTACCAAGATATTACAGGGTTTCCAATCTTCAGATATTTCACTTCTCTGAACAACAATACTTATGCAAGGGGATAACCTGACAAGATTATCAACAATAGGATTAAACAGCATATCAGAATTTTTATTTCTTTCAGTTGCACCAACTATAAGCAGATCGTAATCTTTTTTTACTTCCTCAAGAATGCTTTCGAGCGGATTGTTACTGACAACAACCTTTTTTGTAACAGGCATCTGTGTAAATGACTCGCCAAGCATATTAAGATATTGCATACTTGCAGTTTTTTTGTCTTCAGTTGAAATAGTAAATAGTGTAACACTCAAATCGGTTTTTCTGCTTAGTCTTTCAATTATTCTGGCTTCGATTAGCTTTGTTGGAGTTGATTGATTTACCTCTCTTGTTCTGACAGGCAGAAGAACACGATGAATCTTATTCAAAATATTGTCTTTTAACTGCTCTTCCTTTTCAAGTCTTTTTATTTCTGCTTCCTCAATCTTAACGTGCTTCAGAGTCCATCTAAGCATAAACGGAGCCATAAGAGAAGTAACAACCGACATAATTATAATAAGAGAAAAAATCTCCTGTGAAATAATTCCAACTGATAATCCGATAGTAGCGATGATTATTTGAATTGCGCCGCGTGCGTTTAATCCGGCACTAAATGATAAAGCTGTCCAATGATCGCTCTTTCCATATAAACGTGCACCAAGATAAACTCCGGCAATTTTACTGACAGTAGCTACAGTAATCAATCCAAGACCAAGGACCAATAGATCAGGTTCTAACAAAGGAGTAAGATTTACTTTTAAACCCGCGGCTGCAAAAAAGATCGGTGCAAAAATTCCAAAAGTAATGCTTTCTAATCTGTCGATTGATTCTTCAGGAATAGCAGGTATCCGGGAAAACACAATACCTGCAACAAATGCACCAAGCACTGCTTCTAATCTTAATGATTGAGCGATTGCTCCGAGTCCCACACTGAATAAAATTAAAATTGTCAAAAATTTATATTGACTTTGGATTGAGTTTTGTGCAAAGCTGATTGTTTTTGCTGCAATCCATTTACCAGCAACAAAACTTACCGAAATAAACAGTGTGACTTTTCCGATAGAGAATAAAACATTCTGCGCAGTTATAACTCCAAATTCTATTAGTCCAAGTACTATTGATAAAACAATCCACGCCGCAGTATCGTCTATCATACCCGCAGCTATTGTGATTTGACCGATATCTCTTCGGATTAAATTTAAGTCAATTAATACTTTTGCAATTACAGGTATTGATGAAACTGAAATTGCAGTAGCAATAAACAAAGAAAAGACAATTCTTTTTGATGGGTCAATTAATAACGAATCCGGTATAAGAAAGCAAAATCCAAAGCCAAGAATCAATGGTAAAATCAAACCACCTATGGCAGTTCCAAAAGCTTTTTTGGAATGATGCTTTATCAGAGCAAGATCGGTTTCAAGTCCTGTAATCAATAGCAGCAGCATCGCTCCGATTAAACTTACTACCTCAAGCAGGTTAGTTCCGTCTATTGATTGAACGGACATAAAATTTGAAAATCCCGGGATTGCCCCAAGCAGCGAAGGACCTAAGATAACACCAGCAAGTATTTCGCCAATTACACTTGGCTGTCCGATTTTTAAAAATAATTCTCCAAGTATTCTTGCAAAAAGCAGCAGCAAAAAAAACTGGAAAAGCAGATTCAAAATATCGTTATGAAAGGATGCTGCTATCATTTGGTTTTCTATCAAGTCCTTGGTTTATTTTTTTATAATGAAAAAATGAAATAACAATTACTGAATTTAAGGTGTAAATTACTTAAAAGAACAATTATAATAAACGAAGGTCAAAAGCTGGCTTAATCACTTATTTTTTTTGTTGAAAATTAAAGAATATGAATGCCGAACATTTCACTTCCATTTTACATTTAACTAATTTTGATAAGTAAAATAAAGAGAATTTTGAACTAATTTAGAAAAATCAGGAGTAAAAAATGACGACAATAATTGATGTATTTGGGCGGGAAATTTTAGATTCAAGAGGTAATCCGACTCTGGAAGTTGAAGTTGTTCTTGATAGTGGAGTTATTGGCAGAGCTGCTGTTCCAAGCGGTGCATCAACCGGCGAACACGAAGCAGTTGAATTAAGAGACGGCGACAAATCCAGATATAATGGTAAGGGTGTTCTTAAAGCTGTTGAAAATGTTAACGAAAAAATTGCAGATGAGATAATAGAATTTGATGCAACCGAACAAGTTGCTATTGATAACATGTTAATTGAATTAGACGGAACCGAAAACAAAGGAAACCTTGGAGCTAATGCAATGCTTGGTGTATCACTTGCTTGTGCAAAAGCATCTGCTGAGGCTTTAGGATTATCTTTATACAGATATATTGGCGGTGTTAATGCACGTACGCTTCCTGTTCCGATGATGAATATTCTTAACGGAGGAAAGCATGCTGATAATAATGTTGACTTTCAGGAATTTATGGTAATGCCGTTTGGTGCACCAAGTTTTAAAGAAGCTTTAAGAATGGGCGCCGAAACTTTTCATGCATTGAAATCTGTTTTAGCAAAAAAAGGTTATAATACTGCTGTCGGTGATGAGGGAGGTTTTGCACCAAATCTGAAATCAAATGAAGAAGCAATTGAAGTAATTCTTGAAGCAATAAATAAAACCGGATATAAAGTTGGGACTGATATGGGTATAGCTTTGGATCCGGCTGCGAGTGAATTTTTTATGAAAGATAAAAATGCCTATCACTTATTTAAATCTGCTCCTAATCAATTAATACCCATTGAAAAGATGGTTGACTACTGGGCAAATTGGGTTAGACAATATCCAATTGTATCTATTGAGGATGGTTTAGCAGAAGATGATTGGGAAGGCTGGAAATTATTAACTGAGAAAATCGGAGGTAAAATTCAACTGGTAGGTGATGATTTATTTGTAACCAATACAGATAGACTTGCTAAAGGAATCGAACTCGGTGTTGCAAACTCGATTCTGATTAAAGTAAATCAAATCGGAACGTTAACTGAAACTCTTGATGCAATTGAAATGGCAAAAGTTGCCGGCTACACAAATGTAATCAGTCATCGCTCTGGCGAAACAGAAGATACTACAATTGCTGATATTGCAGTGGCTACTAATGCAGGACAAATTAAAACCGGCTCAGCATCCAGAACTGATCGAATAGCTAAATACAATCAGCTTTTAAGAATTGAAGAGGAGCTTGATACAACATCGTTTTTCCCAGGGCTGGCTGCATTAAACTACAATGGTTAAAAATTTGTGCTTTAGTTTAGTTTTTCTTGTTATAACCTGAAAAAGAAAAATTAAAGAATTTAATATCCAGTTTTGCAGGAGTTTACGACCGGGAAATTATTTTTTAGTCTCAGAAGTTCTCCTGCTGCAATAAAGGGGAACTATAACAATAATTATTTAAATATTGTTTCTTATACAAAAGAGCTGTCAGATAGATCAGCTTTTAAAACAACATTATTATTTCTAAAATTATTTATAAACAACTAAGAGATTATCATGGCTATTAACTATCTTGAAAACAGTAAACAAATTATTAAAAAAAATAAAATTGAATTTGTTGATCTGAAAGCAATAGATTTATCCGGAAGACTTCATCATATAACTCTTCCTGTTTATCCTGATGTCCTGGATAAATTGATAAATGAAGGAGTGGGGTTTGATGGCTCCAGTTATGGATTCAGAAAAGTTGAAAACAGCGATATGATTTTAATACCCGATCTTTCAACAGCTAGAATTGACCCATTTCGCGAAGCACCAACATTAAGTTTTTATTCCCATATTGTTCTAACTGATGAAAAGAGAAGTCCTTTCAGTCAGGATGGAAGATATCTTGCAAAAAAGGCTGAAGAACTTTTAAAGAAAACAACAGGGGCGGACAAATCATTATGGGGACCTGAGTTTGAATTCTATATCTTCTCTAAAGTAGAATACGACACAAGAACAGAATCTTCATATTACCGCATTGAAAGTGAAGAAGAGTTTTATAAAAAAGGATATCACGCCGCAAATCCATTTGATGAGTTTGATGATTTTAGAGACGAAGCCTGTAAACTTTTAAGAGCACAGGGTGTTGAAGTAAAATATCATCATCACGAAGTTGGTGAAAAAGGACAGCAGGAAATTGAAACTTATTTTAGTGATTTATTAACAACAGGCGATAATATTGTAACAGCTAAGTATATTCTCTTCAACTATGCTAAACAAAAAGGACTTAACATTACCTTTATGCCTAAACCAATGTTTCAACAGGCTGGCAACGGAATGCACCTGCATTTTTACCTGACTAAAAAAGGAAAGAATGCATTTTATAAAAAAGGTGAGTATGGAAATATAAATGAACTTGGCAGATATTTTATCGGCGGAATGTTAAAGCACGGACCCGCACTTGCAGCATTTACCAATCCAAGTACAAACTCTTATAAAAGGTTAGTCCCGGGATTTGAAGCACCGGTTGCATTAACCTATGGACAAGGTAACAGGGCAAGTGCAATAAGAATTCCAAAATATATTTCTAATCAGGAGGAAACAAGATTTGAATACCGTCCGCCAGATGCAACTGCAAATCCATATTACTGCACTATTGCTATGCTATTAGCCGGTATAGATGGAGTTGTTAATAAAATTGATCCGATAAAAGAAGGATATGGTCCAATTGATAAGAATTTTCTTGATCCAAGTTATACCGAAAAAGTTCACTTTCTGCCGAGAAATCTTGAAGAAGCTTTGGATGCATTGGCAGTTGATAATGATTTCTTAAAACGCGGAGGAATTTTTACAGATGAACTGCTTGATCAATGGGTCAAAATTAAAAATGAAGAAATTCATTCTATAAACACTATGCCGCATCCATTCGAATTTAAGATGTATTTCAATCTTTAATCAGATTTCTGTTTTTCGTTTTAATCACCCGTTAACTAAAGTGTTAACGGGTTTTTTATTTTTTTATTTGCGCAATTTATCAATCTTAAGTGCAGTTAGTATTCTTAAAGAAGTTTGTTTTTTGCATTCTGAATATTTTTAATCCTATTTGTTATACTAATACGATCTGACAGAAGATTATTTTCGTCATTCTAAACTTCCAATATCACTCCAAAGAGATTTTGGGTAATTAAGATAAGTGAATTTTTGGCTTAAGATTGCGAGAAAAAATTTTTATGATAAAACATATTCCACTTGTGTGATCCGTTACACCATTTATCCTTATTTAGATTAAATAAAAATAAAAGAGTATATTTGTCATTAAGATATAATAAAGTAATTAAGGTATGAATAAAGTAAGTATTAGAAATGGAATTTTTGCTTTTCTATTAGTGCTAATTTTAATGCCGATTGGGCACGCATTAATGGTATTAAATGATGAGCTTTTAGCAGATCAGAAATATATTGGAGCTATCGCCATGGGGATATTAGGAATTATTTTGCTTGTCCTTGGAGTCAAAACAAAATCCAACCAGACAGTTGCTACGATTCTTGGCTTTTTAGGAGCTATACTGGTATGGACAGGCTGGGTGGAGTTCTCATTTATGTGGATTGCTGAGAAAGAAAATGTAGCTAATCTTGTTAAAGGAGATACAATTATTACCAAGCGGGAATATCTTGTTATGTTATCTTCACTGGGTATTTTAATGACGATGACATTTTACTTCTTGTTTACAAGAACAAACTGTACGTTTTTTATCTGGTTCCAAAAGGTTTTTGGGTTCAGGGAAGACATCTTGACTCAAACAGGTTATAAAAAGCCAAATGCAGTAGTTGTATTTGGTGAAACAATTATGATTGTATGGTTCTTCTATATTCTTTTATTAATTGTTTATGATGATCAAATTGCCGGCGATCATCACTGGGCAACTCTTGCTGTTGCTTGGGGTTCTTTGCTCTGGTCTGTATATCTGATTAACCGACTACTTAGAATAATGTCTTTTGATTATGCAATACGGTATGCGGTACCAACAGTTATAATTTTCTGGAATTTTATTGAGATCTTTGGTCGTTGGGGATTATTTGAAGAGATTTGGGTGCATCCTTTAGAATACTGGTTTGAAGTTTCCTTATTCTTTGTTTCATTAGCAGTGCTCTTATTTATTATTATAAAAAATCCCTCTTTTAACAGAGATAGAAAAATGACTACTTAAAGTATTCCTATTTCTTTTGTTTAAACAATAACCACTTCTTTGTTGCTTTAGAGTTAGGATTAAGCAATTCAAAGAACTTGATTTTAAAACTGGTTCTCATTATCGGAATAAAAATATATTTAGAACTTCAGTTAATACTTATTCTATCAGTTTAATTTATCCATTAAAATTGTTGTTATTTCGTATTGATAATTTTATCTGCGAAAGGTCAATCTTTAATTATCAATTGAATTTTTGGGAATGTATAAAGGGGCATCTTAAAAAATCTCCCACAAAGTTTTTAACATATATTAATCTAGGGTCTGAGTTAAATTCTTTCCGGCTTTCTGACTTATCTGATAATCTCTTTAATCAATTTTATTTGAATCTCCAGGAATGCTTGTTGAATACATTTTTATTCAATCACATTAAATGGATTAAATAAAATTCATAATTCTCAAAATAATATTTCTAAAACAAAGGTAGCGCTCGAGACTTTATAAGCAGCAGAATACACCTTGAAACAAATCAAAATATCTAACCCGTGGAAAAAGATTTCAAAAAAATATGCGTTGCTTATCAACTTAGGGACAATTATATCTAAAATAACAAATGATATTACAACCTTCTTACAAATAACTGACAAGCAAATCTTTTCTGCGTTTTAACTTTCAAGTGAAATTAATTTAAAACAACAATCAAAACGGAGGCACAATGTTAACTTCAAAATATTTGAAAAGCTTATCTGCAATTTTATTGTTACTAATTGTAATTGCTGGAAGTATATCAGCTCAAGTTGATGATCAGCCAAATAAAGTTATAAGTAAAAAAACAATTGAAAGCTTGATTCAGGGATTGGAGATTGATAATGATGGGCTGCAATCAAGCTGTGCTTATTGGCTTGGAGAATACAAAATAACTGAAGCGGTAGTTCCATTACAAAAACTATTAAGTCAAGATGAGAGCGAAGCTGTCAGAATAAGTGCAGCACTCGCTTTATTTAAATTGGGTACACCAATAGCAATTCATTCGTTAAAAGGAGCTATTAGATTTGATGAAAGTGAAAGAGTAAGGAGATTTTCCTCTATTTTCTATTCGGCATATCTGGATCAATTAAAAGAAAATGAAAATCAAATTGAGGAAAAAGGCTGGCTTGCAAGAAAAAATTAAATTGCCTGAAAAACTGACTGAGCCTGCATTCGATAAGTGCAGGCTTTTTTATTGCTGTGGTTTAAGATTTTTTATAGTACTCTGATAACGTGATTAAAATTTCCCATTGCAGCTCAAATATAATTCTTACGAAAATTCAATCAATAAAGAATAATTAAAATGTTCAATTAAAAGTTTTAAAGTAGTAATAGACGTTGCAGTTAATTAGAGAGGAATTTGATAAGAAAAACGCTCTTCATTCTGCTTACTGCAGGCAAATTAGATACAGAATATTTCTGATAAATGTTCAATAATAATAATTCAAGTCCCGCAGAGAGCAGGCAGATTATTTTAAGTATTAATAATTCTGCCATCCTCTAAATAAATTATTCTATGAGCATATTCTTTCAGACGAAGATCGTGACTTACAACTATCACACATTTATTATTTGCTTTTGCGTAGGTATTAAGCCACTCTATTATTATTGAACCATTTTCTGTATCGAGACTTGCAGTAGGTTCATCTGCTAAAATTAAGTCAGCATTATTTGCGATTGCTCTTGTAACAGCTACTCTTTGTTTTTCTCCCTGACTCATTGTTGTTGGTAGTTTATGAGCAAGATATTCGATATTCAATTCTCTAAAAATATTTTCTGCAATTCTTCTGACTTCTCTTTTACTCTTAGAAGCGAACCTTAAAACGAGTTCAACATTTTGTAAAGCTGTAAGCGAATCAATCAATAAAAAAGTCTGAAATATAAAACCGATCTTTTCTGTTCTGAGTTTTTGCAATTCTGAAACTGTAAAAAATTCAATTGTTTTTCCGAATAAACTAATTATTCCTTCAGAGGGTTTGAGCAGTCCGGCTATTAAGGTGAGTAGAGTTGTTTTACCACTTCCACTTGGTCCTAAAAACAAAACAAGCTCACCGTGACTGACATTTAATGTAATATCTTTTACTCCAACTGAAGAATGTGCATTTATCTTGTAAGTCTTGCTCACACTCTGAAGTGAAACAATATTTTTATCTTTCATAAAACACCTCAAGAGGATAAATTTTTCTCAACCTGCTTAATGCAATAACAGAACTCAGCACTCCCATAATCAAACCGATTATTAACACTAAAATAATTTGAGACAGAGTTATAATCGTACTTACTTCAGGAGAAAGTTTCTCGATAATTGATACAAGCGGAAAGTAAAGCACTATACTTAATCCACCTGAAATCAAGCTGATAAAAACAGCCTGCTGAATAATTAATTTTGGCAGAAAGCCTGAAGGTGACCCAAGAATTTTCATAACTGCAAAATCTTTTTTTCTTTCAAGTATATTGATTGAAAGTATAAGACTCAAAACTGTTGTTAAAACAATTGCACCAAGTGAAGCAACCGCATAAAGAATGGGAAGAAATCCAGATTCCATTTCCTTAATATTATTTTTTAGAAAATCATTGTGATTGTAAATGACAGAGCCATCAATTAGTGTTTGAAGTTCTTTTACCGTATTATCTATATCACTTGTCTTTTTCAGTTTAACAAGATAACAAGTAATGATTCCAGGAAATCCTAAAAGTGACTGAGCTTCTGCAAGTGTTGTAAATGCATATTGAATAACAAACACATTTGTACCGCTGCTAATTCCACAGACTTTCAATGTGTCTTCAATTATAATAAGCTCATCTCCGACATTAAAACCATTTTTCTGAGCGAATGAATTATCAAGTACAATTTCATTATCAGTTTTAACATTTCTTCCTTTGATGAGTTTCGGTGGACCGCCAAGTCCGGTTTCTGTATCATATCCTGCTAAAAAAATAGTAGATCGTTTATTACTGTTCTTCACTGTAGTAAGCAGAAGTAAAACCGGTGAAACTTCTGTTACGTTCTCATTTTTTTTAATTCTTCCGGTATGATAAGCTGAAAGTATTGAAGTTCCCCTTAAAATATTGGTTGAGTTTCTTTGAAGTATCCAAAGATCTACTTTATTCTCGCGAATGTATTCAACGGATCCATCAGAAACTCCTTTTATAAATTCCAAAAAGAAAAAGCATCAGTATCATACATAATGCAATTCCGGTTACTGTAAGGATTAGCCTTGTTGGGTGATTAAGTAATATTTTTGTTGTATATAACATGATCAGGCAAACATTTCTACTTCTGTTACTAACTTGGATGAAAACTTTTCAAATATTTCCTGAAGATTTTTTCCAGTGATAGTTAGTCCGTGATTTTTTAATCCAACTGCTGTTGAAACAGGATTATCAGTCCTGCTTAACAAATCAAGTACTTCCTGGGCAAGTTCGATTGTACCGCAAGGATAATTCTGCCTGGTACAAAATACTCCGTTTATCCAGGCATGCACATGAATTATCGCACCGATTTCCGGAAAGGCTTTATAGATCATAGAATGTTCAACTGCATCAACCGAAACTCTTGCTTTGGGATTATAATTTGGAGGCATACTTAATATTGCTTTTTGATTTTCTTTAACTGATTTTATCTGTGAAAAAAGTTCATTTGACAATTCAAGACTTTGAACAAACCATTGACCTGTTCCAAATTCATTAACGCCAAGTGTTACATCAGGATTTATACAAATTCCGTTTCGGAAAAAACAATTTAACATCTCGTTGATTGTACAATCTCCGCTAATTGCAGTAATACTTTCAAATCCATTTTCTATTGTTTGCTGCGAAATCGAAGTTGTGTTTAATTCAGGTGTTGTCTCGGAGAAATTGTATCTGTGGTCAAAATAATATTTTATTTCGCTTATTTGTTTTTCCTTTTTCTGCTTTGATTTTCCATCAGCAGAAGCAGGAATAAAAACGATTTGTATTTTCTTATTGGACATTTTTCCTTTTCTCCTGCTCAATGGTAAACAGAGAAAAAGACTTAAATGTCATGATAAAGTCAAAGAGTAGTAAAGATTTTATATAAGTATCAAAAGACCGGGATCGCTAAACCAATCAAGGCTATCAATGGCTATCCTTCCATATCAGTATTTTCTCCAACAGGTCTTAAGAAGCCGAAATCCGCTGCAAGATTATCATTGAAAAATCTTGTGCCGAATGAAACAATAACAGGTAAATCAGGTATAATCCAATTTTCTGATAAAAGTTTAATACTGTTTGATAACTGAATTTTTCCACCAAAGTAATAAAGGAGAGTTACCAAAATCCTCATCTGTCTATCCTCATACGATGTCAAATGCAAATGCCCGTCTTTCATAGCCAACAAAAATTCATCATCCTTAAAATGATATTCTGAAAACAAAAATTTTCATAAATCTTTTATGCTGCTAATCTGAAGCAGCATAATGACAAAGATAAAGTATTTTAATGAAGGAGAAATGATTGCAAAAGAAAATTAGCTGATTGAATCAGAGATAAGCCTGTGTATTAAATACTCAGGTTTTTTTCCCAAACAATTCTGGTTTACACTTACTGGTGATTTATAAGCCAGCATTCTTTAGAGATGATAATTTAATTCCCGCAATAAATTTCTGAGCTTCTGAATAATACGCGCTCATAAATAAAAAAATTGACAATCGGTTATCAGTCTAATCCCGATTGTGTTAATTCAGTATTCTCTTTTATTTATTTCATTGAAAAGTACGGATAAATATATTTGATGTAATTACAGTGCGATTTCTCCGCGTTCATTAGTTCTGATTTTAACTACATCATCAACAGTGGTGACAAATATTTTTCCATCACCAGGATTGTCGGTTTTTGCATTTTTCTGAATTGCTTTAACTACCTCATCTGCCATCTTATCATCAACTACCACTTCAATTTTTGTGCGGGGGACAAACTCAACTTTTTCATAAGTCATTTTATCATCAGCCGATTTAGCTCTGCCTTTTCCAAAACCAATTATTTCAGAAATTGTAACTCCGGGTAATCCTTCAATCTGTTGAAGAGCTTCAATTACTTCCAATAGTTTGATTGGTCTGATTATCGCTTTAATCTCTTTCATTTTTAGGTCCTGCAAAATTGATTAATGTAATTTAATTACAACGTGAATTTAATGAATAATAAGCAATAAATAGTATTATTCTAATAAGTTCTGAATAGCTGGAGAGTATTAGATTTTATCTGATTATCCTCTTGTGAATAAAGCATGACAATATTTTTACAATTCGCTGACAGTTGAGCATAGACAACTTTCTAAATTTCCACAAGACCAATTAGTGATATAAAAGTGAAAACAAAAATAATTTTAATTGTATTATTCATGATTGCCAATCTATACTCGCAGGTTAGAGAAATTAAATCAATTTCTTTCCTTAGCCAGGGCGATTTTGAAGTTAATTTCTCAACGAATCTCGGTGCTGCATTTTCGAGCTACGGCTCAACTAATACAAGCAAGTCTTTTAATTTTTATGATTCGACCTACTCTACATACACATATAGTTCTGACCATTCCAGCCGAGATTTTCTATTATTATTCAGTGCATCAATTGGTTATTATTTTATTGATGGATTAAGCTTTGAACCAGAGTTTGATCTTAACTTAATTACTGATGATGAAATTTCAGTTTCAATATTAGCTAATCTTACTTACAATATTAGAACTTCGAGCCATAAAGCTAATCCTTATATAAAGCTTGGTTATGGATTGAGCAACTATATAACCAATTACAATTATTATGGTGTTCGATCTGATAATTCACTGGATACAAAAGTATTTAATGCTGCCCTCGGTATTAAGCTGGCATATACTCCGTGGTCAGTAATGCGATTGGAATTAAATTATAAATACTTTAGTAATTCTAACTCATACTCATATAGCGATCCATATATTCAGACATCAATTGAAACAGAATCAAGTATAGATGCTCTTTCAATTGCTTTCGGATATTCAATACTATTTTGAAAATAATTAGAGAGAATAAAAGTGAATAATATTCAAAATTTTATTAATTCAATTTCTTATAAATCAATAATTATACTGATTAGTATTGGATTAATTTTGCACACTGGATGCGGAGGTTCGAGAATCGGAAGAATATCACAACCGTCTGAACAATTTAAACCAATTCAGGGATCGGAAGAATTACCTTATCTAAAATTGCATATGAAAAATGGTGATCTTTATTTAATTGAAGACTGGAGTTTCACATCTAACAAGGATTCAGTTAAAGGAACAGGAAATCATTATAATTTAAACAGAGAAATTATTGCAGAGGGAGAATTTTCTATTCCCTCACAACAAGTTGTTCTGGCAGAAACAAATCAAATTAATGGTTCTGCTGGACCCGGTTTACTAACAATACTAACAATTGTGACAGGAATTTTTACAGTCTTTTGTATCGTAAATCCAAAAGCTTGTTTTGGTTCCTGCCCAACTTTTTATGCTTTTAACGGAGAGGATTTTATAGTTCAGTCAGAAGGATTTTCTTCGAGTATTTCTCCATCATTAGAAGAAAGAGATATTGATGCTTTATATAGAATAAAACCAAAGAGCAAAGATTTTACGATCCAGTTGAAAAACGAAGCTTATGAAACTCACGTAATTCGTTCAGCAAATTTATTAGCGTTACCAAAACCTGATGGCGGGAGAGTTTTCGCAACACCAGATGATGAATTCTACCAGGCAGTAAATTTAAGCGAAGCAACTTCTGCAACAGCTTTCGAAGGTGATGTATCAGAAAAAGTTTGTTCATTCGATGGTGTTGAAAGATTTAGTGAAGCAGATTCAAATGATCTTTCAGCAAAAGAAACAGTGGATTTAACTTTCATCAGACCAGCCTCAGATACTGTCGGTTTGGTAATCGCTGCAAGACAAACTTTGTTAACCACATTTTTGTTTTATCAAACATTAGCTTATATGGGTACTAAAGCTGGAGATTGGTTAGCTAATCTTGAGCGAAATGAAGATCAATTCAAATCAATACTTCAGAACCCGAAATCTGTTTTAGGAAGTATTGAAGTTCTTGTTCAAAACGAAAATGCTGAATGGATTAAAGTTGGTGAAATTGGTGAAACAGGTCCGATTGCAACTGATATTAAAATAGTTCCTTTCAAATCGAATTCTTCAGATGATTCTTCAATTAAAATAAAATTAAGAATGGCTAAAGGTTTATGGCGGATAGATTATGTTGCTTTAGCTGAATTAAAAAACCGGTTAGAACCAATAGTTATTCAACCATTTTCTACATCTCCATCGAAATCAATTGCAAGCAATCTAGTTGAAGTATTGACTAATCCGGATTCAGTTTTAGTTACCTATCCGGGAGATGAGTATTTATTGAACTATAAATTACCCGAAGATTTCAATAACTATGAACTATTTATTGAGCCCCAAGGATACTACCTTGAATGGATGAGAAATGAATGGCTTGCTGAAGAAAATCCTGATAAAGTTTATCAAATGTTTTTCAATCCGCAGCAATACTATAAAGACCTTGCACCTCAGTTTAAAAAAGTGGAAGCTGATATGGAAGAAACTTTTTGGAGTAGTAAATATGTTTATCCATAAATTTATTTTTTGTTCTTCATTTCTTTTAGTGTCATTATTATTAATAAGATGTGCTTCATCGTATGCACCTGAAAACTATTTACCTCAAACAGAGGATATTCCTCAAACAATCTATGGCGGTTGGATTACTATTATAACTTCACCCGATTCCTCGATTGCTGATGATAATTGGCTAATATATGGAGGTGAGTTTATAGCAGTTGATGATAGTAAAGTTTATGTTATGTATGATTCCTTGTATCAAATTCCCAAATACAAAATTACAGAAAGTATTCTGGAACTCGATCAAAAATATACAACAACTTATGGACTATGGGTACTGGGAGGCAGCATCCTGACAATATCGAATGGTTATTATGGAGTTTATACGTTGCCCTTGTGGCTTCTAGCCGGAATTCCTACAGCTACAGGAGAATCAGTTAGAGATAGATTTGAAATGGAATATCCGAATGATGAATTTTGGGATAGTGTAAAAGTTTTTTCCAGATTTCCACAAGGCGTTGATGGCATTGACTTAAGTCAAATTAATCCTTACCTGATTTTGGAGGAGTAATTGAGATGATCTGCATATATGAATTAAAATTTTTTATTTCACAAACTTATATCCTGCTCTATGAACTGTTAACAGATGTTTTGGATTTGAAGGATCATCTTCTATTTTTTTCCGAAGATTCATGATAAAGTTATCAACTGTTCTTGTTGAAGGATAGTTTTCATATCCCCATACTTCATCAAGCAGCTTGTTTCTGTCAATTACTTCGCCCTCTCTTTGAACAAAATACTTAATCACTTTATATTCCATTACTGAAAAGTCAACTGGATTGCTGCCTTTTTTTGCCTCCTGTTTTCTAAAGTTAAAATAAACATCACTGAATGAATATTCTTCAATCTCAGGTCTTAATTCCTGCGGGCGTCTTAACAAAGCCTTTACTCTTGCAACAACTTCTCTTAGACTGAATGGTTTTGTTACATAATCATCAGCACCAATTTCAAGACCTATTATTTTATCAATTTCATCTTTCTTTCCTGTTAACATCAAAACCGGTGTGTTGATTCCGTTTTTTCTCAAATCTTTACATATATCAATCCCGTTTTTTTCAGGCAGGACTAAATCAAGAATGATAAGATCATAACTTTCATGCATTGCTTTATCAAACCCCATCTGCCCTGAAATTGATGTAGTTACCTGAAAATTTTCCTCTGAAAAAGTTTCTTCAAGTCCGTTTAAAGTAGCCGGATCATCTTCGATAATTAATAATTTTTTCATCTCGCCTCCTTAATGTTTAATTATTCTTACTGCCGGGCAAACTATTGATCTATTTTAAAATACAATGAAAAGCTGCTTCCTTTACCTAATTCACTTTTAATTTCGATTCTGCCGCAATGCTCATCCATAATGTGTTTTACAATTGCCAGACCAAGACCGGTGCCTTCTATTTTTCGGGTAACATCATCTCTTAATCTTACAAAAGGTTCAAATATTTTTTTTAAATCCTCAGAAGAAATTCCACGCCCATTATCAATAACTTCCACTATTGCATTGTTATTAACTTTTGTTACCGAAAGAATCGTTTTACTTTCTTCACAAGAGTATTTAGAAGCATTGGTAAGTAAATTTAATATTGCACTTTCAACTGCCTTTTCATCAGCAAAAATATCAATAGTATCGTTGGCAATCACAACTTCCAATTTTTGTTTTTTCATCATAAACTGATATTGAACTGAACTAACTGCTTTATGAACAATCTGAATCAAATTAACCCGGGATTTTTGATAAGTCTGCATTCCCTTTTCGATTTGAGCATAAACCAAGATATTATCAATAAGTCCATTAAGTTTATTGCTTTCACCGTTAATTACCTTCAGATAAAAATCCGATTTATCTTTTATCGGCAATTGATGGTTTTTTAATTTTTCAGTAAAAATTTTAATTGAAGTAAGTGGTGTTTTCAGTTCGTGAGTAATACCTTGCATAAAAAACGACTTTAATTCATTTAACTCTTCAAGCCGCTCTGCTTCCAGTTTCTGGCGGATAAGATCTTCCTGCAATATAATTCTGTCAATTGCAAGTGCAGCAGCAGCAGTAACAGTACTTAATAAATCAATGTCATCTTTATAATATCTTGTCCCGGCTTTTTTTTCACCCAAAACTAAAAATGCATGTATAATTCCCGTAGGTGATTTAATCGGAAATACAAGTGTAATTCCCCATCGTTTAAATACTCTAACGTCAGCTGATTCGATGTTTATACCGGCTTCAACTTTATCACTTACTGCAACCGGGAGAACAAGATTGTTTTTAAGGTTTTCTGTTTCAAACCTTATACTTCTTCCGTGAAGTAATTCAAATCCCTTATCCGAAATAATTCTGATTTTAGAATCAGATTTATCAAGATTAAAAAATCCGATTTTATTTACAGGGATTAGCTGGTCGGTGTTTTTAATAATAAGTTCTGCCAGAGAATTTACATCGTAAATATTTTTCATCTCTTCAAAAAATCTTTGCTGTTCTTTCCGGTAATCATATTCAACTCTGAAAAACTTTTTGTCAACAAACTTTTGGACAAGATTTTTAGCCGGTTGAAGCAGTACAACAGTGGCAATTGCAGTAAGAACAGTTGGCACAGCCGGATTTAAATTATCCACAAAAAAAGTAATTACCGATGTAAGTAATACATAGGTTATAATTATTGCAAAGAGCACAACCGTATAAACAAAACTTCTTCTGATAATCAGATTAACATCCATAAGATGATATTTAACAATTGCAATACTAAAGGTGATTGGAATAGCTGTAAGGAATATCAGAATAACTGATTCAGGTAAAAGACTCCGTTCAAGAAAGAAAATCGGAATGACCCAAAAAATTACAAAGCTGAACGGTCCTATAAAATATCCAAGCAGCAGCCATTGAAGACGTTTTCTTTCATCAATCTCTCTTGTTGATCTGTATGCATAAATACAAACTGATATTGCAATTATAATACAGGTGATTAAAAATAACCTGAAAAAAGAATCGAAGAATAGAACATAGTATCTGACATAATCAAAATCACCGCCAAGAGTAGCTTCAAGAAAAAGGTAACTTAGAATTATTGAATTGACTAAAGCACTTAAATAAAAATACCATAGTATATATTTAATTCCTTTTACTTTTTTCTTTGCAAATGATGAAGTAAAGTGAATAAATAAAACCGGAGTAAGACTGTAAATAAACAACCAGATTATTCTGTTAAGATATCCGTATCCATAAAACTCAAGATTATAAGTTCCGGCGGTGCTTACTATAACCATACCAAGACTAATACTTGCACGATGAAATAATCTGGCGGAATAATTTTCCGTGGATCTGATTCTAACAAACATCGCAATGCTTACATAGATCAATCCCACAACTGCAATAATTATAAGAGTGAAGAGACTATAATAATTTGTTAGCTGAACTGAAGCGGATTTAATCTGTTTATCAGTTTCGAATTTAATTTTAACCGTTTCACCAATTCTCTTACCGTCAAGATAAAGTTCTAATTCCTCCCAGTCATTGAACTGATGAGTATCAACTGACAAAAGAATACTGCCATCTTTAATATCAGCTAAATATTTTTCAACATTAGTAATAATAAGATGACTGTCAATAAAATTTACTTCAAACGGCAGATTTGGTTTCAGGACATTAAGGTAGAACCCACCTATACAAACAATGATAATTATTATCTCGATAAGTAAAAGTGCAGACTTCCTGGTAAGCGCACTTTTCATTTTGCCTCCTTAAAATAAAAGGATAAACACTAGTTAACTTATTGAGTAAAAAGATGCTGCTAAGAAATTAAATTTAAAATCTTTTAAGTGCAATAAGACTTTAATAAATATTTAACTTTACTGGAGGCTTTTAAGTAATAATCTGAATCAGCTAAGATTCTTATAGCTTACTAATAATTTCTGATGTATGTAGTATTTCCCACTTTGCTTAACCTTGATGGTATATAACTGATAACATTAGATTCAGGTTTTAATTTATTTTTTCGCATCGATTTAGCCTTTTTCCTTGCTTCCATATTCATTTTTAGAATCAGTGCAGCAATTCTTATATCCGGTACCAACACTCTTCTGATAATATTCTTCAGGCTTGTAATTTTTGTAAACAGATTTACAAACCCTGCTTCAAGCTCTACTTTTGATAAACCGGCAGATTTAAAATATGCAATGCTGCAGAGTGCACTGAATTTAGATTGTCTGAATACGTGATCATCGAAATAGTTTTCTAAAATTTTTCCATCTGATTTCAGACCTTCTGCCGTTGCGGTGCCGGGGGTAGGAAAAAAAATATGCACATACGGAACTTCAATTTTATTTTCCTGAAAAAAAGAATACACATTGTCAAAAGTTAATTCATCATCTTCATCCAAACCAAGCATAAAGAATGCACCAATGTGAATCCCGGCATTATGTATTCCCTTAACTTGTCTGTGGTAATAGTCAATATTCATCGGTTTATTAAGCTGAAGCAAGTTTTTATTATTCAGAGTTTCTAAAACGAGAAACAGCATTCTGCATCCAGCTTCATATAAAAGGTTCAATACTTCTTCATCATCACCGATATTTACTGTACATTGTGCGCCCCAGATAATATCAATTTTTTCATAAACAATCTGTCTGCATAACATTATAAGATATTCTCTGTTGTTGTAAAGATTAGCGTCCAGGAATGCAAGAGGTTTTTTTGTAATTGCAGCTTCTTTTAAATCCGAAATTACATATTCTATCTTTCTTAAATAATAATGACCGTTATAAAACGGCGGATTACAGCAATAAGTGCATTCATTTCTGCAGCCGATACTTGTAATAACCGGTAAGAATGGCATTTTTTGTTTTTTAAGTACTGAATAATCAAATGGAAAATTTAGATTGCTGCCAAAGTGATATTCTTTTTTGATTGTGCCGGCTTCAACATCATCAAGAAATTGTTTCATCTTCGCCGGATTTGGATATCCATAAAACACTGCATCGCATACATTTTTAAGTATCTTATCACTGAATTGATCTAAATGTGCACCAACCAGAACAATTTTTTCTTTCCATTTGAAATACTCAATTATTTCAAGAGATCGTACAATATCATAACCAGGTGAAGTTAGAATAATTACTGAAGCATCAGTATCAAAATTTACTTCTTCTGTATATTCAAGACATGTTTCCTTCTTCCATTCTTCCGGAATTACTGCACTTATTATCGGCAGATTATAAGAGTAGTTAAACAATGGAAGTTCTTTAGATAATTTACCATCCTTAAGGCGGTAAGTGGGCTGAATGATATAAACTTTCTTTTTCATATTATATATTCTGAAAACTTACCCGTCATAAATGAATGAAAATAAAGAGTTAAATGTCATGAACTTGTCAAAGTGTTGTAAAAACTCATTATTAAAATGCTCTAATCAGATGAAGTTTGTGAAGGTTACTTGGGCTACACAGGATGAACAGGAAGGCTCATATATTCATTAATTCACATTGATTTTTCCTTAAATGAACAATTTATATTCTGCTTACCCGAATTATAATATTGGTTAACTGAAAAAAATCTGATGAAGTACTTATCAGATATTTTCAATCAAATGTATTTTATTACTCGATAAATCAGTGATACGGCACTTTTTTACAGCATCATGACAATTCCTTGACAACAGCGTTTAATCAAAATGTTAGGTTTCTTACAGCAAAAATAAATCCGGCTTAATGAAATAATTCATATTAAAAAAACACAATGAGGTTAGCACATGTCAAGGACATACTTTTTCGTTATATCGTTATCTGTTTTATTTGTATCAATTGCATTTGCACAGACTGATACAATCACCATTCTCCACGTAAATGATACTCACTCCTGCTTAGCACCACTTGGTCCAAGAACTACTGCATTAACAGGAACACAAGGCGGAATAAGTCGTGCAGCAACTGTAATCGGAATGACAAAAATGACCGAGCAGAATGTTCTTACCCTGCACAGCGGTGATGCTTTTATCGGCGACTTTTTCTTTAATAAATTTTTTGGTGTTGCCGAGTTTCAGTTAATGGCATCTTTAGGTTTTGATGCAATGGCTATAGGAAATCACGAGTTTGATTTAACCCCTGCAATTCTTGATACCGCTCTAAGAAATTCATTTCCTCCCGGAGCCGGTTTCACATTTTTATCTTCAAATCTTATTCTTGATGACCCGCAGGTTCAGCCATTAAAAGACTACATCTTTCCTTATACTATTAAACAATATGGGAATACTAAGGTTGGAATATTCAGTCTTCTTACACCTGAAACAAATTATTTTTCACTTCCTTCACCAGCGATAGTTGATACAAATATTGCAACTACGGCTTTAGCAATGATTGATACACTTAACAGCAAGGGCTGCAACATAATTATTTGTCTTTCGCATCTCGGGATACTTTATGATCAGGATTTAGCAGCGAACATCCCTGGTATAGATGTTATATTAAGCGGACACGATCACCTAAGAACTGATGCACCAATAGAAGTTACCGATCCGCTTGGAGGAACAACTTATATTGTTCAGGCAGATGCCTTTTACAAATGTATTGGTAAAATGACAATTTCTGTTTCGGGTAATAACATGGAATTAATCAATTATACTCTTATAGATCTTAATGAATCTGTTCCTGAAGAGCCGACTGTAAAAGCAACTGTTGATGGACTAGTGACTGAAATTGAAAATACCTGGGGACCTGTTTACTCTCAACAGATTGGAACAGCAACAGATTTCTTTGAAGAAGTTGCGACAAATCTTGGTGAAAGCGGGGCGCACGATACACCTGTTGGAAATTTAGTGACTGATGCATATAGATGGAAAACTGGAACTGAAATCGGAATTACTGTCGGCGGATTGAGTGCACAGCCAATCTATGAGGGTCCGCTTGTTGCCGCTGATGCATTCAGAGTTGTAGGCTATGGTTTTAATGAAGTCAATGGACTCGGATACAGGATTGTTAAACTCAAGCTTACCGGTGCTGATCTTATTGCGGGGTTAGAGTTCGGTCTTTCAAATGCAGAATATAATGATGAACTGTTCCCACAGGTTTCGGGAATGAGCTATTCATATAATTTGGAAAATCCGGTAGGAGGAAGAATTGTTGAAGTAAAAGTAGGTGATATACCTCTTGAGCCACAGACCGAGTATTCAATCACCATTAATGAATTTCTTTATTATGCGTTAAGTAATCCTTTTATTATCGGAACAAATATCAATATTATAGATCCATACGTATATACTGATTCATCAGAATTTCAGGTCTTATCAGAATATATTATCTATAAGCAGACAATTTCGCCGGAATACAAAGGGAATGTGTTAATAAATTTAGAATCAATTGATAATGGAACTATTCCGGGTGAGTTCAGACTTGAACAGAATTATCCTAATCCATTTAATCCTTCGACAACCATTAATTATAATCTGCCAAAACAAAGCAGTGTAACTCTTAAAATTTATAATGTCACCGGTGAAGAAGTAGCAACTTTGGTTAATCAAGATCAGGAGGCGGGCAGATACAGGATCAGATGGGAAGTATCCCGACTTTCCAGCGGTATATACTTTTATCAATTAATTGCCGGTGGATTTGTTGAAACTAAAAAGATGGTGTTGATACGATGAGTAATTTGAAGTATGAATTGAAAATACCTGTTTGGATATTATTAGATTGCTCATAATTGAAAAGCAGGATCCGCTATTACAAGTAATTCGATTCGGAAGGTAAGACAAATGAAATCATTATTAATAAGTAAGGAGTATATAGATGAAAATTTATAAAACTGTTTTCTTAGTGTTTATAGTGGCATCAGAATCTTTACTGCCTCATTCACAACACGTACATCAATATATCGTTACTGAAGCATATCAGCTTTTAGTTAATCAGTTAGGTTATATAATTCCTCAAATGGATGAGCACATTGGCGGGATTGGTTCTGATTTTTATGGTGATTATGCATGGCAAAAACCATTTATAAGTACCGGTGCATGGAGAGAGGATATAGAAGACCCAATTTTTAGCTATGATTTTTTAGTATTGCAGGGAGTTAATATCGCTCTTGTTAGTATTACTCACTTTTGGGATGCAGATGATGGTGATCTGGAAAAAAATCGTTTTCCAATTATACTACCATTCCCTCCTTATCCATCAGTTAATATAGGTCTGTATGAAAACGCTTATGATAAACTATTAAGATATTCAAACGGTGATTGGGTTTTATGGTACCCCGATTTAGTTTGGTGCATCAATAAAGTAAATGGACATCAGCTGGTAATTATTCCAAATATAATTACTCCTCCGCAAAAAAGCGGAATTTCATTAAAATATTTTTCATTAATCGAATTTTATAAAAATCCTGAATTGAATCTGCTTTCTGATCAGAATGGGGACTATTTAGTATTCGATTTTACATCACTGCAATTTATTGCTCCTGAGGAAGCTCCGATTATTATAGTTAATGATTACTTCCGGGATAGAATAGTGTGGGAAGTTCTTGGAAGAATGTGTCATCTTTTAGCTGATCAAAGTGTTCCTGCACATACGCACAGAGATGAACACGGTCTGCTATCCGATAGTTATGAGAACTGGATGGGTGGTTCGAGTCAACCTTACCTTCAATGGAATTCTTCCAACGCAGGAGATTTTATAAATCCATATACAACTGATAATGATCCACTTCATTATCTGATTTACACAATGCAGCAGCAAGCAGATCATTTCGGAAGTAATGGACCTGATGAAATTGGAAATGGAAATAATGATTTACTCGGAAACTCAAGACCGCAGGAATTGGAATTTCTTAATTCATTAAACATTTCAGGTTATGGTGAACCAACTACATGGAGCGGACCGTGGAGTAATACAAATTTGGAAAACATCCGGGATAAAACTTTTCCTTATGTGATTCGTGCAACTGCCGGGTTACTGTACTGGTTTGCTGTTGAAACAGATTTAATTACTGACATTGAAGAATTTCAATCAGAACCGCTGAATAGTTTTATTCTAAATCAAAATTTTCCCAACCCTTTTAACCCAAGAACAGTAATCAGTTATCAGTTGCCAGTAAGCGGTGATGTTACATTAAAAGTTTTCGATGTGCTTGGTAATGAAGTTGCAACGCTTGTAGATGAATACAAACCAGTAGGAAAGTATGAGGTGGAATGGAATGCGAGCAATCATTCGAGCGGTGTGTACTTCTATCAGATAAGGGCTGAAAAATTTGTTGAAACAAAGAAGATGATTTTAATGCAATAAAATTGTATTAAATAAGGAAACAGTAATTAAAAGAAAGATTCTTAAATGAAATCTTTGTACAAAATCATCGCCATCAGTCTAATATCAGGCTCACAATATTTTGCTCAAACTCCCGATTCACTTCCTGTTATTTACGTTCCCGGAATAATGGCTTCTCCGCTCTACGATGATATTAATAATAACTACCAGTTGGCTCCAGAGGAGAAAGCCTGGTTCGGTCCTCAATTCATTACTCATTGTCTCTGGTTAAAACCAAATGGAATTGATCCTGATGGAAACTATAACATCAAGGTAGCACCTTTGCGAAATGATACTGCAAACAGTCTTAGAGATGAATTGCTTGATGTTCCAATGGATTTATTTAAAGGATTTTTTGATAATATGGAAGCACATGGATACATACTTGATGACTATGATGATAACCATAACGAAGGTGAAAATCTATTTTGTTTTACGTACGACTGGAGAAAAAATAATTTTACCAATGCAGAACTTTTATCCTTTTTTATTGACAGCGTAAAAAACTGGACAGGTATCAATCAGGTTAATTTAGTTGGACACAGTATGGGCGGAATTGTTTCCAAAACTTGTATAAATAATTTCGATAAGAGCAGAATAAAAAATATAGTATTCATTGCAACTCCAAATCTCGGTGCACCGGAAGTTTTAACAGTTATGCTAAAAGGAAAACTTTTTGAGTGGCTAAATTTTATTAACGAAATTGAATGGCCGGTAACAAGATCGCTAGCAAGAAATCTTCCATCTTGTTATCAGTTAATTCCATCATTTAGTTATTTTAATCTCAATTTGAACAACGGATATTCATCTGGAGTGGAGATTTATTCAGAATGCCTTCAAATACCTGGAGGAAATTATTTAAATTATTCGGAACTTATTAACTACCTTCGTGATTATGAAACGTGCCTGATGGGAATCGAGACTTTAAATGACGGGCTGCTCGATGCATCGGAAATATTCAAAGAAGATATAGATACTGTTGACTTCGGTCAGATAAATGTTTTCAATATTGTAGGGCACAATCAATTAACCATTGGAAAGAACACAATAATTACCGGAGGTTTCCCAACATATTGTAACACAGTTGAATATTCGCGAAATCTGAATGGTGATTTTACAGTTCCAGTTCGCAGCGCAGAGTTAATCAACGGTAAAATTTTTGAGCACACATATTATGTTTCTGACATAAAACATCACGAACTGCCGGGCTCACAGGAAACTCTAACAATACTTCTTGGAATATTCTCAGATCCACCAAACTATAACTTTCCTCAATTTTCAAATCCACCAGCAAGTTATTCCGGTATCACTGATGTTGAAAATGAAATCATTACAGCAAATTCATTTTATCTATCACAAAATTTTCCAAACCCATTTAATCCAAGAACAGTAATCGGTTATCAGTTGCCGGTAAGCAGTGATGTAAAACTAAAAGTTTACAATGTGCTTGGTAATGAGGTCGCAACACTTGTTGATGAATACAAACCAGCGGGAAGTTATGAAGTTGAATTTAACACAGCATCATTATCAAGCCGAACTGGCTTAGCTTTGACGAGTGGAGTTTATTTCTATCAACTTAAAACAGGAAATTTTATTAAAACAAAAAAATTAATTCTAATCAAATAAATAAAAGCCTGTTACAACTATTCTTTTCATTTTGGATTCGGTCAATTAAATGCCTTATAATAAAAAAGCCCCGAAAATGTTCGGGGCTAAATAAAAACCGGTGATACTATTTAATCAAAGTCATCTTTCTTGATTGAGTAAAATTATTTGCTTCAATCTTATAAATATAAATACCACTTGAGAGTTCGCTGGCATCAAATGTAATAGTATGTGAACCAGCAGTTTTAAAACCATTTACAAGTGTTTTAACTTCCTGTCCAAGTAAATTGAAAACAGATAGTTTAACATTACTTGCAGCCGGTAAACTAAATTTAATTGAGGTTGAAGGGTTAAATGGATTTGGATAATTTTGGGATAACTCAAATTTATCAACTGAAATAACTTCTGCTTCAACAACATTTGAATATTCAAAAGTACCTTCAAAATCAACTTGTTTCAGTCTATAACTGTATTTTCCTATCGATAAATTATTATCAGAGAAATAATAATTATTAGTTTTGGTTGAAGTTCCAAATCCTGCAACAAAACTGATTACTTGCCAATCAGAGTTTTCAGATTTTCGTTCAATCTCAAAACCAAGATTATTTAACTCAGATGCGGTTGACCACACTAAGTTAATTGAAGTTCCGCTTACAGATGCTGTGAATGAGGTTAACTCAACCGGAATAACAGTATGATTACCAATAAATGTAAAAGTGTTCTGCGGATATACCAGCCACTGTGAACTAACTGAATCTGTTCCTGCAGATGCAGCCCAATCAGTTGTTCCAAATAAGATAACATCTTTTCTAACGAGAGTTTTTTCGGCTGTACCTGGAGTAATACCGGCAACTGCCCAGCTTGTTCCTGGATCTTCACCTAAAATTCCTATGACATCAATAGGAGTCCATACACCTGCAATATTCTTTTCTAACGCCATATAATCATCACCGTTATAGAAAGTGATAGCTCCGGTGTCAATATCAGCAACAGCTAAGATTGTCGGATCAGCCTGTGGATTAGCCAGTACAAATACCTGATTTGCAGCTAAAGAACCAGTAAGCGGTTGAATATACTGAATTGAATCAGCACCATTATTAGCTCTTACAACCCGATAGTTTGAGAGGTCAACACTTGAACTGGTTGGGTTAAAGATTTCTATTGCTTTATTATTACTTGAGCCTTCCAAGTATTCTGAAATAAATAAATCTGGTGTACTTGCTGGTGTTCCAACAACTTCAAATAAATCAAGTCCTACATAATCTGACTCAGTTCCACCAGGTCCGCCATTTGTGCAATAATACCGAACTGCAAATCGAATATTTCCTCCAACAGGAATTACACCGGTATATTGTGCCCATCCGCTTATTGAAGCATCAAAAGCTGCAATTTGATTATCAAAAGCAGAATGGGTTGTACCTGCAGTTGAAGAAATCCAGACTTGTAAATGATCTGCCCAGGTACTTCCGTCAGGAGCCCTGTGCCAAAATTTAAGTGTATCACCTGCACTAACATTGATAGAAGGAGAAATTAACCATTGATCAATCAATAATCCGCCGTTGAATGCGCCATTAAAATTCTGTCCAATATAACCTGTAACTGGTCCTTCGTATGCAGGAAATACGGTAGAATTTCCCTGGAATACCGTGGTTAAACCAGCGCCATCAACATCATCAAAAAACCAACCTCTCGATTGAATGCCTGTCAATGTATTATCGCCGTTCATATCATCCATAAATAAAACTGACTCACTTGGGATATGATGAACTATTGGTGTGTTCTTAAAGTTATCCTGATTTGTTCTGCTGTGCTGAGCATTGACTACAACAGCAAATACAAAAAATGAAAGTAAAAAAGGAAGAAAAATTTTCTGCATTATGCACCTCGAAGTTTGTTAAATATTAAATTAGTTAAAAAGCTATTAACAAAATAACTAATCCATCTTTTAATATGAAGTATAATTGAAAATTTATTTAGTTTTTTTAAACCTGTTTAGATCGAAAAAAGAAATCTTAATATGGACCCTGATTGAGTTTCTCCGCTTTTTTGTTATCGATAATCCAAAGAAGTCTGATAAGATCTTTCCAGGTGTTTCTTCTGCGATTATAATTTATTTCACTTAGCTCTTATTCACCCCTGAGAAACAATTACTCGCTATCAAATGATTTATATATACACAAATTGTTTTTTCCGTATTATTCGGTTAATTTTGAAGTGAAATTAACAAAGGAAAATGTGGCAGAAAACGATCAAAATAAACCGGTTCAGAGTGAAAAGAGCAGTACCGGACAAACTCCTAACAAATACCGCAAAGGCGGCAGAAGATATTATCCTAAAAAAAGATATTATAAACCTCAGACATCATCAGGCGATCAGGCGGTACAGCCGGTAAAAGTAAGTTTTCAGAAAATTTCTATTGTCATACCGCTTTTTAATGAAGAAGAATCTATTCAGCCGCTTATCAATGAAATTAGAAAAGCAATCAAAACATTAAATAAACCTTATGAAGTTATTTTTGTAGATGATGGAAGTACTGATAAATCATTACAGGTAATTAAAGAAGCTGGCAAATCTGATACACGGTTAAAATTTATTAGCTTTAGAAAAAATTATGGTAAATCTGCTGCTTTGCAGGTCGGATTTAAAGCTGCTACCGGGGATGCAATCATTACTATGGATGCAGATTTACAGGATGATCCTTTTGAAGTGCCAAATCTCTTAAAGAAACTTGATGAAGGTTATGATCTTTGTTCAGGGTGGAAGAAAGAAAGATTTGATCCGTTTATAAAAAAATATTCGTCACGCTTCTTCAATTTTATTACAAGATTATTCAGCGGAATTAAAATTCATGATTTTAATTGTGGATTAAAAGCCTATCGCAGAGAAGTTGTACAAAATTTAAATGTTTACGGCGAGCTTCACCGATATGTACCTGTACTCGCTAAATGGCAGGGCTTTACTGTTACTGAAATTCCTGTTAAACATCATAAACGCAGATATGGAAAAACTAAATTTGGTATTTCGAGATTCTTTAAAGGTTTTATTGATTTAATTACAGTTACCTTTGTAAGCAGGTATATAAAACGACCAATGCACTTTTTCGGATTTTTTGGAGCAGTGGCTTTTTTTATAGGTTTGATTGTTAATGGTTATTTAACAATCGAGTGGTTATCCGGTAAAGCCTTAAGCAACAGACCGATGCTGTTCCTTGGTATGTTGTTGATTATAGTTGGTGTTCAGTTTTTTTCTGTAGGATTGCTTGGTGAAATGATGGTCCATCAAAACCAGAATGAAAGGGAATATGTTATTAAAGATCGAAACTAAAGTTCAATTAACAATCCATCCCTCCGTAAAATCTGAAAAATGAAAATAGTAATTGTATCACCGGCTTATCCTTTGAGAGGCGGTATTGCAAATTTTACTGCACAGCTTTACAAGGAATTAATAATTAATAATCACGTGGATGTTTTTACTTTTAAGAGACAATATCCGGAAATATTTTTCCCCGGAAAATCACAATTTGAAAGCGGCGAAGATGTTGATAAAATTCCGGCAGAAATAATAATAGATTCGATTAATCCTATATCATGGAAAAAAACTGCAAAAAAAATTGTTAAGATTAACCCTGAGCTGCTGATCTTTGCATATTGGCTTCCCTTTTTTGCTCCTTGTTACAGCTCGATTGCAAAAAGAATAAAGAAAGAAACTAATGCAAAAATTCTTTCAATATGTCATAACATAATTCCACACGAAAAAAAACCCGGTGATAAACTATTAACTAAATCTTTTTTGAACAAAATGGATTTCTTTATCACTCTATCTGAAGAAGTAAAAAAAGATCTTGAGAAGTTTGTTAAAAAACCAAAATGCAAAGTTCTTCCGCATCCGGTGTATTCAAGATTCGGTGAAAAGGTTAGTAAAGAAAATGCACTTAATAAACTTAAACTTAATGAAGCTAAATATGTTTTGTTTTTTGGTTTTATCCGTGATTATAAAGGTCTGGATATTCTAATTGAAGCATTAACTTTTGTTAAAGAAAAAATCAAAATAAAGTTGATTGTGGCTGGAGAATTTTACGATGATGAAAAAAAATATACAGGACTAATTGAAAAGTTAAATTTGCAAGACGATATTATTTTATTTTCTGATTTCATTTCCACAGAGGAAGTTAAATATTATTTTTCTGCTGCTGATGTTGTTATTCTTCCTTACAAAAGTGCAACACAAAGCGGCATTGTTCAGATAGCGGTTAATTTTGGTAAACCAGTTATTGCCGCAAGTGTTGGCGGTCTGGGTGAAGTAATTAAGAATAACCAAACCGGCTATATTGTAGAGCCGGAAAATCCCGGTCAGTTGGCTGATGCAATAATTAAGTTTTATACTGAGAATAAAGAAAATGAATTTTCAAATAATATTTCTAAAATTGCTGAACAATATTCGTGGAAAAATTTTGTAAATGGAATTTTTGATTTAATTAACTCATAATTTTTAATTTTATACTATCCTATACTGAATTTAGTAAATGCATTACGATCCGGTAAAAAATATTTTTGCTAACGTAATAAAGAAATCGCCTTTACTCAGAGTATTTTTCTATAAGATACTTGATTTGATGTTTCTTCGTTCGTGGTATGTTAGAAGAGAATTAAAAAATCTCAGAAAATTATTCGGCAGTAAAAAAATAAGCATTTATGATGCTGGTTCAGGCTATGGGCAGTATTCTTATTTTATGTCTAAGGCTCTTCAGCCTTGTGAAATCTATTCGGTTGATGTAAAAGAGGACTGGATTAACGACTGTAAAGATTTTTTCAAAAGTCAGAAGATTGAAAATGTTTCTTTTGGTATTGAAGATCTAACAGTAATAAATCATACGGATAAATTTGATTTAATAGTCTGTGTTGATGTAATGGAGCATATTGAAGATGACAGAAAAGTGTTTGAAAACTTTTATACCGCACTTAAAAAAAATGGATACTTAATCATAAACACACCTTCAATTTACGGAGGCAGCGATGTTCACGATGATGATGATGAAAGCTTTATTGGTGAACACGCACGTGACGGTTACTCAAAAGAAGAACTTGAAGCGAAACTTCATCCGGCTGGATTTGCAACTTATCAATCCAAATACACATACGGGTTTTGGGGAGATAAAGCATGGAGACTCGGTATTAAATATCCTATACTAATGGTCAATCTTTCAAAGTTATTTTTGATCATTCTGCCATTATATTACTTACTAACGTTTCCGTTCACTTTTATAATGATGTGGATTGATTATAAATCAAATAACAAAGTAGGATCCGGAATTAATTTTATAGCAGCAAAGTAGTTTATTAAATATCTCAAACGGAGATTGAATGACAAAGACAAAAAAAATCGTAAAGACTAAAAAAGAACATCAGGATAATTTTCTAAGCAGTTTTTCACTCGATAAAATTATCCCGATTAAATTTCAGACATTAGCTTTTTTAATAATAATTCTTTTGGTTTTTCTGATCTTTTATGCACCGCTTTATTTTGGAGGAAAAACATTTCAGTCAGGTGATATTTTAACAAGCTTAAGTGTAAAGCCATATATAGAAAATCATCAGGGCGGATACACACTCTGGAATCCGAATATTTTTTGCGGAATGCCGGCGTATGCTTTAGCAACAGGTTATAAATGGTTTAATTTAATT
>JAANMV010000449.1_pt1 | contig 50904 bp, 50 predicted proteins | sample 7279661 | NCBI WGS metagenome assembly JAANMV01 (sample SAMN14094540, study PRJNA606508) | bioreactor metagenome | isolation source: A lab-scale SPAN reactor treating ammonium-rich wastewater day 121 | place: Ireland: Galway | collected 2017-05-16
GGCCAGCGGGCCCAGGCTCAGTCCGAGCTGAGCTCGGCTCAGAGCCAGCGCCGCCAGGCCGAGGCCGAGGTCAACCGCCTCACCAACGCCCGGGCCCAGCTGGGCTCACAACTTCGCAACCTGGAAGCCCAGGACCGTCAACTCGACGGTAAGGAAGCCAATATCGCATCCCGCGAGCGGGCTTGCGGGATTTAGGAGGAGCACGAAAATGTTGGGAACTGTCGCTTCCAGAGTCAACAGTTGGGTGCGCACCAACGTGGTTGGAGCCGCCTCCGAGGATGCCCTGGCCGGCAAGCCGGCCGGTGACATCGACCGCGATTACGGCCGCATCGAGGACGGCCTGGGCAAGGTCAAGGGCGACCTCGACCGCATCGATGAGGACACCAAGCTGCGTCCTCCGGCCCTCAAGAACTTCAAGAACGCCGAGCTGATCATGCTGGGCGCGGGCGTGGGGGGAGCCATCGGCGGGGGCCTGGGCATCGCCGACAGCCTGATCACCTCGGCCGTGGCCCGGCCCGAAGTGGTCATCAGCGAGACGAAGGTGCCCATCTTCAGCGAGAAGCTGACCGGCTCGACCTTCGTTGAGGTGCCCCGCTACGACGAGCAGCCCGTGTTCAACTCCAGCGGCCAGCAGGTGGGCACCACCCGCGAGCTGGTGGGCTGGGACGTGCGCCACACCCCCAGCATCACCCAGGAGCGCATCGGCGAATATACCCAGCGCACCCACGAGATCAAGACCCCCGGCAGCGGCTCGCCGCTGACCAGCGGACTGGTCGGACTGGGCATCGGCATGGGAGTCGGCGCCGGCCTGGGCGCCCTGATCGCCGTGGGCCGCAAGGCCGTGGGCCAGGGTTATGAGGAGCACGAGCGCCGCGAGGTGAAGGGCGAGACCCAGCTCCTGATCAAGACCGGCGCCGTGGGCGCCGTCATCGGCGGCGGCGTGGGCCTGCTCAACGGCCTGATGGAGTCCAACAACGCCGTCAGCCAGAGCTACAACACCGAGGCCCCGGTCACCGAGCACCGCGTGCTCGGCCAGATCCCCTCCGACTACTTCAAGAGCGCGCTGTCAGCCAACGGCGGCAACACGCCCGGTACCGTCAACATCGAGCGCGACGTTCCCAAGACCGGGTTCTTCGGGCGTCCCGAGGTCGACAAGAATGAAGTCCAGGTGCAGCAAGACGGCCGCTTCGGCCTGGTGGGCGGCCTGGTCGGCGGAGTCGTCGTGGGCGGCATCGCCGGCGTCGGAATCGGCGTCGCACTCAACGTCCTGCGTCGGACCATCTAAGGAGGAAGTGTCATGCAAGTCAGCGTTGCTCCCAAACCCTTCAATTTTAACACTCTCAGTGCGGCCAACAGCGCTCCTCCGGCCGAGAATCCCCCCGCTGCCGAAGAGCCCAAGGACGGCTTCGGCGGTCGGGTTCGCAAAGAGCTCGGACGCGGCCTGATCGGCGCAAGCAACAACTGGGATCTGGCCATCGGCGGCGGAGTCGCCCTGGCGGCCGGTATCGCTACCGTCTACGCCGGCGTGGTCGGTGGCGCCCTGGTGGGCGCGGCTCTGGGCGGCGGACTGGGCCCCATCGTGGCCTCGGCCACGACCAGCGGCGTGATGGGCTTCCTGGGCGCGGCCTGGACCACCACCGCCATCGGCGCCAAAGTCGGCATGGTTATCGGCGGGGCCACCGGCCTTGCCGGCGGCTGGGCCCTGGGCCAGAGCGTGGCCGGCGTTCCCGCCAAGGGGATGCGCTGGGTCGGCAAAAAGCTGGCCGGCGAGGATCCTGACGCCGGGCAGCCGGGCGAGCAGAAGAAGCTGCTCCCCCTCAAGGGCCCGCTGCGCGTGGTCGGCACCGTGGTGTCCGGCATGGGCGCCCTGGCGGGCGGCGTGGGCGGAATGGCCATGGGCGGCGGCATCACCGCTGCCGGCAGCGCCCTCTCCGGCCTGGTCAGCGGTAACTTCAGCCTGGCGACCGTGGCCGCCACGGCCGGCACCGGCGCCCTCATCGGCGGCGGCATCATGCTCGTGGCGGGCGGCATCGGTGGCTACCTGGCCGTCAAGGCCCTGCGTCACGGCGCCACCGCCGTGGTGGACGGCGCCCACAACAGCCGCAAGTGGATGGAGCTCGACGAGAAGGAGAACCGTCTCACCCAGAACGCGTCCCAGCTCGACCAGTACGGTAAGGGCTTGGAGCAGGCTCGCCTGGACGCCCGCGAGAACCACGCCGAGCGCACCCAGGAGCTGGATCAGCGCGAGGACGCCCTCAAGACCCAGAACGAGCGCATCGCCGACAAGAACACCCGGGTGGACGAGCTGGTCGAGCAGCGCGCTCAGAACCTCTACAACACCACCAAGCAGGGCCTGGTCGAGCGGGAAGCCGGCCAGAACCAGCGCCAGCAGCACCTCGAGGCCGAGGACACCCGTGTCAACCAGAAGCGGGCCGACATCGACCGCTTCATCGACGAGCGGCAGGAGAAGCTGTACAAGGACCTCGAGGGCAAGCTCGAGGGCCAGTACCAGACCCGCAAGGGTCAGCTCGAGAGCCGCGACCGCGACCTGGATCGGGCCGAGCAGCAGATCCCGCAAGTGGTGGCCGAGAAGGTCGAAAAGACCCTCGCCCCCCTGCGCCGCGACCTCGAGCAGCGCCGCGACAACGCCCGCAACATGGAGAGCCAGGCCGACCGCCTGCGCAGCCAGGCGATGGCCGACATGGCCGCCATCCCGGGCATCCAGTCGGCGGCGCGCAGCGAGCGCAGCGAAGCCGACCGCAAGGAGCGCGAGGCCGACTCGATCCGCCCCGACGTGACCAGCCTGCAGGGCGAGGTCAACTCCAAGCGCAGCCAGGTGGAGTCACGCAAGTACGATCTCGCTCGCCGCGAGGCCCGCGTGGAGCAGTGCGAGCGCGACAAGCGCAAGTAGATTGCCCAACGCAAAGGCAGAGAGCCACCCGCGAGGGTGGCTCTTTTGCTTTGCCTCGACTTGCGCTCTTCTCGCTGGAGAAGCTCCCGGGAGCGGGTTCGGCGCCTTGACCATCCAACATGTCTCCCATTACCATACTCCTATGAGTCATCGATTGCAGGTCATCATTCCTGACGATCTCGATCGGAAGGTGCGCAAGGCCGCGCAGAGACTCGGAGTTTCGCGGGGTGAGTGGGTCCGACGCGCTCTGCAGGAGGCCCTCAGCCGGGGTCAGCAGTCGGGTTTCGACCCGGTGGCTCGCCTGGCTTCTCTGGAAGCGCCAACGGGTGATATCGAGCAAATGCTGGCGGAGATCGAATCGGGTCGTTCGTGAAGGTCTTCATCGATTCGAACATCCCGCGTGGCCGGACGAGAGCATCCCAATCGGCTTCCGTCTCGACGCTTCCTCGAGCGCGTCCAGCGTGGCGAGGTCGAGAGCGCCACCAGCACCGAGGTTCTACAAGAGATTCTCTATCGCTACGCCGCGTTGCACAGGTTGGACCCGGCGCGCACCGTTTACGACCTCTTCGTGGTAGTCTGTCCGGAGGTGCTTCCTGTGACTCTTGCTGATACCGACCGGGCCCGCGACCTCATTCTTTCCGATCTCGGGCTATCGGCGAGGGATGCGGTTCACGCGGCGGTGATGCTCAACCACCAGATCGAATATGTGGTGAGTTTCGACCGTGGATTTGACGACGTGCCCGGGCTAACCCGCATCGAACCTGATTGATCTCCGGTGGCGTACTGTCTACTTCCCCTCGATCCAGTTGCGCCAATCCGTGTTGGGCGCGATCAGCGGCCGCCAGTGCTCAGCCTGGCCCGTGGCCAGCACCAGGGCCAGCAGGCGGAAGGTTTCCGTGTCGCTCGGCCTCTCGTTGACGCGGGGGTGATTCCACTCCTCGAGCAACAGCAACTCGGGCAGGTCGGCGGGGACAACCTCGGCCAGCTCCTCGCGGGTGGCCAGCAGGGCCTCGCGGTGCTCGCTCAGCAGGGTCAGCAGCAACTCGAAGTCTCCCGGCTCGGGGAAGCGCGGCCGGATCTCGAGCCGTTCCAGGGTGGCGGGCGAAAGATCGATGGCCACCCGTCGACCCCGCACCAGGATATAGCCATCCGGTCTCAGCTCACCCGTGTATTTGTCCAGCGCCGGTCCCACGTCGGCGCTGAAGGCGAAACAGACCGGCTGGTCGGTCTTGAGGCAGTTGCCATAACAGTAGAGCGTGGTGTGGATAGAGCTCGGACCGGCCCCGATGTTGGTGCCCAGCACCTCCATGATCAGGGCCCAGCGCCGGCCATCTCCATAAGCGTGCAGCCGCACCGAAGCCATGTCCACGTTCACGTTCTCGAGGATCGGCCAGTTGCAACAGGCCGCGGCGGCGTCGAGCTGATCGAGAATCTCTGCTGCATTCATCAGTCCGGCGCTTCGCTCGGGGTGCGTGTATCCCCCTTCTCCTCAGCGCGTCTAGAGTTGCAGCAAGATGTTTCCAATTGTCAAAGAGTCGGCAACAAAGCGTTACCTGGTGTTCATAACGTTTACAAATCGGAAACACATACCAGACATGCATGACCCCCCCGGGTCCTTATGATGGGTGTAACAGTGGACCGGCCGAAAACGGTCCGAACCGAGAGGAGACCCCACGATGGATATGATCAAGAACCTGGTGGGTGGAGCGATGGGCGGCGGCGGCGGCCTGGGAGATATCGCCGGTCTGCTTGGCAGCCTCAAGGGTGGCGGCGGCCCTGGCGGCCCCGGCGGCGGCAAGAAGTGCTGCGGCGGTGGCAAGAAGAAGAAAATGAAGCAGATGATGCAGCAGATGCAGCAGATGATGGCGCAGATGCAGCAGATGATGGGCCAGCAGCAGATGGGCCAGCAGGGCCAGCAGTGTGGCGCCTGTGGCCAGAAGCAGAATCCGTTCGGCATTCAGGGGGGGAATAACATGCTCTCCTCCAACATGAACCCCGCCTTCGGCGGCAACAACCCCCAGCAGGCCTTCTCGTTCGGCGCCGGCCTGGGGATGGGCCTGGCGGCCTCGGGGGGCCTGGGCCAGAATAACGGCGTCCAGAACTTCGCAGGCAACGTCGGCGGGTTCAACACCGTCGGCCAGGTCGGCAACGGCGCCGCGGCGTTCGCCGGGGTGAACGGCACCGGAGCCTTCGCTATGGCCGGCGCGGGCAACATCCGCACCATGCTCGGATAACCCTCTTCTCCTCGCGGACCAGACGGCCCCGACAGCGTTCGGGGTCGTTTTCCTTTCTCACCGCACAGTGGAGTGCTACGGGGCTCTCCACTCAGCGGCGCAATTCAAAGGACCCGGGTCGATGTTACCAGGGAAACTCCAGGCAGATCTGGTTGCGCAGGGCGTGCTCGAGGGCCTTGTCCACGAAGCCCTGGAACTTCTCCAGGAACTGGAGGGCCTCGTAGGCTCGAGGATAGGACTCGCTCCCTGTCAGCCAGGACACCAGCAGGGTGGGAGCCGCGAAGCGGTCCTTGGTGCCGTCGGGGTGGCGATGGCTCATGGCCTTGACCACCCAGTCCACCTTGTGGGCAACCTTGGGGTCGAGGCCAGTGCGCACTGCGATACGGGTCAGGAGGTTGGCAAAGTTCGGATCGTTGGTGGCTTTGGCCACGTTGCGATAGAGGTAGGCAATGGCAAAGCACATCATAGCGCTGCCCACCTCGTGATCGCGCACCCGTACCGGGCCGGTACGCTCGAGCTGGTCGCGGAAAGCCCCCCCGGTGCGGGGAGCGTTGGCCAGGCTGGTAATCAGAGCCAGCGTGGTGGGCAGGGCGTGCAGATAGGCCTGGGGGTCGGGCGTGACCCGGCCCTGAAAACGAGCCAGCAGATCGCTCGACTCGGGCAGCCGCAGCAAGCGTGACTCGAGCTCCAGGCGGGACTTCTCGAGATTGGCCAGGAAGGTATCCATCGCGGGGCTCTTTCGACGCCACTCCTGCCGGGACGAAGTGAAGGCACTCTTTTGTGTCGCGCGTTCTTGACTCGGAACCGGTCAACAGGCGGGACTGTAACATCGCGGAGAGGAATCCGCAGCCTGTCCTGGGCTATCCTCCATTCTGGAATGCAAGTCGCCGTTGCCGCTCCCGCCGCCGCCCCCGGATTTCTGGGGAAAGTGCGTGACTACGCCCGGCCCCGGCCCACCACGGGCGGGGACCTGGCCGGTCCATCTCCCATTTCGGCCGCTATCGCGGGAGGCATCCAGGGCTATATCACCGGGGGCCCGACCGTAGCCGCCGCCGGTCTGATCGGCGGCTACGCCGGTGTCAAAATCGGCGAAAAGAGCGGTTCCTTCAGCGTGGCCCTGGGCGCCGGCGCCCTGGTGGGGGCGGGTGTGGCGGCCGCAGCCACGGCCGGGCTGGCAGCCATGTCGGGGGTCATGCTGCCGCCCCAGTTTCTGATCGGGCCGGCCGTAATGGGGGCCTTCACCGGCGCCGTTGGCACCCTGTCGGGGAGCCGTCGCGCCGCCACTCGAGACAGCGTTTACGGTGGGATGCTAGCAGGCGGCCTGGCCTTCGTGGCCACCGGCAACCCGGCCATGGTCATCGCCGGTGCCGCCGGAGCTGGAGCCGCTGGACGGGCCGTGACCCCGGCTGGCCGAGCCGTGCTGGGAGTGCTTACCGGGGCCGGCGCGGGAGCAGTGGCTGGCCTGATGGGTGGAAACGTGGCCCAGGGAGCGCTGGTGGGGGCCGTGCTCGGCTCGGTCGGCTCTCTGGCCGGACCCAGCCTGCGCCAGGTGCAGCGCAATGCAACCGAGGACCTGACCCTGGCCATCAACAAACGACTCGATCCCTGGCTGGAGAAGCACCCCCTGACCACGCGGGGCAAGATGATCGCCGGGGCCGCCTCGGGTGCGCTCATGCTGGGCCCGATCGGTCTGGTGGCAGGTTGGAAAGGCGCCGCCGTCATGGCCGGCATCGGAGCCACCGTGGGGGCTGTCAGCACCTACAAGCTGGTGAAGCGACGCGAGCAAGCCCAGCAAGCTCAAGAGATCCGCCGAGAATATATGCTGATCGCGCCCGCCGCCTACCGCTTCCTGCCCGACCCCACGGCTCCTCAAAAGGATTGAGCCCTCCTGGCTACAAAGTCTCCTGAGAGCGGAAGCAAACTTGGGAGGCAGCATGAGCGAGGAGATCCCCACCCCGGAAGCAATCACCACTGAGGAGCCCGCCCCGGCGGCCCCTGCCCCTCCACCGGCACCCGAAGGGGTGGTGCTGACCCCTCAGGCGACCCGCAACCTGAAGGGCCTGGTGAACGAAGTCCGGCGCATCAAGAAGCTGATGGGTGCTCGAGCGCTGGAGAACAAGCCCACCAACGACCTCGAGGATGTACTCGACTCGATCAGCGAGAAGATACTCTGGTGCTTGGAGACCGAGGTGGGATTATAACCTATCAGCCGTGGCGATAGCCGCCACGGTAGCGCTTGCGACCACGGTCCTTGCGCTCGCCGCCGCCATGACCGCCATGACCATGACCGCCATGACCACCTGAAAGATAGCGTCCTTCGGCGAAATCGGCCAATTCCTGAACCTCGTCCGGTGTAATGGTCAGGAAGATTCCCCGGTGCATGACTTTGCCGACGACCCCGATGGGGGCGAGCACGTCGCGACTGAGCATCATGCCCCTCTCGAGAACGAGATGGCTGACGTTTTCGGTCTCGGGCTCGACGACGACGAAGCGCAGCTTGCCGACTTTCTCGCCGTTGGCAGTGTAGACGGCCGCGCCGACGTGCAGGCTGTGAGTGGGTATCTCGGTGTTTGTGGTCACTTGGACTCCTTGGTGGGCGCGCGGTTCTAGCTGCGCCGTTGAAATGATTCTGGGCTCGAGCATCGGTCATATCCTCTGCCGACCGGCTCTGGAGCGAGTGTTACCTCTCGCGGGCCCAGAACTCCTGCCCGGGACAGAAGAACCACACGGAGGAATCCGAGCCTTCCCTCGGGAAGCGCCATGCATCGCCCATTCTGGCAAGGAGTATAGGAGCGGTTTCTACCATTGAGTGGTGAAAAGCTAGGCACCCTTCGAGTCTCGGGAGTTCTCGACGGCCTGCTGAAAGAATTGCTGCAGCGGGGCGGGTCAGACCTCTTGATCGCAGCGGGTTACCCGCCCGCCATGCGAATTCATGGCATGCTGGTCAAGACCAACCACCCGATCTCCGATCCGGATGAAGTGGCATCAATCCTCTCGGCCATCCTGTCCGAATCCGAGCAGGAGTTCTTTCGCCAGCAGCAGGATATGGACTTCGCTTACCAGATCGAGATCCCTGGCCAGGGCGCTTTCCGCTTCCGCGCCAATGCTTTCATCCAGCGTTTCGGGTGCTCGCTGGTATTCCGCAGCATCCCGCGCGAGATTCCCACTATGGCTCAGCTCGGTCTCCCTGATGAGCTGACCCGCTTGATGGACTTCCATCAGGGCCTGGTGATGGTGACCGGCCCCACCGGCTCGGGCAAGACCTCGACCGTGGCGGCGCTGGTCGATTACTGCAATCGCACCCGCCCCCAGAACATCATCACCCTGGAAGATCCCATCGAGTTTGTGCATCCCATCAAGAAGAGCCTGGTGGTGCAGCGGCAGGTGGGCCTGCACGTGGACAGTTACAACAACGCGCTCCGCGCCGCCCTGCGCGAAGACCCCGACGTGATCGTGGTGGGCGAGCTGCGCGATCTCGAGACCATTTCGCTCTGTATCACCGCTGCCGAGACGGGACACCTGGTGGTGGCCACCATGAACACGATGTCCGGCGCCCAGACCGTGAACCGCATCATCAATGCTTTCCCGCCGCGCCAGCAGTCACAAGTGCGTATTATGCTCAGCGAGTCGCTGCGAGGCGTGATCTCGCAGCAGCTCCTTGCCCGCTCCGATGGCCGAGGCCGGGTGGCCGCTGTTGAGATACTGATCACCACCGGGGCCACCTCCAACCTGATTCGCGAAAACAAGATGCACCAGGTGGCCTCCATCATGCAGACAGGTTCGCGCAAGGGCATGCGCAGCATGGATCACAGCCTGCTCGAGCTGGTCCAGAACCGCCAGGTCAAGGTACAAGAGGCGATCGATCGGGCCCATGACCGGGCCAGCTTCATGCAGGCCGCGTCCGAGTTCACCGGAGGTCAGGCCGTATGAGCGAGCCTCTCGAGGTCATCAATCGCTACCTCACCCTGGTGGTCGACCGCAAGGGCTCGGACCTCCACATCCAGACCGGCGCTCCGCCCGCCATCCGAGCCCTGGGCGAAGTTCAGTTCTTACAAGAGCCACCGCTGACCAACGAGCGGGCCGAAACCATGCTGATGGCCCTGCTCGACGAGGGCAAGTACGAGGAGCTGTTCAGCTCGGGGAACGTGGACTTTGCTTACGAGCTGCCCGGCATCGCCCGCTTCCGGTGCAACCTGCTGCTCCAGCACTACGGCTATGGGGGCGTCTTCCGAGTCATCCCGTCCAAGATTCCCACCATGACCGAGCTGGGTCTGCCGCCCATCCTGGAGGAGATCTGCTTCTTCAACAAGGGGCTGGTGGTGGTGACCGGTCCGACTGGCTCGGGCAAATCCACCACCCTGGCGGCCATGATCAACCACATCAACCACAGCCGCAGCGTGCACATCATCACGGTGGAAGACCCCATCGAATACGCGCACCCTTCGGCCACGGCCATGATCCAGCAGCGAGAGGTGCATCGTCACGCCCGCAGCTTCTCCGAGGCGGTCAAGGCCGCCGTGCGCGAGTCGCCCGACATCGTGCTGGTGGGCGAAATGCGTGACCTGGATACCATCAGTCAGGCTCTGGCGGCTGCCGAGACCGGGCACCTTGTCTTTGGAACGCTGCACACCAATTCGGCCTCCAAGACCGTGGATCGCATCATTGACGTCTTTCCCTCCGACCAGCAAGATCAGATCCGCTCGATGCTGGCCGGCAGCTTGAAGGCAGTGGTCGCTCAGCAGCTGGTGCGTACCGCCGACGGGCGCGGGCGCATCGCGGTGCAGGAGATCATGACCGTGAACGTGGGCCTGGCGGGACTGATCCGCGAAGGCAAGACCACCCAGATCCCCTCCTTCATCACCATGGGCGCCAAGGAAGGCATGCAGAGCATGGACCAGCATCTCATCAAGCTGGCCAAGGAGAACAAAATCAGCGCCCAGACCGCGTTCGAGCGCTGCCACGACAAGACAGTGCTCACCCGAGCCGGGCTCAAGCCACCGGAGGGCATGGAAGACTAGTGAGTGAGCCGCTGGGTGCGGTAGAGGTGGGCGTAGAGCCCATCGGCCCGCATCAGCTCCTCGTGGCGCCCGCGCTCAACGAGCTCCCCTTTGCGGAGCACCAGAATCTGGTCGGCCTCCTGCACGGTGGAGAGCCGGTGGGCCACCACCAGCGCCGTGCGCCCCTCGAGCAGCGCCTTGAGGGCCCGCTGGATAGCCTGCTCGGTACGCGAGTCGATGTTGGCGGTGGCCTCATCTAAAAGCAAGATGGGCGGATCCACCACCAGGGCCCGGGCGAAGCTCAGCAGCTGACGCTCACCCTGCGACAGGGTGGAGCCGCGCTCGGTCAGCTCGTGAGAAAGCCCCTCCGGGAATCGGCGCACCAGCTCGGCCGCCTGGGCCAGCTCGAGCGCCCGCCAAAGCTCCTCGTCCGTGCGCGGGCTGAACAGGGCCACGTTCTGGCGCAGTTGACGGCCGAACAGGAACAGGTCTTGCTGCACCAGGGCGAACTGCTGGCGCAGCTCGGTCAGATCCCACTCCTCCAGCGGCCGGCCGTCGAGCAGGATGCGCCCGCTGCCGTGACCCTCCAGGCGATAAAAACCAAGCATGAGCGAGGCGATGGTTGTCTTGCCCGAGCCGCTGGGGCCCACCAGGGCCGCGGTCTGTCCGGGCAGCACCTCGAAGCTCACGTTCTTGAGCACCGGTTTGTCCGGGTCGTAAGCAAAGGAGACGTTCTCGAAGACCAGGTGGCCGCGAGCGCGCGCTCCCCGCTCGGCCGGTTGGGCGGGGTAGCCGGCCTCGATCGGGGTATCCAGAATGCGAAACAGCCGCTCGGAGGCCACTGCGGCGCCCTGCAGTATATTGAACTTCTCGGCCAGCGCTTCCAAGGGCGCGAACAGGAGACGCAGGTAAAAGAGGTAAGCCAGCAGCGTTCCCAGTGTGAGCTCGTGGGCAAGCACGGCCCGGCTTCCAAACCAGAGCACCAGAGCCATGGCGATGGTGGAGGCGGACGAGATGGCCGGACGGAAAACGGCGTTGAGGTAGATGAGGGACATCTCGGCCTGGTAGAAATCGCGGTTGAGCGTGTGAAACTTGGACTGCATGGCCTTCTCGGCGACGAAGGACTTGACCACGCTGATGCCCTGCACGTTCTCTTGCAAGAAGGCGTTGACGCGCGCGAGCAGCACGCGAATCTTCCGGTGCATGGCCGAGCTGGTAGTCTTGAACCACCAGGTCATCACAGCCAGGGGCACCAGCACGACCGCCACGCAGAGCGACAAGCGCGGCTCCATGCTGGCCAGGATGATCATGACGCCAACCACCCGCAGCACGTCCTCCAACCCCGAGGCCAGCACGTTGGTGAAGAGATCGCTCAAGGCGTTGGTGTCGTTGGCCACCCGGGTCACCAGCCGACCCACCGGGTTGTGGTCAAAAAAGCGCACCGGCAGACGGTGCAGATGAGACCAGAGATGGGTGCGCAGCCGCTGCACCACCCTCTGGCCCACGTGGTTGAGGGCCATCGAGCGGGCATAGCTGAGAAAGAGCATGCCGAAGAGGAGGCCGGCGTAGAGCAGGCCCAGCTCGCGCATGCCCTCCACCCGCACCTGGCTGTCCACGGCCTGACCGGGAACCAGGTAGCGGTCCACCCCGTAGCGCACCAGTTGTGGCAGGCTGAGCTCGAAGGCGGCATAAATCAGCGAGCCCAGCACCGCCAGCCAGAGCAGCCAGCCCAGAGTGCCCACGTAGCCAAGAATACGGCGCACGTGTCGAGTCAGGTCGAAGGCGCCCAGGCGTTCTTCCTCTTCGCGATCGCTCATTGCTCCAGCTCCTGCAGCTCGACCATGTCCTTGTAGTATCCGCTTTGGGCCATCAGCTCGGCGTGGGGGCCCTGCTGCACGATCCGTCCGCCTTCCAGCACCAGAATGTGATCAAGGTCGCGCACCGAGCTGGCCCGATGGCTGATCACCACCGCCGTACGTCCCGCCAGCACGCCCCGCAGCTCGGCCAGGATGGCTCGCTCGGACTCGGAGTCCACGGCCGAAAGCGTGTCATCCAGCACGATCACGGGAGCCGGCTTGAGCAGCGCCCGGGCCAGGCAGAGGCGCTGCTTCTGGCCTCCCGAGAGGGTGATGCCCCGCTCGCCCAGCATCGTCTCGTAGCCTTTGGGGAACTCGAGGATCTCGCCCTCCAGGGCGGCCACGGCAGCCATGCGTCGCAGTTCCTCCGAGTCCGCCTCGAAGTGGCCCAGGCGCAGGTTCTCCTCGATGGTCTCCGAGAACAGAAAAGCCTCCTGGGGCACCCAGGAAATAGCCCGACGCAGGCTGGACAGGCTCAGCTCGCGAACGTCCTGGCCATCCAGGAAGAGCGTTCCCGGAGGGGGGTCGTAGATGCGGCCCAGCAAGAGGGCCAGGGTCGATTTGCCGCTGCCCACCTCGCCCACGATGCCGAGGCTCTGGCCCGGCTCGAGCCGGAAGGAGAAATCCACCAGGGCGGGCTCTCCGGCCTCGGGGTAGGTGAAGGTCAGGTGGCGGGCCTCCAGAGCTCCTTTCAGGCTGACCTCGGTCCCACCGACTTCCTCGGGAGGCAGCCCCAGCATGGTCTGGATCCGCCCCATCGAGACAGCTCCTCGCTGGATCAGCGACACCATCCAGCCGGCCGCGATCATGGGCCAGGTCAACATGCCCAGGTAGGCCATGAAGGCGTTGAACTTGCCCAGGCTGAGCTCGCCGGAGACCACGTCGCCCCCTCCCACGGCCAGCAGGATGGCCACCGACGAGCCGGCCAGCACCACGATGGCCGGCTGGTAGAGGGCATCGATGCGCACGTAGGCCATGTTGGATTGGTAGTTAGCCCGGTTGCTCTGCTCGAAGTCCTCCAGGTCGCCAGCCTCCTGGACGTAAGCCTTTAGCACGCGCATGCCGGCCAGGCTCTCTCGCACCTTTTCGGTCAGGTTCTCGACCGACTTCTGTACCGCGTCCCAGCGCTTGTAGCTCAGGCTCAGGCTAACCGCCATCACGATCGCGAGCAGAGGAAAGGGCACCACCGTCCAGAGGGTGAGCCGCCAGTCCATCCAGGCCATGATCACCAGAGTGGCAGCGGCCAGAATGCTGGAGTCGAACCCGGCCACGATACCCATGGCCAGGGCCGTCCGCACCGAGACCAGGTCGTTGGTGGCCAGGGCCATGACCTCGCCGGTGCGGGTGCGGGTGAAGTAGGCCGAAGGCAGGCGCAAGACCTGCTCGAGCAAGCGGTTGCGGATCTCCATCTCGGCCAGGCGCGCGGCTGAGAACATGAAGTGGCGCCACAGGAAGCGCGAGGCGAAGATCCAGGCAGCCACGCCGAAGAGCATCCAGCACAGCCGGTCGACGGAGCCCTGGGAAGGCTGGGGCGAGGCCAGGGCATCGATGATGCGGGCCACGATCAGGGGGGCGATGAGCTGACCGGCGTCCGAGCTGAGAAGCAGCAGCAGGCCCGGGAGCACCAACTTGCGGTACTTCCACTGGTAGGTGAGCAGGGTCTTGAGACCGGAATTCATGGGTTGCTTGCGGCCGCGGTTGGCGCGCCCAAAGCTTCGAGCGCAGGGAGCCGGTCCCTGTTTCACGAAGGCCGAGCACCAACTTACCGCGAGGAGGCAGCCCTCTATGGCTATCACGCACCAGATCTCCGATGGACCCGCTCACGCGGTCGCCCACCTCTACCTCACCGAGGGCCAGACGGTGCGCGCCGAGCAGGGGGCACTGGTAGCCATGTCGCCCAACGTCGAGCTACACGCCGACACTTCCGAAGGGGTGGTGCAGCTCTTGCAGGAGGCCGGCAAGAAGACCCGCCGCACCCAGTTTTCCAACCTCTACACGCCCAAGAACGGGGGAGGTAAGGTCATCCTCGCCCCCATGCTGCCCGGCTCCATCGAAGTGCTGAACCTGGAGCACCGCACCTTCCACGTCAGCTCGGCGGCCTTCCTGGCCTGCAGCCCTGAGCTCGAGCTGGATACCGAGATCACCAACGCCTCGACCTTCTTCTCAGCCAGTGACCTGTTTCTGATCGGAATCTCGGGGACCGGCATGCTGATGCTGGGGGCCTACGGCGGCTGCCACAGCCTGACCTTGCAGGCGGGCGAAAGCCTGGCCCTGGATACGGGCCACGTGCTGGCCTTCGAGGCCCACACCCGCTACAAGCTCGAGAAGGCGGCCAAGTCGGCCCTGGTCTCGATGATGACTCAGGAGACCCTGGTGGCCGTCTTCGAAGGGCCGGGCTCGGTGCTGATCCAGACCCGCAATCCCATCCAGCTGGCGGCCGGACTCTCGCCCCTGCTCGAGCAAGCCCGCAAGGTCAACGCCTGATCGCCCATGTCCGTCCTGACGCGCGACGAGATCCTCAAGGAGATCGCTAAAGGCGGCATCACCATCGATCCGTATGATGCCTCCCTGGTGGGCCCGGGCTCGGTCGACCTCCACCTCGGAGATCAATTCCGGGTCTTCAAGAAGCTCCACACCATCTACCATGTGACCAACGACTCGGACTTCGAGCAGATCACCGAGCTGGTCCAGGTTCAAGACTACTTCGTGCTGATGCCGCAAGAGACGGTACTGGCCATCACCAAGGAGCGCATCCACCTGGCCCCCTACCTGTGCGGGTGGCTGGAGGGACGTAGCCGCTTCGCCAGGCTGGGTCTGATGGTGCACATCACGGCCGGGTTCATGCAGCCCGGCATCAACAACCGCCAGGTGCTGGAGATCTCCAATGTCTCCTCGGTTCCGCTCGCGCTGCATCCCGGCACGCGCCTGGCCCAGTTCATCTTCGCCAGGACCGTGGGGGAGGCGGTCTACGAGGGGCGCTTCGCGAGTCAGGTGCAGCCCTGAAACCGGCGCTGGCCTTCCAGCTGCCTACCGAGCCGCAGGGCGTGGTGCAACTGCAGCGGGAATGGGGCCGCCGAGTCCGACTCGAGCCGCTCAAGGGGGCCCGCATGATCGCGGGGCTGGACGTGCATTACGGCTCACAGAAGGCCTGGGCGGCGGTGGTCGTCATGACCCGCCCCGAGCTGGCCATGGAGGCGAGTTACTCCATCTGGTCCCCGGTGGAAGCTGACTACGTGAGCGACCTCTTCGTGCTGCGCGAGGGCCCCATCTCGATCCGGGTGCTGGAGAAGCTGTTTCCCGCCCCTGACTGCCTGCTGGTGGACGCCAACGGCATCCTCCATCCGCGCCGCTGCGGCCTGGCCTCGCTGCTGGGGCTGGCCTTCGACCTGCCCACCATCGGCTGCGCCAAGAGCCCGGGGCGCTACCAGTGGACCATGCCCGAGCCCGAGAGGGGCGCCTGGACCCCCATCGAGATCGCGGGAGAAGTGCGGGGAGCGGCCCTGCGCACAAAGGCCGGAGGGCGACCGGTGTTCGTCTCACCCGGTCACCGTAGCGACCTCGAGAGCGCCCTCAAGCTGGTGCTGGAGATGTCTCGCCACCGCTTGCCCGAGCCCTTGCGTCGGGCCCACCAGACGGCTGGGAAGATGCACCGGTTGCTGGGATAGCGGCGCGGGGGCAGCAGCGGCGTCCGACGACGGTCCGCTTGCCAGAGGAACCGGCGTGCCAGCTATACCGGCGCAGCCTCCCCCAGCGCGACCCGAATCTCCTCGTCCGTGAGCACGTGGTCGGCCGCCTTGGCGGCCGCGAGCAGAGCCTGCACCCTCTCGGGGGTAGCCTCCAACCCGTTACGCCCCAGCCAGTGCAACACGTTCGACTCTCCCGCCATCGGCCCCACCTCGATGAGCTGCTCGAAGCCGAACAGGGCCGCCGGCACCCCCGAGTAAATCAGGTCGGCCAGCCAGCTGAAGCCCTTGCGCTCGGCCTTGATGATGGCCGCCGCGTGCACCCCGGTGCCGGTGCGGAAGGCGTCTTTGCCCAGCACGGGATAGTTCGACAGCACCTCGACCTGGTAAGTCTCAGCCACTCGCTGGCAGACGCTGGCCAGCGCCTCCATCGGACGGTCCAGGGCCCCCAGCAGGCGCAGGTTCATCAAGAGCAAGTCGAGCGGCACGCAGCCCGAGCGCTCGGAAAGGCCGAGCACGCTGGCGTGCACCCGGCTGGCTCCCGACTCCAGGGCGGTGAGGGCGTTGGCCAGGGCCAGGCCCCGATCATTGAAGCCGAACCAGTCGAGCCGCTCGGGCAAGCCCTTGCGCCGACAAAGCTCAGCGACGAAGGCCACCAGACGGGCCACGCCCTCCGGGGTGGCGCAGCCGGTGGTATCCACCAGCGCCAAGCGCTGAGCGCCGCTGTCCAGCGCCCGGCCCAGGGTGTCCACCAGCCAGGCGGGATGAGCCCGCGGGGCATCGGGGCAGAGCAGGGTGACGTTCAGGCCCAGCCCGTCGGCGAACAGGATCGATTCTTGCATGCGCTCGGCACGGGCCGCCGTAAAGGCTTCTCCTTTCCAGTCCTGAAGGGGGGAGTAGCCGCACTGCAGCAGCACGTGAATGGCGTGGCCGAGTTGCTCGCAGGCCTCAGCCACCCGCTCGAGCTCGGTGGCATGGCTCTGGCAGAGCACGGCCGAGCGCACCTTCAGTCGCGACTCGGCAACCTCGGAAACCAGTGGCAGGGTCTCGGCCCAGCCGTCCCCTGCATCTCCCAGGCAAACCAGGTCGAGGCCCAACTCGTCGAGGTGGTGCAGCAGCCGTAAGCGCTCGGAAAGAGCGGGCTGGCGGGCGGCCGGGCTGTGGGGAGCCTCGAGCAGGGTCACATCCAGCACCTCGGGGCTGGCGCGCAGCTCAGCTGCGCCCTGCTGGCGGTTCCAGTCGTAGATGAGTTGCTCTTCGGTCACAGGGCCTCCAGCTCGTGGGGCTCGAGCACGCGCCCGCGCTCGCGGGCGGCCAGCAGCACGGATTCGACCTCGCCGCTCTTCTGGCTTTGCAGCTGCCAGCCGCGCACGTTGGCGGGGCCGCTGCGAGGACCCACGGCAAATCGAGCCTCTCGGCCCAGCAGGCCGGGGGCCACTCCCGAAAAGGTCCGCTCGAAGAGCTGGCGCTCGCCCAACTCGTAGAGCTCGATCAATCGCTCGGCGCTCTCGGCCGAGGTGGCCGCAAAGGCGTCCCGGCCCAGGCCCGGCCAGCTGAAAGGCAGCGGCACGCGACAGTGGCGGCTGACCGTGTCCACATACTCTTGCAGGCGGGTCAGGTCGTTCTGCAGCACGCCCAGCAGCCTGAGGTTGACCAGCAGATGCTCCATGGGGGTATTGCCCACCCGCTCTCCGATTCCCAGGGCGGTGCCGTGCACCCGGTCCACCCCCGTCTCCACGGCGGCCAGGGTGTTGGCCAGCCCCAGCCCGCGGTCGCGATGCCCGTGCCAGTCGATCTTGACCGACCTGCCCGTCCGGGCCACCACGCCTCGAATGAAGCGCACCAGGGCGCGCACGCCGTCGGGGGTGGCGTGGCCCACCGTATCGCACAGACAGATGCGGATGGCCCCGCACTCGATGGCCGTGGTGTACAGGCGGCGCAGGGTCTCGGGGTGGCTGCGAATGGTGTCCTCGGTGACATACATGACCTCCAGGCCCTGCTCGACGGCGTACACCACCGCCTCTTCGGTCACCTTGAGCATCTTGTCCAGCGTCCAGTCCTCGGCGTACTGGCGCACCGGGCTCGAGCCGATGAAAAGGTCGGCTTCCAGCACCTTGCCGGTCTTCTGGGCGATGTCCACGATGGGCTGAATATCGACTTTGAGGGTGCGACCCGCGCAGCTGGGCTTAATCTTGAGCTTCTGGTCCACGATCTCGGTCACGATGGCGGTCACGTCGGCCACCGCCCGGGGCCCCGCGCCGGGCAGTCCGACATCGGCCCCGTGAATGCCGAGGGCCTCCATCAGGTGGAGGATCTCGAGCTTGGCCTCGATGGGGGGATCGTAAGCCGAGGGCCGCTGCAGGCCATCGCGCAAGGTCTCGTCTTGCAGCTCGAGGTGGCGGTTGAGCTGCAAGAAGGCGGTATCGGGTAGATTCCAATCATATGCCATAGCCAGCGGTGCTTTCTGTTCGGGCGTCTTGCTTCCTGGTTTGACCGGCCTGAGGCGCCGCGTTGGCGCGGCGCCGTTCAACAGATTGTCTACACTCCCGCGCGTTCCGATTCTGAACAGGTCAACGCGCGGGAGTGTAGGAAACCCCTGCCAGGAAATGGAAACTAACCGTTTATGGGAATTGACCTCGAGCAACTGGCCAGGCTCTTGCTGGCCGCCTTTTTAGGCGGGTTGATCGGCGTCGAGCGCGAGCGGCTCAACCGGGCCGCCGGTCTGCGCACCCACGTGCTGGTTTCGGTGGGCTCGGCCCTGTTCACCCTGATTTCGCTGTTTGCCTTCCAGGGGATCGGGCCGGTCAACGACCCGGCCCGAGTGGCCGCCCAGATCGTCAGCGGCATCGGCTTTCTGGGAGCGGGCACCATCATGAAGCACGGGGCCACCGTCCGCGGCCTCACCACCGCCGCCACCCTGTGGGTGTGCGCCGGCATCGGCATGGCCGCGGGAGCGGGATTTTACCAGGGGGCGGTGCTGTCTACCCTCATCACGCTGGTTTCGCTGGTCACCCTCAAGCGCATCGAGTCGCGCTTCAGCGATCGCGAGTTCACCCACCTGGAGCTGACCATGGACGACGGTCCCGGCCAACTGGCCAAGGTGCAGGGGGTGCTCGAGTTGCTGGGGATTACCCTGCGCAACCTGGAGCTGATGCATGAAGAAGCGACCATGCTGTTGCGGCTCACCGTGGAGATGCCCCGCGACCTGAGCAAGACGGTCCTTTTGCAGGCTCTCAGCGACGTGGGCGTGACCCACGTCGAAATGTAACCGAGCTACTGGCTCTGAGTGTCCAGGGTGATGGACACGGTCGATTTCTTGGTGCCCCGCCAGTAGCCAAGCTGGACCACATCGCCGGGCTTCTTGGTGGCCAGGTAACCCAGAAACTGCGAGACAGACAGCACGGTGCGTCCGTCGGCCTGGACGATGGTATCCCCCACGATGAGACCGGCCGAGCCGGCGGGCGAGCCGTTGATGACCGAGGTCACCATCACGCCTTTCTTGACCGGAACCCCGTAGGTCAACTGGAAGTCCTCGGTGAGGTTCTCACCGGTGATCCCCAGCCAGGGCTTGCCCGAGCCAGCCGCGGCGGGAGCCGACTGGACCAGCTTCTTGGCCAGCTGGATGGCGTCGTTGATGGGGATGGCGAAGCCCAGGCCCTGAGCGTGCTTGTAGCTCTGGGGGCCGGTGTAAACCAGGGCGTTGATGCCCACCACCTCGCCCTTGAGGTTGATCAGGGCCCCGCCCGAAGAGCCCGGGTTGATGGCGGCGTCGGTCTGGATCAAGTTCCTGTAGTTGACCCCGGCCACTTTGACGTTGCGGCCGCGCCCGCCCACGGTGCCTACCGTCACGGTGCCCGAGAAGCCCAAAGGATCCCCGATGGCGATAGCTGTCTCGCCCAGCTTGACCTTGTCGGAATTGCCCACCTTGGCCACCGGCAGGTTGTTGGCCTCGATTTTGAGCAGGGCCAGGTCCTGCTCGGGGGCAGCCTTCCAGACCTTGGCGGTGTAGGTCTTGCCACCCGCCAGGGTGACTTTGACCACCTTGGCCTTGGCGATGACATGGTGATTGGTGATGATGTAGCCATCGGTGCGCAGGATAACGCCCGAGCCGATGCCCGGCTCTTCCTGACCCTGCCGATAGGTGCGGATCGACACCACGGACTTGCGGGCAAGCTCGATGGCCCGAATCTTATCTTGCTCGACGTCGGCCCCGGCCAGCGGCGCAAGGAGCGCGATCAGCAAGATGGTCAGGAGTCGCTTTCTCATCAAACCTCTCCCCAGTGAAGGGCTGTCAGACGTGTATGGAGGCGACCCAGAAGAGCAGGCAAGACCTTCAGCACGTAACGCTCAACACACTAGAAGTTATTATCCGGAAGAAAGGACCCTCCTGCGCAAGCTCAGAACAGCCCACCCGTTGAAAGCTGTTGTGAAAGAAGGACTTCGCGTGAAGAAGCTGTTTCTGGCCCTCACCCTGGCCGCGGCCCTGGCCGGCCTGGCCGCCTCGGCCCCCAAACCCGCTCCGGTGGGAGATTTCTTTCTCATCGCCAGCACCACCGGCACCAACATGGGCACCAGCGTCATGGTCACCAAAGCCCTGACCGCCAGCTACAGCCATCCCAAATCCGCCCCGACGGGCGCCACCGCCAGTCTGGACGTGCCCGCCGGCCTGGGGGTCGGACCCAACGTCGCGGTGACCATCCAGAACGTCAAAGGCACCGACGTCAGCGCGAAGAGCGAGCTCATCCGCTACTGGGGCTGCGGCGAGAGCGTACTCAAAGGCCAGCCCGAGCACCTCAAGCACCAGCATGTCGGCACCGGCAAGACCCATGTCGGGGGCTCCAGCGGGACGGCTGATTACGCCAAGCTGGGCAGCATCACCGGCAAGGCTCCCGGGGCCTACCTGCTCAAGACCAGCTACGCCGGCAACACTCCCATCACGCTGGGAGAGCCGCAGGAGTTTCTCGAGCCGGTGGCCTTCACCGCCCCCAGCACCACCATGATGGCTCAGGTGGACCTGAGCAAACCGGTCAAGCTGGCCTGGAGCAAAGTGCCCCGGGCGGTCGGCTACAGCCTGATGGCCTCGGGCACCGACAAGGCAACCGGCAAGCCCTGCATGTGGGAGGCACTGAAGGACGGCCAGAGCAGCTGGTACACCATGGGCACGACCGCGGGAGCGAAGTCGGGCAAGCTGCTGCCCCCCGACCACCTCTCCTGCACCATTCCGGCCGGCATCTTCGAGGGCTCCCCAACCGTCTCCGTGATCTTGATCGCCTACTCGGCCGACGTGCGCAGCGCCGGGTCAATGAGCGCCGTGGCCTGGGCCCAATCCACCGCCACACTGCTGCTGCAGCCGACCCCGTGAGCCAGGGCAACGGAGCCGCCCCCTCGGGACCCATTCCTCCGCGCGCCCTGGCGCATGCGGCCGTGCTTCTCAGCGAAGCTCAGGAGGCGATCGGTTACTTCCTGGCCGCCCTGGAGGAGCGACTGCCGGCGCTGGATACGAGGGCTCTGCACTGGACCGCCCTGACCCATCCGCGTCCCTGTACTTATGCTGATTTGCAGGCCGGGCCCTGGGCCTGGCGGGTGGTCGTCGACCCCCAGCCTGCCACCGAGGCCCTGACCGAGTCCCTGCAGGCATGCGCGGTCACCACCCGACTGCCGGTCGCCACCGCCCCCCAGTGGGCCGCTCCTTCTCCCGGGCTGCTGGTGGAGCAGGCCCTGAAGCTGGCCGGCGCCAGCGTGCTGGTCTTTCTTACCGAGTCGCCCGAGGACGCCACCCCGCTGGAGTGCATGCGAGCCCTCAACCAGGCGGTCTGGGCCTGGATGGACGCGGGCGCCCTGCTGCTGGCCTGGCCCGAGGGCCGGGTGGCCTGGAGCAAGGCGCACCTGGACGACTTCCGCCCGAACGTGCTGGGCCCGGAGGAGGTCGGGCTGTTCGTGAGCGCTGGCATCATCGAGCTGGAGGGCCAGCAGCTCACCCGCACCTACGGGCTGGGCCAGTTCGGCCTGCCCGACCTGCTCTTTGCTGGAGAGGTCGACCCGGCCGTGCTGGCCGGGGCGGCCACCTTCGCGGTGGCTCGCGAGCAGTCGCTGCGGGTGGGCGACCGGCTCGAGCACGAGGGCCGACGCTGGAAGGTCGCCAGCCCGGCAACCTCCAGCGAGCAACCCGGCTTGAAGAGCCGCCACGGGCTGGTGGTGCTGACAGGGGAATGAACGCCCTGCGGGCCGAGCTCGAGGCCGCCTGCCGCTCGCTGGGGGCCGACCCGGTCGAGCCCCTGCTCACCCTCTCGCGTGACGAGCGCCTGATGAGCCCGCTGGCCCTGAAGCTGGGCCTGGATCCTGAGGCGTTGGCCGCCAGGCTGAGCATTCCCGTGACGGTGGAGGCGGGCTACCTCTTCCCCGAGCCGCGCTATGAGCTGACCTTCGGCCCCCTGAAGGGTCTCGGCCACCGCTGGGAGTCGTTCTTTCGCATGGCCGAGTTCCTGGGCCTGGAAAACGAGGACGAGGTTCCCTGGCACGAGCTGACCCATCCCGACGAGCAGCATCTGGTGCGCTACACGGCCTGGCGAGCGGCCGGGCTGGGCAGCCCCGAGCGGTTGCGCACCTTGCTCGACGACTACTACTGCCGGCACGACCTGTTGCGCAGCCGGGCGCGGGTGGCGCTGTGCCGGGCCGCCTTGAATGGCATTCAGTGACAGTTGTCACTGAATGCCAGGCGCCCGTCAGGCATGATGACTTGAGAACAAACCCTGTCCGGGTTACAATTCTTGAGAGGCAGGTAACAAACGATGGACGATCTGCGTAAACGCGTCGAGCGGTTGGAATCGCGATTGGAGCGAAGTCAGAGGCACACCGAGCTGGTTCTCTCCACCCAGCGTCAGGTCATGGACACCGCCTTCGAGCAGGTGCGCTTGAGTTTCGATCAGGTGCGCCTGGCGCTGCTGGAGCAAGAGGCGGCTTTGAGAGCCCAGGGGGCTGAGAGCAAAGAAAGCGTGCATGAGCTGGCCCAGATTGTCCTGGACCTGGAGCGTCGCCTGTCCGAGCTCGAGACCCCACCCGCTGCGTAGTCAATAAAGCTCGGCCAGCTTCGCTCGCAAGGTGGCCAGGTCGTTGGAGTTGGACGACAACCGCACGCGCCGGATGCGCAGCGTCCCATCGTAGGGCCTGCTCACCCCGTACTCGGTGCCGAACTGCATCTTGAAACCGGCCCGGGCGGCCAGCTGCAGGCAGCGCTCGTCAAAGTGACCGTAGGGCCACGCCAGGGCAGTGACCTCGACATCCAGCTGACGCTTGAGCTCCGAGCGCGACTTCTTCAGGTCCGCCAGCAGCTGGTCGGGAAAGACCCGCGACAACCGGAGCCGCTCGGGAATCAGCACGTGCAGGTCGTAGGTGTGCGAGCCGAACTCGAACAACCCGGTATCCTTCATCTCCTTGAGCTGCTTGAGGGTCAGATGGGGAGTGGGGCGAGGCGAGCCGATCTTGCCCACCACCAGGAACAGGACGGCCGGATACTTGTGCTTCTTCAGAACCGGCAAGGCGTAGCGATAGACGCCGTCGTAGCCGTCGTCGAAGGTGATCAGCACCGGCTTACCCTGGAGCTTTTTCTTGCCCCACAGGAATAGACGTGCGTCCTCGAGCCGCACCGGCTGGTAGCCGTGGCGCCTGAGGTAGGCCATGTGGGCCGCGAATAGCTCGGGGCGGAGCGTCATGGCATCATCGCCTTGCGGGGAGAGCTGGTGGTAGCAGAGCACCGGCAGTTCGCGAGCCTCGCGCGCGGCGACCGGCATGACCAGGAGCAAGACCATCAAGAGCCTGAGCACTGCCCCTTTTTCTAACGCCAGGAACCGGACGCCTCCCATGAGAACGAGGCCACATGGATCTCGACGAACTGTTGCTCAATCGCCGCCAACTCGAGGATGTTCGTCTGGCACTGCGAGAACGCATCGCCCAGGGCCTGGCGGCGGACGGAGAGGAGATCCGAGCTCTGCTCACCTACCTGCCGCCCCCTCGGGAGAAGCCCACCGGCAGGGTGATGGTGCTTGACTGCGGCGGCACTAACCAGCGCGCGGCCCTGGTCGACCTGGACAGCCGCAAGGTCGAAGCCGGCCCTCTTGAGGAGCACATCAAGGACGGACGCGACGGGCCCGTCTCGGCCGAAGAGTTCTTCGATTCCCAGGCAGCCCTGGTGGCTCGCCTCAACCCACCTCCCGGCTGCAACCTCGGCTACTGCTTCTCCTACCCCGCCCAAATTCTGCCCAATCGGGACGCAACGTTGATCCGCTGGACCAAAGGAGTGAACGTGACCGGCGTCGAGGGCGAGCCGGTCGGCGCCGCGCTGGCCCGGGCCATGCGTCGGGCCGGCCTGGCACCGGGCGAAGTGCGGGTTCTCAACGACACGGTGGCCTCGCTCCTGGCTGGAGCCCTGACCCACCCCGAGTACGAGGACTACATCGGGCTTATCGTGGGCACCGGCACGAACTCTGCCGGTTTCCTTCCCCTGGACGCGATCCCCAAATACCGCGGACCGCTGACAGGCAAGATGGGAGTAAACCTGGAGTCGGGCAACTTCCACCCGCCCCACTTGACTGCAGCCGACGAGGCGGTGGACCGCAACTCCGACAACCCCGGCCTGCAACGCCTGGAGAAGGCGGTCTCGGGCTACTATCTGCCTTTTCTCTTCGAACAGTGCGTTCCCGGATTGACCGGCTTTGATCCGACCGCCGGCACCCGGACCCTGGTCGACCTTCGCACCAACCGGCCCGAGTCGACCGAGGGGAAAGCGGCGGCACGCCTGCTGGCCCGCTCAGCCGATCTGGTGGCGGCTTGCCTGGCCGGACTGATCGATAACTATCCGGGCCAGGGGTCAGTGGGCATCCTGGCCGAGGGAAGCACGTTCTGGAAAGATCCCCAGTATCCCGGCCGGGTGGGCGAGACCCTGCAGGCACTGCTTGGCCAGCGCAAATTCGCCCTGCTGCAAGCCAATGAGGCGAACCTGATGGGAGCTGCCTGCGCCGCCGGACTGCCCTGAAGTAAGGAGGTAAACGAAATGCCCAAGCGCGTTCTGGTCCCTCTGGATGGCTCAGCCTTCTCCGAGATGGCCATCGAATATGCCGTGGATTCCGCTGGCTCAGACGGCCAGCTGATTCTCTGCCGGGCACCGGAGGTCATCCCTGTTCCCGTCATGGCCAAGCTGTTCGAGCACCAGGAAGTGGTGCAGAATGCCCAGGAGCAGCTCAACCAGGAGGTTGCCGACTACCTTCAGCAGTGGGCGGCGCGACTGGCCGAGCGCGGGCTGAGGGTGTCCACCATCCAACTGCAGGGGGCGGCGTCCGAGTCGATCCTGGCCTGCGCCCAGGCCGAGAAGGTCGACTTGATCGTCATGAGCTCCCAGGGTCGAAGCGGCCTTGACCGCCTTCTCTTCGGGAGCGTGGCCGAGCAAGTGTGGCGACACAGCACCTGTCCGGTCTTGTTGTTGGGGGCTCGAGCAACTCGCCACGGGACCGGCTGACAGGAGCGGTTCCTGTCACCATTGCACGATTCTCGACCCGGACATTAGAATAGAGTGGTATCGATTCAGGAGGAGCGTCTATCATGCACTCATCAGACCCGAAGTTGGAAGCCGTCCGCCAGGCGCGGGCCCAATGGGAAGCTCGCCACGGGAGCAAGCACCCCCTGCGCAAGGCCAGCTTCAAGAACTGGTCGGGGGCGACCCTCGAGCCGCTCTACACCCCTGAGCACATCGCCCATCTCGACCCCGTGGCCGACATCGGCTTTCCGGGCGAGTTCCCCTACCTGCGCGGGGTCCATCCCACCATGCACCGCACCCGCATGTGGACCATGCGATTGTTCTCGGGCTTTGCCACCCCTAAAGACACCAACGCCCGCTACCACAAGCTGCTCCAGAGCGGGCAGGATGGGCTCTCGGTGGCCTTTGACATGCCCACTCTGATGGGCTACGACTCTGACCATCCCCGCTCGCTGGGCGAGGTGGGCAAGTGTGGCGTGGCGGTGGACACCCTGGCCGACATGGAGATCCTGTTCCAGGGCATCCCCCTGGATAAAGTCAGCACCTCGATGACCATCAACGGTCCGGCTGCCATCTTGCTGGCCATGTATCTGGCCGTGGCCGAGAAGCAGGGGGTTAGCTTCGACAGGGTCCGCGGCACGCTGCAAAACGACATCCTCAAGGAATACATCGCCCAGAAGGAGTGGATCTTCCCTCCCGAGCCCAGCCTCAAGGTGGTGGTGGACACGGTGGAATACTGCACCCGCCACGTCCCCCAGTGGAACACCATCTCCATCTCGGGCTACCACATCCGCGAAGCCGGCGCCACCGCGCTGCAAGAGCTGGTGTTCACGCTGGCCGACGGCATCACCTATGTGCAGGCCTGCATCGAGCGCGGCCTGGACGTGGACGAGTTCGCTCCCCGCCTGAGCTTTTTCTGGGACTGCCATAACAATTTCTTCGAGGAGATCGCCAAGTTCCGAGCCGCCCGCAAGATCTGGGCCCGGGTCATGCGCGACCGCTTCAAGGCAAAGGATCCGCGTTCTTGGAAGCTGCGCTTCCACACCCAGACCGCGGGGGTCTCGCTGACCGCCCAGCAGCCCGACAACAACATCGTGCGCACGGCCTACCAGGCCATGGCGGCCGTCCTGGGAGGCACCCAGTCGCTGCACACCAACGCCATGGACGAGACCCTGGCCCTCCCCACCGAGAAATCAGCCCAGATCGCCCTGCGCACCCAGCAGATCCTGGCCTATGAAACCGGGGTGGCGGACGTGGTCGATCCCCTGGCCGGCTCCTACTTCGTGGAGTCTTTGACCGACTGGATGGTCAAGGAGTGCTTCGCCTACTTCGACCGCATCGAGCAAGAGGGTGGGGTGCTGTCAGGCATCAACTCGGGATTCTTCCAGCGCGAGATCGCTCGCAGCGCCTACGACTTCCAGCAGGCCGTGGAAAGCAAGGACGAGATCATCGTGGGCGTGAACGACTTCACCCAGGACTGCGCCGCGGGCGAGATCCCCATCCTCAAGATCGGCCGAGAGGCGGAGCAGTTGCAGGTGGCCAACCTCACGAAGGTACGCGAGAAGCGCAACCACGAGCAGGTGGAAGCCGCCCTGGAGACCCTCAAGAGCGCGGCCGCCAAGGGCCAGAACGTCATGCCCGCGCTGCTCGAGGCGGTCAAGACCTATGCCACGCTGGGAGAGATGGTGGAAGTCATGCGGGCCGTCTACGGGGAGTACCGCGAGCCGGCCTTCCTGTGACCGTCCGAGTCCTGTTCTTCGCCTCACTGAGGAACGTGGTCGGCTCGGAGGAGCTGGACGTGGAGGTGCCGGAAGCCAGCAGCGCCGAGGCTCTCTTCGCTCAGCTCTGTGAACGCTGGCCGGGGCTGACGGCCTATCGGCCCGTCCTGCGGGTGTCCGCCGGGGAGGAGCTGGTGCCGTGGAGCCACATCCTGCAGCCAGGTCAGGAGGTGGCCCTGCTGCCTCCCGTCAGTGGGGGCTCGGAAGACCTGGTGCGGCTCGGCCAGGAGCCGATCTCGGTGGACGAATGCCTGGCCTTCGTGCGCCGCGACGATTGCGGGGCGGTGGTTCTGTTCCTGGGCACGGTACGCAACCAGACCGGGGGCCAGCCGGTGGAGCGGCTGGACTACCAGGCCTATGCCCCGGTGGCGCTCAAGGAGATGGATCGCCTGGCGGCCGAGGCGCGCGAGCGTTGGCCGCTGGGCTCACTGGCCCTCTGGCACCGGCACGGCTCGCTGGGTCCGGGTGAGATCAGCGTCTGCGTGGCCGTGTCGTCCGGGCATCGCAAGGAAGCCTTCGAAGCCGGACGCTGGCTGATCGACACGCTGAAGAGCACGGTTCCGCTCTGGAAGAAAGAGGTGGGACCGCAAGGCGAGGTCTGGATCGAGGGGGACGCCCGGGTCTGAAGCGGTGGCCGGCACTGGTCGGGAATGTGCCGATTCTGTCGGCATGTGCTGGCAAACGTGGCACATCGCCCGGCATTGATGGACGAAGTCTAGCGGTTGGCCGCGGCCAGGGCCGTTGAGACGATGGCGCCCGGCCAGCCAAACAGCAGGGCCGGAACGGTCATGACCGCTGCGCTGAGACCCACGAAGGGAGAACAGCCAGGCGTCACCGAGAGACCCGGCAGCCTGTAAAGAAAAGGCCCCTCGCGAACGAGAGGCCTTTTCATTCAGGCTGCCGGGCCGGGGGCCCGGTGACCCGACCTAGCGGCGCCGCGCGTTGCCGGCGTTGCCAGCATTACCCGCGTTGCCCGCATTACCGGCATTGCCAGCATTTCCGGCGTTGCCAGCGTTACCAGCATTGCCCGCGTTACCGGCATTGCCCGCGCGAGCAACCGGAGCCCGCGCGTTCTCGATGTTGCTGCCCAGGTTGCGTCCCTGAACGGCCTCGATGGCCCGCTCGTACTTCGCTTTGTCGCCCGCGGTGATGGAGTTGCCACCCAGCACGTCCTTGCCGTCCTGGCCGAAGACCTGGCCGAGTTGCAGCGTGCCGCGCTTGAGAGCAGCCGATACCGCGCCCAGCGTCTCCACGTCGTTGGCCCCCACGCCACCGCCGCCAGCCAGGTCGCCGTTGCCGGTCGCTTCCAGCACCTTCTTGAGCTGGCCGTTGTCGTAGTTTCCGCCCGCGTTCTTGAAGCGGGAAGCCACCAGGGCGAAAGTTCCCGCCGACTGGGCGTTGGGATTGTTGGAGTTGAGATCCTGGTAGAGCACGTCGAGATTGCGGCCCATCTCCTGGGCGTTCTCGAGGCGCCCGCCGGCGTAGAACTCGGCCGCGTAGCCCTCCACGATGTTGGCCCGGGCCGCATCCGTCGGGATGGTGCCGTTGGCGGTGATCTTGTTGTTGTTCACGTTGCCGTTCTGGTCCACCGCGTCGATGTAGCGCTGCAGGCCCTCGAGGCTGGAGAAACGGAAGCCTGGCTGGGTAACGTTGCCGAAACCGCCATTCACGCCGCCGCCGCCGTAGGCACCTCCGGCTCCACCTGCGCCACCGGCAGCCCCACCACCATAGGCACCGCCGCCGCCGCCGATCGCTCCGGCTCCGCCGCCACCGCCATAGGCACCACCGGCGTTCCCAGCATTCCCAGCATTCCCAGCATTCCCGGCGTTGCCCGCGTTACCGGCGTTGCCCGCGTTACCGGCATTGCCCGCGTTACCGGCATTGCCCGCGTTACCGGCGTTGCCCGCGTTACCGGCGTTGCCCGCGTTACCGGCATTGCCCGCGTTACCGGCATTGCCCGCGTTACCGGCATTGCCCGCGTTACCAGCATTGCCCGCGCCACCAGCTCCACCAGCGCCGCCCGGGCCACCGTAGGCACCGCCCGGACCGCCCATCTGGCCGCCGCCGATGCCTTGATAGCCAGCCGAAAGCTGCATCAAGACTTGAAGGAGCATTTGAATCATCTGCATCATCTGCATCTGCATCTCGGGGGGCATTGCGCCCATTTGACCCACTCCACCGGGGTAGCCACCGCCGATCCCGCCGATGCCGCCCATGCCACCGAAGCCGCTGAACGCGTTCAAACCAAACGGGGAGGCGCCACCGATGCCGCCAAAACCACCAAATCCACCAAATCCGGGGACCGACGAGACACCTGGAAACGCCTGTGGAACCTGAGGGACGCCGAAGCCAAAACCTGCCATGCTGATTCCTCCTTCGCCACTTGGGGCCCGCCAACCAAGAATGAGGTTGCGGGTTCGATTGCTACCAGGATACACCAGAAAGGGGGTGCCGTTCACGCCAAAAACGGGCTATTTTCCGTCGCCGATGTTAAATCTTGATGAACGTCAAGTTTACATCCTGGCAACAACTACCCGGACGGCTTAACCACCTTCTTCTGGCATGTTCCATTCGGCCAGGGAGGGATCCTCTGATATCAGGCTGCCTGTCTCTGGGCCCCGCCCAGGAGGTCGTTCCAGCCCGCCAGATGAGGCGCGTAGAACACGCAGTCAGCAGCCAGTTGGCGGGCTGTCTTGAGGTTGGCTTCCACGGGCGGCAAGTTTTGCTGCAGCTCTTTGTGGGCGGTGCGAGCCTTGGAGATGTGCCTTACCGTCATGGCGCCGGCTCCGGCCAGTAAGAGCCCGGTCACCGGGTTCGGGAAGATGCCGCCCAGCACCAGGGCGCCGGCGGTCGCGCCCATCCAGGCCACCGTCTTGACGACCTGCTTGCGATAGGCGCCTTTGAGCTCGCTTCGGCGAGCGGAGAGCTCCTCGATCTCCGACTCTTTGCTGGCCTGCAACTGGCCCACGCTGGAGAGCAACTGCCCCACGCTGAGAGTTCCCCCGGGTACTTTGGCGGCGAAATCAGCCTGAGCTCCCGAGGCCAGCTCTTGCAGGTTGCGGCTGATCTCGCGGGCTTTGTCGGCGGGCATATCGGCCGGATAAGGCGTGGCCTGGGCTCCTCCGCCCAGATAAGTGTCGCAGGCGCGAGCGAGCGAGTCGGCGCTGGGCCCGGAAGTGTCTGAGGCGGCCGGAAGGTGGGCGCGCACGCCCTGCTGCAAGCGCTGCCCGGCGGACAGCACCACGGGGGTCTCGACGGTGGTCATGGCGATCTCCTGGAAATCTTTCGTTCTATTGTCCAGGGTAGTGCGGACCGGCGGGGCAGAGGTGAACGGCTTGTTAAACTTGGAAGCTCGCTCCGTCTTCCGCTCTCTCGAGCACCCCGGCGTAGTGGCCTTTCACTTCGGCCAGGATGTCCACTTCATCCGCCTGCGGGTAGAGGTGGGTGAGCACCACGCGCCGGGCGCCCGCCCGGGTGGCCACCTGGCCCACCTCGGCGCTGGTCAGGTGCACGCCCGGCATGGCCGGGTAGGCGGCCGGAATCGAGCACTCGCACAGGAACAGGTCGGCGTCGCGGGCAGCCTTCACCAGGTTCTCGCACGCTCCACTGTCGCCCGAGTAGCAGAACACTCGCCCCTCGGCTTCCACCCGAAAGCTCAACGCGTTCAGCTCGCCGTGCTCGACGCGCCAGGCGCTGACTTTCAAGTCGCCCAGGTTGATAGTCTCGTGCTCGTCGATCTCGTGCACGTGGCGTTCCCACTTCTTTGGTTCCACCCAGGACCAGGCGGCCCCGAGATGGGTCAGGAAGTGCCACAGCCCGTTGGGCCCGTAGAGCGTCAGATTGCGCCCGCTCCAGCCGGGAGCGTAGTTGAGGGCAAAGCAAAACGGGACCAGATCGCTGGTGTGGTCGGGGTGGGTATGAGTCAGAAAGATCCGCGTGACCCGCTCCAGGGCATGCCCCCCCTCGAGGAAGCGCCGCAGAGTGCCTGCCCCCATGTCGAACCAGAGCAGCTCCTCCCCGACCTCCAGCAGATAGCCCGAGGAGGCTCGTCGCAGGCTGGGGCAGACGGTGCCCGAGCCCAGTACGTGCAGCTTCACGAGAGCAGGTTGTAGAGAGCGTCGCGCCGCACCGGACGCCGCCCCGAGTCGCGAATCATCTGCAGCAGCGACTGCTCGGTGACCCCCACCGGGGTCTCGCAGCCGGCCATGTGGGTGATTCGCTCGTCCACCACCGTGCCGTCGAAATCGTCGGCGCCCGCAAACTGGGCTCGAGCCGCGTTCTCCAGTCCGCTCATGACCCAGTAGGCCTTGACGTGTGGGAAGTTGTCCAGCATCAGGCGGCCCACGGCCACGTTACGCACGACCGCGTCGCCATCCATCAAGTTGAGCTTCTTGAGGGGCGTGTTGTCGGGATGAAAGCGCAGCGGGATGTAGGCCAGAAACCCCCCCGTCTCGTCTTGCAGACGGCGCAGCTTGTCCAGATGCTCGATGCGCTCGGCCATGGTTTCGATGTGGCCGGCCAGCATGGTGGCGCTGGTGGGGATGCCCAGCTGGTGGGCCTCTTTGTGAATGGCCAGCCAGCGCTCGGGCCCCATTTTGTCGCGGTAAAGCTTCTGGTGGATCCGGTCGGTGAGCACCTCGGCCCCGCCGCCTGGCAGCGACCCCAACCCGTTCTCGCGCAGGTCTTGCAGGACCCAGGCAACGCTCTTGCCGGCCAGTTGGGCGAAAAAGTCGATCTCCACGGCGGTAAAGGCCTTCAGGTGCACGTTGGGATAGTGCTCGCGCAGGGTCGAGAGCAGCCGCGGGTAGTATTCGTAAGGATAGTCGGGATGGAGCCCACCCACGATGTGGACCTCGGCCCCCTCTACGCCCTTCATGATGGAGACGCGCCCGATCATCTCCTCCAGGCTCATCTCGTAGGCGCCTTCCTGACCGCTCTTGCGGGCGAAGGCGCAAAACATGCACGAGAGGGCGCAGACATTGGAGTAGTTGAGGTGCATGTTGACCACGTAGGTGGTGCGATCGCTGTAGAGCCGCTCGCGCACCTGATTCGCCAGAGTGTACACCCAGTTGAAATCGGGCTCATCGAAGAGGGCCAGGCCCTCCTCGCAGGTTAGCCGCTGTCCGGCCTGGACTCGGGCCTCGATTCGCCCCCGGTCTACCCCGGTGAGGGTCTTCAAGATGGCTTCTCCTCGCGTTTGTGATTTTTTTCCCAAAGCAGTTTTCTGGAGGAGAAGCGGGTTCCCTTCAACCGGCCGGGGGCTCGGGACTCTCGCTGGCCGCCTTCACGGCCGCCCTGATGGCGCGGGTCACGCGCTTGACCAGCGACACGACGGGTCGGTCGCTGAAATCCTGAGCCAGGGTGGCGGCCACCTCGGCGTCGGGGGGCGCCAGGCCCAGTTCCTCGCGCAGCCGCTCGCGGTGATAGGCCACCCAGAGGTAGAGGTCGGCCTCGGTGCGAGAGGGGAACTCGCGCATGACCTCGGTGGACCGAATGGCTTCCACCACCGGCTGGTAGACCTGCTCGTACCAGCTCTGAGCCGCCTGGCGGAGATCCACCTCACGATTCTGCTCCAGACCCAGGTAGTAGCGATGCACCTCGATATGGTCGAGCAGCACCTCGTAACGAGCCGGCCCGGTCAGACGCAGCTCCACCTCCAACCCGGTGGCCTCCAGAAAGCGGGCGTACTGGGTCTCGGCCACCAGCTCGTCGATGTCCATCTCAGGGGTGAGCCGACCCTTGAAGGGGATCTCGGTCACCACCGCCTCGATCTCGGCCAGCTTGTTGGCCCGGGCCACCGAGACCCGATGGTTGCCGTCGCGCACGAAGTAGACGTCGCCCACCTGAAAAACTTCGATGGGGGGCAGCGAGACCAGCTGGTTGAGAGCCACGTCCAGGCGCTTCCAGCGCTCTTCGCTGGCTGGGTTGAGGGGCAGGAAGTGGCGGTCGAAGTCGCGGTAGCGTCCCACGCTGCCCACGATGTGGTCGATGGGGATCATCTGCGTGCCGCGCGGAATCTGGCGCTTCTCGCACAGAAGCTGGTGGACTTCGTCAAAAGAGAGCAGCCGCTCGCCGGGCCGCTGACCAAAAAACTCCAAGAGCGAGGCGATCAGCCCCGGGGAATGAAGCCGATAGAACTTCTCGGCCGCAGCCGCGGCCGGATAAGGCGCACCGTTGTCCATAGCACAATATCTCGCCCCGCACCTGAAAAAAACCTGAAACGATAAGCGTGGCCGAATGTTCATCGGATATTCATAACCGTTTCAGGGCGATGAGGGATGATCAGGACATGCCTGATGCCATCGAAGAACTCAACAAGACCGGTGCCCGTTCCCCGATGCTGGAAGCCTATGCCGACTACCTGCAAAAACTGAAGGCCCAGGGGGGACCCGACAAGAGCGGCGTGGTGGTGGATGCCGTGGCCGTCAAGCCGAACGGTGAGCGCACCTCGCTCGGCTACCTCAAGGAGCGGGTGAACGCCTTGAAGGTGGAAGTAGCCAAGCTCAACGAGAAGGCCCAGACCTCAACCGCCCAGGCGGCTCAGGCCGATCAGGCCTCGCAGGAGCTCGAGCGCCAGTCAGCCGTGGCCCAGGGCGAGTCGCTCTTCGGCCGCATGGAGTCGGACCGGGCCCGCATCGAGTCCGAGGCCGAGATCTCCCGGGCCAACCAGCTCGAGCAGCAGGCCCAGGAATCCGAGTCGCTGGCCCGTGGGGCCAAGCGCGAGGCAGACCTGCTCCGGGCCCAGGGCGAGCGCGCCCTGGAGCGCGCCGAATCGGAGAAATCCAACGAATCCTACCAGCAGGGCATGAGCCTGCTGACTCAAGCCGGCGACCGGGAAGCCAGGGTGATGCGCCACAGCACCGAGGGCACCCGCCTGCAAGGCGAGAACCGCAGCCGCCGCCAGAGCGGGGAGGCAGCCCAGCAGCGCCACAAGAGCGCCGAGCAGGCTTCCGGAGAGGCCGAGAAGCGCTCCACCAGCCTCAAGGACCAGTCTCGCAGCAAGGGCTCGGAGGCCTCCCGCCTCAAGCTCGATGCCGAGCAGTCGCGCAGCCAGGCGGCCGAGCGCACGCTCGAGCAGCAGCTCATGGAGAAGAAGGCCGACGAGCTGGTCGAGATGGCCTCGCAGCTCGAGTTTATCGTAGCGACGTAGCCCGGGCGTCGACCTCGGCAAGAAAACGCGCCGTCTCGTGCTCGAGGCGGCGGAAGCCGTAGTCCACCGGCAGCACGTGGAAAGCCCGCCGCAGCCACAGCAGTCTGCGCAAGCGCGAGGAGACATTCTGAGCGATGAACGGGGCATTGGTCGGCGGCACGGTGTGATCCGAGCGCGACTGGGCGATCAAGAGCGGGCACTCCACCTGATTCAGGCGCGGTCGCACCTCTTCGAGCAGTGTCAGCAGCTCGCCCACGGCGTGAACCGGCAGCACCGTGTGGACACCGTGTTTTCGACGCTTGCGAGCCCGATGGTTGGCCACGTCGAAGACCACCGGCAGGGCTGAGGTGAAGGTCCGGGCCATAGGGTAGAAGCGGCGCACCCACGAACCGAAGAAAACCGGGGTAGCGAGTAAGGTCAGCGACTGCAGAGCCCGCACCGTGGCCAGGTGTAGACCCAGCGTGCCGCCCATCGAGAAGCCGACCACCGCTACCCGGTCGTAACGCTGCTTGAGGTGGTCGAAGCTGGCCTCGGCCGCGTCCAGCCAGTCGGTGTACAGCACCATGTTGAAGTCTTCCAGCATCTCGCCGTGGCCCGGCAGAAGGGGCGCGTAGCAGGTATGACCGCGCCGGTGCAGGGCCGTGCCCAGGCTGCGCATGGTCTGGGGGGAGCAGGCAAACCCGTGCAGCAACAACACGGCCGCTTTCTCACCCTGGCCCGCGAGCAGGAAGGGCGAGGAGAGGTCGGCGCGCGGGGGTTGGGCATTCCAGGCCAGCATCGCCGAGCAATTCCCCGGACAAAAGCCTATGCCTGCCAGGCCTCGCATAGACTGTGCGATGAATTCTGAACAGGTTTAGTCGACCTGGGAGCGATAGCGAGACCACAGGTTGTGGTAGAGCGACCAGAGGCGGCTCTTGGACTCGCTATCGTCGTAGACGCTCTCCACCCGCTCGCGGGCGGCCGCTCCCAGCCGGCCAGCCTCCTCCGGGTGACTGAGCAAGAACTCCACCGTCTCGTCGAGCTCGGATTCCGAGCACACCAGGCCGTCCACACCGGGCCGGATGACCTCGGTGGGAACCAGCGAGATCACCGGCTTGCCCAGTTGCATGATGCCCAGCAGAAGCGGATGCAGCTCGCGATGGTCCGAAGTCAACACGAAGACGTCCAGGGCCGCCAGCACGTCGGGGCCCGAGCGCCCCCAGGGCAGGTGGTGGACCCGGTCCTCGGGATCAGGCCGGGAGAGCCCCAGAAAGCCCAGGTGCAACTCCGGCCGTCGCTCCTGCAGGCTCTCGAGAATGCGGGTCCCCGGCTCCACCACCAGCCCCACCAGGGGCTCACTCTCCTCCAGGCCAAGCTTTCTGCGCACCCGTTCGCGTGAGCCATCGCGGGGGGCAAAGTCGTGGGGAGAGATGCCGTCTCGAATGAGCGAGAGCTTGCGGCGGGGAGCCAGGCGGCGGGCCACCTGCTCGAAGTCTTGCTCGGAGACGGCCACCAGGTGGTGGCACCAGCGGGCCGCCAGCCACTCCATGGCCCAGGCGGTTCCGTTGGAAGGCAGGCTGCGCACGGTGTGGATTACCACCGGCACGGCGCACAACCAGGCCGCCAACCGCCCTAGAAAACCGGCCCGCACGCTGTGGGTGTGGACCACATCGGGACGCAGGCGGCCAATCAGGTAGACCAGATCGATCACCGAAGCCAGATCGTGGGTCAGGCTCGGTCGAGGCGAAAAGCTCAGGTCCAGCACCTGGGCCCCGGCCTCTTCCAGCTCATCACGAAAGTAGGCCACCGTGGTGGCCAGGCTGACCTCGGCTTCCTGGGCCGAGAGGCGATAGAACCACGAGCGCAGGAAGGTCGCCGCCTGATCGTCGGTGGTGGTAAGAAAGAGGATTTTGAGCGGCTCGCCCATGACGAGCGCGGTTCTCCTCCCGAGCCGCCGAGGCCTGCCGAAGGAACGGCGCGGTGGGCGCGGAAGGCAGGGGCGTGAAATTCGCAACCAAGCTCCGTTTGGTCCTGTTCCTCTCGATCGCCCTGATGCTGACGCCGCTGGCCCTTCTCATGGGCGGCAAAATTGGCCTGCCGCCGCTGTGGGAAGGGGACAAGCTCGAGCAGAGGGCTTGCCCCGAGTGCCAGGGCAAAGCCACCGGGTGCAAATCGTGCTTCAATCAGGGGAAGGCCCGCTACATCCTGCCGGGCCCCCATCGCCCGACACGCTTTGCCGGGCTCATAATCGACAGCCAGAAGAGCTGGCTGGGCGAGCCCCCGCCCCCTCCCCTGCCGGCCAATCCGGGGGGGCAGGGCGTATTTCCCGCCCAGGTCAAGTTCATCACCAGGGACGGCTTTGTGGTCCCTCTCGAGACCGATCCGCGGGGACGATTCCAGGTCGAGCTGATCCCCGGCAGCTACAAAATTCAGGCCGGCGCCCCTGGCCTGCCGGCCTACGAGAGCCAGCTGGAGGTCGCTCCGCTGACCGAGCCCATCCGCTATGACGGGGGCCGGGGGGCCATGTACACCCTGCCCCTGATCCTCGACCTGGGAAAGAGCTAGGCCTTCAAGACCAGCTCGACCGGCTCAGGGGGTGGGAAGGTCGCCTTGACTACCTCCAGCCGGTTCCAGATCAGGCCGTTGCGAGCTGGATAGCCGCCCGCGAAGCGCTCGGGTGTGAGCTTCGTGCAGTCTTTGCACAGGAAGTACAGGGCCTTGCGCGACTGCTTCAGCTCGGTATCGTGAAAGCCCCCCCAGCCCTCGCGGTAGCGCTTGAGCTCTTCCTCACGAACGTTCCAGGTGGCCTGGTAAGGGGCGAGTTGCCCGGCCACCCCGCAGGAATCGCAGGTGGGCGCCATGGTCACCCGCTGGTTCTCCTTCCAGAGCGGATGACGCTCGAAAGGAACCTCGAGCACCCGCTTGTCCACGTAGCTGAAGGCCTGCTCGGAGGTCACCCCCAGCTGCTCGATCTGGCGGACTGCCTCGCTGGCGCTGCCGCCGGCCATGAGGTAGCTCTTGAGGCGGCCTTCCAGGCCCCTGAGCGAGGCGCCCAGTTTCTCGCCCTCCTCCTGCTGGATGTGGTAGCCGCAGTAGCGGCAGTGCACGGGATACTGCTCGGTGGGGCCGAGCAGGTTCAAACAACCCGGACAGCCCACCGGAGGCTTGGTGGCGGCGGGCTGCTGCAGCATCTCGGGATCAATCTTGACCTTCCCCTCGCAACGCGGACAGCGCACCTCGGTGGCGGCCGGGTCGACGAGGTCGAATCGAAGGCGGCACAAACGACAGGTCACCTGCATGCCGGGCGTGTTCCGCTCAACCCTTGACGGCTCCTCCCGTCAGTCCGGCGATGATACGGTTTTGCAGGATCAGCACCAGAACCAGTAGAGGCAGGGTGACCAGGATGGTGGCGGCCATCATCTGGCCCCAGGGAATCTCGTAGCCGCTGCCGGTCACTCCCGCGAAGCTGAAGATGGCCCGGGTCACGGTGTAGCGGTCGGGGGTCTGCATGAAGGACAGCGCGTAAAGGAACTCGTTCCAGCACTGGATGAAAGCCAGGAGGCCGGTGGTCACCAGGGCCGGGCTCAGCAGGGGCAACAGGATGAGCCGATAGGTTTGCATGGGCGTCGCCCCGTCCACGATGGCCGCTTCCTCGAGCTCGCCCGGGAGCTGCTTGAAGAAGTTGGTCAGCACCCACACCGTGAAGGGAAGGGTGAACAGGAGGTAGCTAAGCATCAGCGCCGGCAGCCGGTTAAACAGGCCGATCTGGTTGATGATGGCGTAGAGACCTCCCAGCACGGCGATCTGGGGGAACATGGTCATGGACAGCACCAGGTAGAGCGTGGCGGTGCGTCCGCGAAACTGAAAGCGGCCCAGCGCGTAGGCCGCCAGCGAGCCGAAGGTGAGAGCCATGCTGACGCTGGCCAGACAGACCGCGGCCGAGTTGACCAGGGCCTGCAGGAAGCCCGCATTGCCAAGCACCAGAGCGTAGTTTTCGAGGGTGGGGCGCTCGGGCCACAGGCTGACCGGCGTGGCGAACAGCTCGGAGTTGGGCTTGATCGAGCTCACGAAGGCCCAGTAGTAGGGGAAGACGGTGTAGCCGATGATGAGCGTCAAAAGCGCGTAGAACGATAGCCGCCTCATTCGCGAACCCCGAAAAGCCGCATGTAGACGAACACGAAGAAGGCGATCAGAAGGAAAATGACCACGCTGATGGCCGAGCCCGGGCCGACCCGCGAGAACTCCACCAGCACCTGCTGGTTGAACACGGCCAGAGTCTGGTAGTGGGGCCGATTTCCCACCATCACGTAGAAAATGTCGAAAGCCCGCAGGGCGTCCAGCGAGCGGAAGATCAGCGTGACCACGATAGCCGGGCGCAAGAGGGGCAAGGTCAGGGCCCAGAACTGCTGCCAACTGGACGCGCCATCGATGTCGGCCGCCTCGTAGATGTCGGAGGGGATGACCTGCAACCCGGCCAGCAGCATCAGTGCGATGAAGGGGGTGGTCTTCCAGATGTCCACGGCGCAGAGAGCCGGAAAGAGGTAGGTCGGATCGGCCGCCCAGGCCACCGGGGCCGCAAGCAGCCCGCAACGCATCCCCAGATCGTTGAGCACGCCGAAGACGTCGTGGTACATCCATTTCCACATCTGGGTGGACATGACCGTGGGGATGGCCCAGGGCACCAGCACCGCAGCCCGCATCAGTCCGCGACCGCGGAACTGGCTGTTGATGACCAGCGCGATGATCAGCCCCAGCGTGAACTCGAAGACCACCGTGACGGCCGCAAAGCGAACGGTAAGGCTCAGGCTGGAGAAAAAGCGCGGGTCGGCCAAAAGGTCGAGGTAGTTGCGCAGGCCCACGAAGTGCACCGGCCGACTCGAGCCCAGACGAGCGTCGGTGAAGCTATAGGCCAGCGTCTGGGCCAGCGGGTAGAATGCCACCACGGCCAGCACCAGCAGCGTGGGGGCCAGCAGCAGCCAGGCCAGGCGGCGACGCTCCTTCAAGGCTGCATCAGCTCGGTCAGGTCACGGCGTACCCGCCCCATGGAGGCGGCCGGGTCGCCTCCCTGCAGCACGGTGGCCACCCCCTGGAAATAAATCGAGCTGGCCTCGTTGTAGAGATCGCGACAGCGCGTGCTGGGGCGAGTGATGGCCTGACGGAAGACTTCGGGCATGATGGCACAGAAGGGCATGCGCTCGAGCAGCTCGGGGTCGCGGTAGAGCTCGGGCCGGGTGGGCAGGAAAGCCCCCTCGATAGCCCGCCAGCGCTGCACCTCCAGACAGGTCTGGTAGGCCACCAGCTGCTCGGCGGCCTGGGGATAACGGCTGTAGGCCGAGACGGCCCACTCCCAGCCCCCCAGCACCGAAGCCCCGGGCAGGGGAGCCACTTCGAAGCGGCCTCTTACGGGAGAGCCGGGCGCGTTGCCGGAAGCGTAACAGTAAGGCCAGTGACGCATGAAGGCTGCGTTGCCGCCTTCGAACACATTGCGCACGTCTTCTTCCTGGTAACCGGTCACGCCCGCAGGCGAGATGGTGCCGATCCAGCCGGCGGCCCGCGAAAAGGCCTGCAGAGCCGCCGGGCTGTCCACCTGGTCGAGCATCTGGCCCCCGCCCTGGCTGACCTGCCACTCCAGGGCGTTGCAGGTCAAGCCCTCGTAGGTGTAGCCCTGCCAGACGAAGCCCACGAAGCGCGGGTTGGAGGGCTTCTCCCCCGCCTGGATGCGAGAGGCCATCTCCTCCAGCTCATCCCAGCTGCAGGGCGGCCCTGAATAGCCGTAGCGCTGAAGCAGGTCGGTGCGGTAGTACAGCAGCCCGGCGCCCAGGTAGCCTGGCATGGCCACCAGCTTGCCGTCCACCGTGCTGTTGTCGACCAGCTGGGGCAAGAAGCCCTCGGTGGAGAGGCTCAGAGGCACCAGATGGGGGGCCAGGGCCCCCGGCCAGACCACGTCCACCATCATCACGTCCACGTCCGGGCTTCGAGCCTGGAAGACGCGCTGGTAGGAGGCATAACACTCGCTGGCCGAGAGAGGCCGGGGGATGTAGTTGACCTGAATGCCGGTATCCTGCTCGAACTGCTTGAGCAGCGCGCGCTCGAAGGCCATCCCAAAGCCCGGGCGCTCTCCATAGTATGTCAGCGTGGTTCCCGCCCAGCGACGGTCAGGGTGGGGCACGGACGGGGGAGCGGTGCGCAAGGTTGCGCTGCTCGAGGGGGGCGGGGCGGGAACGGTCAGGTTGGAAAGAAAGACGATGAAGCCCACCCACAAAAGAGCGCGCAGGACGAACACGGTCAGCTCGATCCGGGGAAGCGCAAGATGGAGCGTTGTTCCGCGGGAGGGCCTGGCTTCCTACCGGACACGGACTCAGGTAGTGAAGACCCTCCTCTCATCTTGAGGCGGCAGGCGACCCTCGCGCCCGTTCCTGGGCGATTCTCACACGAGTTTGCCGTAGTGAGAAATTCTCTCCTTCCTGGCCGGCGCCGACAAACAGGTCTCGCGTGGGTTCCGTGCTTGTGCATACCCACCGGTAGGGGGGACACTCTCTTTCACGACCACGGTGCCGACCGCTCCCGTCGTCGCTGAAATTCTCACGCGAGCTTTTATCGGAGCGAGAACCACCTCCCTGGCCAGCCCACCGGGAACCGGGTTGATTGGCGCGCCCCCATGAACATATGTAGTGAAACATTTCTTCTTTTCACTACATATTCTGATAGAGCCCGGCGATCAAACATCTGGCAGGTTGAGGCTGGGCGAGCGTGCCTGGTTCGCAAGAGCAACACGCGTCGGCAAGAACCTTCTGGCGGCTTCACTCGCAGCTTGCCGAGCTGATGCGCCCAAGACGGCAGCCCATTACGCGCCTGGCTCGCCTTCACTCCGTAGGGCGAGGAAAGCCCCGGTGCGAAGTCCCCTTCATGAGCCTGGAGCGATCCTGCACCGACCTTCTACGCGCCAACGACCGGGGTGGCTATACCGTGCCCTCGCCCCATCTCTACCCCCACCAGTGGGCCTGGGACTCGGCCTTTGCCGCCATCGGCTGGGCCCATATCGACCTAGACCGGGCCCTGACCGAGCTCGAGCTGCTCATGCAGGGCCAGTGGCCGGACGGGCGCATTCCTCACATCCGCTTTCACAAGCTGAGTGACGACTACTTTCCGGGTCCCGAGTTCTGGGGAACGCAGGACCGCTCGTCCATCACCCAGCCCCCGGTCTGGGCCAGCGCCGCCCGACGTCTGCTCGAGCTGGGAGCCGACCCGGCTCGGGTGCTCGCCTTGCTCGAAGCGATCGACCGCTCTCACCGGTTCTTCCGGGCCGCCCGCGACCCGCTCGGGTACGACGCCGTGGCCGTGGTGCACCCCTGGGAGAGCGGCCTGGACAACAGCCCCGCCTGGGACGGTGCCATGGCGGCTATTGATCCCGCGAAGGCGCCCCCCTTCAAGCGAGTTGACAAGGAGCGGGTGGGGGATCCCTCCCAGCGGCCCACCGACGATCACTACAAGCGCTACGCCGTGCTGGTCAAAGATATCGCAGAGTCGGGCTTCGGCCCCGGGCCGCTGGCCGTCTACGACCCGATGATGACGGCCATCCTGGCCCGGGCCGAGGAAGACCTGGAATGGCTGGCCGACCGGCTTGACTACGCCGAGCTAGAGCGCGGACGGGGTGCCAGGCTCAAAGCAGGGCTGATGAGCAAGCTCTACAACCCCCAACTGGAGCGCTTCTCTTTCTATGACGCGGCAGCCGGCCAGCGGCTGGAGGTGGACGTGGTGGGAGCCTACCTGCCGGCCATGCTCGACCTGCCGGTCCGCTCCCAGGTCCTGCAGCGGCTGCGAGAAGGCTACTGGACCGACTGGCCCCTGCCCTCGACCGCGCCCGACCACCCCGAGTTCGACCCCGTGCGCTACTGGCGCGGGCCCACCTGGGTCAACGTCAACTGGCTGCTGGCGGACTCTCTGCCGGGTTTGAAGGAGCGCACTCTGGAGCTGATCGAGCGCAGCGGCTTCCGCGAGTACTTCAACCCGCTGACCGGGGAGGGGCTGGGGGCCACCCAGTTTACCTGGACCGCAGCCCTGGCGCTGGACTGGCTGCGCAGGTGAAGGAGGAGGCAGGAGTCTCCGGGGCATTGAATGAAATTCACTTCAGCTTTTTTTCAGACCGACCGAGTTCTATCCGTAGCGATACCTTCTGAAAGGACAAGACCGATGGCGCCTGCCGAGCAGTTGGAGCAAGTGGACCCGACCTACCTGGAGTCTTTGGAGTCGATTCTCGAGGCTCTGAAGAAGCTCGAGCAGGTCTGTCAGCTCACCTGACCCCTTCGTAACGCGTCCAGACCAGCCGCTCGCCGTGCTCGGAGTCGAACGTGTGTTGCGCCACCCGCTCATAGCCCAGCCGGCGCACCACAGCCGCGTGCTCGGTGAACAGCCGGTCCGCCTCGAGCCGATGGGTCCCCTCCAGTGGAATTCCTTGCACGCCTCGCGCGCACAGCTCGAGATCGAGCTTGCGCAGCAAGGTGTAAGTGTGGCGGCGGTGCCTGGGGAGGGCGCACAGGTCGTCCACCAGCACCACCGACTGCTCCTCCCAGCCCTCCACCTGGCTGGTATCCAGCCAGGCCATCATGAAGGCCACCAGTTCGCCGTCCACCTCCACGCCATAGCAATAGCTTTCCTCGGGGGTCAGCCGGCCCAGGTTCTCGGCGATGGCCAGGGCATCGAGCGGGAAGCCCGAAGGATAGAGCTCGTCAGCCAGACGGGCCACGGCCCCGGCGTGCTCGGGCTGGAGGGGGAACAGTCTCACCTGGCCAGTTTCGTCGGGAAGAAGTCGCCTGCCTCTGGCGACATGGCATGCATCCTGACCGGGAGGCCCTGATGAGCGAATCGATCACCTGTCCCAACTGCGGCGGCCAGAACCCTGCCTCGAGCAGTGCCTGCGAGCATTGCTCCAAGCCCTACTGGGCCCAGGCCACGCCCAGGAAGCCAGGCCTGGTGGTTTCCATCGCCATCGGGCTGCTGGTCTATCTGGCCGGGTGCAACGTGGGGCTGATCCTGCGTCACATGCACCCGCCCACGCCGCCGCCGGCGGTGGTGGAGACGGTTCCCTGACAGGTCCGGGCTTTCATGCGCCTGTCAGCCCCGACCCCTAGCATGCTGGCATGCGCATTCTGGACCGAGCGCGCCTCGGACCACTGGTCGCCCCTGTGGGATTCGCTGGGCCAGAACCGTGACCCGGGAGCCGGCTTATGCTGAAGAAGCTGTTCTTGCTCGCGCTGCTGACGGCGATGGTCCTGGCCCAGAGCGAGCTGATCGAGCCCGGCCAGGGGATCGGGCCCGTCAGGCGCTCGATGATGCGTCCCGACCTGGACCGGGTGGCGCCGGCCGAGGCCCTGTTCGACGGCAACACTGACCACTGGCCCTCGACCACCCTCTGGGCCATGGACCCGGACCGCCGGATCACCATCTTCTGGGGTCCGCAGGGGAGCATTCTGCGCCTGCTGGTGGGGGGGCGTCCGCCCACGGTCTACAAGACCCGCGAAGGCATCACTCTGGGGACCTCGGCCAGTGAGCTGGACAAGCTCAACGGCAAGCCGTTCGTGATGAACACGTTTTCGGGCAAGCACTGGGGGGAGGTGCTCGACTGGCAGGGCGGCGCCCTCCAGAAAGCCCTGCCCGGCGTCACGCTGGCTTTGACCATGAACGTGCCCGACTACGGGCCACTGACCGGCGAGCAGAAAGAAGCGCTGGAGAAGCCCGGTCGGCTGGAGTCGAGCGTTCCCCTGATCCGGGCTCTCAACCCGCAGGTCGAGCGGATCGAACTCAAATTCTAGCTCCCCGTCTGCCTACCTGGCATTGGACCCCGTAGAAGCGCTCCCCGAGTCCTGATTTTGAATCAGCACCTTCTGCAGACGAGCTACCCGGGAGAGCTCGGCGGGCAGTCGCTGCTTGAGCAGGCTCTCGTTGGTGGTGCGTGCCCCCTCGAAGCGACCCAACCGGCGCAAGAGCTCCACCTGCATGGCCTGCACGGCCGGCACGGCCGGGGCCTGGAGGTATAGCTCGAGCGCCCGCTCGCGGCACCAGCGGGCGGCCTCGAGGGCTCCCCCGTCGTCGCACAGCCAGGCCGCGCGCAAGACCGCCTGCCCGGCCGTCTCGAAGCGCCGGGCCTCGCGACAGATCAGGGCCCAGCAGAGATTGTTGTTGGCCGTGGAATTCAAACGCGGATTGACCAGCTGGCCCAGGTAGCCGGGGGATGCGAGCAATTGCACAGCCTGCTCGCGCGATAATCCCGGCGATTTACCCGGGTCAGGCGAACAAAAGCCACAGCCCGGACAGCGTTGCACCTCTTCACAGATAGCCGTGCGCAGCGGCGGACCGGGTCGGCCGTCGAGATCGCTCGGCCCCCGAGCATCCAACTGGCCCCGGCGGTGCACGTCGACCTCCACCCCACAGACAAAGCAGGACGCCGGCTCGAGCTCGATACTGCTCACGCCCCCCCGTTCTGCAACAGGCATGCAACAGCCTGCGTTTACCTTCCGGCCACAAGAAAAATTCAGTGGAGGTCGGGGATGCATCTGGTGCAGTGGCTCCAACAGGCGGATTCGAACAAACTGGCCGTGATCGAAGGCGATCTCCGGCTGACCTACGGCCAACTGCGCCAGCGCGTGGCAGTGCGAGCCGGCGAGCTGATCCAGCAGGGGGTCGAGCCAGGCGACCGGGTGGCGGCCCTGTCAGCCAACCGGGTGGAGTTGTGGGAGCTCTTCCTGGCCTGTGCCTGGGTTGGGGCCATCTTCGTGCCCCTCAACACCCGCCTGACCCGTCCCGAGTGGGAGGTCATCCTGAGCGACGCGCAGCCCCGCCTGCTCTTCGCCGAGGACGCCTTCCTGGGCCAGGCTCCGGAGCACCCGGGCCTGCTGCGGCTGGCCGAGGTCTCGGGCCCTCCCGAGCCGGCCCGACCCGCGGCCGCGAATGAGCCGGTGGCCATCCTCTACACCGGCGGCACCACCGGCGTTCCCAAGGGAGCCCTGCTGACCCAGGACACCATCCACTGGAACGCCCGCAATACCGTGGAGGGCTGGGGCCTGCGATCCGACGACGTGGCCCCCATCTTCACGCCCATGTTCCATACCGGCGGTCTGAACGTGATGGCCACCCCGCTCCTCTCCATCGGCGGCACCATGGTCCTGCCCGGCCCCTTCGAGCCCGAGAAGGCCCTGGAGCTGATCGAGCAGGAGGGCTGCACGCTGCTCTTTCTGGTGCCCACGATGTTCACCATGCTGGCCGACGCCCCGAGCTTCTCGGCCGAGCGCCTGAGAACCGTGCGCCAGATGATCTCGGGCGGCGCCCCCTGCCCCCAGCCGCTCTTCGAGCGTTACTGGAGCCTGGGACTGCCCCTGCGCCAGGGCTACGGCCTGACTGAGGCCGGGCCCAACAACTTCGGCATCACCCTGGAAGAGGCCAAAACCCAGCTCGGCACCGTCGGCCGTCCCCTCCCGCATGTCGCGATCTCCCTGCTCGACGAAAACGGTGCCGAGGTGGGGGTGGACCAGGTGGGCGAGCTGCACATCCGGGGCGGCCACGTGATGCCTGGCTACTGGCAACGCCCCAACGAGAGCCAGGCCGTGCTGGGCAGGGGCTGGCTGCGCACAGGAGACCTGGCTCGCCGCAACGCCGAGGGCTTCGTGACCATCTGCGGTCGCAGCAAAGAGATGTATATCTCGGGCGGCGAAAACGTCTTCCCGGCCGAGATCGAGGAAGTGCTGCTGGCCCACCCCGAGGTGCGCGAGGCGGCCGTGGTGGGCGTGGCCGACCCTCGCTGGGGCGAAGTGGGACGCGCCTATCTGGTTTGCCGCGAGGGCGCATCCCTGACCCCCGATGATCTGATCGACTTCTGCCGGGGTCGTCTGGCCCGCTACAAGACACCCAGGCAGGTGGTCTTCCTGGAGGCCCTGCCCAAGAGCTCGGCCGGAAAAATTCTCAAGCGGGAGCTGGCCAATGTCTAAGTGGCGCCTGGAATTCCTTCTCTTCTCCATCTACCTGGCCTTCGGCATCAGCTGGCTGGCCTATGCTCCCCTCTTGCCCGAGCTTGAGAAGCTCTTCGGCGTGACCCACGCCAGAGGAGCCATGATCATCTCACTGGTCTCCGTCAGCAAAGCCTTCGTACCGCTCCTGGCCGGAATTCTAGCCACCAGACTGGGACTGGGCCGCGCCCTGGGCATCGGGGCATTGCTGGCCTCGATTTCGGTGCTGGTGCCCATGGCCTCTGATTTCAACACCCTGCTGGTGCTGCGCTTCTTCTTCGGCGTGGGCGGGGCCGTGGTGGTGACCCTGATGGGCGCCGTCACCATGCGGCTCTTCGAGCGCAGCGAGCTACCCATGGTCAACGGCCTCAACAACGTGGCCGTCAACTGCGGCATCACCGTGGCCCTCTTCGCGACCGTGCCCTTGACCCGGTTGCTCGGCTGGAAAGCAGCCCTTACCGGAATGGGAAGTATTTCCCTGGTGCTGGCCCTGGCCTGGTGGTGGCTCTACGCCGGCAAGCTGGCTGTCTCCACCCAGGCCGCCCCCAAAGGCGAATGGATGAGCGTGCTCAAGCGCCGCGAGACGTGGCTGGTGGCGCTGGCCTTTACCGGTCCGCTGTCGCTCTACCTCTCCCTAAACACCTGGCTGCCCACTTACTACCAGGCCGCTTTCGGCCTGGACAAGGCGGCCGCATCCCAGACCACGGGCCTGTTCAACCTGGTCGGCATCCCGGTGGCCCTTCTGGGCGGGTGGCTGACGGCGCGCCTGGGCCTGCGCCGTCCGCTCATCGTGACCGCAGGATTGATGATGCCGGTGGCCGCGCTGGGGATGATCCAGGCCGAGGAATCCTGGCTGCGCCTGCTCTCGGCCGCCTTCCTGGGCGCTTCCTTCTTCCTTTATGTGGCCCCGCTCTTCACCATCCCAATGGAGCTCAAGGGGATGCGCCCCGAGTCGGTGGCGCTTCTGTCCGGGGTGGTCTTCAGCACGGCCTACGCAGTTTCGTTCCTGGCCCCCACGATGGTGGGGTGGCTCGAGCAGGTGACCGGCAGCTTCCTGCCGGGCCTGAGGGTCGTCGCCTTCGGTTCGGCCTCGCTGGCCCTGGCCGGCTGGCTGTTGCCCGAGACGGGACGGCGCCCGGTAGCGCTGCGCCTGGCCCCAGAAGGTTAAGCTGGGCGGCGGGCAAAGCAGGACGCCATGAGTGTTCCCGTCGCCCGCTCTCGGATCAACCCGCCGGCCGGGCCGCCCGAGCGCGACCGGCCGCGCCTGCTCGCGCGTCTGGACGCCATCGAGTCGCCGGTGGTGGCGCTGGTCGCCGGCCCGGGCTACGGCAAGACGGCTCTGGTCGCCTCCTGGGCGACGCGACGGCACCCCCCGGTGCTGTGGGCTTCGCTGGTGGAAGGCGACGAGGAGCCCTACCAGCTGGCGGGGCTCCTGTTGGCGGCCGGCCAAGCCTCCGGGCTGGAGCTGGCGGAGGCCCACGAGTGGCTGGAAAAGGGCCAGCCCCGCTGGGCTCTGGACGCCCTGCTCAACCGTCTGGCCGACAGTCCCCGCCGCCTGGTGCTCGACGACGCCCACCGCCCTCGCGATACCGAGCTCTTGCAGTATCTGCTCGACTATCTGCCCCCCGGCTCGCAGGCGGTGCTGCTCACGCGCACCAATCTGCCAGCCTGGAAGAGCCTGAAGCTGCGGCGTCGCCTGACGGTACTGGGCAGCCGCGAGCTGGCATACACCCAGGCCGAGCTGAACGACCCGACCCAGTGGGAGCGCACCGGCGGCTGGCCCCTGGCCGTCGAGCTGGGCATGGAGGCCGACTCCGAGCTTCCCGACCTGGTTCTCGACGAGCTCGAGCCAGACGATCTGCACTTTCTCGAGCAGTTGAGCCTGCTCGAGTTCTTCACAGCCGCCGAGGCGGCCGAGCTGACGGGGGAGAGCGAGCGGCTGGCCCGCCTGGCGGCCCAGGGGCCGGCCGTGCAGCCCCTGGTCGAGGGGTCGTTTCGACTGCAACCGCTCTTTCGTGAGCCGCTGCTGACCCGCTTGCGCAATCAGCCCGAGCGGTACCAGGCCGGGAGAGAGAGGCTGGCCCAGAGCTACCTGCGCCGAGGCTTGACCCTTGAGGCGCTGGAATGGCTCGAGCCCGAGCAGGGCCAGGATCTGGTACTGCAGGTGGCCCCCGAGCTCCTGCGCAAGGGCCGTCACAGCAAGCTGCTCAAGCTGCTGGAAGGCCACGCAAGTCCCGGGGCCAGCCTCTATCGCGCCCACGCGATGCGCCAACAAAACGATTGGCAGGCGGCCCTGGCTGAGTTTGCCCGGGCCGGCAAGGAGGGCGACCACCAGCTCGAAGCCCTGTTGGGCCGGGCCCGCGTCTACCTCGACACGGTTCAGCCCGCCGCCGCCCGGGGCCTGCTGCGCCAGGCCTTCCGCCTGGCCCCGCCCGAACGGCGCAGCGAGGTGCTTTCCATGCTGGCCGAGAACGCCGTCAACCTGGGGCAGAACCGAGCTGCGGCCCGTTTTCGCCGCTGGGTGGGCCGGCTGGAAGGGCGTTCGCCGGCCAGCAGCCTGGATGCGCGCATCCTGCTTCGCAGTGGCCAGCTGCCGGCCGCCCTGCGGGCACTGGAGGGTCCGACCGGCTCGGGTGAGGAGCGGCCACTTACGGCTCACGCCGAGGAGCAACTCGTGCTGGCCTACGTGGCCGCCGTGATGGGCGATGTCGAGACAGCGGAAAGAGCGGCCACGGCTGTTCTCGAGCAGGCCCGTCGGGGGGACAGCCGGCAGACCCGGGCCGTGGCCTGGATGCGTCTGGGTCACGCCCGTCAGGTGGCCGGCTCTCCCGAAGCCGAGGCAGCCTACAAACGAGCCCTGGAGCTGGCGGCCGAGCTGGGGGTAGCCCGCCTGCGAGTGGAAGCCCTGATGGGCCTGGCCCTGCTCTACACCGGCCGTCAAGACACGCCCCGCGCCTACGACTGCGCCGCCGAGGGCCTGGCCATCGCCTCCGAAGCCGGGGACGCCTGGCTGGCCGCCTGGCTGCGCCTGGTGGCGGGGATGGCGGCCTCCCGAGGCGGCCATCCCGGAGCCACCGACCTGGTGCGGGCCGCCCGAGCCGAGTTGGAGAAATGCCACGACGCATTCGGAAGTGCTCTCGGCTCGCTGTGGCTCGAGCCAGGCTCCAGCCAGGCCCGTGATCGCCTGCGCGAACGCGGTCTTGGCTTCGTACTCGAAAAGAATTGCCTGTTTCCGCCTCCGGCTCCGCTCACCCTCCGCAGCGAGTTGCGCCTGGAGGTCCTGGGACCGATGCGGGTCTGGCGGGCCGGCGAGGAGATCCCCGCCCGCGCCTTCAAACGCCGAAAGGCTCGCGAGCTGCTGGCCATGCTGGCCCTGGCCAAAGGCCGGCCGATCGGCAAGGAGCAGTTGGTGGACCAGCTCTTTCCTGATTCCATGCCGGATGCGGCCGAGCGCGATTTCCGGGTCGTCTTGCACAACCTCACCCAGGTGCTCGAGCCGGACAAGCCCAAAGGGGCGGCTTCCCGGGCCGTGATGCGGCGTGAGGAGGCCTACCAGTTGGATTTGGATGCTATCAGCCTGGATCTGGCCGAGTTCGAGCAGCAGAGCGCTCGAGGAGCGGCCGAGCTGGTTCGGGGCGAGCTGCTGGCCGACTATCCCTATGCCGAATGGCTTCAAGCCGAACGAGAGGCCGTTCGGGTGCGCAGTCTCCGGGTGTTGATGGAATCGGGCGAGGCCGCGCTCGCCTCGGGCCAGGCCACGGTGGCGGAAGAGTTGGCCCGCCGTGCCCTCGAGCTCGATCCTTGCCTGGAGGAGGCTTACCGTCTACTGATGCGCGTGCAGCTCGGGTCGGGCCACGATTATCTGGCCCGCCGCATCTTCGAGCAGTGTCGCCAGCGCCTGCAGCAAGAGCTGGGAGTCAACCCCGAGCCAGCGACCGCGGCCCTGCTCGATCACAGCTAATTTTGAATAAAATCCTACCTCCAGCGGGCCTCTGAAAGGCCCAAAGAAAGAGGGCCCGAGCCTTCTCACGGGAAATATCCCCCGGGGTGGGAGCTTGACGTGGCGAAGTTCATCTACAAGGTAAAGGACGACCAGGGGCGGGTCAAGACCGGCACTCTCGACGTCGCCAACAAAAAGGAGGCCGAGCGACAGCTTAAGGCCAAGGGCTTCGTCATTCAAGACTTGCATCCGATGCCCGAATCCAAAATCGGTCCCGGCCGTCAGGCAACCGGCCAGCCCGAGGCTCCCCCCCGGCCCCAGAATACCTCGATGGTGATTCCCCCGCTCTCACTACCCACCCGCAGCAATCCGCCTTCGGGGAAAATTCAATCACCCGCCTTCCTCAGTCGCGATCCGAAGGCCGATGAAGGCCTTGCTCTGCCACTGGAAAGCGGCAGACAAGTCTCCGCCCCGCTTGCGATTCAGTCCCGGCAGACGGAAGCACCGGCCAAGGAGTTCCCCGGGCCGCCCCGCGGCTCCAGTCCGTCCCCTTCGGGCGCGACCTGGTCACCTGCCCCTCCACCGCCCATTCCCTCATCACCCACGCTCCCTCCCTCGAGCAACTCCCCCGGGGAGGGCTGGCCCCCAGCCGCTCCGCCCCCTCCGGCCATCCAGGGGTGGCCCCCGGCTCCAACGGCCCAACAGGAGTGGCCCGCTCCCTCCCCCCCGATGCCCACGCCCGCTCAGCAGGGCTTGCCCCCGGCGGCGCCACCCACGCCCGCTCAACAGGGCTGGCCCCCGGCGGCGCCACCCACGCCCGCTCAGCAGGGCTGGCCCCCGGCGGCGCCACCCAC
>JAANMV010000453.1_pt1 | contig 50714 bp, 35 predicted proteins | sample 7279661 | NCBI WGS metagenome assembly JAANMV01 (sample SAMN14094540, study PRJNA606508) | bioreactor metagenome | isolation source: A lab-scale SPAN reactor treating ammonium-rich wastewater day 121 | place: Ireland: Galway | collected 2017-05-16
GGCGAGGTAATAGCCATCGGGAAAAATCAGGCCGTGCTCCTCGGGCAACAACACGCACGACGAACCGATGGAATCCACCCGCACCGCCGTTTGCTGTTTCTCGTTGAAAATGAAATAGCGCGCGGTCTGTTCCTTGTAGGGCCGGATTTTCAGCAGGATCAGGTGATTGATGGTGGCGTATGCGATTTCCGCGTCGTCCACTTTCTGGTGTTTGTCGTCCACCGGCTCGGCGTAAACGCCTTCACCCGTCGTAGTGTTGTCCTCAACCTTGATCGTGAGGTCGCCGCCGACGCACTCGACGAACACGCGATCCTCAATCGAGACGTGCGGATGATCGCCGTAGCGATAGGATTCGCGATCCGGCGTTTGCCAGCGGAACTGATGCGCCGCCGGATAACCGATGCGGCGATACTCCGCCTCCGCGCGCCCGTCCACGAAGCGGAGATTGCCATCGTTAAACGCCCACTTGAAAACGGCGAAATCGTTCAGCCCCGCGCCGGTGGCGAACTTCATGTAAAGTTTGCCGTCAATGACCGCGAATTTCCGGAACGCGGTTTTCTCATAGACGTTGTAGAGGCGCTTGAAGTCTATGAGGAATTGCTTGTCGTTGAGAACGTCGAGCGTGTCCTCCTTGAACGTGCCGGCCTCCTCGTCGCGACGATAAACCGCGAACACGTCCGGCAGTTCCATTTCCTTCTTCAGCCCGAACTGGACATTGAAGCCGAATAGAAATCTCCCGTGCCCAAGCTGAATCATGTCGCGCGGCGTGCAATTGTGCGCGGTGACGATGCGGTCGGCCTGGAGCAGCTTGTATTCAATCGAACCGAAAACCTCCGAGCGGCGCGCATTGAGTTTGGCCATGCGCTCGCGCAACGCGGCGCCCTGCGTGTTCAGGCGCTGACGGATGATCTCATACGTCGCGCTGCCGAGCGTCTGCGCCGTGGACGGTGCGGCGGACTCGGGCGCGGGAGTCGGCGCGCCTTCGGCCGGCGGGGCGGGGTTTTGTTTGGGGGCTTCGGGCATGGGTCAGGGAAAAACAATTAAGAACGTGAATATGCGATGCGCGGGTGTGTTCTTTCGCGCCTACGGGGCTTACGTTGTTGGCTCGCGAACCCACGGCTGGCGCCGTGGGCTACTCTCTGGCGCTGCGCCGCAGCTTCCGTGGCGGTGTTCTGTGGGAACCGCAAGCCCAATGAATTTGGCCGAGCTAAATTTCGCGCGGCGCTGGCAACCGCTGCACAGGCGCGGAGCGCCGGTAGAGAGTAGCCCACGGCGTGAGCCGTGGGTTTCGTGCCGCGATGGAACAAGCCCCGTAGGGGCGAAAGACCACATCCACAAATAATCATCAAACTATTCATCAATCAAAAACGTAACGTTCGTCGTAGGCGATCCCGTGCTTCTTGAGAAAGCCGATGAACTCTTCCTTAAACGACACCTTGCGATGGTGTTCCTCTTGCCCGGCAATGTAGGCCAGCACCTTGTCGCGCTGGGAAACACTGACGCTGAATGCGGCATAGCCCACCTGCCATTTGAATTCGCGGTGGTTGGGGAAGGTTTTGTGAACCCAACCGGATGAATTCGCCTTCACCTTGCCGACAAAATCAGACAGCGCAATCGTGGCAGGCAACGAGGCGAGCATGTGAACATGGTCGGTTGGTCCGTTGATGGAAAGGGCGACACCACCAAGCTCGCGCACGATGCCGCCCATGTAGGGAAACAAACGCACCTTGAGTTCCGCATCCAACATTGGGACGCGGTCTTTCGTGCTGAAAATGATATGGCTCAACAAACTGGTGTAGGTGTGGGCCATGGTTGTTCCCGCTCTTTTCTTTCGCCCCTACGGGGCTTGGTTTGTTTTCGATTCAAATCCCACGGCTTGCGCCGTGGGCTACTCTCTGCCGGCGCTCCGCGCCTACGCTTTTAGATCGCAATCGCAGCGCCAAATAATCATTACACTCGGAAATGATAAATTAGGAAGCCGCCCACAACTACCAGGACGACGACCAGCAAACCGACTCCGCACGTGGCCTCTGCGGTCAGATAAAGCTGCTGACCGCGCCGGTGAAACAAACCGCCCCATCGCAGCTTCCGGCGTCGCGCGTCCGCTGTGAGTCGGTCGCATTTCAGGCGACCGAATGAAACGATTGGAACAACGATGCGCCCGATGAAATAGCCACCAACCTCGAAGATCGGCTGAAGGATCACTTCGACGATACCTTGGAGAATGCTGGCTGGCATTTTTCGTGTGTGTGGTGACGACCAACAATCACCTCACGCTTTCACCGTCGTTTTATCCGCCAACACCGCTGACGCCATCACATCAGACAAACCACTCTCCTTCGCCATCGCGTGAGCCGACTTGAGCAGTGATTGCAGCCCACTGTCCTTGGACGACGCGATCATCTTGCCCAGCAACGCGGCGACGGTCAGGTTCTTCAAATCTTCGGTTTTGATGCCAAAGTCCTTCACCCATTGCGCGAGTTGCGACCGGAAGAAATCCGGGTCGCCGTTGAAGAACGTGTTCTTGATGTCGGACAACGTCTCGCTGTTGTTGACCATGCGGTCCACGGATTTCCCGTTGCCCACGGCGCGCACGATCTTCTCAAAGAAGTCGTTCTCGCCGCCGACGATATCAATCTTGGAATGCTTGAGTGCTTCGCCGACCACTTCGGAGTGCGCGCGCGCCACATCGCGTTCCACGTTGATGGCCGCGAGTTCCACGTCGCGTTCCTTGTTGAGGCGGAGGCGGAATTCCTCGTGTTGCTGACCGGCTTCGTGCAGGAGCTTCATGGCCTTGGCTTTCTCCTCGATGCCCTTGGCTTCGGCCAACATCTTGGCCTGGATGCCGGTGGCGATGGCGAGTTCCTTGTCCTTGGTGCCTTCGGCTTCGGCGGCGGCCTGGGTTTCGGTAACTTCGGCGTGCGCGTCACCTTTGACCTTCTCAACTTCGGCTTCCGCCAGGCCCATTGCTTTGATGGCTTCCGCGTCGGCTTTCTTGGCGCTGGCTTTGGCGATGATAACTTTTGCCTCGGCCAGACCGGGCGCGGCTTCTTGCGCGGCATGCCCTTCGGCTTCCTGTTCCATCGCGATGCGTTTCTTCTCGCTGGCTTTGGCCTCGGCGTCCGCAATCGTTTGAATGCGCTCGGCTTCACGCAACGCGGCTTCGCGGGCCGCTTCGGCGGCGGTGATGGTCTTGATCTTCTCGGCCTCGGCGATGTTACGGTCGGCTTCTTTTTGCGCTTCGGAAGCGACGACCTTCTCGACCTGGCCTTTCTTGGCAATCATCTCCGCCTCGATGAGCGTGACTTCGCGGACGCGTTCGGCGGTCATGCGGGCTTCGATGTTCGTCTTTTCCTCCTGTTGCTGCACGACGGCCTTTTGTTCGGCCACGACCACGGCTTTCTTGCGTTCCACCTCGACGGCGGCTTCGGCGACTTTGACTTCCTTGTCCATCTCGGCGAGCGAGACGGAACGCTCGCGACGCACCCGGGCTTCTTCGCCCTCCTGCACCGCTTCCTGTTCGAGGCGCTGCTTTTCCTTCGTGACGGTGAATTCGCGTTCCTGCACGGCGCGATTCATGTCTTGCGTGCGCAACTGGATGGATTCTTCCGCTTCCAATCGTTTGCCCTCCACTTCCTGGCGACGCGCCTCAATGACCTTGCGTGCCTCGGCTTCCTCATTGGCTTTCACCTCGGTGATGGCGCGGGTCTGCTTGGCGGTATCCTCCTCGTTGCGGCGTTTCTGCTCGCGCTTGGCGATGTCGGCGTCGGCGTTCTCCTTTTCGACCTGCACCTGGGCGCGCTGGGAGAATTCGTTGGCCAGCACGCGCTCGTGCTGGGTGATTTCGGTGATTTTCTTGATACCCTCCGAGTCGAGCACGTTGTTCGGGTCGTGCTGATCGAGCGGGGTTTGTTCGAGGTAATCAATCGCCACGTCTTGGAGCAGGAAACCATCGAGGTCCTTGCCGATGGTGTTCTGGATTTGATCGCGGAACTTGATGCGCTCGGTGAACAGTTCGTGAAACTCCATCTGTTTGCCGGCGGTCTTGAGCGCCTCGGAGAACTTCGCTTCAAACAACTCCCGCAACTGGTTCACGTCCGACACGCGCTCGGGCGTGAGCATCTGGGCGACTTTACGCACGCTTTCCTCGGTGGCATCCACGCGAATGTAGAAGGCCACGGTGATGTCCGCGCGGATGTTGTCCTTGCAAACAAGACCGTCCTTGCCTTTGCGCGTGATCTCCAGCTTCTTCACGGAGATGTCCATGATGTGATACGTCTGGACGAGCGGCATGCGCACCATCCAATCGAAGGACACCTTGAGGCCGCCCCAGCCGGTTTTGATGCCGGCCCGGCCCGGCTGGATTTTGCGGATGCATAACAGGGTGATCGCCACGGCAACGACGCCACCGATCAGAAGGAGTCCGATGATGATGGAGGTCCACATAAGATTTGGGTAGTTGTTGAGTTTTCCCGCCCGACGAAGCGCGCTGATCTTGAAAACCACTTCCACCGCCGGCGACCGCTTCCCGGAACTGACTTGTGGGTATCAAAAACTGGATTTGTTGGCCAATATAATTCCTGACGGATTTTGCAGTCGCCAGCGAGACCTCAACACACCTGGTCGCACACAGATTTCGCTGGTCATGGAATCGCGGCCGTGCCTATCGTTGCCTCGACAAATTCATCCGACCCATGAGCTTGATTCGACGAGCAACAACGCGGCTCACTCTTGGCCGATGGCCATCAGTGCGGACTTGGATTTTCGCAGTAGCCACCTCATGTCTTGTTTGTTGGAGCGGGGTGAACGCCGCCGAATTCAAGACGCGCAATGTATTTCTGATCACCACCGACGGCTTGCGCTGGCAGGAGGTGTTCAGCGGAGCGGAGGAAGCCCTGCTCTCCAAGGAGCATGGCGGCGTCAAGGACGTGAACGAACTGAAGCGGCGGTTCTGGCGCGCGACGCCCGAGGAGCGGCGTCAGGCGTTGCTGCCCTTCCTGTGGAGCGAAGTGGCGGCCAAGGGCCAGATTTACGGCAATCAAACCAAGGGCAGTTTTTCACAGATCGTGAATGACAAGCGGTTTTCCTATCCGGGGTACAGCGAGTTTCTCACCGGGTTGGTGGACCCGCGCATTGACAGCAACAACAAGATTCCCAATGCCAACACCAACGTCTTTGAATGGCTCAACACCCGACCGGGTTTTCAAGGCAAAGTTGCCGCTGTGGTCAATTGGGACGTGATCCCGTGGATTCTCAACGCCGGGCGCAGCCGACTGCCGGTGTGGAGCGGCTTTTCCCTGCCGGCCGATGCCGCCCGCAGTTTGAAGGTTGCACCTGAGTTGGAGGAGTTCGTCCAGAACACGACGCCCATCTGGTCGGGCGTCATCATGGATTCAATCACCTTCCAGGCCGCGTTGACGCACGTGAGGCAGGCACAACCCCGCGCCTTTTATGTGGCTTTTGCGGAAACCGACGAATGGGCGCACGATGGCCGCTACGACTGTTACCTCTACGCTGCGCACAACGTGGACCGGTTTCTCCGACAACTCTGGGAGACCGTGCAATCCATGCCCGCTTATCGCGACACCACCAGCTTCATCATCACCACCGACCACGGACGCGGCTCCGGCCCGCAGGATTGGCGGCATCACAGCGCGAAAATTGCGGGGGCGGAGAATACCTGGATTGCAGTGTTGGGGCCGGACACCCCGCCGCTTGGGGAGCGAACCAATTGTGTCCGGGTGACGCAAAACCAGGTGGCGGCCACGGTGGCGGCGTTATTGGGCGAGGACTATCAGGCGGCTTTCCCGCAGGTGGCTGCGCCCATGACCGAGGCGATAAAGCCCGTGGCCAAATAGTCTGTGCCGCCGCTTTGCGTCAGGCAAACAACTGAGCGAACAACTTCTGGACTTGCCCGACCTTTTCGTTTAGACACCGGCATTTCATGCGAATGCATAGCCGCCGATTCGGCCACTTCCTTGTGGGATTGCTGTGGTTCCTCAGCCTTTGCCAACAGGACGGGACGGCCCAAACCTCAAACCTCTTCCAACTTCCGACCAGTCTTGCAGGACTGACTCCAGTCGAGTCGGAGGCTTGGGTAACCAGGGAGCGACAGAATCCAGACAGCGCAGCGGCGTCCGTCGCGGAGCCGCAGCCGGAGCGGCTGTTCGACAAAATCAAAACAATGGAGCGATGGTCGTTTTCGGTCGGGGTGGCTGTTATTGCTGACACCCGGGTCCATGACTACTTCTCGCTCAACTACAAGCATTTCGACGGCCCGGGCAGCGGTTTAACGTACAATTTGACGGCGGCCTACCGGCTGCGGGAGTTCGACTGGCAACTCTGGAAGTTCCGCGTGCGACCTCAGCTTGAACTTCCCTTCATGCTCACGCTGGTGGACGAAGACGACAACGAGATGTTCCCCGATTACAACCTGGGGCTTAAGTTTCGGTGGCGGGACTTTCCCTGGAACCGATACGTTTCCACAACCTTTGCCGTTGGTGGCGGCCTTTCTTATTCCGCCAAGATCTGGACCGCCGACCAGCGGCGGCATGAAGGCGAACATCGGTCGCACCTGAAGTACTGGCTGCCCCTTGAATTTACCCTGGCCCTGCCCCGCTACCCCCAGCATCAACTCATGCTCTTCATTGACCATCAATCGGGCGGCTGGATGTTTGATACGGGCGGAGTGGACGCCTGGGGCGCCGGCTACCGCATCCAGTTCTGAGGCCGGCTTGCGCCTGCGCCCCGGCTTGGGGGAAGCTGGGATTTGCTTGTTCGGGTGATCCGATTCGGAAAACCTCCTTGGACGGATGAAATCCTTGATTCGCGAAATTGAACAGGCCCGCCGACGGATTCAGGGCGGCGTGTTGCTCTCGCCGTGTATTGAATCCGCTGCCCTGTCCGAGCTGACCGGGATGCGTATTTTCTGCAAACTGGACAACCTGCAACGCACCGGCAGCTTCAAGGAACGCGGCGCCCGCAACGCGCTGCTTCAGTTGTCGGGGCAGCAGTGCGCCAGGGGCGTCATCGCAGCGTCAGCCGGCAACCACGCGCTCGGTCTCGCGTATCATGGCGCGTTGCTCGACATCCCGGTCACGGTGGTCATGCCGCGTTTTGCACCGCTGATCAAGAGCAGCACCTGCCGGCGCTTCGGAGCAAATGTGATTCTCCATGGCGAGACATTCGCCGCCGCCAAGGCGGAGGCAGAGCGGTTGAGCCAGGAGAACGGACTTCGCTACATCCACGGCTATGACGATCCGGCGATCATTGCCGGGCAAGGCACGATGGGGCTGGAAATTCTGGAGCAGGTCCCTAAGGTGGAAGCGGTAATCGTCCCGATTGGCGGAGGCGGATTGATTGCCGGAGTCGCAGCGGCGCTCAAAGCTCGCAGTCCCAAGCTTCGCGTCGTGGGTGTCGAGTCTTTTCGCGCCCCAACCTTCACCAAAGCCTTGCGCGCCGGCCGGCCGGTGAAAATTCCCGGTGCCACCACACTGGCGGATGGTCTTAGCGTGCCGCAAATCGGTGCGTATGCCTTCACCATCGCCAGGCCACTGGTGGATGAAGTGGTTCGCGTCAGCGAGGATGAAATTGCCCTGGCCATCCTGCGCATACTGGAGTTGGAGAAATCGGTGGTGGAAGGCGCGGGCGCAACCCCGCTGGCGGCGTGCCTGTCTGGCAAATTGAACCATCTCCGCGGCAAATGCGTGGTCCTGGCCCTGTGCGGCGGCAACATTGACCCGAACATTCTTGATCGCGTGATCGAGAAGGGGCTGGTCGTGGACGGGCGGCTCACGCGTTTCACCGTCGTCATCAGTGACCGCCCGGGCGGTCTGGCGAAACTGGCGCGCCTGCTGGCGGAGGCCGGCGCCAGCATCAAGGAAGTAACCCATGACCGCGCGTTTGCGGGCGCCGACGTCTCCACAGTGAATGTTTTCTGCACCTTGGAAACCCGCGATCACCGGCATGTGCAGGAGATTCATCGCCGCCTGCGCCAAAACGGGATTCGCTTTTGCCGAAGCATCCGCTAGGCTCGCCGGCCTTGAATTGAAATGAAAGTTACGCTCAACTGGCTCAAGCAATACGTGGACTTCGACTGGTCGCCGGAACAACTGGCGGAACGCCTTACCATGCTCGGCCTCGAAGTCGAGAGCGTGGGAAAAATCTCCGGGGAGTTCGAGGGCATCGTCGTCGCACAAATTCTCACGCGGGACAAGGTGCCGGCATCTGACAAGCTCTCGGTCTGCAAGGTGAACGACGGCAAAGGGGAGCGCACCATCATCTGCGGCGCGCAAAACCATCAACCCGGCGACAAGGTGCCGTTGATCCTGCCGAACTTCGCGTTGCCGATGAAACCCGGCGACAAAGAGCCGTTTGTCATCAAGGAACGAAGAGTGTTTGGGATCACCAGTCAGGGCATGATGTGCTCACCGCAGGAACTCGGCTTGCCGGACCAGATTGATGGTTTGCTAATACTTCCTGCGGACGCTCCCGTCGGCCAACCCTTTGCCGAGTATCTCGGCCGGAGCAGCGGCGACGTGGTGTTTGACTTAGAAATCACCCCGAACCGGCCCGATCTGAACAGCGTCATCGGTATTGCGCGAGAAATCGCGGCGGTCACGGGAAATCAACTCCGAATTCCCGAAATCCGAAATCCGAAATCCGAAATCCGCGCCGACAACCTGGTCGCTGTCCGCATCCAGGACCCGGAACTGTGCCCGCGTTACACCGCCCGCGTCGTCCGGGGCGTGAACATTGGCCCCAGTCCGGACTGGTTGCGTTTGATGCTGGAGCGAGTTGGCATTCGCAGCATCAACAACGTGGTGGACGTGACCAACTACGTGATGCTCGAATGTGGCCAGCCGCTGCACGCCTTTGATTATCGTCTCATCGCTGGCAGCCGCCGAGGTAACGAGGCGGACGGGACTGTCGCCAATCCGCCTCCTAACGTCGGCGGCTACGATGGCAAGCCAACCATCGTCATCCGCCGGGCACAGGATGGCGAATTGTTCATCACGCTCGACGGACAGAAACACACGCTGACAAGCGACATGCTGCTCATCGCCGATGAGCAGAAGGGCATCGCTTTGGCCGGCGTCATGGGCGGCGCCAATACTGAAATCAACGATCAAACGGTGGAGGTGCTCATCGAGAGCGCCTATTTCGCGCCGACGAACATTCGCCGCACCAGCAGGGCGCTCGGTTTGCGCAGTGAATCGAGCTACCGGTTCGAGCGTGGGGCGGACATCGGCATTTGTGATTGGGCCAGCCAACGCGCGGCGCAGTTGATCCTGGAAACCGCCGGTGGCCAGCTCGCCGAAGGTGTCGTGGATGCCTGCCCAAACCCAATTGAGGCGAAACAGGTCCTGCTGCGTTACGGCAAGACCAACGAGCTGCTGGGTGTTACCATCGCGCACAAGGACCAGGTGAATTATCTCACCCGGCTGGGGCTGGAAGCCCTGACCCAAACCAATGACCATTGTGCGTTTGGCGTTCCCACCTGGCGCGTGGACCTGAAACGGGAAAACGATTTGATCGAGGAGATCGAGCGGCTTCACGGATTGGAAAAGGTCCCAGCCACCCCGCCGCGCGGCGCCATCGGCACAAATACCTTTGACGCCGTTCACGATCAAATCGCGGAGGCAAGGCGCATCCTGTGCGGCCTCGGTTTGAATGAAGCGCAGGGACAGACTTTGATCTCGGACACCGCCGCCAAACTCGCCGCGCCGGTGGAAAGTCTCGTGCCCTTGGCGAATCCGTTGAGCAGTGACATGAACGTGCTGCGTCCAAGTCTGTTTCCCGGATTGCTGGACTCGCTCCGCCACAACGTCACGCGCAAGAACTACGACGTGGCATTATTCGAGGTTGGGCGAGTGTTCCGCAACGCTCACAATGCTGCCCGTGCGGCCAGGGAAGAACGCCAGATCGCCATTGCGCTGACGGGAAGACGCCATCCGATTTTCTGGAGTGGTGCGGATCGCGATGCCACCTTCGACCTGATGGACCTCAAAGGCTGCGTCGAGGAGTTTCTGGAGCAGTTTGGCGTCCGTGGCGTCACCTTCACCCGTCGGACGGCGAGTGCGGAATTGTTCCTTGAATCCGCCGCCATTGCCCTGGGTGGCAAGCTGCCGCTGGGCGAACTGGGACAACTTTCCCCCAAACTCGCAAAACAGTACGATCTCCGTGACGCCGTACTGTTGGCCGAGCTGAATCTAAATCAACTGATCGCGCGCCGGAATCCCGCCAAGTCCTGCAAGGCGCTCCCGCAGTTTCCCGCCATTCGCCGCGACGTAGCGATGCTTGTGCCGGAGACAGTTACGCACGACGCCGTGCTGCAAACGGTTCGCAAGGCAAAACCCGCCAACCTGGAAGGCGTGGAGTTGTTCGACGTGTTCCGGGGAAGAAACATAGCCGCGGGCCAGAAGAGCGTCGCCTACGCGTTCACTTACCGGCATGTGGAACGCACGTTGACGGATGCCGAAGTCAACACGGCGCACGCGCAACTGGTCGAGCAACTGCGGGAGAAGCTCGCGGCAGTCATCCGCTGACGAATCGCTGTGAAGTCAGCCGCCGCCTCGCGGAGTTTTGAAGAACCGCCGCTTCGCTCTGCGGAATACCCCGCGCGATTTGCGCAACAGCCGTTTCGCCCAAATGAATTCCGTGCCCAAGATCGCCAAGCCAAGCGGAATCACAATGATCGCCGGGCCGGGCAACACCACCATCGCCACACCGATCAACAGCACCGTGCCGCCGATGACGCCGATGATCAATCGCCTCACCAAGGGTGGCGCGTCCCGCAAGCCCACGGCCACGCGAATCCGGTTGAGGAACTGTCGCACCCGCCCCATTGGTGACTCAGCGATTGGAGATTTGCTGCCGCGAGCGCGCCGCAGCCGCCGCGTTAGACCAGCTTCCGCAACTTTGCGTGCTCGGCCATTCGCTTCACGAGTTCCTTCACCTTCTGCGCCTGACTCTTGTGGGCAAGCAGCACGGCATCGTCGGTTTGCACCAGAATGGAATCCCGCAAACCCACCACGGCGATCGGCGTGCGCCGGGCCTTGCTGCGGGCGTCGTAAATGATGTTCCGCGCACCGTCCACGTGGATGAACTCCGCCACGGCGCAGTTGCCTTCGGGGTCCGCCTTGAGATGCCGCGCCAGCGCCGTCCATGAACCAAGATCGTCCCACGCAAACGCGCCGTCCGCGACGATGACGTTGTGTGCCTTCTCCATCAAGGCGTAGTCAATGGAAACGCGTTTGATGTCCGGGTATTCCCTCGCCAGCAACTTGTTGAGCTTAGCCGGATGGCCGGCGACTTTGAACCAGCGCTGGCAGGCTTCGTACATGTCTGGCTGATGCTTCTGCAAACCCTCCGTCACGGTCACGAAACTCCAGATGAACATGCCTGCGTTCCAGCGATACTGGCCGCTCTGCAAGTAACCCAGCGCGGTGTCGTAGTTCGGTTTCTCGACAAACTGTTCGGCGCGATGGAAAACCGTCTTATAGCTCTTCACGCCGACGGGCGGCGGCAGCGCCTCCCCGACGCGAATGTAACCGTAACCCGTATTCGGCTCGGTCGGTTTGATGCCAATCGTGACGATGGCTTGGCCGCGCGACGCGAGATCAAACGCATCGGCCAGCACTTGTTGAAACTTCTTCGCTTCGGGGATCACGTGATCCGCCGGCAGCACTGCCATCACCCCGGTGGTGGAGCGCGCTCCCACCAAGGCCGCGCCTAACGTCACCGCAGCGCAAGTGTCGCGGCCAATCGGTTCGGCCACGATATTGTCCTTGGGCAGCTTGGGTAGCTGCTTCCGCACTTCCGGCGCCTGGGTCGCGTTGGTAATGACGAAGATGTTCCTCAGCGGTACGAGCGGGGCCACGCGGTCCACGGCCTGTTGGAGGAACGAACGATCGCCCAGCAGCTTGATGAGTTGCTTGGGCGTCTGCTCGCGGCTCACCGGCCAGAAACGCTCGCCGCGTCCACCGGCCATGATGATCACGAAACGGTCTTGGTTGTCGGTCTTTGCTTTTGCGCTCATAGATTCTTAACCATGGATGGACACGGAGCCAGGTAGGGCACGTCACTCCGTGCGCGCCATCGTGTGGCTGGCTGGAATCGGCGCGCACGGAGTGACGCGCCCTACCAGCGAGCCCGATTCGTGCTTATTAAATGGATTTCACCGCGTCGGCCATCGCTTTCACGTAGCTGCCGAGTTTCTCCACCAATTCAAGGGACTTGCCATTGGTGGCAATTTGATTCACCACGGCGCTGCCGACCACGCAGCCATCGGCTTCCTCCGCCACGGCAGCGGCTTGTTCCGGATTTGAAATGCCGAAGCCAACGACGATGGGCAGCGGCGTGTGCGCGCGAATCTTTGCCACCTGTTGCGCGAGATTCGACGCTACTTCGGTCTGCATCCCGGTCACGCCTTCGCGGGATATGTAATAGATGAAACCGGCGCCGCGTTTCACGATGGCTGCCACTCGCTCCTCGGGGGTCGTGGGGGCCACGAGGTAAATCTGACAAAGACCCGCCTTGGCCATGAGCGCCTCGTAGTTGTCGCTCTCCTCCGGCGGCAAATCCAGCACGAGCAAGCCATCCACGCCCGCGCGAGCGCAATCGGCAATGAACCGCTCCATGCCGACCTTGTGAATCAAGTTGAAGTAGATGTAGAGCACTATGGGAATATGTGACTCGCGTCGGATGGCGCTGACGGTTTCCAGCAGTTTGGGCGGAGTGGTGCCGGAGGCCAATCCGCGTTGGGCTGCGAGTTGATTCACCAACCCATCGGCGAGAGGATCACTGAATGGCACGCCCAGCTCGAGGATGTCCACCCCAGCGCGGTCAAAAGCCAGTGCGAACTGGCGCGTGGCCTCCAAATCCGGGTCCCCGGCGCCAATATACACGACAAACGCTTTTCTGCCCTCGCGCTTCAATTGCGCGAAGCGTTCGATGATGCGATTCATGGGGCAGGAGTTTCGAGATTGCCGGCTCGCCTTTCAAGCCTGCAATCGGCGGCACACTACACTTTCAGTGTCCAGAGCTTGACAGCCCGTCAACAACCAGTGTTTGCAGGAAATGAGGCTGCGAGTCGGTAATTCTGGCGATTTCGCGGAGGCCTGCCAGAGACGCTTGAGGTCGTCTCCTGCGTTTTCGATGGGCTGGCAGGCGCCCTCCACCCACACGTTATCCACCCGCCCGACGCTTGCTCTGATTTCCTGGCCGGCGGGGAGGCTCGTTCCGCCGGTTCAGAACTGTCGCAAGAACCGCAGATCGTTCTCGTAAAACAGGCGGATGTCGTTGATACCGTAGCGGAGCATGGCGATGCGTTCGATGCCAAAGCCAAACGCCCAGCCGGTCCAGATTTCAGGATCGTAGCCGACGTTCTCGAAGACGATTGGGTTCACCATGCCGCAGCCGGCAATCTCCAGCCAGTCCTTGCCCATCTTCTTCACGAGCGCGTTGGTGAAATCAATTTCGTAACTCGGCTCGGTGTAACTGAAGTAGTGCGGGCGAAAACGGATTTTCACGTCGCCGCCCATGAGTTCTCGGAAGACGAATTCCACCGTGCCTTTGAGGTCGCCCACGGTAACGCCTTTGTCCACGTACAGCCCTTCGATCTGATGGAAGGTTGGATTGTGCGTGGCATCGGCGTTGTCGCGGCGATACACGCGGCCCGGCACAATGATGCGCACCGGCGGCGGCTGGGATTTCATCACGCGGATTTGGACAGAGGAAGTGTGCGTGCGCAGCAATAGCGCGGGTGTCTGGCCTGCGGTTTCGCGCTGCGAACTCGCCGACGGGGACGCCTCCGCTACGTTCGCGAGATAAAACGTGTCCTGCGTGTCGCGCGCGGGATGATCCGCCGGCGTGTTCAGCGCGTCGAAACAATGATACTCGTCTTCGATCTCCGGGCCGTCCGCCACGGCGAAACCAATCTTGCGGAACGCGCGCACGATGTCCTCGGTCACTTGCGTGAGCGGATGCAATTTGCCGAGCACCCGGCGGCGGCCGGGCAGTGTGAAATCCGTCGGCTCCGTCGGAAGTGCCGCCTGCAATTCCAATTTCTCGCGCCGCGCCGTGAGGGCGGCTTCAAGTTCCACCTTGGCGGCGTTAATGAGTTTTCCAGCCGTGGGACGCTCCTCCTTCGCAAGCGAGCCAAGTTGCTTCATCAAAGCAGTGAACTTGCCGTGCGGACCGATCCATGCGCCCTTGGTTTGATCCAGCGCAGCCAGATCGGACGCCGCATGCAGTTCAATCAGCGCGTTTTGCTTGAGCGGTTCAATTTCGTTCAACAATGACATAGCGGTGAGGATTTAGCCATAAAGCGGAAGAAAAAGACAGAGCAGAAAGATCGGGTGCTCGGTCGCGGTCAGTGGCGCATCGCCTTCGCGGCTTTCAGAATGTTCGAGGGTTGTGGGGAAGATTCAGCACGGTGCAAACGGTGATGCGGGGCTTCCGACGACTGTTCAAACTGAAGTAGCCGACGCCACTGCGGTACGAATTCAACGTCCCCGGTCATGAAATGCGGAATATTCGTTGCCTATCGTTCCGGCTTTGGGTAACAAGTTCTCTGTCCCCCGGATGCTGGATTCGTTGGCCGTGGGTCACACATCTTGGCGACACTGGTTCTCAACCCGCAATCCACGGCTTACCAAGCTACGAAAATGAGATTACTGACAGTTCTGACGCTAGCATTCTTGACCACCTCCCACATGCGACTCGCGACCGCTTTTGGCCAAGGCAGCCTGACACCGCCCGGCGTCCCTGCGCCCACGATGAAAACGCTGGACCAGATCGAGCCGCGCACGCCCATCGGATCATTGCCCTACACAATTAACACTCCCGGATCGTATTTCCTCACCGGCGCGCACTCCTCCACCAACAAGGGAATCACCGTTTCCGCCAGCGACGTGACCATTGACCTGATGGGATTCACCATTGATGGCCCGCAGAACCCAAACTTCCCCGGCATTCACGTTGCGGGGGGCGAGGATGTGATGATTCGCAACGTTACCATACGCAATGGCGGCATCGCGCGCTTCGGCGTGGGGGTCTTGATTGAGAACGCGCAGATCGGGCAGGTGCGCAACCTCGTCATTCACCAGAATGTCGCCGAAGGGATATTTCTCCGAAATAACTACCCGGGCGTTTGCACGGATTACACGGTAGAGCATTGCCAGATCACGGAAAATGGCGGCGCTGGCATTTACCTTTATGGCACCAATGCCGTGAGCGATGGCAACCGGAGTCACACCATTAGGAACAACACCATCAGTGGCAATCGGGATTATGGCCTCCACATGATCTGGGTCTATGGTTCGCTGATTGATGGGAATGTTTTCGGCCCGCAGGTCACCAGCTCGAATTCCTATGCCATCCGCAGCGGCGCGAGCCGTAACCTAGTCGTGCGCAACCTCGAACTCGGCAATTCGGCCGGCTATTTGTTTATCAGCACTTCTGACACGTACGGTCCCATCGTCAACGCGGGCGGAATGCTCCCCCATACCAACAGCCCGTGGGCAAATTTCACCCGCTAACGCCTGCTGCTGCCATGAAGACTCTCCTCGCGGCAACGCTCCTGGCGTGTTTCTTCGCGTCCACCGTCGGCGCCACCACCATCAACGCCACCAACAAGTCCGCCTACGGCGCCAACCTCGGCTGGCTCGATTGGCGCGGCGACACCACCAACGGCGCGGTCATCGGGGAATACGTCTGCTCCGGTTACCTCTACGCGGCCAATGCGGGCTGGATTCATCTGGGCAACGGCAGTCCGTCCGACGGCATCCGTTATCGGAACCTGAGCACCAATGACTTTGGCGTGAACCACGATGGCATGGGCAACCTGCGCGGCTTTGCTTATGGCGCGAACATCGGTTGGATCAATTTTGAAAACCTCGGTGCGCCCAAGGTGAATTTGAAGGACGGCACGTTGAGCGGTCATATCTATTCCGCCAATTGCGGTTGGATTTCCCTGAGCAACGCCGTCGCGTTTGGGCAAACCGACTTCCTCGCGCCCGGCCTCGATAAGGATGGCGACGGCATCACCGACGCGTGGGAATTGACTTACACGAACAACCTGGCCGCCTTCTCCATGATCACGGACACAGACGGCGACGGCGTCTCCGATTACCACGAATATCTGGCGGACACAGACCCCACTGACCCCAACGACAAACTGGTGATCACCGAATACGACACCACTCCCGGCGGCACCGAAGCAACCCTGACGTGGCAGAGCAAGTTGACCCGCCGCTATCACCTCGAGAAATCGCTCGATCTGGCCGCGCCAATCTGGCTGGACAGCGGCCTGGGAATGATTGCCCCGGACACGCCAACCACCACGCGAATGCTTGCCGACACCAACGCGTCGCTGCGGTTTTACCGTGTAAAAGCGATGAAGCCGCTCTCGCCCTGAGATCTTGAATCTCGGGCTTCCACCGTGGCGAATACACCAACTCCGCGTAGCGCGTGTCCCTCGCTTGCGGGAGCAGGAGAGGGTGGTCGCAGAGCGGGAGAGGGTTGCGGGGTGAAAACAAACTCTGTGGATGAGCACGTCGCGCCGATGGAGGGTGGCCGTCCGCAAGCACCCTGAATCCGGGATGGGCAATGAGGCAAACTTCTCCGAGTCACAAAACCTTCCGCCCCCCACGTCGGCGGCCACGGATTTGGGGGGTCAACGCGCGAAAAAGATTTCGAGGACTTCTGCCGCCCAACTCCGCGCTTGCGACCCACCGGCGGTCTGTTTAGGAACGGGCCGTGATTTTGCACGGAATCTTGGGGGCATTGGCGTTGTTGAGCCTGGCATTGACGCTCTGGCAATGGCTCGCCGCGCGGCGCTTTCCCCTCCACCAGCGTGCGACCGACAGCTCATTCGCGCCCGCTGTCACGCTGCTCAAGCCACTCAAAGGTTGCGATGAACACACGGAGCCCTGTCTTCGAAGTTGGCTCGCGCAGGATTACGCCGGTGAAGTCCAGGTGCTCTTCGGCGTGGCGGAGGCCGGCGACCCTGTGTGCGCCGTGGTCGCGAACCTGTTGCGGGAGTTCCCCAAGCGCGACGCCCAACTAATGGTCTGCCCGGAGCGTCTGGGAGCGAACGCGAAGATTTCGACGCTTGCGCAACTCGAACTGCTCGTGAAGCACGAATTCATCGTCATCAGCGATGCAGACGTGCGCGTGCCCCCGGAGTTGCTGGCGAACGTGGTGACGCGCTGCCCACCAAACCGGCGTGCAGACCATCTTGTCCGCACCCACTCCGCCCAAGAAACTCACACCCAAGCCGATCCATGCTCGGCGCCGCCGGGGAATGAGCCAACCGCTGGCGGCCCCGGGGAGCAGCACGTTGGGTTGGTGAACTGTTTCTATCGTCTGGCGAATCCGACCACGCTGGCGATGCAGTGGGAAGCCATTGCCATCAACGCGGATTTTTGGAGCCAGGTCTTGCAGAGCGTCAGTTTTCGGAGACTGGATTTTGCGTTGGGCGCCGTGATGGCCGTGCGCCGCCAACCCCTCGCTGACATCGGCGGCTTCCGCGCCCTGGTGAATTGCCTGGCGGATGACTACCAACTGGGACACCGCATCGCACGCCAAGGGCAGCGCATCGAGTTGTGCCCCGTGGTGGCTGAGTGTTGGTCAGCGCCGATGTCGTGGCGGGCCGTGTGGCAACATCAACTCCGTTGGGCGCGCACGATTCGCGTCTGCCAACCCGTGCCCTATTTTTTCAGCCTGCTCAACAATGTGACGTTCTGGTCGCTGCTCTGGTTGGTGACCTCCGTTGCCGCGACAAGTTTCGCGGAGTATTCGTTCGCAGTCGGTGAGATCATTGTGTCGGTGGAAAACTTCTGGGGTTTGCCGGTTGCCGTCGTATGTCTCCTCGTGCGTATGCTGGCCGCGCTGGATCTGCAGAGCCGGTTAACGGGTGCGCGCGCCCACTGGAAATATTGGTGGCTTGTGCCAGTGAAGGATTTGTTGCAGGTTGCGCTCTGGGCGGCGGCCTTTCTGGGCAACCACGTGGAATGGCGCGGGGAACGGTATCGGCTGCGGCGCGACGGCACCCTGAACCGATGAATCCCCCAAGCACGCCTGCCAAAAGCGGAGTTTACTTTCGGGGATCAAACGGCGGTAATCATCACCGTCCGCGCCCGGCGGCCTTGGTTCGACCTGAACGGATTGCAGTCTGGGTAAAACCTCGTCATTTCAACCAGTTGTATCGCCCCAGTTTCATCTCCCGCACTGCGCGGCGGTGTTGATTTCATTTATGGGCCTTGAGCATTCCCCGCGAGAAGGACCTGCAAGCCTGGGGTGCAGCCAGGAAGAGCGCGGGCGAGGTTTCCGGCCAGCGCAACTGAGCAGATTCGGGTCATGGCGATTGCCGGGCGCGACATGGTCATCACCAAACAGGGAAGCACGGTCACCTGGCACATGGACGGCAAGTTGATCGCCACGGTATCCACGACCGACCTGGCCCTGGGTGACGACAACATTCTGTTCAATTATTTCGACATCAACGCCACGACCACCACGGATTTCAACGGGCCGGCTCTGTTGTTCGGATTGATGGACAATGTGCGGGTGGAAACCCTGGCCACCGTAGCCGCGCCGCCCGACATCAACCACATTCAATTGATCAACGGCGGCACTGAGGTGCAAATTGACTTCGCGGGTGAGACCGCTGACACGCCCGGGTCGTTCGCGCTACAATCCTCGGGCTCGGTGCAGTCCGGCTACAGCGACGTGAGCGCCAACATCACTCCGCTTGCGCCGGGATCCTTCCGCGCCGTGCGCGCCGTGAGCGGCAACCAGCAATTCTATCGAATTCGCAGGCGCTAGGGGCTGAAAAATCGGGCTGGGGCGCCGAAGCGGGCATGGACGTGTATGTATCTCGGCTGGGAGAGAGTGGCCGGAGGTCGGGTGATGGTGCTTCGCATCTCGTCGGTGGTCACGCCTTTCTTGATGCGTGAGAGGATTTCGTCGTTGCCGACTTCGCAGCCGACTCGCCCCGTGGGATAATCCGCTGGAGGTGCTGTTGAGTTCGACCGCTGCCATATCCCACGGGGCGAGGAATCCCGACCGGTCGGGATTGTCCTTAAAACTCTTGATCGTGTCGTAATCAAGGTTTGCACGGCTCTTTGCCTCGCGCGGGGCGGTTGTGGCTTTTCAAGCCCGCGAGGAATGAGCATCTTAACGTCCCATGAATCAAGCCCAGGCGCACGCTTTGCTGAAGGCGATGCTCGGTCCGAGCGCCGAGTTCCGTGAAGGCCAGTGGGCGGCGATTGATCAGATTGCCAATCAACGCCGCCGTTTGCTCGTGGTGCAACGCACTGGCTGGGGCAAGAGTATCGTCTATTTCCTCGCGACGAAGATCCTGCGCGACGCCGGCGCCGGACCGACGCTGCTCATCAGCCCGTTGCTTTCCCTGATGCGCAACCAGATTCTCGCCACGGAAAAACTCGGCGTGCGCGCGGCGACGATTCACAGCGAGAATGTGGAGGAATGGGGCGAAGTCGAAACTGCGCTTGCCCGCAACGAACTCGACCTGCTGATGGTTTCCCCCGAACGCCTCGCCAACCCGCAGTTCATGAAGAAATTGCTTCCGCTGCTGCAAGGCCGCGTGGGCTTGTTCGTGGTGGACGAGGCGCACTGCATTTCCGATTGGGGTCACGATTTTCGCCCGGACTATCGCCGCATCTTGCAGGTGATGAAATTGCTGCCGGCCGGCGTGCCTGTTCTCTGCACGACCGCCACGGCGAATGACCGCGTCGTGCGCGACATTGAATCGCAAATCCCGCAGCTCCACGTCCTCCGCGGCCCGCTCGTTCGCTCGTCGCTCCGGCTGTACAACATCCGGCTCGCGCATCAATCCGACCGGCTCGCATGGCTCGCACACTTTCTCCCGCAACTGCCGGGCAATGGCATTGTGTATTGTCTTACGATTCAGGACGCACGTCGCGTGGCCGCATGGTTGCAGCAAAACAACATCTCTGCCCGCGCCTATCACGCCGATTTGGAGGCCGCCGGACGCGTCGAGATCGAAGGTCAGTTGCTCCGCAACGAAGTTAAAGCGCTCGTCGCCACCGTCGCGCTCGGCATGGGTTTTGACAAACCCGACCTCGGTTTCGTGATTCACTTTCAGCGGCCCGGCTCGGTCGTGGCGTATTACCAGCAGGTGGGTCGCGCGGGTCGCGCGGTGGATTCGGCTTTCGGCATTTTGCTCAACGGGGCCGAAGACGATGAGATTTCCGATTACTTCATCCGCACCGCGTTCCCGCCAGTGGACGTGATGCAAGGCGTGCTTGCCGCCGTGGAAGAACGCGGGCCACTGACGGTTGATGACATCGGCGCGGAACTGAATCAGAACCGCGGCGCAATCGAAAAGGCGCTCAAACTCCTCGAAGTGGATGGCGCGGTGGCGCACGACAAACTCGGCTACGTGCCCACCGGCCTTGCGTGGCAGCCGGACGTGGCGCGGTTCGAGCAAGTCACGCGCTTGCGGCGCGAAGAAGTCGAGCAGATGCGCCGCTATGTCGAGCACAAGGGATGTTTGATGGAGTTTCTCGCCCGCGCGTTGGACGATCCGAACGCAGCGCCCTGCGGCAAGTGCATGAATTGCACGAAGCATACGGAACGGCGCACTGTGCCTGTTTCGCTCACGCAAGCCGCCGTGGATTTTCTGCGCGGCGACGCGCTTGTGCTCGAGCCGCGCTTGCGCTGGCCCAAACCATTGCTGAGTGAGCTTGCGAAGGTCTTCCCGGACGCACTCGAACGTTTCGACGAAAGCAACCGCCCCAAGACAATCATCCCCGAACGCGTCCGCGCCGAACCCGGACGCGTGCTGTGCATCTACGGTGACTCCGGCTGGGGCGAAGAAGTCGCGCGGTGCAAATATAAAACCGGCGTGTTCGAAAATGCGCTCGTTGACGCCGCGGTGTCGCTGATTCGGGACAAGTGGAAACCGCAACCATTTCCCGAATGGATCACTGCCGCGCCCTCGCGAACTCATCCAACACTCGTCGCCGATTTCGCGCGACGATTGGCCGAACGTCTCGACATTCCGCTCGTCGCGGTGATTCATAAACAGCGCGAGAATCAGCCGCAGAAAGAAATGCGAAACGGCGTCCAGCAATTGCGAAACGTCCTCGGTGCTTTCGACGTAGCCGGCGAAAAACCGTCCGGGGTTCTCCAGTCGGCAGCGTGGAGTGCCGGTCGCTTTCTTGGCCACGTTGGGGAAATCCCGAAAGGCCCGGTGCTGTTGGTGGACGACGTGGTGGATTCGGGTTGGACGCTGACGCTGCTCTCGGTAATGTTGCGGTTGCGCGGCAGCGGGCCGGTGTATCCGTTCGCGTTGGCGAAAGCCTCCCCGCGCGGTGGATGAATGATGGCCACAAAAGCACACGTAGAACGCAAAGCCCGGAGCGCGGACAGCCTTGTCCGCGAGTTCCAGAATTTCCACACTGACTTGCGGACGGAGCGGTCCGCGCTCATCCTCCGATGAATGCGCACGAATATCTCAGCGACGACGGACAGGCGATGCTGCTGCTCTGTTCGTCACTCGCGCTGCCGCCGACCGCGAAGGAGACAGACCTGTCTCCGTTCAAACTCAGCGAGTGGAATGAGTTGTCGCGCAAGGTCGCCGATTCATCGCTTAAGACTCCCGCCGCACTTCAAGGCCGCAATGCGGATGAACTGGCCAGGTTGCTGGCCCTGCCGACAGTTGAGGCGGAGCGCATCGTGCGGCTGCTGGAGTTCGCCGGTCAACTCTCCGTTGAACTCCAGAGTCTTTTCGAGCAGGGCCTCTGGGCGGTGACGCGCGTGGACGAACTTTACCCCCCGCATTTGCGCGACACGTTGAAACATCAAGCGCCCACGGTCTTGTTCGGCGCGGGCGACCTTCGGCTGCTGCGCCGCGCGGGCGTGGCGGTCGTTGGCTCGCGCAACATTGATGAGGCGGGTGCGGCCTTCGCGCGCGAAGTCGGCGCAAAAGCCGTCGCCGCGAAACGCCCCGTGGTTTCCGGCGGCGCGCGAGGCACGGATCGCATCGCCATGCAGGCCGCGCTCGAAGCGGAGGGCATCGCTTTCGGCGCACTGGCGGACAGCCTTGGGCGCACTGCGCGCCAGCCTGACGTGCGCGAATTCGTGAGCGATGGGAAACTGGTTTTGCTCACGGCTTACGCGCCCACGGCCGGTTTTTCCGTCGGCGCGGCGATGGGACGGAACAAGTTGATTTACGGCCTCGCGGAGCTTGCCGTTGTCGTCAGCAGTGACCATCAAACCGGAGGCACCTGGGCCGGCGCCGTCGAGGCGTTGAAGGCGAATTGGTGTCCGGTGCTTGTGCGAGACGGCGACGGCGTGCCGCGCGGCAACAAGGAATTGCTCAAGCTCGGCGCGACAGCGCTGCCCGCCGATGAGTTGCCGGAGATTTCCCATCTCGCGGAGTGGGTTCAGGAACGCGCCCCGTCGAAGGCAACCGAAGCTGAATTCGATTTTGCTCTACGCGAAAAACCTCGCTGACTATCAGACAGCAGCTTTCGCCGCTTCCAAATCCGTTCGCCGCTGGGCCATGGATTTGAAAAATTCGTAGCCTTCGCGCAGCCGCCGCACGCAAACGTCTTTGTCTTCGAGCATCGTTTTGATGATGCGGAGGATCGGTTTCGGGCGGAGGTAATAGCGGTGGTAAAACCGCTCCACGCTTTCAAAAATTTCCTCTTTGCTGAGGTCGGGATATTCCAGGGCGCTTTGCTGGAAGCCGTCGCCTTCGACCAAATCGGTTTTGTCCTTCTTCACAAACCATCCGTTGAGCCGGGCTTGTTCGTAGAGTTCCGTGCCCGGATACGGCGCGGCCAGCGAAACTTGAATCGAGAAGACGTCCAGTTCCTGAGCGAACCGGATGGTCTGTTCGACGGTTTCCCTGGTTTCCACCGGGAGTCCCAGAATGAATGTCCCGTGAATGACGACGCCCGCCTGGTGACAGGCCTTGGTAAAACGGCGCATCTCGTCGGTGGTCACGCCTTTCTTGATGCGCGTGAGGGTTTCGTCGTTGCCGCTTTCGTAGCCGACGAGGAACAGGCGCAGGCCGTTGTCTTTGAAACTTTTGATCGTGTCGTAATCGAGGTTCGCGCGGCTGTTGCAACTCCAGGTCAAACCAAGCGGGCCGAGCTTCTTCGCGATCTCGCGGGCGCGCGGGAGGTTCGCGGTGAAGGTGTCGTCGTCGAAGAAGAATTCGCGCACCTGCGGGAACAGTTTCTTCATGTAGGCCATTTCGTCGGCGACGTTTTGCGGCGAGCGGACGCGGTATTTGTGTCCGCCGATGGTCTGCGGCCAGAGGCAGAAGCTGCATTGCGCGGGGCAACCGCGACCCGTGTAGAGGCTCACATACGGATGCAGCAGGTAGCCGATGAAATATTTTTCGATCTGGAGGTCGCGCCTGTAAACGTCGGCTACCCACGGCAGCGCGTCCATGTTCGGGATCATTTCGCGCTCGGGGTTGTGTTTGATTTTGCCGTCCTTGTCCTTGTAGGAAAGGCCCGCGATGCTCGCGAGGTCGCGGCCCTCGGCGACTTCGGCGCAGGTGTAATCGAATTCCTTGCGGCCCACCCAGTCAATCGCCCACGAAGTTTTCAGCGTCTCGGTCGGCAACACCATCGTGTGCGCGCCAATGAAACCGATCTTCGTGTCGGGTTTCTGCTGCTTGATGGCTTCGGCGACTTTGCAATCGTTTTTCAGCGACGGCGTGCTGGTGTTGATGATGACGTGATCGTAGTCCTTCGCGATGGCGAGGCACTTGGCCACGTCAATGTCATGCGGCGGGCAATCGAGCAAGCGGGAGTTCGGCGTGAGCGCGGCGGGTTGCGCGAGCCACGTTGGATACCAATAGCTGGTGACTTCGCGCCGCGCCTGATAGCGCGCGCCCGCGCCGCCGTCGAAGCCGTCGAAGCTCGGGGGGGAAAGGTAGAGGGTTTTGCTCATGGATTCAGGGTGCTCGGGAACAAACGTGCAAGTGGCTCAGATCACTTGCCGTTCTTGTTTTCCGCTATCTTCGCCAGCAAGGCATCACGCTCTGAAGTGTCGCCGGTGCCGCAATGGCTGCCGACGTGCGCCTCGTGCTGGCCGTTGTTGGAAAACGCACCACGCGCACTGGCGGCGGGGTTGATCGCGGCCTTGGCTTCGGCAAGATGGCCTTTGCCAATGGAAACGCCGTTAAAAGCCCGCTTCTCCAGTTCAGGCGAAGCCGGGAACGGCTGCGGGCGCGGCCAGAAGTTGTATTTGAAATTCTTCCAGTTGTCGCCGCGCTGGTAGTTCGTGCCGAGCGCGCCGCTGGGGTCGTAGCCGCAATGGACCATGCAATTCTCGCAACGCGGATCGCGCGCCACGCCGTCCACGACGCCATAGTTTTCCCACTTCACCTGCGCCAGCATCTCGGCGTAGCTGTCGTGGTGGCCGTCGGTCATCAGGTAGCACGGCGCTTTCCAGCCTTTGATATTGTAGGTGGGAATGGCCCAGGCGGTGCAGGTCAACTCGCGTTTGCCGGCCAGAAACTCTTGATACACCGGCGTGCCGAAGATGGTGAATGCCTTGCCCCAGTCCAGAATTCCCGCGAACTTCTGGCGCGTCATCTTGCGCGTGAGAAAGAAATCCTCCGGCTGCTTGCCAAGGCGCTTGACCATGTCCTTTTTGGCGGCGTCGTATTCGTAACCGGGCGAAATCGTGTGGCCATCCACGTTGAGCGAGCTGAGGAACTTGAACATGTCCTCCAGTTCCTGCACATCGGTTTCTTTGTAAACCGTGGTGTTGGTCGCCGTTTGGTAGCCGAGAATTTTCGCCATCTTGATCGCGGCGACACATTCCTTGAAGACACCCTCGCGCTCGACGATGAGGTCGTGGGTAAACTCGAGTCCATCCACGTGGACGTTCCAATACATCCACTGGCTGGGAGCAATGACGACTTTGTGCTTCGCAGTGGCGTCGGCGTTGCGGATGGTTTCGGCTTCTTTAACTGAAATCAGATTCTCGGAGAGGAGTTGTTTCAGATAGGACTCATGCGACGGATTCGACGAATCGTAGATGGCGGCGAGATACTCGCGCATCTTCTTACGCATGAAGACGCCGTTGGTGCAGATGTAAATGATGCGGCCCTGCTCGCGCAGTCCGGCCACGAGTTCCTCGATCTTCGGATAAATCAGCGGTTCCCCGCCGCAGATGCTCACCATTGGCGCGTCGCACTCCTGCGCGGCCGCAAGACATTTCTCCAGTGGCACCATGTCCTTAAGGGAGGTGGAGTACTCCCGAATGCGCCCGCAACCGGTACAGGTCAGGTTGCATGTATGCAGCGGTTCGAGTTGCAGCACCATGGCAAACTTGGGCGTCTTGCGGAGCTTGTGCTTGATGATGTGACCGGCGATTTTTGCCGATAGCGCGAAGGGGAATCGCATAGGCTCAACGGACGAGTGCGACTTGGGCAGCGGTTTCAGCTTGCGGGGTTGCGGGCTCCGCTGGAGTCAACAGTGGATCTCCGCCGGCCGGTTGGAGTTCCGGTAGCGGTGCCGGGTCGGCTTTCAGCAAGCCGGGCAGGAAGAACGAGGCCGGCGAAACGCTGTGCCTGGAGTTAATCCCGCTGCAGCCCGCGCCAGCCACCAACAGCATCGCGCAGGCAAACAAACGGCAAAATTTCCAATGAAATGTCACTCAACGCGCAGTATAAATCCCTTCGACATGATGGCAACAGTTAATTGCAGGTGCAGCATGGGGCGGCTGCCGCCTGGTTGCGTGGGGTGGATGATCTTGTTGGCGGTTGTGGCCGCCGTGGCTGATTCGTCGGCACCTGCGCGGGACGGCACCGCCGAATCGGCGGATTTCGCGGAGCACCTTCGACTGGAATACACGGCGGCGCAGAAGCGGTACTTGACCGAACCCACCAATGCGGCAGCCGCCTGGACCTTCGCGCGGGCCAGTTTCGACCGCGCCGAGTTGGCCACCAACAAGACGGAACGGGCGGCCATCGCCCAGCAGGGCATCCAAGCTGGTCGCCAACTGATTGCCCGCGATCCAAAGTCGGCTCCGGGACATTATTACCTTGGGATGAATCTGGGCCAGTTGGCGCGCACCAAGACGCTCGGAGCATTGCGGATTGTGGATGAGATGGAGCGCGAGTTCAAAATGGCCCGAACGCTGGATGAGCGATTGGATCATGCTGGACCCGATCGCAATCTGGGTCTGCTGTATCTTGAGGCTCCCAGCATTGGCAGTATTGGCAACCGCAACCGGGCGCGGTTACATCTGGAGCGGGCAGTCGAGCTATCGCCGGGTTACCCCGAGAACCGTCTGAATCTGGCGGAGGCGTACCTGCAATGGCGCGAGTACGCCCGCGCGAGTCGGGAAATATCAGCATTGGACGAACTCTGGTCGGAGGCCCGGACAGTTTTCACCGGCGTGGCGTGGACGGCGAGTTGGCGGGATTGGGAGGCGCGTCGGCAACGGATACGAAGCCGACTGGAGGAGCGCGGCAAGGGGAATGAGACTTTGAGGCGCCAGCAATGATCCTGGGCGGCCATAGTTAACGACTGGCCAGCTGGTACGGCGCGGACGGGGGTAGCTTCACGGTCACTGGCACCGACCAGGCATGGTTTTCAAAACGGATAACCAACCGTCGCCATTTCGAGTCGCGATCCGGTCGGCGTGGCCAGCGCCGATAATCTGGCAGTCGGACAGGCAATTGCAGCGATGCCGGGAGCGGAACATTCGAGCGTGAGGAGGCGGATGCTGGCCACATATCAATGTCAGTCTTTCTCCGGGTGCAGACAGTGGGCCACTGCGGCGCACAAGGCTTGGGCATCGTAAGGTTTGGGCAGGAACTGGAGGCCCTGGCGCAGCCGGAAACTGGTATCGTTCAGTTCGGAACTGTAGCCGCTGGTATAAAGAACCTTCAAACCGGGCTGTTGTTTGTCCAGTTGCTCGGCCAATTGGCGTCCGCTCATGCCATCGGGCATCACCATATCGGTAAGCAGGAGGTCAATGTGGGGCAGGTTATCGGCGGCCAGTGTGAGGGCTTCCGGTCCGGAACCCGCCGTGATCACGGTGTAACCGGCCCGGCGTAGGATGACACTGGCCACGGAGCGCAGTCCGGTTTCGTCCTCGACCAGGAGAATGGTCCCCGAGCCACTCTTGGCGAGCCAAGGACTGCGCGCGGTTGCGTTTGATCGTCGGCTGCTCTCAATAATGGGCAAATAGATTTTGAAAGTTGTCCCGCGCCCTACGGCCGTATCCACCTCGATCCAGCCGCGATGTTGTTTGACGATGCCGTAAACCGTCGCCAAACCCAGTCCGGTGCCCCGGCCCACTTCCTTGGTGGTAAAGAAGGGCTCAAAGACGCGGGGCAGGATCTCCGGGGGTATCCCCGAGCCAGTGTCGGCGACACTGAGGCACAGGTGACTGCCAATTCTCGATTCCGGATGCTGCTTCCAGTAGTCGTTATCAATCTCCACCAAACGGGTGGCAATGTGGAGCCGGCCGCCACCTGGCATCGCGTCGCGCGCGTTCACGGAAAGATTCATGATGGTCTGCTCCAACATGCCCACGTCCGCCTCCACCTGTGATTCGGGCACCTGACAATCAAAACTCAGCGCGATGTGTTCACCCAGGATGCGCTTGAGCATTTTGGCCATCTGCGTGATCACGCCGTCCAGCGCCACGGCCTCAGCGCGCATGGCTTGCTTGCGGCTGAACATCAGCAACTGGCGGGTCAGATTGGAAGCGCGTTTGGCGGCGAGGGCGATCTGTCGCAAGGAATCCGCGCTGGCGGAATCCGCCGGGGCGTCCATCAAGAGGAGGTCGGCGTGGCCCTGCACGACGGCGAGAATGTTGTTGAAGTCATGCGCCACGCCGGCGGTAAGCTGGCCGATGGATTCGAGTTTCTGCGCCTGCCGAAGCTGGTTCTCCAACTCGCGCTGTTCGGTGATGTCCTGCGCCACGCCCACCACTCGCCGCACCTGGCCTTGCGCGTCGCGCACTTCAAAAGCCCGGGCGCGAATCCACCGAACGCCACCATCCGGACGGACAATGCGGCAAACCTCCGCCTCGTCCCGGGCGAATCGTTGTTCGCGGATGGCCCTGGAGATTCGCTCGCGATCCTCGGGATGCACGGCTTCCAGCCATTCGCCGGGGGAAGCCCGCAGCGATTCGCGAGACCGGCCCCAGACTTTTTCATACGCCGGACTGACGTAGGTGGGGTGCGTGCTGCCGGGTTCACCCTGCCAGAAGACGGCTTCAATGTTCTCCGCAAACTCGCGGAAGCGTTGTTCGCTTTCACGCAAGGCATCTTCCATGAGTCGGCGCTCGGTAACATCCCGCGCATTGACGATCACCCGGGTTCCGTGTTCATCCGTGTGCGTCTGGCCGGTGGCTTCCAACATCCGCCAGGATCCATTTGCATGAAGGATGCGAAAGGTGGTGAACGGTGACCGATTCCTGGTCTGAACCACTTTGGTCAGTGATTTCCGGGCGGCTGGCATGTCCTCTTCATGAATGAACTCGAGCGTGTTCCGGCCCACCAACGCCGACGGCTGGTAGCCCAACAATCGAAACGCCGAAGGACTGGCATATTGGACCCGGCCGGCAGCATCCACCTCGAGGATCAGGTCCGCCGCGTTCTCGATGAGAGATCGGAAATGCTCTTCGCGCCGCTGCACGGACAACTCGGCCAGTTTACGTTCAGTGATGTTCTCGTGGGCAACGACCACCCGCACCGCATCGCCGCGCTGGAAGCGCGTCACGCGACCCAGGAACCAGCGCGGCACCGTGGGCGAAGGACAGGCATACTCGGCCATGAACTCCTCGCACTCCCCGCGCAGCACCGCACGGATGCCATCCGCAAAGGCCCGCGCGCCTTCGGCCGATGCTCCCGTCGCGCGGTCGCAGATTTCCAGATAGTTGGCGCCCTCGAAGGCGTGCGCCGGGGCCGGAGGATTGTTTTGCGCAAACTGGCGCCAGGCGCGGTTCACGGCAATCACCACCCCGTGCTCGTCCAATACGCACACGTGCGCTGACAACGCATCCAGCGTGGCCCGGACGAATTGCACGGAACTACGCAAGGCTTCCTCGGCGCGCTGACGCTCGCCAATCAGCGACTCCTGAGCGCGAATGCGTTGTAGCGCCCCGGCGCAGAAATCCGCCAGCGCCTGCAGCGTGGCCAGGCCGGCGGCATCATAGGCATTCGACCGATAACTCTGAATGGAGAGCACGCCCAGGACTTTTTGCGCCTCCCGGATTGGCACCAGCATGAGCGAGGCGGACAGTCGCTGAGTGTCACCGAACCGGGTGGTATCGCACGGCTCAGGATCGCCCGGTTGGCGCAGCACCAGCAGTTTCCCCTTTTCCAGTACCCGGCGGAACAATCCCCCGGGCTTTGTGTCGGACGGCAGGCGCTCCGTATGGCATTTCCGGCCCTCGATGGTGTCCATGCGGAGCACATGCAGCAGGCGGTCGTTGGCCTGGTCGTACAAATGCAGGTAGCAGGCATCCCAGCCGAACAATTCGTCCGCAGCATCCACAATCACCTGTGCCGCGGCCTCCGCGGTGGTCGCGGCGCTGAGTTGTTCCGCCAGTTTGGCAAAAACCTGGGAGCGCCGCTCCGCCCGGGTGCGCTCGGTAACATCGCGGATGACGGTCAACAGCAAGGCCGGCTCACCGGGAATTTGCAGAAAGGCCTCGGAGGTTTCCAAGGAAGCCCATTTGCCGTTCCAGAAGACCACCTCGGCGGGGCGATACTCGGCAGCGCCACCGCGGGCAAACCGCTGGACATAATCGCGCAGGATGGTTTCGCGTTGTGCGGGCTGAAATACGGTGGAGAAGCACTGTCCTTCGAGGGCCTCCCGCGGCTTGCCCACCAACTGGCAGTAGGCGGGATTCACCAGCACCATCCGGCCCGCCGCATCGGTCAGCCGCATGCCCACCAGCGCATTTTCCCAGACATGCCGCAGACGGAGTTCCGACTGAGCGACCACCATTTGGGCATGCTTACGCTCGGTGACGTCGCGGAAGATGACGAAGGCGGAGGACGGCTTTCCCGCGTCATCTGATTGTGGTTTGACGGTGACCAACAGGATGCGGCGCCCGCCACTTGGCTGGGTGATTTCCAACTCGAAGGCGCTGGTTTCTCCATCGGGCCGAAGACGGGGCAAGGCGCGCAGCTCCGCCAACTGGTCAGGCGCGAGAAAATCTCTCAAACTGCGGCCCACCAGTTCGCCGCGACCCACGCCGAAAATGGTTTCCGCAGCCGGGTTGGCGAATTCAAAGTGGTCTTCAAGATCCAGAATCCCCAGACCTTCACTTTGTTGCTCCACCAGCAGGCGGTACCGTTCCTCGCTTTCGCGCAAGGCCTGCTCTGCGGCTCGCCGGGCGGTGACATCCTCCTTCACCGCCACAAAATGGCGGATCTGCCCATCGCCATTCCGCACGGGCGTAATGGTCATTTCCTCAATGTAAAAGCCACCATCCTTGCGGCGGTTGACCACTTCACCCTTCCACACTGAGCCCGCCAGAATCCGCTTCCACATTTCTGCGTAGAGTTCGGGGGGCTGATGGCCGGACTTGAGCAGGCGCGGATTCTGGCCAATGGCTTCCTCCCGGCTGTATCCCGTCAGGCGGGTGAAGGCGGGATTGACCCACTCAATGGCGCCCTCTGCGTCCGTAATGACGATGGCGTTGGCCGAGGCTCGCAGCGCCTGGTCCTGCAAGTGGAGTTGGTGATCGAGCAGTCTTTTCTGCTCGCGCAATTGATATTCGGCCAGCACGCGGGCCACGGCCGTGCCCAGGCGGTGCAGCCGGTTCTTGTTCAGGCAATCCGCCACTCCGCGCCGCAGGGCCTCCACCACCACTTCCTGGCTGAGACTGCCGGACACCAACAGAAACGGAATCTCCCGCCCGAGACGCTGCATCAATTCCAACGCGCGCAATCCGTCGAACTGCGGCAACCGGTAGTCGGCGATGACGAGATCCGGGTTCGTTTCCAGCGCGCTGCGGAAATCCGCCTCGGTTTCGACTCGCTGAAAATGAAAAGCGAACCCCGCCCGGTGGAGTTCGTGCTGAATGAACTCCGCGTCTTGGGCACAGTCTTCCAGCAAAAGAACGCGCAATGAGTGGGCGGCCGGCGTTTGCACCGGTTCAGGGAAGTCCCCGCCCTCGGTGTCGGTCACTATGGGCATGGTTCCTCCCCAGTTGTTTCCGGGAAGAGGCAGGCCAGAATCCTGGCCAGTTCGGCAGGCAGCCGGCTCTTGGAAACGAAGGCATCGCCTCCATGCGCCGCCACCACGGTTTGCCAATCATCACCTTCATGGGAGGACGTGACAATGAGGCGCATTGCCGGAAACTGTTTGTGCAGCAGTTCCGTCAATTTGAGTCCGTCCAAACCTGGCAATTCCATATCCATCAATACAAGATCCGGCTGATACTTTGCGGTGAGTTGCAGCCCCTCATTCCCGCTCCCCGCCACGCCCACGAGTTGAACCGCGGGAAACAATTCAAGCAAGTTCGCTACCGCCCGGCTGGCCGTGGGAGAATCTTCCACGATCAATGTTCGGATGGGCGTCCTTGTTTCCGGAAGGTTGGTTTTGCGCGGTTTGCGTCTCACACTCAGTTTAGTATGCAGTGCCCGGGATAGTGGTGAAATCGGGTGAAGCCCGTAGCCCACCAACATGGGATGTCCGACTCCTCAAGGGCCGGCACGCCTTGGTTGCATCAAGATGTGGGGGTTGTTGGAGAGCGCGGCCCAACAGAGTGGATAAACCGCCGCGGACTTGATCAGTTTAGAGTTTGGCGGCGTCGCCAGGAGGAAGGCAGTCGTGTCCTCCTTCTGGAAGAACAGAACGGACGAACTGAATCAAAACTGAATCAAGACTTGACCCGGGTTTGGCCGGCCAATAATTTCATGCCCGCAATGTTTGGAAACATCCGACAAGTAGTTCTGGCCGTCGTCGTAATCGGCGATGCCGCTGGCTCTTGTCGAGGTTAAAAAACCAGTTTCGACAAGAACCCACGGCTGGCAACGGTCGTGGGTTCTTTTTTTGGCCCGCACCCGCCGGCCACAAATGAAGAAAGAGAGTGATCAAGATTAAGATGAAGAGTAGGATCAGGCGCAAAGTTGCGGCAACCACGCCGAGTCCCGATCGTCAGCTTACGCTTAATCGTCCCATTATGAGCAAGCCAACCGAAACACGAAAGAAACCCGCCTCCGCGGCCAACGGCGCCTCCGGGCGCCGGACATCCGCCGTCAAACGCGCCGAAGTCGGCGCGGCCATGTTTGGACGCGACATCCTCGTTGAAGCCCTCGAACGCGAGGGTGTGGAGGTCATTTTTGCCTATCCGGGTGGCGCGAGCATGGAAATCCATCAATCGCTCACCAAGTCGAAGATTCGCACCATCCTGCCGCGTCATGAACAGGGCGGCAGTTTTGCGGCGGAGGGTTACGCCCGTTCGACCGGCAAAGCGGGCGTGTGCATGGGCACCAGCGGTCCCGGTGCGACGAATCTCGTCACCGCCATTGCCGATGCCTACATGGATTCCTGCCCGCTCATAGCCATCACCGGCCAGGTGACGACGAACATGATCGGGCGGGGCGCTTTCCAGGAAACCGACATCATTGGCGTGACGCTGCCCATCGTGAAACATTCCTATCTGGTCACGGACGTGAACGACATTCCGCGCATCGTGAAGGAGGCGTTCTACATTGCGCAGAGCGGCCGGCCCGGCCCGGTGGTGATTGATCTGCCCAAGAACATTCAGCAGGCCAAAACGCAGCCCGTGTGGCCCACCCTTGAACAGATCAAGAAGGGTTTGCGCGGCTACACTCAACCCGATCTGCGCGCGGACGAAGTGGCGCTCAATGAAATCATGGGGCTGATCGAAAAAGCCGAGCGCCCGGTGCTTTACTGCGGCGGCGGCATCATCACAAGCGACGCCGCGGCGGAGTTGAAGAAGTTCGCCGAAGCCACGAACATACCCGTGACCACCACCTTGATGGGCGTGGGCGGATTTCCGGAGACGCACCCGCTCTCATTGCGCTGGCTGGGCATGCACGGGGCGGCCTTCGCCAATTGGGCGGTCAACGGCGAGTATGAGCAACGCAAGTCGTTCAACGACCCGATGGTGAAGGTCAAGGACGGCGCGGACCTGTTGCTTGCATTCGGCGTGCGCTTCGACGACCGCGTGACCGGCAAGTTCGAGGAATTCTGCAAACACGGTACGATCGTTCACGTGGACATTGACGCGTCCGAGTTGAACAAGAACCGCCGCGTGCATCTCCCCGTCGTGGGCGACATCAAGGACGCGCTCACGCGGCTCAACGCGATGATGGCCCGCCGACCATTGAACAAGAAGCACACCGCCTGGCTGGCGCAGATCGCGGAATGGAAACAAAAGGCACCGTTCGCTTACGCGATCACCTCCGAGATCGCGGACAGCGACCACATGAAAGACCATCTCACGGGCCAGGAAAGCCAGATTATCCTGCAACAAATGGTCGTCGAGGCGGTTTACGAACTCACCAAAGGCGAGGCCTACATCACCACCGGCGTGGGGCAGCACCAGATGTGGGCCGGGCAATGGTACAAGTACAAGTTCCCGCGCCAGTTCATCACCAGTGCGGGACTCGGTTCGATGGGTTTTGGTTATCCGGCGGCGCTCGGCATCAAAGTGGCGCACCCGGACAAGCAGGTCATTGACATTGACGGCGACGGTTCGTTCCTGATGAACATCCAGGAACTAGCCACCGCGCACGTGGAAAAAATCGCCGCCAAGGCCATCATCCTCAACAACCAGCACCTCGGCATGGTGGTGCAATGGGAGGACAAATTCTACGCCGGCAACCGCGGCCACACCTACCTCGGCAACCCGGACGACCGCGCGCAGATTTATCCCGACTACGTGCGCGTCTGCAATTCCTTCAACGTGAAATGCGAGCGCGTGATGTACAAAAAAGACCTTCGCCCTGCCATCCAACGGCTGCTCGACGCGGACGAACCGTACGTGCTGGACGTAATCGTGCCCTACACCGAGCACGTGCTCCCGTTCATTCCCGCCAACCGGACGGTCGCAGACATGATCTGGAAGGCCTGAGGGCAGCGGGTTGGAATTCCAGAAGCCGGGCGCAGAATCTGTGGCCCGGCTTTCTTTATTTGCGGGCGGCCAATCTGCGCAACCGCCAAGTGGCGAGCCATGCGCCAAGAGGAGATCAAACCCAACACGTTTGGCTTCGCAATCGGTGAGTTGGGTAACTCGATGAAACCGTGATGCCAATCACCAGGGAGTCGCAAATCTTTGGTCTGTCCTGAAACTGTTGCTACATCGCCGCACCGCAGGTGCGTGAACTGGCTGCAGCGATCCATGGCGGTACGATGTCCCGCGCGATTGACACACGCACAAGGCTGGGCTAAGTGTCCAACCATGCAAAAGCTCATTCGATTCTTCGTGGCCGCAGGCTTACTGACGGCGACCCTGTCTGCCACCGCCGCGGATTGGCCTCGTTGGCGCGGTCCGGACGCAAATGGCATCTCGAAGGAAACCGGCTGGTCAACGACCTGGCCCGCCAGTGGCCCCAAACAACTGTGGACGGCCAAAGTCGGCATCGGGTTTGCCTCGTTTGCCGTCAGCCAGGGACGGGTCTACACCGTCGGCAACACCAAAGACGTGGACACGGTTTTTTGTTTCGACGCCAACACGGGGGCGGAAGTCTGGAAACATGCCTATCCCAGCCAGCTTGATCCCAAGTATTACGAAGGCGGTCCCAGTGCCACGCCCACCGTGGATGGCAACCGGGTGTTTACTTTGAGCAAACGCGGCGTGATCCATTGCCTGGACGCGGCCAGCGGGAAGGTGATCTGGACGAAAAACCTGATGGAGGAACTGAAGGCCGAAATGCCGACGTGGGGGTTCGCCAGTTCGGTGTTGATCGAAGGCAATCTGGCCATTGTGAACGTCGGTGCGGCCGGCGCGGCGCTCGACAAACAATCCGGCAAAGTGATTTGGTCATCGGGAAGTGATCACGCAGGTTATTCCACCGCAGTACCCTTCAAGGCCGGGGGCGAGGTCGCCGTGGCCATGGCCATCAAGCAGGACGTCGTCGCGCTGCGGGTCAAGGACGGCAAGGAAATCTGGCGTTTTCCCTGGAAGACGCAATATGACGTCAACGCCGCCGACCCCATCCTGCTGGGCAACAAGGTCTTCATCTCCTCGGGTTACAATCGCGGTGGCGGTGTGTTCGACGTCAGCACTTCTCCGCCCACCAGTGTTTGGGACAACCGCAACATGCGCAACCACATGAACAGTTGCGTCCTGTGGCAGGGCCACCTTTATGGCGTGGACGAGAACCAGCTTCGTTGCCTGGTGTTTGAAACCGGCGAAGTGAAGTGGACGGAGAAATCCGTGGGCAAGGGGTCGTTGAGCATGGCCGATGGTAAATTGATCGTGTTGAGCGAGCGCGGCATCCTGATGGTGGCCGAGGCCACTCCGGCAGGATTCAAACCCATCGCCCGCGCGCAGGTGCTCAGCGGTAAATGCTGGACCACCCCGGTCTTGTCGAATGGCAAAATCTATTGCCGCAATGCAGCGGGTGACGTGGTGTGTGTGGACGTGAGCGGAACGTAGGTCTGGATGGCACGCATGGCTCGTCGCACGGCACGACAGCATCCGTATGTGTCGAGTGTGGTCTGACAATCACAATGAAGGAGTTCCCGAAAGAACGGAGCCTCGCTACCACATAGCGAGTGGATCGTTAAACGTTTAGCCTGGGTTTTCCCGACGAGGCGAAGGTTGCCAGCGTTGATGGGTGATTCGACACGCGTACGTTCCCGGTGCTGATCTACGATCCACGCAAAGGCGACAAGACCGCGCAACGCCTGAGCCTCCAGGGCAACCCGTCCGAGAAAACGGATTTCTTCATCGAACCGAAGACGAACGAAGTCTATGACTTCATCCGCTTCGCCCGCACCTTGCCCCATGGGATAAACACACTTGAAAGTTTCGACGCGCCTGCCCATTGGGGGTCGCTGGGCTGCCCGGTAGATTCCGCGGATTATCCCAAGGGGCGAGGTCGGTTCTCCAAGCACTTCGACAAAGACGGCAACCCGAGCGAGACGCTGTTCAAAGCGAAACAAGAGCGCCTCGAAAACTGGCGCACCTTGCAGGAGCTGGCGGCGATTATTTGAAGCGAAGTTTCTGAATTGCAGAGTGGGGCGGCGCGATAACGCCGCCATTCTCCTTTAGGCCTGGCAATTGCGCTTGGTGGACACAGAGCTTGTGAAGTAGCGAAGTGTTGTTAAGAATGTGCTCATGCAAAATCGCGCGTCAGAAATTCTCCGTTGTCTGGTCGACGCCCCGATTGTCACGGTGGAACCAGGTTTCACGGTTGAATCGCGGACTTCGCACGGGGTTCAGGGCGAAGCTGACGATCTGGCGCTTTCCGTCGAGTGGCGAGATACTGAGGGTTGCTTGTGGGCTGCTGACTTCACCGAAAACGCTCTAGCAATGGCTGAAGTTGACGCCGGGGCTGTTTCGGTGCGTGACGTTGGCGGAGCAAACGTCGTGTTTCGACTCTACGAACCTTCAAAACAAGTCACACTTTCCTCCCGAGAAAATGATCGTTGAGCAACCAACACTTCCTGCGCTCTCGCTTCCGAAGCAGCAAGCGCAGGCACATTCTGCGCCGTCGCGCCGACTGGAGAAGGCTGAACGTGAGGACAACAAATTGAAGATGTCTGACCGCGCCGCACATCAGTGGTACCGCTTCGTGCTCTCATTCCCGCCGCATCTGGTCCGCGACTACGCGGAGAAGTTCGGACTGAATGGGCGACACCAAGTCTTGGACCCGTTCTGCGGCACCGGAACTACGGTGGTTGAATGTAAAAAGCTTGGTATCCGAGCCGTTGGATTGGAGTCGAACCCGGTGGCGTGTTTTGCCAGTCGAACGAAGGTCCAGTGGAACATTGACCCGCAAAAGCTTTTGCGCCACGCCCTCACGGTTGCGGATACGGCCAATGATCGGTTGGAGCGTGACGGGTATTTTGACGATGACACTCAGCGCCTGCTTGAACGCCCTGTTGTCAAGAACGCGACTCTGCGCACTCTGCCGACGGAAGTCGCCGACCTGCTGCTCACGAACTCAATCAGCCCGCTCCCCCTTCACAAGACCCTCGTTTTGCTCGAAGCGTTAGCCGAGCACCATGATGACCGGTTCGTCAATCACGAACGTCTTGGATTGGCCACGGCGCTTGTGAACGGAATCAGCAACCTGCATTTCGGACCTGAAGTTGGCGTGGGTCAGGCCAAGCGCGATGCGCCTGTTGTTTCCCTTTGGTTGGATGGTGTCAAAGCAATGGCGCAGGACTTGGAAATTCTACCGCGCGGTGAAACACCCGAAGCCGTGATTTATCAAGCGGACGCACGCGAGGGGGCGAGCATGTTGCCGGCGAATTCGGTTGATGCAGTGATTACATCGCCGCCGTATCCGAATGAGAAAGACTACACTCGTACGACCCGTCTCGAATCAGTGTTGCTGGGCTTCATCAAGTCGAAGGGGGACTTGCGTGACCTCAAGAAAAACTTGGTTCGTTCCAACACGCGCGGAGTTTACAAGACCGATGCGGACGACTCTCACGTCGCAGGCCACCAAGAAATTGAACGTATCGCGGCAGCAATTGAAAATCGGCGGATCGAACTTAACAAAGACTCTGGCTTTGAGCGCCTCTATGCGCGCGTAACGAAGCTCTACTTCGGTGGCATGACCCGACACCTTGCCGAGTTGCGCCGAGTGCTTCGGCCAGGCGCGCGACTGGCTTACGTGGTTGGCGACCAAGCATCTTATCTGCGCGTGATGATTCGAACCGGCCAACTTCTCGCGGACATTGCTGAATCACTTGGCTACGAAGTTGTCGGCCTCGATTTGTTTCGTACTCGTTTGGCAACGGCGACTCGTGAGCAATTGCGCGAAGAAGTGGTTGTGTTGCGCTGGCCAGGCGACAAGCGTGAGAAGAAGGGGTCGAAATGAAACGAACGAACCGTTATGCGGCAATCATCGAACGGATTTTCACTTCAAAATTCAAATCAGGTGTGAAGCAGGTAGATTTCGAGCGCGGCGAAATCGAAACAGTCGCTCGACAGCTTCGCATCAAGCTTCCGAAAAACCTCGGTGATTTGATCTACAGTTTTCGCTATCGCGCCGACTTGCCCGAGAAGATTCGCTCTGTGGCAGGCCAAGGTGAAACGTGGATCATTCGTCCGACCGGCAAGGCCCGCTACCGGTTGGTGCTGGTTGCTGACAAACCGATTCAGCCAAACGCAAACCTCGCGATTACGAAAGTCCCTGACGCTACGCCCGGCATCGTGACGAAGTATGCCTTCAACGATGAACAGGCTCTGCTTGCCCGTCTCCGCTACAACCGGCTCGTGGATATGTTCACGGGTGTAACCTGCTACTCGCTGCAAAACCATCTGCGCACTACAGTGCCGGAGATGGGGCAGGTCGAAACCGACGAGCTTTACGTCGGTGTGGACAAGAAGGGATCACACTACATCTTTCCGATTCAAGCCAAGGGCGGCACGGACAAGCTGAACGTGGTTCAAATCGAACAAGACTTTGCGGTGTGTGCCCACAAATTTCTCGGCCTGATTTGCAGGCCGATAGGCGCACAGTTCATGGAAGGCGGCGAGATTGCCTTGTTTGAATTCGAGGAAAGCAACGGCAGCGTGAGCATCAGTTCGGAGAAACACTACAAACTCGTGCCACCGGAAGAAGTAACTGACGCGGATCTCAAGAATTACCAGCAACGCACATCGGACTGATTTCGTGTTTGAGTCCACCTACGGCCCGGCAGGCCACCACCACGTTCATGGGCCAGAACACCGAGTTCACCGTCCACGGCGAGGCCACCTACGGCAGGATCGAGCGCCGCGAGGAACTCGCGTTGATTTGCCTGATGCATCCGAACACCTGCGCCTGATTCGGGCAGCAGCCGACGTGAGCCGGCTCACACCATCGCCGCGCGGATCGTCTGCACTTTCCTTGCTGTGCGCAGCCGCCTATGGTGCAACGGCAATGACTCCTGACCGCTACGAAACCTCCGCAGACCGTCAACGTTTGTCGGGTCGAACCGAGTCGCGCGGTTCGCGGACGGGGTTTTCCACGCTGGGCGCGTTTGTCTTTGGCGGCGTGTTCGTATTGGTTGGGACGCTGGTCGTCTTCGTGGGTACAAAGGTGATTCCCGTGGATCCGAAAGGCGTTCACGCGCCCCACTGGGTATTGACGGCGATCGGCGCCGTGTTCGCGTTGGCTGGTTTGATGGTGTGGGGCATGGCCGGGCGGCAATACACCGCCAACCGGCGGCGAAAGGAAGTGATGCAACGCCATGCTGGCGAACTGGCAGTGGCTGACTACGACTGGAATCCGCAAGGCTACGCCGTGAACCGTTGGCGGCGTCCGGCGCGGGTGCTGGGCGGGGCCGCCTTCGTGACCTTGTTCCTCTCGATTTTCAATTGCTGGGCATTCTGGACGCCAGCACCGTGGATGGTGAAGGCCATTGTCATTCTCTTTGATCTCATTCTGCTGGCCATGTGGTGGCAGGCGTTGCTGCTTCTGGGTCGTGCGATCAAATTCGGCGGGTCGCGCATCGAGTTCGCGGAATTTCCTTTCCGGCTGATGAAGCCGGTCGTGGTAAGATGGCAGCCAGCCACCGGCATCGCACAAGCCAGACGAGGCAGCTTTACACTGCGATGTGTCGAAGAGTGGTTCCAGACCCACGGCAACGGGAAGAACCGGTCCACCCGCATGGTGCATGAGCAAAAATGGAGCGGGACATGGTTTCTGGATCGCGAACACACCTTCCAACCGCAAGAAAACATCGAACTGCGCTTCGAGCCGGGCGCCGCTGCGCTGCCCACCCATCTGCACGCTGACCGTCCGGTGTTTTGGGAACTGGAAGTGAAACTCGATTTGCCGGGCCTGGATTTTGAGGAGACGTATCTCGTCCCCGTGTATGCCGGCGGTTGAGCCAGCGCAAGAAGTGATTCTCCGCTTGATTTCGTGTTTGTCCGCATTGTGACCCGGGGCGCGGGCTTCGGCGCAGCGCGCCAAACGGATTGTCCTCGCAAGGGTGGTGGCATGTTAATTGGGACTGGCCAGAGCGATGGGATGGACTTACGGTAAAACCGTGAACGCGACGGCCAATTCGCAGCTGCAGCAAACCTCCAGCAACAAAACGACCATGCAAACGCACTCTCCCCAGCGGTTGTTCCGCAATCCTGTCATCAACCAGCCCCCAATCGTCTTTATCGCCGCGCTCGCGGCTATGTCTCTGGCGGTGACTGCATTCGCTGCGGAAAATCCGGGCCGCATCCGCCCTTACGAAAAGAATCCGCGTTATTGGCAGTTCAACGGCCAGCCGGTGCTGCTCGTGGGCGGGAGCAAAGATGACAATCTGTTCCAGATTCCCGACCTCAAGCAACACCTCGACGAGATGAAGGCGATCGGGGCGAATTACATCCGCAACACCATGAGCGACCGGAACGACCAAGGGTTCGAGGTGTATCCCTTCAAGCGATTGCCGGATGGCAAGTACGATCTGGAGCAGTGGAACGAGGAGTACTGGCGGCGTTTCGAGAATATGCTCCAGTGGACCGCGGAACGCGACATCTTCGTGCAGATCGAAGTCTGGGATCGGTTCGATTACTCGACCAAAAACTGGCCGCCGCATCCCTACAATCCGAAAAACAACATCAATTACACCCACGAGCAATCCCGTCTGGCGGCGGAGTATCCCGATCATCCGGGGCAGAACAAGCAGCCGTTCTTTTTCACCACGCCCAGGCAACGCAACAACACGGTCGTGCTGAAGTATCAACAACGATTTGTGGACAAAATGCTCTCCTACTCGCTCCAACATGACCACGTGCTCTACTGCATGGACAACGAAACCTCCGGCGAGGAAGCGTGGGGCGCGTCTTGGGCCGAACGCATCAAGCAACGCGCCCGCGACGCCGGCAAACAGGTTTGCGTAACTGAGATGTGGGATGATTGGGACCTTAAGGCTGACCGCCATAAACGCACCTTTGATCATCCCGAGCGTTACGATTTCTGCGACGTTTCCCAGAACAACCAGAAGAAGGGCCAGGAGCATTGGGACAATTTCCAATGGGTGCGGCAATACATCGCCAAGCAGCCCCGCCCGTTGAACACGGTGAAGACCTACGGCGCGGACACGGGCCGCTACGGCAACAACCGCGACGGCGTCGAGCGGCTCTGGCGGCACCTCATTGGCGGCGCGGCGGCGGCGCGCTTCCATCGGCCGGATTCGGGCTTGGGCTTGTCTGCACCCGCCATCGCGTCCATCAAGGCCGCCCGAAAGCTGGAGTCATTGATCAAACTCTGGGACGTCGAGCCTGCCAACCAGTTACTCAGCGACCGTGAGAACAACGAAGCCTACCTCGCGGCAAAGGCCGGGCAGGCTTACGCTCTTTACTTTACCGATGGCGGCGCGGTGGGCTTGGACCTCAAGGCGGCGACCGGCTCGTTCGACGTTCGCTGGATTGACATCAGCACGGGCGAGTGGGGCAAGCGCGAACCAATCCAGGGCGGCAGCACCGTCACAATCACCGCGCCCGCGAAAGGGCATTGGGTCGCTGCCATCACAAAGCGGCGGGCTGAATGAGCGCCGACCAGCGGCAGTTAAACGGCGAACACGATGCCACGTTTTCAAAGCTTTGTCGCAGTGGACGTCAGTCTGCTCCATTCTCCAAGAATCCAGAGTGGACTCACATTCGCTGCCACACTTTTGGCAGAGGCTTTTAAGAGAACGATAGCTTCGGATGCGCAGAGGGCCGGGCGGGCCTTGCTGGTCTTTGCTTGCGCGTGGCTCACGGTACTGCACCCGGTTGCCGCGGCGGAATCTCCGCCAGCCAACGCCGCTTTCTTTGTCACCGCCATGCGCCAGTTCGCCGACCAGGCCCTCGCACAGGGACGGGACGTTTACGGCAAACCCCCGCCGCTGTTTGTTGACGGCCTGAACGCTGATACGGGCGAGCCGGTGAAGTGGAAATGGGCCGACGGCAAGGAGTGGGTGGTCTGCAACCTCCCCAATCAGCAAGGCCGCTTTCGCACGCTCGACGGGTTGACGCGGCTCACGGGCGAGGCGCGCTACAGTGATGCCGCGTTGGAAACGTTGCGCTACGCGTTCGAGCATCTGCGCAACGGCACACAAAACAACGGCGGCTTGCTGGCCTGGGGCGGTCACCTCGCTTACAACGCCTCGGATGTTGGGTTCGCCGGCAACCCGGGCGGCAAAGGACGCATCCACGAGTTGAAGTGTTTCTTCCCGCACTACGAACTGATGTGGGAGGCGAACCCCAAGGCTACGCAAGAACTCATCGAGAACATCTGGAACGGACATGTGCTGGACTGGGCGACGCTGGATTTCAACCGCCATGGCAGTCCCGACCAACGCGGCAAACTATGGGCCAACGAGTATCGCGGCGGCGAGAACTACAACATCGGTTTCGTGGACGTGACTGACCAGCCGTATGTCGAAATGGTCACCGCCGCGAAGCTGACACATGGCCGGTTGCTGGATGTTCACTCAGGCAAGGAGCCGCCGTTTGGCCAGAAGCCGGGAGCGTCGGCAGGCGGGGCGCCTTAATTGAGAAACAGAGCGATCGGAGCAAGCTGGGGCAAGTGGCAGAATCGCGTGACGCCAGAGGGAGAATCGAGATACACACTTATGCGAAACCAACATTACTTCTCGCTCCATGGGCGGAGAGTCTTCTTGAATCCCTGCCAGCTTGCTCTAGTGGCTGGTGCGTTGTTTGTGGGGCAGACGCTGGCCGCGGCCCCCGAAGTCTCACCGCAGCTTCCCGCGAAAGGGCCGTTGCGCGTGCATCCCACGAATCCGCGCTATTTCACCGATGATGGCCGGCGCGCGGTTTATCTCACGGGCGCGCATACTTGGGACAACTTGCAGGACATGGGTGAAACCGACCCGCCGGCGGCGTTCGACTTCAACGCCTACTTGGACTTCCTCGCGAAGCACGACCACAACTTCATCCGGCTCTGGCGTTGGGAACTGGTGAGTTGGGACACGTCGGCCAACGACAAGAAGACCGCCAAGCAACTCGTGACCGCGCCGCATCCGTGGGCGCGAACGGGGCCGGGCCAGGCGCTCGACGGCAAGCCCAAGTTCAATCTCGATCGGTTCGAAGAAGCCTACTTCCAGCGGCTGCGATCGCGCGTGGACGCGGCTCGGGACCGGGGCATCTATGTTGCAGTGATGCTGTTTGAGGGTTGGGGCGTGCAACACGTCACCGGCGCCTGGAAGGCGCATCCATTCCACCCCGACAACAACGTCAACAACCTCAACGGCGACGCCGATGGCGACGGGAGCGGCTTGGAAGTCCACACGCTGCGCGTTCCCGCCGCGACCAAGTTTCAGGAAGCCTATGTGCGCAAGGTCATTGACACCGTCAACGACCTGGACAACGTGCTCTATGAAATCGCCAACGAGAGCGGCGCGTATTCGACCGAATGGCAGGAGCATTTCATTCGCTTCATCCACGACCACGAGAGGACCAAACCGAAGCAGCATCCGGTGGGGATGACCTTCCAATACGCGCGCGACCCGAAACAGCGCGGGGCCAACGCGAATCTGTTGAAGAGTTCCGCCGACTGGATTTCGCCCAACCCCGACGCGGGCGAGTTCAATTACCGTCACAACCCGCCGCCCGCTGAAGGGCGAAAGGTGATCCTGACCGACACCGATCATCTCTGGGGCATCGGCGGCGACGTCGCCTGGGTATGGAAGAGTTTCTTCCGTGGACTGAATCCCCTCTTCATGGACCCTTACAAGCAGGAGGTGCTGCAGGGCGGCGCGGACTCAAAATGGGAACCCATGCGCCTCGCGATGGGCGTGACGCGCCGCCTAGCCGAGCGCGTGAATCTCGCCGCGATGACGCCGCGCGGGGAACTGACCAGTTCCGGCTATTGTCTGGCCGATCCCCGAAATGAATACCTGGTCTATGCGCCGGACAAAGTGGAAGTGAACGTGAATCTCGCAGACGCGCCGGGAGTGTACCAGGTGGCCTGGATTCATCCGATGGAAGGCCGGACGGTCGCGACCAGCTCCACGAGCGGCGGTGCGGCACGCACGTTTACAGCGCCGTTGGATTCGGGGGCCATCCTGCACCTGAAGCGCGAGAGCAAACAAAGCCCATGAAAACTCTGGCGTTCGCCTGCCTGCTCTTTGTGCTCCTTTCCAACGGCTCCGGTGTCTCCGCCGCAGAACTCGCGCAGACGCGGGTCGCCGTGCGCGAGGAACGCTGGTTCATCAACGAACGCCTTACGAATCCCGGCAGCGCCGCTGAGGGATTGCTGATGAACGTGCGCATGGTCAACGCGGTGTTCGAGGACCGCAACAAGCCCGAGTTCGATGCCGAGGCGAACGCAGACCGCTTCATCGCGCGCATCCCCGATTACGCTGCGCACGGCGTGAACGCGTTCACGATTTGCCTCCAGGGCGGCATGCCGGGGTATGAAGGCGCGGTGAACTCGGCTTTCGAACCGGATGGTAGCCTTCGCTCGACTTACCTCGCTCGGGTCGAGCGCGTCGTCCGCGCGTGTGACCGCCAGGGCGTCGTGGTGATCATCGGGCTTTACTACCAGCGGCAGTCGAAGATTTTGCTCGATGATGCGGCGATTCGCGCGGGCCTCGTGAATGTCGCGAATTGGATTCAGTCGCGCGGATTCGGAAACGTAGTGGTCGAGGTGGCGAATGAGTATCCGCACAGCGGGTTCGCACACGCATTGATCCGCGCTCCCCAAGGCCAGGCCAGCCTGATCCGCCTGGTCAAAGAGACGGTGCCGGGCTTGCTTGTGACCGCCAGTGGTTACGGCGATGGGAAAATTCACGCCGAGGTGGCGGAGGCGAGCGACTTTCTCACACCGCATTGGAATGGCACGAAGGTGGAGCAAATCCCGGAACGCATCGCCGCGCTGAAGAAGTTCGGCAAACCGATCGTCTGCAACGAAGATGACAAGGTGGGCGACCGTGCAGCGGCGGCGCTGCAAGCGTCGGTGACGAATGGATGCGCCTACGGCCTGATGCTCAAAGACCACAACCAAACGTTCCCGTTCCCTTCTGACGGGGCGGCCGATGATCCGGTGTTCTACGCGCAACTCCGGGCGTTGACCACGCCAACGCGGCGGACGGATGCGGCGGGCAATTACTTCCCGCCGCCGGAATCGCAGGGCGGCTGGCGCAAGTTGGAAGAAGCGGACGGCATCCGCCAAGTGGCCTGCATGGCCCCCACCAAGCTCGACGAACTGCGCGACTGGCTCTTGAAGTCCGACAACCGAAACTTCGCCGCCGTGGTCATTCGCCACGGTTACATCGCCCTCGAAGTGGAACGCGGCAACAGCGCGAAGACCGACGCGCGCCGCGTGGCGTCGGTGTCGAAAGCCGTGTGCGCGACGGTACTGGCGATCGCCTCCGAACAGAGCCAGCACGGTCAGACGCCGCGGCAGATGAGCTTCGATGACCGCGCCTTCGATTTCATCCCGTGGGCACAACCGCTGAGCGACCCGCGCAAGTCGCAGATTACGGTGAAGCAGCTTTTCAATCACACCTCCGGCCTGTGCCCCGAGGCAACGGGCGCGCCCAATGACGGTTCGTGGGAATACATCCTCGGCCACACCGGTGACGCGCGCACGGCGAAGCTGGCGTTCGATCCGGGGACAGGCTGCGGCTATTCGACCCACGGTTTGACGCACGCGGCCTTGGTGTGCGAAACGGTCACCGGCAAGCCCTACGATCAATTCGCCATCGCGGCGCTGTTCAAACCGCTCGGCATTGAGCACTGGTGGTTTCAGTTCTACGACGGCGGCGCGAAGATCGGACGGCATCCTTCGCACGGGCTGGGCATGCCGGCGCGCGATCTGGCGCGCATCGCCTACTGCATGTTGCGCGAGGGGCGGTGGGAGCAGCAGCAGGTGATCCCGAAATGGTTTGTTGAGGAAACCGCCGCGCCCACGCACGATGTCACTTCACCGGAAATGCGCTGGAAGCTGAATCCGCAAGTCTTCTCGCACGGCTGGGAATTGCCAGCGCGCCACACGACGGCGAGTGGTCGCAGCGGGGCAGGCATTCCTCCGGATGCGCGCAGCAAGCCCGGCTCGGGTGGGCAACTCATTGCCTTCGTGCCGAGCCTGGATCTGGTGATTACGCGCCAAACCGGCAGCAGCGGGGATTGGGCGTACGAAGAGTACCTGCGCCGCGCCTGCGCCGCCGTGCTGCCGGGGACTGACACGCCGCCGAAACCGTGATGATTTGTGGCGAGGTAACGCTCCGGCAAAATGGCGCATAGAATGGATTCATCTCGTCGAGAGTAATCCGAATCCAACGGAAGCCATCGGTGGGGGCGGAGTCTCCACGCTGAAGTCGCCATTCTCAGACGCGGTGGCGGTTCACTTGTGGAGGCAGTGGCCGGGTGGTAGATCAGGCCTCGACCTTTTGTGCGGTGAAACCACCGCGCCGCCTTGCTCACGAACGCAGTCAAGCCAGGATTTCCTTCACCACCTCGCCGCTCACATCCGTCAGCCGGAAATCGCGGCCGGCATATCGGTAGGTGAGTTGCTCGTGATCGAAGCCCAGCAGATGCAGCATGGTGGCGTGCAGATCATGAACGTGAACCGGCTTTTCCACCGCGCGGAATCCGAATTCGTCCGTCGCGCCATAAACCGTCCCGCCTTTCACGCCGCCGCCAGCCAGCCACACGGTGAAGCCGTAATGATTATGGTCGCGGCCTTTGCCTTTCCCCGGCGTGCCGGGTGAAGGAATTTCCACCGCCGGCGTTCGCCCAAATTCGCCGCCACAAATGACGAGTGTGTCCTTGAGCAAGTCGCGCTGTTTCAAATCCGTGAGCAGCGCGGCGATTCCCTGGTCCACTTCGCCCGCGAGTTTGCGATGCTCCTGTTCAATTTCGTTGTGGCTGTCCCACGGCTGGACGTCGCCATGGTAGCATTGCACCACGCGCACGCCGCGCTCAACCAACCGCCGCGCAATGAGCAACTGCCGCGCCTGCACGGTGTCGCCATACATTGTGCGAAGGTGCTCCGGCTCTTTGGAAATATCGAACGCATCCGTGGCTTCGAGCTGCATCCGGTAGGCGAGTTCAAACGATTGAATGCGCGCTTCCAGTTGCGGATCGTCGCCGCGGGCGCGTTGATGTTCGGCGTTGAACTCGGCGAGCAAATCAAGCTGGCGCCGTTGCGCGTGCGGCGCGATGCGGCCGTTCTTGATGTTCTCCAGCAGCTCCTCGGGCTGGGATTTCTTCGTGTTGATGTGCGTGCCCTGATAAATGCCGGGCAGAAACGCCGACCGCCAGTTCGACACGTCGGACACGGGCAAGCCGGGACACATCGCAATGTAGCCTGGCAGATTCTCGTTTTCAGTGCCCATGCCGTAGGTGATCCACGCGCCGTAGCTGGGACGCGCGAGCCGTTCGTCGCCGCAATTCATCAGTCGCATGGATTGCTCGTGGTTCGGCGTGTTGGCATACATCGAGCGGATGAAACAAATGTCGTCCACGTGTTGCGCCGTCCGGGAAAAGATTTCGCTGACCTCGATGCCACTCTGGCCGTAGGGCTGGAACTTGAACGGCGACGCCAGCGCCGCGCCGGTGGGCCGCTCGGTCGTGAGGTTGCCGGTGGGAATGATCTTGTCGGCCCATTTCGTCAGTTCCGGCTTGGGATCAAAGGTGTCCATCTGCGCCGGTCCGCCGTTGAGGTAGATGTGGATGATGCGCTTGGCGCGCGGTGGAAAATGCGGCGGCTTCGCGGCCAGCGGATTGACGACGGCGGCGTTGGCCGCGGGCATTACCAACCGCGCATCACCCAACACGCCGGCCAGGCCCAGCAGGCCGAGGCCGGTGCCCATCCGCCGGAGCATTTGCCGACGCGTAAGGTAGCGTGGCGGGAGATGGTCAAAAGGATTCATGGTATCAGTCAAGGAACACAGCCTCGTTCGAGATCAAAAGCACCTGCGCAAATTGCTCCCAGGGCGTCAGGCCATTCTCAGGTTGGGCATCGGCTTTGGCGGCTTCAATAAACCCCATCGCCGCTTCGGTTTCCAGCTTCGTCGCGCGCCGCCCCAGCGCGTGCTTGAACAAAGCGTCAACCTGCCGCGCCGGCATGGGTTCACCGGTAACGTCCGGTCGCGCCACCAACGCGCGCGCCTGCTCCATTACGAACTCCGAGTTCATTCCGAAGAGCGCCTGTTGCGGCACGGTCGTGCGCGGGCGGCGCTCGACGCATTGATCCGGCGCGGCGAAGTCGAACGCGCGATACAGCGCCGGTAGGTCCTGACGGTCCACGAGTCCGTAAACGGTGCGACGGCAATTCTGCGGATCACTGGCGCCATCCACTGGCCTTCCGCCCATTGTTGAATCGAGTTTGCCGGAAACGAACAGTAGCGAGTCACGCATGGCTTCGAGGTCCAGCCGACGGCGCGGGTAATGCCAGAGCAGCTTGTTGCCGGGATCAATCGAACGCGGAGTGCGGAGTGCGGAGTGCGGAATCCGAGAGGACTGCTGATACGCGCTGCTCAGAAGCATGACGCGGTGCAGATGTTTCAGACTCCAACCCGAGCGCATGAATTCCGCGGCCAGCCAGTCGAGTAATTCGGGATGCGTGGGCGGATCGCTGCGCGTGCCGAAGTCTGCGGGCGAATTGACCAGCGGCTCGCCGAAATGTTCCATCCAGACGCGATTCACCAGCACACGCGCCGTGAGCGGATTGGTTGTCGAAGTGATCGCATGCGCGAGTTCCAGCCGCCCGCTGCCGTGTATGAACGGTTTGGGTTCGCCGTCACTCAAGACCTGCAAGTACGCGCGCGGCACGGCATCACCCAGGCGCGCGGGGTTGCCGCGCCGAAAGACGTGCGGTTCGTAAGGTTCGGGCAGATCGGTCACAATCATGGCGCGGGCGGGCGGGGCGTTTGTCGCATGAACTGCCAATTTGTCCAAAGCCATCACCAAGCCGTGCCATTTGTCTTTCTCGGCGCGCGACATGTGTTCAGAGGTGTCGCGGCGCGGAAACCAGATCGGGCTTTCTGGACTCGTGACCAACGCCAGCAACTCCTGCTTGTCCTCGCTCAACCCCGGACTGCCAGCCGGCGGCTTCTTCGATTCCTCGTAAACATCGCGCAACAACTGGCCGTAGGCCTGGGCGACGGCGGCCTTGTTCGCCAGCGTGGCTTTGCTCAACGCCTCGACGACCAACGGGTTGAATTCCGTCGCCCCTGACTGTTTCACCCGGTCCAGCATCCCGGCCAACTTGGCGGGGAATTCCTCATCGTCCAGCCTCATGAGCGTCGCCCACGGGCCAAAAATCCGGTCGTCCGGCACCGCTCGCCGGGCGATCAGCCGCCGCGTCCGTTGCACCAAGGTTGGCCGAAAATCTTCCGGGATCAGCGACAAACCGAACTGCGTGGTTTCCGTGATGTCCGGCCTCGTCGTCGCAGCGCGGACGAGGTAATCGCCAATCCGCTGGCGGAGCATCTCCGTGAGTTTCGCAAACTCTGCGTCCACGTGATCCTCCAACTCTTTGCGCGCCTTGGCCAGCTTCTCCTCGAACTCGATCCCGCCGGGCACGTCCTTCGGATCTTCGATCAGAGGCAGATCCAGGGGCCGCTCGGTGCTGGCGAACACACCGTAGAGCGCATAGTAATCCTTGGCCGTGATCGCATCGTAAATGTGATCGTGGCACCGGGCGCACGCGACCGTCAGACCCAGCAAGCCGCGCGTCGTGGTGTCAATCTGGTCGTCAATCTGGTCGTGCGGATTCTGGTCGAACATCCGGCCCACGGTCAGGAAGCCGAGGGCGGCCAATCTCCAGGGCGGCAATTTGGGTTCAATCAGGTCGGCGGCAAGTTGATCGCGAACAAATTGATCGTACGGCAAATCTTCGTTGAAGGCACGGATGACATAATCGCGATACGTGTAGGCAAATGGGCGCAGCGCATCCTTGCCATAGACCAGCACCAAGTCCTTTGTGTCCGCGTAACGCGCCACGTCCAGCCAATGCCGTCCCCAGCGTTCGCCGTAACGCGGTGAAGCCAGCAGGCGATCCAAGACTTTCGCCAACGCCTCCGCCGAATCGTCGCTCTCGAACGCACGAATTTCTACAAACGTAGGCGGCAGGCCGGTCAGACCGTAATAGACCCGGCGCAGGAGCGTGCGTTTATCCGCGGGCGGCGCGAAGGTAAGTTCGTTCTTCTCCAACTCGGCGAGGAGGAACGCGTCAATCGGCGACTGCAGGCGCTCCGTCGCTTTAACTTGGGGCGGTGTGGGGTGCCTGACGGGCTGATACGCCCAGTGTTCCTTGGCTTCCTCGAACGACTGTCCGGGCGCACCGAATCCCGTGAGGCGCAAGCCGGCGACCAATACGCCGGTCACGATCAGTCTCAGGAATGTACGCCAAGTATTCACGGGATTGCGGCGCATCATCCCCAAGCCAGCCTCCGCTCGTCAACGGGAATTCGCGGCACGGAGTAAGGACCTCGGTCTTGCACTATGGTAGCGCGGACTTGCAGTCTATTAGCCGCCTGAATCTCCTTGGGTGCCAAGTCAGCCGCTCATCCTATCACGATCCGTTCGTCAGCATAGACGGTCTCCCCTTACCCGGATACGTAACACCAGCA